>Ga0134121_10000082_pt1 | contig 104661 bp, 90 predicted proteins | sample KB301_FD_96463 | JGI IMG/M metagenome (GOLD analysis project Ga0134121, IMG submission 96463) | Terrestrial soil microbial communities without Nitrogen fertilizer from Kellogg Biological Station, Michigan, USA - KB3-0-1 | ecosystem: Environmental > Terrestrial > Soil > Unclassified ...
CGCCGCCGCTTTGGGCGGCTGTCGGTGCTGCAGGGCGTCTCCGGCACCGTGGACTCGGGCGAGATGATGCTGGTGACGGGGCCGAATGGGTCGGGGAAGAGCACTCTGCTGCGCTGCCTGGCCGGCCTGCTGGCGGCGGACGGCGGCACGATCGCCTATCAGGAGAACGGCACGCCGCTCGATGCCGCGGAGCGGCGGCGGCGAGTGGGCGTGGTGGCTCCGGACCTCGCCTTCTACGCCGAGCTCACGGTGGAGGAGAATCTGGCCTTCTTCGCCAAGCTGCGGCGGGTGTCGCCCGCGCGCGGTCTCGACGTCCTCGGCCGGCTGGCCCTGCCGTTCGACCGGCTGGCAGGCAATCTCTCCTCGGGCATGCGCCAGCGGCTGCGCTGGGGCTTCGCCCTGCTCCACTCGGCCCGGCTTCTGCTGCTCGACGAGCCGTTCCAGAACTTCGACGCCGCCGGCGAGCGCATCGCCCGCGAGCTTCTCGACGAGCACCTCGCGGCGGGCGGCCTCGCCGTCGTCGCCAATCCGTCGTCCCTGGACTTCCAGCATGTGGCCACTCATCTCGACCTGGGCCGCTGAGGCGACGGCGATGTTCGTGAAGGAGTGGCGGTGCGAGTATCGCACCCGCTACGCCCTGAACACCCTCGCCCTCTTCGCCTTCACCACCCTGGTGGTGGTGAGCTTCAGCCTGGGACCGCTGGGAGTGGACCGGTCGCACGGGACGGCCGTGCTGCCCGTGCTCCTGTGGATCATCCTGCTCTTCTCCGTGGCGGCGGGCCTGCCGCGCACCTTCGTTCAAGAAGAAGAGACGCAGACGGCGATGGCGCTGCGGCTCTCGGCCACGCCTTCCGCCCTCTTCTGCGGCAAGCTGCTCTACAACCTGACCCTGGTGTTCGCGCTGGAGGTGCTGATCACCCCGTTCTACCTGATGATGACGAGCCTCGAAGTGGCTTCGCCCTGGCTGTTCGCCGCGGTGCTCGCGGCGGGGGGCTATGGCCTCGCGGCCGGCAGCACGCTGGTGGCCGCCATCATCGCCCAGGCGCGCAGCAAGGGGACGCTCTTCTCCGTCCTGTCGTTTCCCATCCTGCTGCCGCTGCTGGTGCTGGCCGTGGAGCTGACCCGCGGCGCCACGGCCGGCGACCCGGGCGGTGTATCTCTACCCGTGCTGCTCCTGTATGATGCCACCATAACCGTTGCCGGACTGATGCTCTTTCCAGCGGTGTGGAATCCATGAAAACATTTTTCGCCTGGTTGCTGTGGCTGTGGTTGGCGCTCGTCATCGTCGGGGCGTTCTTCTATGCCCCGGTGGCGGAGCACTTCCGGGTTCCGGGATCGAGCCGCATCGTCTTCTTCCACGTTCCCATGGCCTGGACGTCGTTCCTCGCCTTCATCGCCGCGGCGGTGTGGAGCGTGATGTACCTGGTGCGCCGCAACCCGCGGCACGACCGCTCCGCCGGAGTGGCCATCCAGATCGGGTTGCTGTTCGGCGTCCTCGCCACCGTCACCGGCGCGGTGTGGGCGAAGATCGAGTGGGGCGCGTGGTGGAACTGGGACCCGCGCCAGACCTCGATTCTCGCCTCTCTCCTTTTCTACGCCGCCTACCTCGCCCTCCGGCAGTCGGTCGAAGAGCCGGAGAAGCGGGCGCGGCTGGCCGCGGCCTATGCGCTCCTGGGGCTGGTGGTGACGCCGTTCCTTTTCTGGATCGTGCCCCGCATCACCTTCTCGCTCCACCCCGACCCGGTGGTCAACTCCTCGGGCAAGGTGGAAATGGACCCTCGCATTCAGCACGTTCTTTATGCGAGCGGCCTAGGCTTCGCCGCCCTGTTTTTCTGGATTCATAACCTGCAATGCCGTTTGGAGGCTCTCGCCGAGCGGCGGGCGGCACTAAAGGAGTAGGGACCATGGAATTGGGTGCCAACGGCTGGATCGTGGCCGTCAATCTGATCATCTGGACGGGATTGTTTCTCTACCTGCTGCGCCTCGGGAAGGGGTTGCGCCGGGCCGAGGGCAATTCGGAGAAAAGCTCATGAAAAAGAACCGAATGTATGTGCTCGGCGGGCTGCTTTTGGTGGCCTTCGCGGGATTCGCGTTTACCACGTTCAAGAGCTCCATGACGCCGTATGTCTCCTACCAGCAAGCCCGCGAGGGCGACCGCATCGTGCAGGTGGCGGGAGCGCTGGAGAAGGGGAGCTCCTCCTACAAGGAAGCCAAGGAGTCGCTTTACTTCACCCTCAAGGAGCCCAAGACCAGCGAAAACATGCGGGTCCGCTTCAAAGGGGTCAAGCCGGGCAATTTCGAGGACGCCATCAGCATCGTCGCCATCGGACGCTACGACGAGAAGGCCAAGGAGTTCGAGGCCCAGAAGCTGCTGGTGAAGTGCCCGAGCAAGTACCAAGGCGCTGAAGTGAAGAGCTACGGCTAAGGGGGTGTCTCAAAAGTAGTTGACGACGACGCCTATGCCGCCAGGGATTGAAATCACCTGGCTACCCTCTATAGTCCCTACGGGACACGGGAAGAACGAAATAGCAGTCCCGGAGGGGACAAGCGGCGGTAGCCAGGGATTTCAATCCCTGGCGGCAGCGATGTCGCAGTCTCCCCTTTTGAGACACCCTCTTAGGGGAGTCCGTGGGACGAGCCCACGAAGGAGACCCACGTGACCAGTCTGAGCAACTACCTCTCGCATCTCTTCCTCCCCGGGGCGCTCGCCCTGTGGTGCGCACTCATCTTCGCCCTCTGCACGATGTGGGGCTATGCCCAGGCGCTGGTCGCGGGCGACGCCAAGAATGGCAATACTTCCGCCAGGACCTTCGCGCGGCGATCGTACGGCTTCTTTGCTTTCTCCATCCTCCTCACCGCGGCGATGCTGTCTCTGCTGCTGATGATGCGCGACTTCCGGGTGGAGTACGTCTATCAGTACTCCGGGATGGACCTGCCGACCTACTACCAGTTCTCGTCGTTCTGGGCGGGCCAGAAGGGAAGCTTCCTGATCTGGCTTTTCTGGGGCGCCATGCTGGGACTGCTGGTGCGCCGCACGGCCGGCCCCAATGAGCCCGCCATCATGGGGGTCTACACCCTGACGCTGATGGGGCTGCTGCTCATCCTGGTGCGCGAGAACCCGTTCCTCATGCTCGGCAAGTCGCCGACCGACGGCGTCGGTCTCAACCCGCTGCTGCAGGACAACTGGATGGTCATCCATCCGCCCATCATGTTCATCGGCTACGCGGCGAGCGCCATCCCCTTCTCGTTTGCCATGGCCTCGCTCTGGCGGCGCAAGTACGACGGCTGGGCGGAGCGGGCGTTTCCCTGGGCCCTCGGCGGTTTCATCGTCCTCGGCACCGCCATTACGATGGGGGGCTACTGGGCCTACAAGACCCTGGGCTGGGGCGGCTACTGGGGCTGGGACCCGGTGGAGAACGCCTCGTTCATTCCCTTCCTGTTCGGCACCACGATGATCCACGGCCTGCACATGGAGCGGGCCAAGGGCCGCTACCGCCGGGCCAACTACGTCCTCGCCTTTCTCACCTACATCTCGGTGCTCTACGGCACCTTCCTCACCCGCTCGGGCGTGCTGGCCGACTTTTCGGTGCACAGCTTCGTGGACCTCGGCATCTCCGGCTGGCTCACCCTGCTGCTGGGCGGCTTCTTCCTGCTCGGCCTGTACCTGCTGATCAGCCGCTGGAAGCAGATTCCCACCGAGCCCAACGAGGACCCGTTCCTTTCGCGCGGCACCTTCATGGTGCTGGCGACGATCACGATCCTCACCGCCGCCGTGGTGATCACTGCCGGCACCTCGGCGCCGCTGCTGACCAAGGTGATGGCCAACCCGAGCCAGGTGGGACCCAGCTTCTACAACCGGGTGAGCCTGCCGATCGCCATCCTGATCGCGCTGCTCCTCTCGCTCGTCCCCTACCTCACGTGGCGGGGCAACAAGTTCTCCGAGATCGCCCGCAAGATGATCGTGCCCGGCATCTTCGCCGTGGCGGTGACGGTTGCCGCGGCGGTGTGGAAGGTCCACGACCCGTTCCACCTCGCCTTCGTGCTGCTCGCCTCCCTGGCGCTCGCCACCAACCTGCAGAAGACGGTGGGCAAGTTCCAGGTCAGCGGCCTGCGCGGCGCCGGCGGCTATCTCGCCCACGTCGGCGTGGGCGTGATCCTGCTGGGCATCATCGCCTCGTCCGGCTACGACGAAAGCACCAAGGTCACCCTGATCCAGAACGTGCCGCGCCAGGTGGGCGACGTCAGCCTCACGTTCAAGCGCTTCATCCCCCGCCATGGCTTCGAGAAGGAGCGCATGGAGGTCATGGTGGTCAGGTCTGGGCAGAAGCCCTTCATGGTCTATCCCAAGCTGTTCATGAACCTGCGCACCAAGCAGGTGATGGCGAACCCGGATATCCGGACGACGCCGTTCCAGGATCTCTACGTCTCGCCCATCGACTTCGATCCCGGCCAGCCGAAGCTACAGCTCGCCAAGGGAGACACGGGCCGCCTCGGCGACATGGAGGTCAAGTTCACGGGCTTCAATCTCCAGGCTCAAGGCAACGCCATGGCCGCCATGGCCGCCGGCAAACCGGTGACGATCGGCGCCAGGCTGGCGGTCACCCGGGGCGGTCAGACCGTAGACCTGGAGCCCCTCTACAAGCTCAACCCGGCAAGCGGACAGGTGGAGACCCCACCCGTTCGATTGCCCGGCGGCGGCGCCCTCATCGTCTCCGGCATCAACGCCACCAACGGCGCCGTGCAGCTCGAGGCGGCAGGCGTCCCCAATCCGATGAAGCTGTCGGTGGACGTAACCCGCAAGCCGCTCATCCAGCTCGTCTGGTTCGGCCTCTACGTCGTCATCCTCGGCGGCGCCTTGTCGACGACCCAGCGGTTGCGGGAGATGCGCCTCCGGGAGCGGTTGGCGGAGGCGAAAGCGGGCTAGATTGAGCGGCGTAAGGGGCTGGCCGGCGTTATACTGAGCTTTCATGAGAAAGCTAACTCGCCATGCAGGGCTCGCCCTGGTGCTCGCCGGGGCCTGGATCACGACATCCGCCGCCACGGTCTCTCCCGCCGAGCTGCCGTCTCCGGCTGCGGACGCTTATGCTCGAGGCCAAAAGCACCTCGCCGGCAGAACCACCGAAGACCTGCGCGCGGCGCTCAAGGACTTCGAGCAGGCGACCGCCGCCGATGCCACGTTCGCACCCGCCTTCGCAGGACTGGCCGAGACGCGGGCCCTGCTCTATGACTACCCGCAGGCCCGGGAGGCGGCGCAGCGGGCGCTGGCTCTCGACGATCGCCAGGCGGCCGCGCATGCCGTGGTGGGCTTCGTCCGGATGCACGCCGACTGGGATTGGGCAGGCGCCGAAGGGGAGCTCAAGCGCGCCCTGGAGCTCGAGCCCGGGAAGGCCACGCCGCATCTCTGGTACGCCATCCTTCTGGAGGCGACCGGCCGCTCCGACGAAGCGGTGAAGGAGGCACGCCGGGCTGTCGACCTCGCGCCCGGCGACGCCCGGGTGCGCGCCGGGCTTGGCTATCGGCTCTACTGGGCGCGCCGCTACGACGAAGCGGTGAAGGAGCTGACGGCGGCCCTCGGACTCGATCCGGCTCTGGAAACCGCCCACTACTTCGTTGGCCGCTCCCGCGTCCAGCAGGGCCGCTTCGACGAGGCGCGAGCCGCCTTCGCTCGCGCCCGGAAGCTCTCGCCGCGGGATGCCAACCTGCTCTCGGCGTCGGGTTATCTGGAAGCCCTGGCCGGGAAACGCAAGGAGGCGGAGAGGATTCTCGCCGAGTTGGAGCGCCTGGCCAATCGCGGCCTGCCCTTCGCCTCGCAGATCGCCGGCATCCACGCCGCTCTCGGGCACAAGGCGGTGGCCCTGGGATGGCTCGACACCGCGCTCGCGGCCCGCGAGGGCGCCCTGGTCTGGCTCAAGATCGACCCCCGGTTCGAATCCCTTCGCGGCGAGCCCCGCTTCGCCGAGATCCTGCACGCCCTGAAGCTGGCCGGCTGAGACTTCGCCTACGCCCCGAACGCCAGCCGGTCCGCCAGGGTGTGCGGCAGGCCGGCCTTGCGGATTCGGCGCTGGGACTCCTGGACCTGGTACTCGATGCGGTACCAGCGGACGACTCTCTTGACGCTGTCGTAGGTCATGTAGGACGCTCGTGGATCGCGGTCGCGGGGCTGGCCGATGGAGCCGGGGTTGATGAGATAGCGGCCGCCGGGATCGAGCTGGATGCGGCCGCTCGTACCGCGCAGCGCCTTCACTCCCAGCAGCCGCCCTTCGAGCCAGAAAAGCGACGGGATGTGAGTGTGGCCGAAGAAGGTCACCGGCATCTGGAAGCGGGAGAAAATCTCCCAGGCGTCGACGTCGGAGAAGACGTAGGTGTCCTCGTCGAGCGGCGAGCCGTGGCAGATGGCGAGCCCCTCCTCGATCTGCACCGGTCCCTGGGGAAGGTTGCGGACGTAGCGGAGATTCGCCGGCGTGAGCCGGCCGGTGGTCCATTGGGCCGCCGCCAGGGCCGTCTGATTGAAGTTGCCGCCGGTGTCGATGCCGGTCACCACCTTGTCGTGATTGCCGCGCACGGTGTGGAGATGGGGCCCGAGGTCGCGCACGGCGTCGACCACCTGGTTGGGCGCGGCGCCGTAGCCCACCAGGTCGCCGAGCACCAGGACGGAGTCGAAGCGCTTGCGGCGAGCCCGCCGCAGGACGGCCTCGAACGCCTCCCAGTTGGCGTGCATGTCCGAAAGAATCAGGTAGCGCAAAGTTCTTCCCTAATCGGCAATCAATCAGCGGTCCCCATCCGAAGGGTCGCCCGGTCAACGATCCTTGATCAACAACGCAATCCTTGCCGCAATCTCCTCAGGCCCTTCACCGGACGCCACGTCGACCGTCACGTCGGCCCGGCGATACGCGGGCAGCCGCTGCTGATAGAGCGACAGGGCCTGAACCTCGTCGCGGAACAGCGGCCGGTCGGACTTTCCCAGCGCGCCAATGCGGGCCACGATGGTGGCGAACGGCGGGTTCAGCCACACGGCGAGCCCGTTGGCGCCGATCCAGCGCGCGTTGGCCTCCGCCACCATGGTACCGCCTCCGGTCGACACCACCACGTCCGGAAACCGGGAAGTGTCGCGCAAAAGCTCGGTCTCCAGCTGGCGGAAGGCCGATTCTCCCTGCTCGGCGAAGATCTCCCGCACCGTCATTCCCGCCCGGCGCTCGATCTCTTCGTCGAGGTCCATGAACGGCACTCCCTGTCGCGAAGCCAGCAGCCGTCCGACGGTCGTCTTGCCGCAACCCATGAAGCCCGTCAGGTAGACGCGCATGAATCCTTGGCGGCGCCGGCCGCGGCCAGCAGCCGGCGGCAGTTGGCGCCAATGTCGCCGGTCTCCCCGCGGCAGACCGCTCCCAGCACCGCCGCGGCGTCGGCGCCGGCCGCCAGCACCGCGGCCACGTTGCCCGCGTCGATGCCGCCGATGGCCACCAAACGCTTCGACGTCCGCGCCCGTGCCCGCCGCACGAAGTCGAGGCCCACCACCGGATCCGGCCGTTCCTTGCCGGTCGTCGGGAAGACCGGCCCGACGGCGATCACGTCCACCTCGGGGTCGGCATCCGCCGCGGCGACCTGCACTTCATCGTGCGTGGAGAGGCCGAGCTTCACGCTCCGTCCTACCACTCGCCGGGCCGCGGCCGGCGGCAGGTCCGCCTGCCCAAGGTGGAGGCCCTGGACGGCGAAGAGAGCCGCGAGGTCCGCCCGATCGTCCACCCAGAGCTCCGCGCCGCTGCCTTCGAGAGCCCGGCAGCAGCCTGCCAGCGCCGAGTACCACTCCTGCCCGGAGAGCCGCTTGCCCCGAAGCTGAATCCACCGCACACCCGCCGCCGCCATCTCGGCCACCGCCGCGGGCAGCAGCCGGGGACGGAGCGCCTCGGCATCGGCGATGGCATAGAGGGGAGACCTCATTTGCCGCCGTCGACCGACCTTCCTTCCCGCTGGAGGAAGCGTTCCATGAAGCGCGTCGACAGCCGGCCGGCGATGAAGTCCGGATCGCGGAGGATGCGCCGATGGAGGGGAATGGAAGTGTGGATACCCTCGACGACAAAGAAGTCGAGCGCCCGGCACATGCGGGCGATCGCGTACTCCCGCGTGCGGTCGTGGACGATCAGCTTGGCCACCAGGGAGTCGTAGTAGGGCGGGATGACGTAGTCCTCGTAACCGTGGGTGTCCACCCGGGTGCCGGGTCCGCCCGGCAGGTGGAAGGTCTTGAGCGGGCCGGGGCTGGGCGCGAAGGTGTCGGGATTCTCGGCGTTGACCCGGCACTCGATGGCGTGCCCCCGGGGTTTGAGACCGTTCGGGATCTCCAGCCGCCGGCCGGCCGCCACCTCGATCTGCATCTTCACCAGGTCCATGCCGGTGACCATCTCGGTGACCGGGTGCTCCACCTGGATGCGGGTGTTCATCTCCATGAAGTAGAAGCGGCCGTCGGCGTCGAGGAGGAACTCGATGGTGCCGGCGTTCTCGTAGCCCACGGCCTCGCAGAGACGTACGGCCGCGGCGCCCATCTCCTCGCGCATCTTCTGGTTGAGAGCCGGCGACGGCGACTCCTCGATGAGCTTCTGGTGCCGGCGCTGGATGGAGCATTCGCGCTCTCCCAGGTGCACCACCCGGCCGTGCTGGTCGCCGAAGACCTGAAACTCGATGTGCCGCGGCTCCATCAGGTACTTCTCGATGTAAATCGAGCCGTCGCCGAAAGCTTTTTCGGCCTCGCTCTGCGCGGCGGCGAACTGGCCGGGCAGGTCGCCGTCGGCGTGGACGATGCGCATACCCCGGCCGCCGCCCCCGGCCGACGCCTTGAGGATCACCGGGTAGCCCACCTCCGCCGCCAGCGTCTGCGCTTCCTCGACGCTCTGCAACGGCTCCTGGCTGCCGGGGAGCACGGGCACGCCCGCGGCCTTGGCCGTCTGCCGGGCCTTGGCCTTGTCGCCCATCAGGCGAATGACCTCCGGACGGGGCCCGATCCAGCCGATCTTGCACTCGTGGAGCACCTCGGCGAAGTGAGCGTTCTCGGCCAGAAAGCCGTAGCCGGGGTGGACGGCGTCGGCGCCGGTGATCTCGGCCGCCGAAATGATGGACGAGATGTTGAGATAGCTCTGCTTCGACTGCGGCGGGCCGATGCAGACGTCCTCGTCGGCGTAGGTGACGTGCAGGCTGTCGCGGTCGGCGGTCGAGTAGACGGCGACCGTCTGAATGCCCAGCTCCTTGCAGGCCTGGATGATGCGGAGCGCGATTTCGCCCCGGTTGGCGATCAGGATCTTCTTGAACATCGGCGGCCTTGGCGGCTCTAGGCCGGCCGGATGGCGAAGAGGGGCTCGCCGAACTCCACGGCCTGGGCGTTCTGGGGATAGATCTCGGCGATCACCCCGTCGATGTCCGATTCGATCTCGTTCATCAGCTTCATCGCCTCGATGATGCAGAGCACCTGCCCCTTCTTCACCCGCGAGCCGATCTCGCAGAAGGAAGGAGCGTCGGGCGATGGCGCGCGGTAGAAAGTGCCGACGATCGGGGAATTGAGGATATGGGTGCCGGCCGGCGGTGCGGGCGCCGCGGCGGCTGGAGCCAGGGGCGCGCTCGCCGGCGCTACTGGTGCCGCGGTCGTCACGAGAGCCGGCGCGGCGGCTTGCGCCTGGACCCCGCCGCCCGATGCGGCCGGTGGCGCGACGGCCGTGGGCGCGCTGGGAGCCGTCAGCTGGCCGTCGATCTTGAGGCGAAATCCCGAGCGTTCGAGCTCGAGACCCTGGAGCCGGTTGAGAGACACCAGCTCGATCAGTTCCTTGATCTGTTCAAATGTCAGCACGTGAATGCCCCTTTGCAAGGCTCCTGCCGCACGGCAGCTCGCGCCGGAGCGGGTACCCACCGATCCGCGCCGTCGGGCTTGCCGCCGCGCTCCTCGTCAGGAGAGATCCGCCTCCAGGAGCAGACGTGCTCGCCGGAGCTCGAACCGAGCCCGTCCTTGGTTACCGTCGGGTCCCAGCACGAGAAGCAGATAATAGTCTGCGGCGACGGAGCTTACCATCAGCGTCAACCGCTCCGTGGTGACCGAGAGATGCTGCACCTCGCCAACCTCGAGCTCGCGATGGTTCTCGGTGATCGAACGCACCTGATTGACCAGCTCGGCGGCGAGGACCTCGAGGTCGAGGCCCGGGTCGGAGCTGACGGATTCCACCGGCATGCCGTCGCGGGCCACCAGCGAAAGGGCCAGAGCGCCGTCGATGCGATTGCTGATCTGGCTCAGTTGGTCAAGAAACATCGCGCTGGCCCCCCCGCCGGATGCGCTCGAGATAACGGCTCAGAAGAAATGCCTTGCGCGCCCGCCCTTCCACCGGACCGGACCCGCCGGCCGGCTGGTATCCCGCGAGCAGCTCGCGCGCATCGAGGGGCCGGACACCGGAAGGCCCGCCGGCTTCCGGCGGTTGGGAGAGCTTCGCGATGCCCTGCAGCGCCACGGCGCTCTCCGGCTCGCGGCGCAGGACTTCGCGGAAGATCCGCTCGGCTTCCGCCGGATAGCCCTGGCGCAGGTAGAGCTCGCCGAGCGTCGCCGTGGCGACGGGCTCGGGTTGGGCGAGGGGCTCGGGTTCGGAGATCGGCGCCGGCTCAGTGACCGGCTCGGGCTCCAGGATCGGCACCGGCTCGGGCTCAGTGATCGGCTCGGGCTGGGCGGTCGCCTTGGCCACGGCCGGCGGCGCAGCAACCGGCAGCGAGAAAACCGGCTCAGGAGGCGCTGCGGCCGGGGCCGCTACCGTTTCCGAGGTCAGCTCGAGATGGAACAGGCCCTCGGAGGCCAGGCCGGCGAGGTAGCGTTGCCGGCTTTCGCGAGAAGTCAGGCCTGGAAACACGACGTGCGGCGGCTCAGGCTCCTCGACCACGGCCACGGAGGAAGCAGCGGGCGCAGCGGCCGGCTCCGGTAACGGAGCTGGCGCGGGCGGTGCGGGCGCCGCGGACACTGGCGGCGCCCACAGCTCGGCGAACGGTTCCTCCACCCGAGCCGTGGCCGCGACGGGGCGGGGAGCCGGCAGGCCGAGGTCGAAGATGTCCTCACCCGTCGCGCGAGGCGCCGGCGGAGAGACCGGAGGGGGCGGCAGGAGGCGGCCCGGCACCGCCGGGGGATTCTCGGCCTGACTCGGTTGGTCCATCGCGCGGAGCCTCCGGCGCAGCTCTTCGATTTCAGGATCGCTGTCGTTCAGCAGCGTATAGAGGTCGAGGCGTTCACGGGCCCGCTCGGGCTCGGCGGTCTCGATGTAGGCCCGCACCAGCAGCTTGTTGGCAACCATCTGGGTGGCGTCCTGTTTGACCACCCGTTCCAGCACCTCCCGCGACTTCTCGGGCTCGCCCAGCTCCAGCAGGCAGCGCCCCTTGGCGACCAGCGCCGAGAGGTAGCCGGGATGCTCCTTGAGCCCTCTCTCCAGCACCTCCAGCGCCTCCCGCACCCGGCCCTGGTGACGATACTCCTCCGCAAGTTGGAGAAAGATACGGGAGGAGGAGTCGGATTCCCAGCGTGCGCGAAGCTGGGTGAGGCGGTCAGGAAACGCGCCGTCACTCATCAGGAGACACCTTGGGCGGAGGGTGGGCGAGTGGGCACGAAGGGGAAGGCGTCGAGGTTGACAGCAAAGTGGGCCGCATTATAGCAACACGCGGCCCAAGACGAGAAAGGGCGAGCCCTCCGGAGAGTTGCTCGCCCTGAATGACGGACTTTACGAGAGGCTCAAGGCGAGCTGCTGCCGCCGGTCGACAACGGAATGGTGAAGGTCGCCGAGCTGACGCTCGACTGGTTTGTCGAGTCGGTCACTGTGAGCCTCACCGTGAACGTCCCGTCCGCGTACACATGCGACGGATTCTGCTCGCCGGAGTTCACCGTGTCACCGAAATCCCACGAGAAGGTCAAGGCACCGCTACCGGTCGACTGATTGGAGAACTGGATCGTATGCTTGTCTGCCGCGGGGGTGAAGGAGAAGTGGGCCACCGGCCGGCCGCCGGCGACCTGGATCGTGGCAGTACCGGTGATCAAGGCCCCGTCCGTACCCGCCGTCGTCGCGGTGACCTTGATCGACGTCGGGTTGTTGAGCAGGTCGTTCGGCTTTACCCGAAGCGTGTCGTGGGCCTGGCCGCTGGCGTTGGTGTTGATGGTGCCACCGCGCGAGTCGAGAGTCCCCAGCTCGGTGCCGAAGTTCACGCCTTGACCGGCCTGCAGCTGGCCGTTGGAATCGCGAACGGTCGCCAGCAACTGCACGGGCGTACCGTTCGACGGGACGGGCGTCGAAATGACGGTGGGAGTCGGCTGGACGACGATCGTCTTGGCCGACACACCGACCTGAATCGTGACTGATGCCGAAAGCGAGCCGCTGGTCGTGCTCGTGCCGTCCGAGGTTGTGGTGCCGCCGCCACTGCCGCTGCCGGTGCCGGTGGCCGCCGTGATGGTGGCCGATCCAGGCGTGCCGTTGGAGGTAAATATCGCCGTCGCGTTGCCGTCGCGATCCGTCAGCACGATCGCCGCGATGGAACCGTTGGTGGCGCTCAGACGGATCTCGGTGCCGGGGTTCAACGGCTGACCGTCCGGTTTGCGGCCGATGACGGTGATCGTCGCGGTCCCGTTCAAGGCAATTTTCGTCGGCGAAGCGGAGATGACCAGGATGGAGCCACCGGGCGCCACGGGTGTCGCCTTGTCGCAGCCCACGACGGCGATGACGGTCAGCACGGAGAGGACTGCCAGGATGGACAGCAGGATGGCGGCGGCGCGTTGCTTCATAGTACCCAGTATACGAACGGGGGCGGCCATCCGTCTAGACGGCCGCCCCGGAAGTTGAGCGCTGAGTGAAGGCGACTTAGCCTTACGGCACGGTCACCTGCTGGGTCACCGAGCTGGACCCTCCCGCGTTGGTGACCGTCAACTTGACGTTGTAGGTACCCGCCGCCGGGAAGGACTGAACCGGGTTCTGCGCCGTGCTGGTGGCCGGGCCCGGGGTACCGAAGAACACCCACGCCCACGAGGTCGGAGCGCCGGTCGACGTGTCGATGAACTGCATCTGGTGCGTCGCGGCGTTCAGCACCTGGGAGGTGAAGCTCGCCGTCGGCGCCGTCGGCGGCGTCGGCGTCACGTGGCAGCTGCCGTCCGGTGGCGTCAACAGGAAGCCGTTGCGCAAGGTCGCCAGGCAGGTCGTATCGAGGTTCTGCACCGTGACGTTGACAGGCGTCGGCACGTTCCGCGTGCCGACATCGGTTCCCACGGTACAACTCTGGGTATCGAAGGCGAAGCCCTGGGGCGGGTTCGGCACGGTGGCGGTGACCGTCGTCTCGGACAGCACATGGACATTGGGTGCCGTGCTGCCGTTGGCCGGGTCGCCGAAGATCACCTGCACGTTGTTCGGCAGGGTCGAGAAACCGCTGCCGGTGAGGGTGACCGTGCTCCCCACGCCGCCACCTCCCGGGCTGACGCCGCTGATCTGCGGCAGCGGCACCTGGAAGTTGAAGCCGATAGGGGCCGTGTTGCTGTCGCCGTTGTCGATGTTGGTGACGCTCACGGCGGTGGAGGAGATGATGCCGTTTTTCGGGCAGCTGCCCGACAGCGGCGCCGGGCTGGTGAGCACGACGATCTGGGTGCCGGTGACGGACACCGCCTGCTGGGCGATGCCGATGCCGCCGAAGGTGAACGAGACCGCCACCGGATCGTCGAAGCCCGAGCCCTGGATGGAGGTTCGCGTACCGCCGAGATAGGAGCCGGTCCCCTGCGTCATGGCGGTGATGAGCACGTTGCTGCCGTACTTGAAGACCTGCGACGCGACCGTGCTGAAGCCGGTGTTGACGTTCTTGACCAGCAGGTTGACCACCTGGTTGGAAAGGTTCTGGCCGAAGCCGCGGGCCGCCGGCGTGACGGCAACGATTCGGGTGGGGGTCACCGACTGGACCGTGGCCTCCACGCCGTTGAAGCTGGTGGCGCTGCTGCCGATGCCGAAGAGCACCTGCACCGGCGCCACGAAGCCGTCGCCGACGATGGTGACGACGGTGCCGCCGTCGTTGGTGCCCAGGGTGGGAGTGACGGAGAAGACGGACGGCTGCTGGGTACCGCCGCCGAGGGCGTAGGTGAAGCCCTGCGCGATGGAGTCGACGGCCTCGTTCACCTTGTTGACGTTGATGGTGACGGCGACCGTGACCGAGGCCGTCTGGCCGACGCCGACGGTATGGCCCGCCGCCGCCGCGGATGGCGTGAGAACGGTGATGGCGCTGCCGGTGGTCGACTTGACCGTCGCCGTGGCGCCATCGAAGGTCACCCGCACCGGCGCCACGAAGCCACCGCCCAGAATGGTGACCGTGTCGCCGCCATTGGGACCGCCGACTCCCGGGCTCACCGAGGAGACGAAGAAGGTGGCGGGCTCGCCGATGCGAACGTTGGTGGCGCCGGCGCTGCCCTGGAAGGTGGCGCTGACGGCGGCCGTGCCCGTGTCGGTGGTCGCGAACAGGGTCGCCGCGGCGTGGCCGCCGACGAGGGTCAGGTCGACCGCATTGGGGCCGCTGGCGCTGTTGAAGTTGCCCAGCGTCGTGGTGAGGTGGACCGACGAGCCGTCGGCCGGCGGCTGGCCGGTGTCGGTACGCACCACGTTGACGCTGATGTTGCTCGGGGTCGGGCTGAGCGCCGTGAGCTGCGACGGATTGGCCGTCACGGTGATGTTGAAGGTCACCGAGGGCGTCGGCGGCTTGGGCGATTGCGTGCCGCCGCCGCCGCCTTTCGGCTCGGTAGGCGAGGAGGTGCAGGCCAGAGCCGCCGCCAGGCCCAGGACAGACAACAGTCGAGAGGCGTTCCTCAGAGCGTGCATACTGAAACTCCCGCCCGGCTTACTGCCGGACCTCAATCGTGAAGGTTGCCGGCGCTGAGGCGATTTCGTCGCCGGAAAGCGTACGGCCAAAGAAGGTCATCGAAACATCCAGGACGATCACCGCGGTCCCGGTCTCGCGATCCACTCCAAAGTCGTGAAGATCCTTGAGGGGCTGACTGAGGGTCTGGTCGCTGAACATGAAACCGGTGTTGAGCAGATCGGTGGTGCCGCCGACCGGCACGTTGCCGAAGATGGCCTGCACGCTCGGCGGCGGCACGCGGGTGCCGGTGTCGCGCCGGGTGTAGGTGATCTGGTAGGACCGCAGCTCCACGTCCTGGAGGTTGGAGGTGGTGCCGGTGGGATCCTTGGCGACGTTGCGAACGGTCACCGTGCCGATCGTGAACGGAGGGTCCTGCGCCGTCAGCACAACGGTGAACGGCAGGCGGTCGAAGTGGCTGACCGACAGCAGGACGGTGCCTTCACTGCGGTCGGTACGCGACCGGCAGCCGGCGAAGGCCAGCGGCACGGTCAGCGCGATCAGGGTCCAAAGGACGATGCGATGGTTCTTCATGGGATGGCTCCGCTCCCGATAGTTTCTCAGATCTGGCTCAGATCTTGATGATTCTCGGTGTAATGAAGATGAGGAGCTCGTCGTTGACCTCGCTCCGCGTTTTGTTCTTGAACAGGTAGCCAATGATCGGGAGGTTACCCAGACCGGGCACGCGGCTCTCGCCGTTGTTGCTGGTGATCTTGTAGATGCCGCCGATGACCGCGGTGCCGCCGTCGCGGACCACCAGGCGGGTGCGCGCGTCCTTGGTGGTGATTGGAGCGTTGGTGGCGCCGGGAATCAGGAAGGCGGTCTGCGGCTCGCGCTTCGAGATGTCGATGTCCATCATGATCGTCCCCTCGGCCGTCACCTGGGGAACCACGTCGAGCCGCAAGGTGGCATTGATGAACTGTACGGTCACCGTGTTGTTGAGCACGGTCTGCACCGGAATCTGCAGACCGCTCTGGATGGAGGCATGCTGGTTGTTGAGCGTCGCCACCTTGGGCGCCGAGAGGATGGTGATCAGGCCCTCGCTCTCCGCCGCCTGCAGGGCGACGTCGAGGTTGAAGGTGTTGAGGACGTTGCCCAGCTTGAGGTTGAGGACGCCGTTGGTGGCGTTGCCCGGCAGGTTGACTCTGCCGCTGGCGCTGCCGTTGCTGGGGAAGACCAGTCCGGTGGTGTTGCCGTGGGCGGCATCGGCGAGGGCCTGGAAGCCCCAGTTGATGCCCAGGTCGCGGGTGAAGTTCTTCGTCGTCTCGACGATCCGGGCCTCGATCATCACCTGCGGCTCGGGTGCGTCGAGCAGGTCGATCACCGAGAGCACGGCGTCCATGTTCGACGGCAGCTCCTTGATGATCAGGGCGTTGGTGCGCCCGTCCACCACCACGCTGCCGCGCTGCGACAGCAGCCCCGCCTGGCCGGTCTTGAGCAGCGACGCCACGTCGTTGGCCTGGGCGTAGCTGAGCCGCTGGTAGACGGTGCGCAGCGGAATGGCGAGAGACTTGGCCGCCGCGAGCTGTTGCCGCTCGTTCGCCTCGTTCTTCAGCACGCTGGTGGGGGCGATGCGCATGACGTTGCCGTCGAGCTCGTAGTCCAGGTTGTTGATCTTGAGGATCTGCTCCAAGGCCTGGTCCCAGGGGACGTTCTCCAGCTCCGCCGTGACCAGGCCGGTGACGCCCGGCTGCACGATGACGTTCAGACCGCTGATCTGGGCGAAGGTGCGCAGCACGTCGGTGACATCGGCATTGGTCACCTTGAGGTCGATGGGCTCGCCGACGTAGGTGTGCTCCCTGTCATTCGCGCCCTTCGGCTGCAGACCCGAGGTGGCCGGCGTCGGCTTGGCGCCGGCGACCTCCACCGGACCGGTGCCGACGTGCGGTCCGGCGGGCACCGAGCCGGCGTTGCCCGACCGCGGCTGCAACACCACTTTGCCCGGAGTGGACGACGACTGGATGACCGCGGCGGCCGGCGGAGTCTCCGCGGGGCGCTTGGCGGCGGCGGCGGAGGGCGGCGGCTGCCGCTGGGCGAGCACCAGGTCGGAGGCCTCGGGCGCCCCCGGGCTTGGCGCCGGGGCGGGAGCCGCCGGAGCGGCAGCCTTGGCCCGGACCGGAGCCGGAGACGGCGACGGAGTGGCGACGGGCTTCGCGGTGTGGGCGGCAGGCTCCGGCGCCGGAGCGGCCGGAGTGGCTGAAGCCTCGGAGGCGGAGCTCTCCGTGCCGCCGCCGCCCGGGGCCGGGAAGGAGACCACCAGGGCTCCAGGCGTGCGCTCGATCACCGGCACCGTATCGTGATGGAGGTCGAAAACGATGCGGGCGACGGGCTTTGGCATCGGCTTGAACTGAGCCACCCGGACGCGCCCGACCACGCCGCTGTTGACGGTGAGCGACCCCGGGTGGGCGCGGTTCATCACCCCTTCGAGGTCGATGACGAAACGCCGGGGCTCGGAGAGGGCGAAGGTCGAATAGGGGAAGTCACCGTCGCCGGCGATGCGGATCACCGCGCCGCCGTCCGAGGCGAGGATCTCGACGGCGTCGAGCCGGGTCGCCGCCACTCCCTGGGGAGCCGGTGCCACCGCCGGTTTATCGGGAGTGCCGAGTGCCGCCGGAGCGGCGCTGGCTTTCGCCGTCGTAGCCGATGCGGAGCCCGACGAGGGCGCCGGAGCCGTGGCGGCCGGAGGGTTCGCCGGCGCCGCGCCACTCTTCCCTGGGGCCGCCGGAGCGGGGTTCGCCGACGCTTCCTCGCCCAGGGGCTCGAAGGCGAGCTTGGCCTTCGCCTGCTCGCCCACGGGCAGCAGCTGAATGCGCAGCTTGGCACCGTCGGCGGTGACCGAATGCTCCACCTCTTGCCGGGTGGCGATCACCAGGCGAGTCATGGGCCGGCTCCCCTCGTCGCTTTTCTGGATGGCCAGCGAAGAGACGAGCCCCTCGGCGGGCGAGAGATCGGCGAGGCTGGCGCGCGGCACTGCATTGGGCAGCTCCACGATCACCCGCCCCTCGGCATTGCGGAAGCTGGTCCAGACCAGGGGAGCGCTCGCCTCGAGGTCGATGAAAACCTCCGGCGCTCCTTCCCGCAGATCGAGCGTGCGGATCTCGGCCGGCGCCGACTGAGCGGCTGCCTTGGTCTCCGCCTGGGCCTGCTTCTGGCCTTGAGCCTGCTTCGGGGCCGTCTGCGCCTCGACTACCCGGGCAGGCCTGGACGCGGTGCAACCGGCTCCTACCGCCACGGCCAGCACGACGGCCGCAACGGTCCAACGCCGGTACCCGGCGGACTGTTTCATTTTGAAAACATCTCCCATGGCAACTCGCCTCCCTTACGGGCCTGGTGACACCCAACTCTCGCGCTAGGAAGGGTTCAGGCTCTTGACCACCTCACGGAACGGTTTCAGGGCGGTGGGATCCTGTACGACCTGCTTGAACACCACCTCGTTGTGGTTGATGCTCACCACGTCGCCGTCGTAGAGCTGGTCTCCCTCTTTCAACAGATAACTCTTCTTCTGATTCGCGGCCACGACCTGGGCCACGAAGCCTTTGCTGGTATGGAAAATACCCGTCAGATCGATCTCGTCGATGAGCAGGCCCGGGACGCCCTCCGGGCGCTGGCCGCGGAACTCGGGGCGGTCGGGCCCGGCGAGCAGCGACTTGAAGGGGTCGCGCCGGTTGCCCGGGTCGTAGGAGAAGCCGCTGCCCGACAGCACCTCCTCCTCGCCCTCCAGAATCTGGTCGATGCCGCCGAGGTCCGGACCGGCGGTGGTCTCCGCCCCCGGCGTCGTCTGCGGCGAGCCCGCCGCCTTGTCGCCCGGCTTGGCCGGCGCCGGCGAGGGTTGCGACGATTGCGCCGGGCGTTGCGCCGGGGCCGGAGTCTGCGGCGGTGCGGCGTGCTGCGCCTGGGCCAGGGCCGCCCACGCGGCAGCCGCGGCGAGCAAGACGATCAAGCCGGCAGGGCGGAGGAAACGAGCCATCAGTCAGGTCCTCCGGCAGGGACGCCGCCCGTGCGGATGCGGGCCGCCGGACCACCGGCGCTCGGCGGCGGGGTTGCCGCGCGGCCAGGCTGGCCAGCGGCCTGGCTGGGAGTCGTTTCGGGCGTCGGCTCCTTGTAGACGAACGTCTTCGCCGAGAAGCTCGCGGCGATGGTGTGGGCGCTCGCCTGCTTGCCGCCGGGCAGCGAGGCGATCTCCAGGTTCTCGATGTTGATGACGCGCGAGAAGCGGCTGATGCGGTCGAAGAAGAGCGCCAGGTTGTGATACGTGGCTTCGACGTTCACGCTGATCGGCCACTCGCTGTAGAACTCCTTCTCGGTGAGCGTCCCGGGGTTGAAGCGCTTGAGGCTGAAGTCGCCCTGCTCGGCCAGCGAGCGGATGCGCCGCATGAGGTCCGGCGTATTGCGCCGCGCCGGCAGGATGCGCAGCAGCTTGTCCAGCTCCAGCTCCAGTTGGCGGACCTCCTCGCGGAACTTCGGCAGCTCCTGGCGTGCCGCCCGTCCCTCCTGGATCTTGGTCTGCAGGCCTTTCAACAACCCCTCCTGATGGTCGATCTCATCGCGAAGCGGCTCCAGCATGCGCCACGAGCCCGCCCCGAAGAGCAGCCCGCCGATCACCACCCCGATGCCGAGCCCGACGTACCAGGGTTTGCCTTCCAGTCCAGTCTTCAACGCCACTTAGGTCAGCCCTCCCTATCCGGACGTCGCCGGGAGCGCCGCCTTGGGCTTGGCAGAACCGGGCGCACCGGGCTTGCCGGCCTCCCCATCCTTATCCTTGTCCTTGGCGTGCGTAGCAAATGAGTAGTGGAAATCGATCACGAATTTATAGACGTTGGTGCCCTGGGCGCCGCCGGTCTGCTGCTCCGTGCTCTTGAGGATCGGCTCGTCGAACTCCGGCACCTTGTCGAGGTTCTCGATGAAGTTGGCGACGGCGTTGGTGTTGAAGGCCCGGCCTTCGAGCTCGATGGTGTCGGCCGACATCCGCAGGCGGTCGAGCCAGAGCAGCTCCGGCAGGGCGCGGGAGATGTAGTCCATCACCCGCACCGGCCCTTGCTGGTTGGCCTTGAGATCGTTGATGACGCCGATCTTGCGCTCCAGCTCGGACTTCTTCGCCTTGTAGTCCTCGACTTCCTTGATGACGCTGGCCATGGCGTCGACTTCGCGCTGGGCCGCCGCCACCTCCGCCGTCTTCTCCTCCACCTGTTTGTTCAACAGCCACCAGTTGAGCGCCAGCGCTCCGACGCCCACCAACAGGCCGAGCACCAGCAGCCACTGGCCGATGTCTTTCCCCTCCATCCGGCCGCCGCCCGCGGCTGTCGGCTTGGACTTGCGAACGGTCCGCTTGCCCTCGGAGAGCAGGTTGATCTTGATCATGCGCCCTAGTCCCCCACCCTGCGGATGCTCAAGCCCACGGCGACCGCCATCATGGGAGCGATCGACTGCAGCCAGGCGCCATCGAAATCGCCCTCACGGAACTGGATGCGGCGCAGCGGATTCATCAGCTCCGTCGGCACCTGGAAGCGCTCCCGCAACACCTGCTGGAGATTGGGGGTCAGGGAGCAGCCGCCGGAGAGCATCAGCTCGTCGACGGGCCCCTCCGACGAGGTCGCCGAGAAGAAGTCGAAAGTCTTGCGGATCTCCGACGCCATCTCCGACGACACGGCGTCGAGCACCGGGCGGGCGTCGGCCGGCGAGTAGCGGTCCACCGACTCGCCCTGCTTGAGCCCCTCGGACTGCGCGAAGGAGAGATTGAACTCGCGCTGCAACGCCTCGGTGAACTGGTTGCCGCCGAAGGAGATGTCGCGCCAGAAGACGGTGGAGCCGCGGGCCAGGATGTTGATGTTGGTCACCCCGGCGCCCATGTTGATCAACGCCACGACCTTGCGCGGGTCGAGCTCGTAGTTCACCTCGTAAGCGTTCTGCACGGCGAAGGCGTCGACGTCCACCAGCGTCGGCTGCTTGCCCGTCTGGCTGATGACGGAGACGTAGTCGTTGACCTTGTCGCGCTTGACCGCGACGAGCAGGACCTCCATGTTGTCCCGCCCGGGCTCGCCCTCGGTGAGCACCACGTAGTCGAGCCGCACGTCGTTGATGTCGAAGGGGATGTACTGCTCCGCCTCCCACTGGATGGAGCTCGCCAGCTCCTCCTCGGTCATCGCCGGCAGCTGGATCTTCTTGATGATGACGGAGTGGCCGGAGAGCGAAGTGGCGTAGTTGGTGCCCTTGACCTTCGTCTGGTCGTTCAGGCGGTGGATCGCGTCCACCACCAGCGAGGAGTCCATGATCGAGCCGTCCACGATGGCTTCCGGCGACAGCGGCTCGATGCCCAGACGTTGCAGGTGGAACTCCCCCTTACGCTCCCGGAGCTCGACCAGCTTGATGGCCGAGCTGCCGATGTCGAGCCCGACAACACCCTTCTTGGCACGGGAGAAGAGCACGTTTTGAACTCCCCAAAGCCCACGTTTAAGGCAACTTACCGAGTGTTACTTAAAGCTTCGCTGGAAGCTACCAGGAAAAAACACCCCTGTCAAGGTGCCAATGCATCTATGGCTATATTGACCAGTTCAGGAACTCTACACCAAGCCAAGTCCGTCCGCAAGCGAAAAAACTTCAAGGAGAATCGTGGTTTGGAGACTTTTCAGGGCGCCAGCAGCGGCCCCGTGCCTTCGGGAATGGAGCTCGACGGTGCCCGCCGTGACGCGCGGTGGCCCGGCCGCGCGGCCCGCGGCGGGAACGGCGGGCGGAACCAGGGAGAGCGCGAGGATCAACGGCAGTGGGGAGCGCATGCAGAAGCCCTCCCTGGGACTAGGGTTCAAGGGGCAGTGCCCAAAGCTCGCGGCCGTGCTCGCCGTCGACGGCGGTGAAAAAAAGGTTGCCATCCGCCGCTACGAGGTCCCGCGGCCACGAGGAGACCGGGCCGGGCAGGACGTCCTGCACCATCACGGTGCCCGCGGCCGTGCCGTCGCTCGACCACAGCTCGAGGCCGTGCTCGCCGTCGGTGGCCGTGAAGTAGAGCCGGCCGCCGGCGGCGGTGAGGAAGTCGGGACGCGAATGCGCGGCCCCGGGCGCGATGTCGCGCAACAGGATCGTCCCCGCCGCCGTGCCGTCCGACCGCCACAGCTCCGCGCCATGGACGCCGTCGTCGAGGCGGAAGAAGAGGAAGCTGCCGGCCGCGGCGATCGCCGGGGGGAAAAACTCGGACGGATCGCTCGCCGGCGCGAAGTCGGTGACGACGCGAGTCCCCGCCTCCGTGCCATCCGACCGCCAGAGGCTCACGGGCCGGGCGGGTTCTCCGGTGTCGGCGAAGAAGTAGAGGTCGCCCTGGAAGACGGTGAGGCCGCGCGGGTTCGTGGGGCGCGGCGCGGCGAGGCTGGCGATCACCGGTACCGTGCCGGCGGCGGTGCCGTCGGTCACCCACAGCTCGGGTGTCTGACGGTCCGCCGTTGCCACCACCAGCGCGGCCTTGCCGTTGAAACGCACGAAGCCCGCGGGCGAAGAGAAGAGATCGCGGATCGCCTGGGTTCCGCCGGTCGTGCCGTCGGTGCGCCACAGAGCGTAGGGGAACGGCGATTCTTTCCGCTGGGCGACGAACAGGACGGCGCCCCCCAACGTTCCCACGGGGTTGGGGCCGCCGCCGAGCTCCACCTCGCCGGTCTGCGCTGTCCCCTGGGGCGTGCCGTCGCTATGCCAGAAATCCCAGAGCCAGGGCGGCTGGGGGGTAGGGCCGGTGATGAAGAACAGGCCGCCGTTCAGCGGCAGAGGGGCGCCGAGCTGAGCGTTGCTCCCCGAGACCAGGATTCGGGTCCCCTCGGGCGTGCCGTCGGTGCGCCAAAGATGGGCGGAGTCCGGGCTGAAGAAGGCCAGATCGCCGGTGCTGACGATCGGGCCGATCGAGAAGGAGCCGCAGTCCGGGTTGACGGCTGCCAGCGGCACCGTGCCGGCGGCGGTGCCGTCGCTGTGCCAGAGCCCGAAGCCGCCGGAGGAGCAGGCGCCGAACAGCACGCCGGAGCCGAACGGGGTGAGGCTCTGGACGGAGGCGCCAGCCGCGAGCCCGTTGCCCAGGGTGACGAGCGGAGCCGTTCCCGCCGGGGTCAGATCGCTCACGAAGGGCTGGGAGCCGTGGGCCTCGTCGAAGCCGTTGAAGATCAGGCGGCCGTTCAGCTCGGCGGCGTCGAGCCCGTCCGCCAACGAGGAGAAGACCCGCCCCAGCCGCGCCGTCCCGCCCTCGGTGCCGTCGGTGGCCCACAGCTCGCGGTCCCCGGCGGTGAAGATCAGCCGCCCGAGGGCCGGAGTGAAGCCGGCGGGCGAGCCGTCGCATTCGCCGGGGCACAGGTCTTTCACCAGCCGCGTGTTCGGCCCCGTGCCGTCGGTCTCCCACGGCTCGCTACCCCTGGAATCGCGGCCCGCGAAGAGCACCCAGCCACCCGGCGCGCCGAGTAGGGAAAAGGCCGATTCGACGCTGGGGCAACCCTCCGGACAGCCGCTCAAGGGGCTTGGATGCCTCGTTCCGGGAGCCAGGAACCAGAGGAACCGGTGCGAGTCGACAGGGTCCGTGGACGCCGCCAGGATCAGCCCGCCGCCCGCCTCCGCGATCGACCCGATGCCGCTGTCGAAGCGGGCGAGGAACTGCGGCCGGTGATGGAGGGCGGCGATCTCCCACAGATCCACGACGCCGTCGCCACGGTCGACCTCGTACAGGAGCCGGCCGCCAGCCTTGACGAAGGTCACGCCCCGCGACCGGAAGTCGAGGTCGAGGCGGGCGATCCTCCGGGCCTTGGAGCCGCCCGAGGGGACGAACCACAACGCCCTCCGCGTCGAGGCGTAGATCGCTCCGTCGAGGACCGCGACGCTGCCGACGGCATCCGGGAGGCGCGCGATCTCCCGCGTGCCCCGGGAGGTGCCGTCCGTGATCCAGAGGGCGGGACCGCCCGCTCCCGCGCCGCTGAACACCACGCGGTTGCCGTCGGCAGCGAAGCGGAGAGGATCTATTTCCCGAGCTCCCCCCTGGACGGCGCGCAGCAGCCGGGTCCCCGCCACCGTGCCGTCGCTGCGCCACGGCTCGCAAAGCCCGGCCGCGTCACAGGACGCGAAGTAGAAGATGCCGCCGGGCCCCAGGAGCTCGCCATCGGAGAGCGAGAGCGTGGCCCCGAGCGGAAAGGTACCCGCCGCCGTGCCGTCGGTGCGCCAGAGCCGCGACAAACCGTCGCGAACGAAGGCGAGCCGGCCGGCGACGCCGAGGATCTCGACGCGAAAGGAGGACTCGGAAGGGGTGAGGCTCTCGGCGCACAGATCGGCCAGACGCTCGGTGCCCGCCGCCGTGCCGTCCGTGACCCAGAGGCCGCACTGGACGTCGGTGCTGAGGAAACTCAGGAAGACGACCCGGTTTCCCAGCCGCGTAAAGGAGTGGAAGCTCGTGAAATCGTCGACGCTCCCGGGAACGGTGCCCGGGTTCAGGTCGGCCACGAGATGAGCGGGCTCGGCGGCGGGTCGTACCGGCATCGCAATGCAAAGACTCAGAAGGACTGCCAAGAAACAAGAACGCATGGTGAAGCTTCCCTACCTTCCGCCGCTTGAGATCGCTCAGGGTTTCTGGTATCTTCTCATGCCCTTCGGGGGCGAGCAAGGAGAGATCATGGCCAAGCAATGCGAGATCTGCGGCAAGGGCACTACGTTCGGCCGCAATGTCAGCCACGCGCACAACGTCACCTCCCGCACCTGGGAGCCCAACCTGCAACGGGTACGGGCCAAGGTCGAGGGCGGCGTGCGCCATATCCGGGTCTGCACCCGCTGCCTGCGCAGCGGCAAGGTGGTCAAGGCGCCGGCCCGCAAGTGGACCCCGCCGGAGACCGGGGCCGCGAAGTAGGTCTGCAAGGCCCCTCGCCTTCCCGGTCCGGCTCCTCCTTCGAAGACCCTCATCACCCCGGCCCTCTTCTCCCAGCCTCCCCCCCACCTGACGGGAGAAGAGGGAGAGGTTTGTCTAAAACAAAGGCAAGAAAACGGGTGGTTTTAGCCCCCTCTCTCCCGTCAGGCGGGGGGGAGGCCGGGAGAGAGGGGGTTGGGGGAGTGAGGGCCGCCCCGAAGGGGCGCTTTTTTCTCCGCCTTCAGTTCAGCGCTTCGAGCTGGCTGCCGACGCCGCCGCTCATGCGGCGGTGCACGCGCAGCACGCCGGCGATGGCGCGCACTTCCTTGAGCAGCTTGTCGAGGTGCTTGCGGTCGCGAAGCTGGCAGACGACGCTGATCGAGGCCCGCCCGGTTTCGTGGGTGTCGGCTTCCATCGAGTTGATGTTGCTGCCGGCGCGGGTGATGGCGTCGGTGAGCCGCGCCAGCATCCCCTGCTGGTCCTCGACCTCGATCATCAGCGAGACCTGATAGAGATCGTTCTTCGGCTGGTCCCACTTGACCTCGATCTCCCGCTCCGGGTTGTAGAACAGGTTCTGGACGTTGGGGCAGTCCACGCGATGGACCGAGACGCCCCGGCCGCGGGTGATGTAGCCCACGATGTCCTCGCCCGGCAGCGGCGTGCAGCACTTGGCCAGGTAGGCCAGCATGTCGCCGTGCCCCTTGACGGTGATGGGACCGGTGGCGCCGCCGAAGGGGAGGATCTTGTGGACCGCCGAGTTGACGGCCTGGCGAATCCGGCCGGGCTTCTCCGGCGTTTCGGTCAGCTTGTCCGGCCCCACCACCCGCTCCAGGACGCTGCGCGGCTCGGTCTTGCCGAAGCCGATGCGGCTGTATAGGTCGTCCAGCTTGGAGAGCCCCTCGGACTGGAGGTAGGCGGCGAGCTCCGGCCCTTCGGTCACCTTGCGCAACGACAGGCTGTAGCGCCGCAGCTCCTTGTCGAAGAGGCGGCGGCCGATCTCCATCGCCCGCTGCTTCTGCTGGGTGTTGAGCCACTGCCGGATCTTGCTCTTGGCCCGCGAGGTGACGACCAGGTTGAGCCAGTCGCGGCTGGGCGTGCGCGACGGATTGGTGATCACCTCCACCATGTCGCCGTTCTGCAGCGGCGTGCGCAGGGGCACCAGCTTGCCGTTCACCCGCACGCCGCCGCAGTGGTGGCCGAGGTCGGTGTGCACCCGGTAGGCGAAGTCGAGGGGCGTCGCGCCGCGGGGAAAGGAGAAGACCTCGCCCTTGGGGGTGAAGGCGTAAACCTCGTCCGGATAGAGGTCCACCTTGAGGGTGGAGAGGAACGTCCGCGGGTCCTGCACTTCCTTCTGCCACTCCAGGAGCTGGCGCAGCCAGACGATGTTGGGATCGCTCGCCAGCGGCTCGCCCTTCCCCTCCTTGTAGCGCCAATGGGCCGCGATCCCCTCCTCCGCCACCAGGTCCATCTCGCGGGTGCGGATCTGCACCTCGAAGGGTTGCCCCTGGTCGCCCACCGCCGTGGTGTGCAGCGACTGGTAGAGGTTGGGCTTGGGCATCGCGATGTAGTCCTTGAACCGGCCCGGGATGGGGCGCCAGTTCTGATGCACGATGCCGAGCGCCGCGTAGGTGTCCTTGAGGCTGCCGGTGACGATGCGGAAGGCCAGGAAGTCGTAGAGCTGGGAGATGTCGATGCCCTGGCGGCGCAGCTTCTCGTAGATCGAGTAGTAGCGCTTGACCCGGAAGCTGATCTCGGCGTCGATGCCCGCCGCCTCCAGACTTTTCGCCAGCCGCTCGCGGATGCGCTCGGTGCCCGCCTGCCCCATCTTCATCTTCTCGGCGATCTTGACGTAGAGCTCGGAGAACTGGTGCGGATAGAGGTGAAAGAAGGCCAGGTCCTCGAGGTCGCCCTTCACCCGCGCCATGCCGAGACGGTGGGCGATGGGCGCATAGATCTCCAGCGTCTCGCGCGAGATCCGCCGCCGCGACTCCGCCTGCAGGTGCTCCAGCGTCTCCATGTTGTGCAGCCGGTCGGCGAGCTTGACGACGATGACGCGGATGTCCTTCGCCGAGGCCAGGATCATCTTGCGGAAAGTCTCCGCCTGCGCCTCGTCGCGGCGCACGTACTCATGGCGGCCGATCTTGGTGACGCCGTCCACCAACTCGGTGATCTCCGGCCCGAACTCCTTCTCCAGCACCTCGCGGGTGGTGAGGGTGTCCTCCAGCACGTCGTGGAGCAGGCCCACGGCGACGCAGGTCTGATCGAACTTGAGGTCGGCCAGCAGCCAGGCGACGTTGATCGGGTGGATCATGAACGGCTCGCCGGAGCGGCGCGTCTGGTCCTTGTGCATCTCGGACGAAAAGTCGTAGACGGCGCGCAGCAAGGCGGGATCCGAGGCGCGCCCGTGCTCTTCGAGGCAGGAGAGCACCTGCTCGAAGCGCATCACCCCCGGCGGGGGCACGGGTGGTCGCAGACTCTTGGCGAGAGGCATGGCCGTCTCCCGCCGGAGGGCGCCCCTCGAATCGATTTTCAGTGGGCCCTTGCGGCGGGGGTGCACATTATAAGGGCGGAAGGGGGGTCGTGGATTCCCTGGGAGACTCCTCCCACCCAGGACCCTCATCACCCCGACCCTCTTCTCCCGCCCCCTCCCACCCCCCCACACCGGGAGAAGAGGGAGAATCTGCGAGGGGCAGCTCCAACCGGGTCCCCCCTCTCCCGGTGTGGGGGGTTGGGAGGGGGCGGGAGAGGGGGCTAGGGGGTGAGGGTCTTGGGCGGGGGGCGTTGAAACCGCCCCTACGCCCGGCGCCGAGCCGGACGCGGCCGGCGGGCCGGCGCGTCGCCGCCGCTCTGCGTCGTGGTGCGGGGCCCGCCCGCCGCGCTACGGTCCGCACCGGCGGCGCCGGCAGACAGCGCGCCGGGCTTGCCCTTGCGCCACTTGCCGTTGACGCCGAACAGCGATTCCCACAGCAGGGCGAACGGGCTCGCCACGTAGATCGACGAGTAGGTGCCGACGATGATGCCCACCACCAGGACGAAGGCGAAGCCCTTCAGCACGTCGCCGCCGAGGAGGAACACGGCCAGCACGGTGAGGAAGGTCAGGCCGCCGGTCATGATGGTCCGCGACAGCGTCTCGTTGATGCTCTCGTTCATCACCTCGATCAGCGGCTTGCGGCGGCTCTTCCGCATGTTCTCGCGCACGCGGTCGAAGATGACCACGGTATCGTTGGTCGAGTAGCCGATGAGCGTCAGAAAGGCGGCGATGGTCGTCAGGTTGAACTCGTAGCCGAGAAGGGTGAACAGGCCGAGGGTCACCATGACGTCGTGCACCGAGGCCATGATGGCGCCGATGCCGAAGCGCATCTCGAAACGGAAGCCGATGTAGATCAGCATCGCGACCAGCGACAGGATCACCGCCCAGAAGCCCTGCCGGCGCAGCTCGCTGCCGACCTGCGGGCCGACGTTCTCGGTGGCCAGCACGGCGAAACGCCCGAGGTAGGTGCCCTGCTGCAGGGCCGCGGCCACCGCCGGCGAGACGCCCGGTGCGTGAATGATGCGGTCCATGCTGGTGAAGATGCCGTTCACCCGCCTCTCTTTGAGGATGGCGTCGGTGACCGGGCCGTAGTGAGCGCGGACCGCCTCCGGTCCCTGGCCCGCGATGTGATCCGGATCGGCCTGGACGAGGAACAAGGTCAGCGTGTCGCCGCCCACCTCGTTGAGGTCGAGGCCCTTCTGGCCCTGGTTGAAGGAGCGGCTGAGAGCGTCGACGATCTTCTGCCGGCTCCCCTCCTCCGATCCCTTGGCCGCCGCGGTCTTGATGAGAACCTGCTTGGCTTCGGCCTTGCCGAAGCTGGTGATCGCCGCCCCTCCCATTCCCTCGGACTCCAACACCTTGCGGATGCGGTCGACGTGGGGAGTATCGCGGAAGCCGAGGGTGAGCGACGTGCCGCCGGCGAAGTCGATGCCGAGGTTGAGCTTGTGCGGTCCGAAGATGGAGTAGAACCCCACGAAGACCAGGACGAAGGACACGATGATCCAGAACCGCCGGTACTTCATGAAGTCGATATGAGTATCGTGCAGGATTTGCATGGTTTGCTCCTTACGGTCGCGCGGAGGGCGCCCTCAAATCGACAGCTTCTGAACCTTGCGCCGCGAAAGCACGAGGTCGAAGAGCCAGCGGCTCACGAAAACCGCGGTGAACAAGGAAGCGAGAAGACCGATGAACAGGGTGATCGCGAACCCCTTGATGGGGCCCGTCCCGAACTGGAAGAGGAGCAGGGACGAGACCATGGTAGTGACGTGGGTGTCGATGATCGAGGAGAAGGCGCGGTCGAAGCCCTGGTCGATCGCCGAGCGCACCGTCCGGCCGGCGCGCATTTCCTCGCGGATGCGCTCGAACACCAGGACGTTGGCGTCCACCGCCATGCCGATGGTCAAAATGATGCCGAAGATGCCGGGTAACGTCAGCGTCGAGTGGAACAAACCCATGCCGCCGAACAGGATGAGGACGTTGAGGATCAGCGCCGCGATGGCGTTGACGCCCGACAGCTTGTAGTAGACGAGCATGGTGAGGATGACCAGCAGCGTGCCGACGAGACCCGCCTGCACGCCGTCGTGGATCGAGTCGCGGCCGAGCGAGGGACCGACCGTGCGCTCCTCGAGGTAGGTGATGCTGGCGGGCAGCGCGCCCGAGCGCAGCACCAGCACCAGGTCCTGCACCTCCTGCTGGGTGAAGTTGCCCTCGATCTGGCCGCGGTCGGTGATCTTCGACTTGATGACCGGCGCCGAGACGACGCGGCCGTCGAGCACGATGGCGAGGCCGTAGCCGACGTTGGCGCCGGTGAGACTGCCGAAGGCCACCGAGCCGGTGGGGGTCAGCGTGAACTCGACGTTCGGCTGGCCGAACTGGCCGCGGCCCGCCGTGGCGTTGGAGAGGTCGCGGCCGGTGACCGTGCGCCGCTTCTCCACCGCGTAGTACAGCTTGCCGACGACCGCGTTGTTCTCCTTGCGATCGCCCTCCAGGATCTCGAGGTCGTCCGGGAGCTGCCCGGCGTAGTTGTTGAGGATCTCCTCGCGGGTACCTACACCGCCGCCGCCCTTGGGGAACTTGACCGACCGGAACTCGAGGAAGGCCGTGTTTTTGATCAGCCGGCGCACGCGCTCGGGATCGTCGACGCCGGGGAGCTGCACGACGATGCGGTAGCCGGTCGAAGTGGCTTGGATCAGCGGCTCGGTGACGCCGAACTGATTGATGCGGTTGTCGATCGTCGTCTTCGCCTGGTTGACGGCGCCGGTGCGCACCTCGTTCACCGAGGCCTGGTTCATGGTGAAGACCAGGTCGTCCCCCGACCGCGAAGCACTCCAGCGCGGCAGGTAGCGCCGGGCGATGTCGCTCAGCGTGTCCTTCTGCTCGGAAGTGGCGCCGGAGATCGTGAACGCCGAGTCTGCCGAGCGGCGCACCTTGAGGCCGGTAATGCCCTGCTCCTTGGCCTGGTCGACCAGGCGGGCGCTGTCGGAGTCCGTCTCGGCGCGCAGGGCGTCCTCGGTGTGGACCTGCAGCACCAAGTGCATGCCGCCCTGCAGGTCGAGACCGAGATTGATTTTCTTTTGCGGTGGATAGGCCAGCGCCGCGGCGACGAGGGCGACCGCCAGGATCAACAGCCCGCGCCAGAGCAGAGGTCGTTTCATGAGTTGCTCCCCTTATCGCTTTTGTCGCCCTTGTCGACCTCGCCCTCGAGACCGGTGATCGCCGACTTGGCGAGGCGCACGCGGACGTTGTCGGCGATGCGCAGCATCACCGTCGGTCCCTCGACCGATACCACTTCGCCGAAGATGCCGCCGGAGGTGACCACCCGGTCGCCCTTCTTCAGATTCTCGATCATCGCCGCCAGTGCCTTGCGCTGCTTCTGCATGGGCAGCATCAGGACGACGTAGAAGATGACGAAGATGAGGATCATCGGGATGAATCCGCCGAGCATGCCGAAAGGGCTGCCGGAGGTGGATTGCAGGGCGAGGACCGTCATCGGGCCGAGATCAATATTTGAGTTCATGCGCACAAACCCTGGCAGGGTGTCCTGCCGCTAGAAACTCCGTTGCTCACGGGGATCGGAAGAAACCGGACGCACCGAGGCCGATAGACTGCCGGAGGTCGGCCATAAAGTCAAGGTAATAGCGGACGTTGTGCAGGGTGGCGAGGACCGGCGCGGTGAGCTCGCCGCAGCGGAACAGGTGGTGCAGGAAGGCCCGCGAAGTGCGCGAGCAGGCATCGCAGGCGCACTCCTCGTCGAGGGGCCTGGGATCGTCCTTGAAGCCGGAATTCTTGATCTTGAGCGTCCCCTGGCGGGTGAAGAGCACGCCGTGGCGGGCGTTGCGCGCCGGCAGCACGCAATCGAAGAGGTCCACTCCCTGGGCCACGGCGTGCAGGATGTCCGCCGGATAGCCCACTCCCATCAGATAGCGGGGGCGGTCTGCCGGCAGCGCCGGTGCCGTCCACTCCACCACCGTCCGGCGTTCCGTCTCCGCCTCCCCCACCGCCACGCCGCCGATGGCATAGCCGTCAAAATCCAGCGCCGCGAGCTCCCGGGCCGCCTGCTCCCGCAGGTCGCGGTAGACGCTGCCCTGAACGATGCCGAAGAGACCGCCGGCCCCTGCCCTCCACGCCGAACGGGCGCGCCGCGCCCACTCCAGCGTGCGCTCCCAGGAGGCCGCCGCCGCCGGCCGCTCCACCGGCCAGGCCGTGCACTCGTCGAGCACCATGGCCACGTCGACGCCCATCCGCTCCTGGAAGCGCACGACATCCTCCGGAGTGAAGCGCAGCGCCGAGCCGTCCAGATGGCTGCGGAAGGTCACGCCATCGGCGTCCACCTTGCGCAGCCCTCCGAGGCTCCACACCTGGAAGCCGCCGCTGTCGGTGAGGATCGGCCGCCGCCAACCGGTGAAGGCATGAATGCCCCCCAGCCGCTCCACCGCGTCGATCCCCGGCCGCAGCGCCAGATGGTAGAGATTGGACAGCATGATCGAGGCGCCCGCCCCCTCCAGCCCCTGGGGAGTGACGCCCTTGACCGCCCCCAGCGTGCCGACCGGCATGAAAGCCGGCGTCTCCACCACGCCATGAGGCGTCGTGAGCCGCCCGAGGCGGGCCGCGCCGTCGGTGGCGAGGATCTCGAAAGTCAGGCCCCTCATCACCCCGGCCCTCTTCTCCCATCGCCCTCCCCCCGACCGGGAGAAGAGGGAGAACAGCCAAGACCGCCCCAGCCCAGTTCCCCTCTCCCGGGGAGGGGGATGGGGTGGTCGGGAGAGGGGTAGGGGTGAGGGTCTTGGGCGGGGGAGCTCTGAGACAGCAAAGTTAGCGCCTATGAATGAGGGCCTTCTTTCTCCCTCTTCTCCCGGTCGGGGGGAGGGCGATGGGAGAAGAGGGCCGGGGTGATGAGGGGTCTTGGGCGGGGGCCCTGCGAGCCGGCAAAGTGAAAACCTATGCGGGAGAGGAGGGGCGCCGGCTCCGCCGTCTTCACGGCTTCGACTTCGCGCTGCCCTCGCGGGAGAGATCGATCGTGCGCTTCTCGACCCCCGGCGGCAGCTTCACCACGAACCGATCCTCGGGAATCGGCCCGTTGCGCTTGAAGTCGCTGAACTGGTACTCGACCGTGTCGCCGTCCGCCTCCTCGTACTTGAGGCGGGAGGGGAAGAAGGTCTCGCTGTCGATCCACAGCGTCATCGACTTGAGCCGCTTGGCGATGCGCTGATACTTGGGCAGCAGCTCCATGCGATAGAGATCGCCCTTCTTCTCGGGCAGCTTCAGCCGTACCGTGAAGTACTCGAGGAGCGTCTGCAGACTGCCGCTCGCCCCCAGGTACTTGAAGATCTGATTCGAGTAGCGGCCCACCTTCAGAACGTCGGCCCGCTTGAGATCCCGGTACCAGGTGGTCATCTCGTCGCCCCGGATCACCACCGTGATCGGGCTTGGGCTGGCGTACTCCCAACGCACCTTGTCGGGAGCGGCGTAGGAGAACAAGCCCTTCGACTCCTCGTGCGCCGTCAGCATCGAGCTCTGCTGCTCCTGGGTGAAGCGCGCCTCCAGAGTCTTGAGGTTGCGCTGCTCCAGCTTGACCCGCTCGACCAGAGCGGCGAGCCGGTCCGGCCCCGACATGCCGGGAGCCATGGGATCGGGCGGCGCCTTTTCGCGGGCTGCGAATCCCGGAGCGGCGACGAGGAGGGCGAGCAACAAGGTCAGGGCTGAGAATTTCATAGCGTTTCCAAGCGAGGCGGCGAATCGAGCCCCCGCGGGACAAGTCGAACGTGGAGAAAGGAGGCTCAGAGCCGCCGCGCGCGTAGTGCGGACAAACAACGATCTTACTCCGCCTCTCCCTCCCGGCGCAAGGCGGCGCCCAGGCTCCGGATCGCCTTTCCCCTGCCGAGAGGCGTTGACAGGCTCACGACCGGATGCTACGTTCACCGCCCTCTGAAAAACCGGCTCCGAGGAGGGGCGGGAGTGCGCAATGCCTGAGCTCAAGTTGGGAACCAAATTCGAGTGCTACAACTGTGGCACGAAGTTCTACGACCTCGGAAAATCCGAGCCCACCTGCCCGAAGTGCGGGGCCAACCAGAAGGACGCCGCGAGCCACGAGCCCGCCGCCAGCCAGGCTTCCCGCCGCAAGCGGAAGGCCGACGTCGCCAAGCCGATCGACATCGAGGAAGAAGAGCCGATCGAGGACGTAGGCGACGACGAGATGGTGGGACCCGACCTCGTGGAAGAAGACCTGGTCGTCGCCGGCGCCGAGGAGGAAGAGGAAGAGGACCTCGACGACGAAGACTGAGCGCGGCATCGAGCAAGTCTCCGCTGTCGCGTTGGCGCTCGGCGGCAACCTGGGACCGGTGGAGCAGACGCTCGACCGGGCCCTCCGCCAGCTCGAAGCCGCCTTCGGTCCGTTGCGGATCGCCTCCCTGTACCGCAGCTCTCCCCTCTCGCCCGTCTCACAGCCGGACTTCCTGAACACCGCCGCCGTGGCCACGACGGCCTTGGCGCCCGAGGCGGTGCTAGCCCTCGCCAAGTCCCTGGAGCTCGCCGCCGGCCGGCGGTCTCCGGCCAACACCGTCCGCTTCGGCCCCCGCCCGCTGGACATCGACATCCTTCTCTACGGTGACCGCACCTCGGACGCGCCCGAGCTGACGCTTCCCCATCCCCGTCTGCGAGAGCGCCGATTCATGCTCGAGCCTCTCGCCGAGATCGCGCCCGACTGGCCCGTGCCACCCGACGGCACCCCCGTCCGCGAGCTGCTGGCCCGCCTCGGCGACGCCCAGGAGCTGGAGCGAATCGGCTGGGGCGCCCGCCCGTTTGAACCCGGAAATTAGCCGGCGCTGCCCAGCGCGTTCGGCTTCGGTTTCGAGATGAGCCAGCGGTGGACCGACTGTAGGTACGCCTTGTAACTGGCGCCAAACTTGCCCGCCAAGGTCGGTTCCTCGTGGATGACCACAAAGAGGTGCATGATCAGGAGGAACCCGAGGGCCAGTAGAACGATCGCGGGCGATGAGACGGCCAGGCCCGCGCCAAAAATCGCCGCCGCCGCGCCGACGTACATGGGGTTGCGCACATACCGGTAGGGACCTGAGGCGACGAACTCACGCGGCGGATCAAAGGGAGCCGGCGTGCCCCGGCCGCGCGTGACGAACGTCGCGATGCAGGCGCCCGCGAGCAGAAGGCCCAGGGCAGCCATCACGAAGCCCAGCGGACGAAGCCAAGCCGGCAAGACTGCGGGAAGGCCGGCGTCATAGCGCCGCACGACAATCGCGAGCCAAGACCACAACCAGATGAAGGCCGCGGAGTAGATCAGACCCCGCAGAATGGTGAAGCTCCTCGAAAGAAGAGATGCCATCGCTGGATTCCTCCCAACTGCGTCCGGTTCAGGTGACACCGTTCTACCCTATGCCGCTTCCCCAGCGTCGTCAATGCAATCCTCCGGCCTCGATGGTGGACGCTCAATCGGCACAAAAGCCCAAAGACCACCGAAACAGCCCGGAGGGCGGCATTCCCGTAGCCCAGGGTGCCAACGCTGGGATCACAATCGACAACCAATCCATCTTTTTGCCCTGCCAAGGGCGCCCTTTTCACGCCGAGTCAGGCCGTAAACCGAGCGTTTCCAAGCCTTACGATCAATGCCAGAGTGTGCCGTATCCGGTCTCAGAGGCAGACTTTTACAAATCTTGCCTCCCGTCGAGGGAAGATCGCGAACACCAATGCACCCGAACAGCACAATCTTCGCCTGGGGTATTGACATTACCAGATAACCGCCTTATACTGCCGACATTGAGAGCTGATCCAGACAGCTTCAAACGGTAACAGCGGCACCGACCACGGGATTCCGGCGCCAATATCGGCGCCTGACCACTGAGCCCCTAAGAAGGCTCGAGAAGGGAGTAGGACCATGTCTACCATCACCCCCACACCCACCGTCCGTACCGTGTCCAACACCGACCGCAACGCGAACGACCTCAAGCAGTGGGAGGAGGCGACGACGGCCATCGCCGCCAACGCCGCGGACCTGCCACAGGCGGAAGTCACCCGAGTGGCTCTGGAGAAGCTGACCGAAGAGCTGCGCAAGCTCGGCGTCGACCAAAAGCTTCACCAGTCCACCAAGCAAATGATCTCGCAGCGGATGGCGGTCATCCACCGCGAGGGGAGCAAGCTGGCCACGATCCTGCGGTTCATTGTCAAGCAGCACTACGGCAGCCACAACGACAAGCTGGTCGAGCTCGGAGTCAAGCCGCTCCGCACCCGCGCCCGCAAGGTGGTTCCCGCGGTGCCGCCTCCTCCGGCTCCCGGGACCACCCCGGAAGTCTCCACTACTTCCACCCCCACTCCCGCCACAACCAAGTTGGCCTGATCGGAACACTTCCCGGGGGGCGTGCCAAGTGCGCGCCCCCTTTTTTTGTCTCTCCGCCAGCGCGCAGGATATTTCCGGTCCGTGGAAAAGTTTCCCGCGCCGCTGAGAAGTTTTTCGGGGTCCCGAGAGGTTTCTCAGCCGGCTGAAGAACTTTTCCAGTCCGCCGCGAAGGTCTCCACGTCACTCAAAAGGTTTCGCCAGCCCGCGGAGAACTTCTCCAGCCGCCGGAAAAGTTTGGCGGGCCACCCGCCAAACTCTTCTGGCGACCCGCGAAGTTTCGCGGAGCTCTGAGAAACTCTCCCGGCGACCGGAAGAGTTTTTCGTGCGCCTGAGAAGTTTTCCCGATGAGCCAAAAAGCTTCGCAGGTGGCTGGGAAACATTTCAGGCGGTCCGCGAAACTTTTCCAGCCAGCAGAAAGGTTCGCAGGTGACTGAAGAGGTTCTCCATGCAAGCGTAGAAACTTTTCAGCCGGCTGAAGAGTTTGGCGTACGACCCGCCAAACATTTCCGACGGCCGGCGAAGTTTGGCGGAATCCTGAAGAACTTTTCCAGCGACCGGGAGAGTTTCTCGCGCTCCTGAGAAGTTCTGCCGGTGACCTGAAAAGTTTCTCAGCCGGCTGCGAAACTTTTCGGCAGAATCACGAAGGTTCCAGCCAGTTCTCTAGCCGGAGTCCCGGCACCCGAGAGAATTCCTCGGCGTTGGCGGTCACGAGAGTCAGGTCGAGCGCCAAAGCATGAGCGGCAATCAAAAGATCGTTAGGTCCGATAGGCTGCCCCCTCCGCTCGAGGTAAAGGCGAATCTCGGCGTAGCGCCGATCGGATTCCTTGTCTAGAGGGAGAACCTCCAGACCTTCCAGGAGATCCTCGACTCGACCAGAGAGCAAGTCCGAGCCCTTCTTGGCAGCGCCATAACGAAGCTCACAGGCGACAACGATGCTCGTGCAGATCGTAGCCTCTCCCCGCAGAGCAACTCTTTGAGTAGCCAAACCGCCAGGATTCTTGAGGAGGTCCGACAAGATGTTGGTATCGAGGAGATAGCGAATCTCGGCCATCTCAGAGATCCACGTCCTCGAGGGGTTCGAGGTCCTCAACCTCCGGAAAATCCTCGTCGAGGGGCTTCCACGTCGACAAAAGCTCGATGAGAGACCTCCGCGGCATCGGCTCGACGATCAGCCGGTTCCCCTCCTTCCGAAGGATGGCCTGGTTACCGGGAAGCTCGAGATCTCGCGGAATGCGAACTGCCTGGTTTCTCCCGTTCCGGAACAGACGCACGACTCGTTCAGGCTCCATAAGTTCCTCTCGGTGCCGCAGGAGGCGGCCTATGCAGACGCATATGCTAGCACGATCTTGGTGCCCACCAGCCGGCTTGCCGACCCAAGGTCGCCTTTCTGGCACAATCCGCCGCGAATCGCCTGGCACCTCTCTCCGTGCTCTCTCTGTTGGCTTATCCGACAGAGCCGCTGACGCATAAGCCGCCCGGCGAGGAGCCAAAGAGTGCTCTCAAGGTGCCTAAGCTCAGCGACTTACGCGCGAGCCGCCGCCAGCGAGAGAGGATGCATAGCGTAAGCTCTCAGTCGGCGAAGCCGTCAGCAGCAAGATCGGCGGTGTGTTATGCGACAAGAAAAGTCCCGCTCCTGTCAGGTCATCGCCCGTGATCTCGCATGGTTCCCAGTTACTTAGGTCTTCAATGCCAGTCATCGGTCGGTCGGCTAAGCAGCCCGGCCCGCGGAGCTATGCCCTAGAGACTTATATGACACAGCGAATGCCTTTGACGAAAAGTCTGAAGCGATGTAGAGTCGATCTAACCTCGAGAAACCAAGAAGATTAGCTCGATGCGCACCACAGCTAGGGAGGCTTTTGGAGGCAATGAAGTGACGCATTGGCTGCCCGAGGGGGCGGCATAGCGTCGCCGAATCAAAGGTTGGGCGTCAAGCCGATAGGAGATGAAGGCATGTCGGCTCAGCAGGAGCGATTCTGGAGAGAGCTAGTTCAACTTAGAGCTCACATCGACTACCTGGGTCTCTATCGGCAGCGTTGCGAGAGGCTCAACCGAGGCCTCGCCATGTTCTTAGCTGTCGCATCTAATGGCAGCATCGCGGCATGGGCAATTTGGCGGGAATTTTCTATGGTCTGGGGAGCAACCATAGCCGCCTCCCATCTCCTTAACGCTGTGAAGTCATATCTGCCTTTTGGGAAGCGATTGGAGGCTGCCTCTGACTTGTCGTCCAGGTTCGAAGGTCTCTTTGTTCGCTGGGAAGCCGCATGGCAGAATGTTGCAGACGGGGATCTAACAGCGGATCAGATCGCTGAACGACTGTTCACTCTAAAGAGAACCAAAATTGAATTGCAGGAGAAATGCCTGAAAGGAGTGTCTCTGCCCGACAACCCGAAGCTCGAGGTTCTTGCTGCCAAACGAGCCGAATCATACTTCTCCATTCTCTACCCGAGAGAGGAATCTCATGAAGACAACAACTAATATCGTATTGCCGACGCCTCAGCCGACCAAACCAGACATAGGGCGAATTTTGCCTGCGATCCCGGTGACCGTGCCAATGCCTCCGGTTAATCCGCCAAGGCCCACGCCTCCGGTAAATCCCCCAAGGACTACGAAGTAGGCGAATGCGATTGCCCAACCTTGAGGTCGAGCGGACGGATACCGCGCAAGCGCGGCCCCGCCGCTCACCTTCTGATCGTTGGGCGCAAACGCCTAAGGTTGCCTTGGAATCAGATCAGGGTGAGGTCAGAGGATTGGGGGTAGGACTTGCTTGTCGAGATTAAGCAGCCGCTGAAGATAAGGCTGAAAGGCTTTGCCCGCAGGTCATTCCTCAGGGTAAAGCATCCGAGCCGAGTCACGTGCTACCAATGCGGCTTCCTATCCTTTGGAGACAATGAGGTGACTTTCCAGCATCGTGAGGTTTTGGCTTCTGGAGAACCCAGCCTATCAGTCGAGAAGCTCCGATGCTTTCGCTCCTGTTGGACCGAGTACGGCGTATATGAGTGGGGTGAGGATGTAGTTCGCAGTGAACTAGAAATCGATCGGCGGGACTGCCCAGGTTTCTTCCGGCACAGACAGGGTTGGACACCAAATGAGCACCGAGATCTGTTATCGAAAAGGCTAGAGACTAGACAAAAGATCGCTTTCGCTTTTTTTGGGTCCTTTCTCACCTTGCTTGTGGCCTGGCTGGCCAAATTGTTGGGCATGAGGTAGCGTAGGCGGCTCAGCGGAGGAAATCCTGATGGCGGATCAATTGACGACAGAGGATTTGGATCTAATCTTGCAAGCACTTGGGTACCAGAAACAGGCGTTTGCCGACTACAAGGACTATCCGAGCTATGAGTTCAAGCGAGCTCAAATCGCAAGAGTGGAGAGCGTCATCGAGAAGATCAGGGCTATCCGGAATGCGAGCTCACGTTGATCTCGTCCAACCCAGGCTGCTCCAGCGGACCAGCAAGCTCCGCTTCCTGGCCTCTGAGCAGCATCTCCGTTGGGCGTAGCCAAATCATATGGAAGAAAAAGATCCGCGGGCCCCGATAGGCTGGGCTGACGATAAACTCTCCGAGTTCCTAGAGGTGGCGCAGCAGAGCACGTTTGCTACCTTCGCGAACTTGAGGGTGTTCTTTGGACATCTCATCGCTATAGACCGCCTGTTCCGGCAAGCATCAGAGCACTTCGGGAGACCGCATGACTGGCTAGCAGGGGTCTTTCTCCTGAGAGCTCATTCAGCATTCCTCGGAGCTGTGCGTCTAGGCACAAGCGGCCAGTTGCCTGAGGCCTACACCGTTCTCCGTAGTTGCCTTGAAGCAGCTCTTTACGCACTGCACATTGAGAAAGAACCTTCTCGAGCCCAGATCTGGATTGGCAGAGAGGAGAGTGAAGAAAATCGCCAGAAATCTAGAGCAGAGTTTACCGCACGGCGAGTGTTTAAAAGCTTGGCCGACACAGACGCTCCCATGCACGAGGCGGTCAGCCATCTCTACGAGCGGTCTATTGACCACGGAGCGCATCCTAATGAACAGGCTTTTCTGACAAATATGAGTATAACTGAAACGGAGGAGGGGTTCCGGGTAGAGTTAAGGACGCTGAGTGGTCACACCACGGCATTCGAGCTGTGCCTCAAGTCAATTTTGCAGGTTACGCTTGCGTGCTTGAGCGTATTCCAGCTCATAGCTCCCCAGAAGTTCGCCCTACTCGGCATCTCGGATGAACTACAGCGCATGAAGCGAGGCATGTAGTGACCTCAAAATCGCCTAACCCAGGCGCTCAGACTGTGTGAAAAGCCTCCTGAAATGATATAATTTATCGAACAACAGGACCAGGAGGAGGCCGGCCAATGAGCCGATTCATCCGAGGAGAAGACAGGGACCAAACGGCTCTGTTTCCTGAGTCTCTCGACGACTACATCGGTGAGGACAACCCCGTTCGGTTCATAGATGCCTTCATCGAGACTCTCGACCTCGACGGGCTCGGTTTTCAGCGGGCGATCCCGAAGGACACCGGCCGACCGCCCTACGATCCGGCTGACCTGCTCAAGCTCTACGTCTACGGCTATCTCAACGGGATCCGGTCGAGTCGGAAGCTGGAGCGTGAATGCGGTCGCAACGTCGAGCTGCTCTGGCTGCTGCGACGACTCAGCCCAGACTTCAAGACCATCGCCGACTTTCGCCGGGACAACCGGGAACCCATCCAAGGGACCTGCCGCCAGTTCACGATGCTCTGCCGTGAGTTGGGTTTGTTCGGAGCTCGTCTGGTGGCCATCGACGGCTCGAAGTTCAAGGCGGTCAACTCGAAGCGGCGCAACTACAGCCAGAAGGCTCTGCAGCGCGCCATTCAGGAGGCTGACGAGAAGATTCGGAGCTATCTGGCGGACCTGGACCGAGCCGATCGAGACGAGCCCGACGAGGCGAAGCCAAGCGCAGGGGAGTTGCGCGAGAAGATTGCGGCGCTGAAGAAACGCAAGGCGGAAGAGCAGGAAAAGCTGCGCAAGTTGCGCCGAAGCGGCCAGCACCAGGTGTCTTTGACCGACCCGGACGCTCGCTGCATGAGCCAAGGCAAAGGCTCGATGATCGGCTACAACGTGCAGACGGCCGTCGACAGCAAACACAAGCTGATCGTGGCCCACGAGGTGACCTCGCAGGTGACGGACTTCGGGCACCTGGGGCGAATGGCGAAGGCAGCCAAAGAAGCTCTGGGCTGCGAACACCTGCAAGTGACCGCGGACCGGGGCTACTATGAGGTGCGGGAGGTCAAAGAATGTGTGGCCGCAGGGATTACGCCTTTCATCCCGAAGCCGGAGACCTCTGCCAACATTGGACTCGGGTTGTTCGACAAGTCGATGTTCCGCTATGACAAGAGGCGCCACTGCTACTGGTGTCCGGCGGGCCAGAAGATGGAATATCGCCTGACCCGGGAAGAGAAGGGCCGGCGCATCGAGTACTACGTGGCGCAGGGCTGTAGCACCTGCCAGCTGAAAGAGCGTTGCACGCGCAGCCAAGATAACCGCCGCATCACTCGCCACGTGGACGAGGACCTGCTGGACGCCATGGCGAAGCGAGTGAAGTCTGCGCCGAGAAAGATCCGTCTGCGTAGAGAGCTTTCCGAGCATCCCTTCGGTACGATGAAGGTTTCGATGGGAGCTGGCAGCTTCCTGACTCGCGGCCTTAAGAGCGTGGGGACGGAGACCAGCCTGACGGTGCTGGCCTACAATCTGAAAAGGGTATTCAACATTCTGGGCTCGGCGAAGCTTATGGAGGCGGTGACGTGAGGTATGGGAGGGTGTTTTTCTCCCCTTGCGGCGGGGGAATAACCCTCTTTCAGCCTTCCACGGGGAAACATCGGCGCTTCCAAAGATTTGGAGCGCTGGATCGAGCGGAGAAGCCAGGAGGGTCATTTTTATCAGAACTTTCAATAAAAACTATTTATCGCCATTTTCACACGGTCTGGGCGCTTCCAGCGGACGCTGGAGCTACCCTCAGCGAGGTGCCCTGCGGTCGTTGGCGGCTTCGAGGAACGGCGGCAGCCTGCACGGGCGCCGCTGAAGCGCAGCCCGTTGTGCGGCAGCAATCCGTAACGTTCTTGGAGTAATCTAGCTATGTTCTGTCCCTCATGTGGCAGTGAATATCGCGACGGATACTCTCAGTGCAGAGATTGTCAGGTGGCTCTTGTGCAGGAGTTGCCAAAGAGCACAAAGCGCAAGCGGAGTCCAATGTTCCCTACGATTCCAAAGACCTCCAAGCGCCCCTTGCTCTTGGCGCTCGTAGGGTTCATGTTGGTTTTTGTGGGTGGCCAAGCAATGCTGGCTTCGCTTGTATCCTTTCTCAAGCTGATCGCCAGCGGCGTTTTGCCGGGTTCAAGCCTCAAGATTCGTGAGGCCCTGGTTGGAGGTGCGATGGGATTCGCGGCTCTCTCAGTCGCGTATGCAATCTGGAAGGAAAAGGCATGGGGCCGCCAAGCCCTCATAGCTTTAATTTTATTGGGGAACCTGATCTATGAATGGATCCCTGCACTAGAGGGTGCGGTGCGATCTGTTGTGCAGCCATTAACATTGACCTCCTTGGCCTTCACCTGCTGGTATTTATATGTGTGGCCAAATACCACTGACTATTACCGGTGCCTCCGGGATTCCAAAAGGGAACCGCCCAAACCGGCTGCTTCAGCGGACCAGAAAGCTTCGCTGTCTGGCCGCTGAGCAGCAGCAGCGTTGGTCGACACACTAAAAATAGGGACATGCATGAGCCTTAACTCAGTTCTTTCGGTGCTAGGCTCGCTGGCTTCATTGGCAGCTATTCCCCTCTCAGTCTATCTCTATCTTAGAAGCAAGGAAGCTCGGGTCGCCAGAGTCCGGAGAGAAGTCGTGAAGACACTCTCGTACCAAATTGGAGAGGGGCGAGATCTTAGCTTGTTCACCATAGTAACGGTAGTTCGGTCTAAGATCCGATATGAAGGTGTCCGCGAGGGCTCGATTTCCGTTGAAGAGGTTGTAGAGGATCTTGTTGCCGAGACCATCACCGAGCCCATGCTTGATTCTGAGCGTAAACTTCAGATTCTCGAAAACCTAACTAGGCTTTATCGCTTGGGGCCTGTTAGCCGATTCCTGGAACGAAATCCTGTAAGCATTGAGCAGCTTTTCCGCTGGTTCTCTCAGGAATATTCGGTAGGTAAAGAAGGCGTGACGATGGCTGATGAGAAGGAAGAAGTTCTACGGCCGGCAGAAGGCACTGCATCACGGTTGCCATCGCTCTCTACCTTCTTCGGATTCATTGCTGTCCTGATCAGCGCTGCGCTGCTTGGTTTTTATCAGAAAGAATTGGTCGGTATTTTTAATGATTTTGGCAAAAGGATTCCATTTCCCGAATTTTTTATAGGCGCTGTGGCTTCCGGGCTAGCTCTTGCAATCAGCAGCCTTTCTCATTTTGTGCTGGGGCGAGCGCATCGAAATGAGAAGCGCACCAAGAGAAAGCATGAGGCAGGTGGATAGGCCGCCCAACCCAGTCGGTCGAGCGGGCGAGGACCGCAAAAAGCGCGGTTCCGCCGCTCACCGCCAGAGCCGTTGTGCGCCATGAAAACCCTGGGATTAGGGAGCTAATCGAAGATGGAATGGGCCAGCGCAGCAGTACCTGTAGGAGCAGTAGTCGTTGGCTGGCTTCTTGGTGAGACCGGCCAAGTCTTGCGAGGTCGTCGAAGTCGTAGGGAAGCTACTGGTAAGGCTCTAGTTGAGTTTCTCTCATTATGGAATGATTTTAGACTTATCAATTTCATCCAACGCTCGACAGAGAGGTTCAACGTGAACAACCAAGAAGAATGTCAGGTGCTTAGAAATATTGCCTCGACAAGGTGTGGCCACAATGAACTCGGCAATCGCCTTGAATCCGTCGTAACATCATTGGCGGCTTACGATCCTTTCCTGGCTTGTGAGCTTCGGGTGAAGGCCGCATTCGTTGTAGAAGCCATTGAAGATTTGAAGCGCTTTAATCCATTCTATGTTCGTCCCTCTGATCGAAGGGACGCCATCCTTGGTTTTCGCCTTGCTAAGCGGGCGGTAGAGAGGCTTCTGTTCTATCTGGCATGGCAGCACGGAGTTTTCACACTTCTTAAATTCGGCAGGCTTCTACTTTGGGGAGGGCTGCCGAAAGATCCGGAAGTGTGGCAATTGCTGGCCGAGATTGAAGAGAGCTATAGGCCGGTTCAATCAACAGAAGAGGCGCACAACCCAGGGCCTGAAGCGGACACCTGACGGTGCCGCTTAGTCCCAATCGCGTTCGGCGGCTAACTCGCAGCAGAGGTGCTGGAGAAATTAGGTGAAAGACCAATGCGAAGCCTGCGGCGGCAGTGGCACTATAGTATGTGCGGAATGCCAGGGGTTCACGGCGGATGCGGATTATTGGAGCAATCAAGGGTTTTATGACACCTCAACACCCCAGATCCCGTATTGCCGCGCATGCAGCGGGCAGGGGAAGAGCCAGTGCCCGAGCTGCGAGGGTACAGGCAAGCTTAATCCCCGGGGATGCGAAAGTGACAGAAAGGCCCTGAATGAGACAAACCAAGGCGGGCAGACGCAGGCTTGTACGGCCTGTTACGGAACTGGGAGAGGTACAGATGCTTGTGAAGCGTGCGGTGGCTGGGGAGGCTTTACGGGCAACATAGCATACAGCGGTGATTACACAGCCCATGAAGTGCGTACGATCCATTGTGATGCCTGCAACGATACAGGAAAGGCGAAGTGCGGTAATTGTGGTGGCACAGGTCACCTGAGCAGCATGAGATGAGCACAACGCCGCCGAACCCCTGCGGTCGAGCGGACGAAACCGCTGAAAAGCGCGGTTCCGCTCGCTCACCTTCTGAGGCGTTGGGCGACCTGAAGCACGCCGGTAGGCGAGGCTCTAAGAAAGGGGCTACGATTGCGAGCTTGGTCGGACGAATACGCAAAGGCCAAACTCAATGGCAAGTGTCCTAGCTGCGGCAATAGACACTTGGTAAATATATTGAAAGCGTTCAGCAGCTGGAAGTTTTTCGACGGGCAGGATCATCCCATCTCTGTGCTCACGCCGGTATGGAGTATTCCGCAGGGCGCCTATATGGTCTGTCAGAAGTGCGGCTACAGGCTCGTCGTATTCGAAGCTGATAAAGTCTCGCGACCGAGCATAGAAGTACTTGATCTCGTGGAGACATACCGGTCGGAGGAGCGGATAGGAAGGGATGAGCGGCTCATCGACAACGCCGGCAGTACAGCCGAAGTGACGAGGAAGCTCCTTGTAACGCGAGAATGGAGTAAAGACTTCAAGCTCGAACGAGAAGTTACGGATCGGGCAAGCGAGGGTTTCACTATAGGAGATGAGCAGGTCGCGCATTTATCGTTCGAGACAGAACGAGTGCTCAAGCAGAGGTATTCGGTTAGTGAAAGGTCGCGCGAGGTTTATTCGGAGGAAGTTATAATAGTAGTGCCGCCAGGAGCTCGCCTTCGCGTCCTAATAGATTGGAAGAAGATCTGGCAGCATGGCACAATAAAGGTGCAGGATTCGGCGAAGAGAATTTGGCCGTATCAGTTTCGAGTAATCGCAGGGGTTACGTTTGACCAAAGCCAAGCATCTGTAGAAGCATGAATGACAACTGTCTGGAGTTTAGCCTTGGGACCATCGAATCATGCGATTAGCGTATCAAATCATTGACCACCAAAGAATGCGCCCAACACGGCGCCTGCACCGGACGACCGGCTTCGCTGTCCGCCGGTGAGGCGAACGAGCGTTGGCCGCCGGAGAGAGCCGAACGAGAAGTTCCTTGACGTGGAAGATAGAGGAACCATGAAAGTGAGAGAGCTTCAGCAGCATTTAGGTAAGCTCGACCCGGAGTTAGAGGTGCTATGCTACAGCGAGGACGAAAACCTGTTGGCAGAGGGCCAACTATTTCGGCTGCTTGGCATTGAGTCTATAACCACGGTCGATGGCGAGCAGGTACGGCTCGATGACGGAACTCCATACCTAACAGTAGGTAAGAGTCCTTCATCGGTGGTTCTCGCCATTCTAGAAGTAACCACGACCTTCTAAAATAGATTATCGAACAGGGAAAGCCGTATGCCGTACAAACGCAAGCGCCCGGAGTCAAAGCTCTCCAAGGGAGATCGGGAGGTGTTGCTGCGCGACTACTGGAACTTCTACCGTGAACGCTCCAAGACAGATCCATCCGCTTTGAATAGAAAAATTCCGAGGGAGGCCTTCGCTGATCTGTTAGATGATCTTGGGACATTAATTCTGGATAAAGCAAATGAACTGGCATCTTGTCCTGGTGCTGTTCGCCAGTTTCTTGATGAAAACCCTCTACCTCCCTCACTCGAACTTAGGCTGCCGGATGACTTCAGAGTCTTCTGCTTAGCGCTCAACGCCCTGAAACAATGGGTAGCGGCGGAACAGGCAGCCACAGACCGATACCTACTTGGAGGTAGCGCCCGTCGGGAGTGCTCGGCGGCGGGCGACGTCTGCCTTGTAACCGGAGACCTTCTCGGTGAGAAAGTGGAATTGCATCATCCAGTTCGCGACGGACGGCCTCCGCTGCCCTTGAGTGTCGAAGGCCACTACAGACTTGAGGGGCAAGAGCGTAAAGCTGCAGAGCGGAGGGCGGCCAACCCTAGGCCTGCAGCGGACGGCTGACGCCGCACGCTGAGGCCCAACGCCGTTGGGCGTAGGCAAAAAGGGCAGCGTCTAAGATGACCTTCCAGTTGACTATTGAAACACTGTTAGTGTTCGGCGCGCCAGGGCTCCTTGCGCTCGCGGCAGCAATGATCGCCAACAATACTGTGGAAGCAAAGGTATCTAGCTTTTTCGCCACTCCTAATGCAGCCCTGGGGATTGCTATCCTTGTGATCATTTTTCTCCTCGGAGCGCTCGTCGACACTGTTCGAGCAGCCCTACTTGATCCATTCTTGGATTTATGGTTTAGCTATCGTGATAAGAAGAGACAAAAAGCCTGGATCGGTTTTGATAAGAAGCCCCCGGGCATCGTTGAGTTTCGCGGCGATTATCTGTCCTGGCTGACGGACAAGAACTTGCCAGTATTCAGCTTTATCATGGAGCGAACCCATGCCTACTATCGTCTTTCTGCCAGGACCTTGGCTCCTTTATTGGGAAGGAGGCCAAGTCGCTCAGCATTCAGCTCTCGCTGCATGTATGCGAAAACTCGCACCTCAAATTCGGCTCCCTTTTTGACTGTACTCATTGTCGTAGGAGTCAAGGCGGCCAGTACATGCCGGTTGGTTACATCCCCTACCGGTCATGGGTGGGGTGCTACGGTCATTCCAACCACCGTGGCGTCAATGCTCGAAGCGTTTCATGTCGATGAGCTCAAAAGCGCCCATCTTGTCGAAGGTTGGTGAGTATGTAGGCCAAAGCTCCTTGGTAGTGCCCGCGATAGTGATGACGGCTATGTCGAGCGCGTTGGTGCCCCAGAACATAGAGTACTGAATGTGGTATGGCCCTTCCTCCGTTTCGAGGCAGATGCGGGTGAAAAATCCTTGGTCGTGCTCGGCACACGTCTTGACCACCTTCACCGCCTCTTTCTTCTTCGCGGCGATGAAGTCGAGGATGAATTCCTTGGCGCTCTTGCCGGTGCCGTCCTTGACGCCGATGAACGTTTGAATGCGAAAGCCGGTGATATAAGGCTGTCCCTTGGAGGTGTCCTCTCGCGACAGCGTCCACATGTACGTGGACCCGTGATGCCCCTCCTTGAAGAACCATTCTTTCGGACGAAGGATTTTGCCGCCGGTTGGTTCGAGCACCTGAGTTTCAAACTCGATAGGCGCAGAAGCGGCGGGATGGGTAGAGGCTGAAATAACTTCAGGCCAGACAAGGCTCAGAAAACCATCGAGATCCAGGAGCTTTTCATTATGGCCCTTGGCCGCGTCCTGCCATTCCTTGGGGATCGGGAATGGGTAATCACCGTCTGGTTTATGGAGCTTGCCGTCACCGCCGGCAATTTTTGCAGAAATGGCAAAGACCACAGGACCCTGATACACCTCGCCGGGTGGCACCGCTTCAAGCTTGCGCCGGAGCGGCTCAAGCTCTTTGGCACCAGGTAAGCGTGTAGAGGAGATGAACCAGACACGGGACTGTTTTCCAGGCCTGAGTGCCACAACGATTTGAAGTGTCTCGGGCTTGTCAGCCGTGGCGAAGAATTTCGTACATTCACCTTGAAGAAGCTTGACGTAACTTGCGAGCTCCTCAGGGCCGCTCGGCAGACGCTCACGCAAGACAGGGTCGGGCTGATAGAGGATCAGAAACTCCGTGTCGAAGCCCTTGACGACCTCACCAGAGAGCAGTGTCGAAAGGCCGGCGAGTGCGACGAGAAAGACGATCAGGGAGCTTTTCATGTTCATCCGCCTAGCTGGCGCCGGGGCGGGCGAAGGACCTCGGTTTCCGGATGAGCCAGCGGTGGACCGACGAGGTGTACTGGCGGTAGCTAGCGCCGAACCTGTCCGCCAACGCCGCCTCCTCGTAGAGCACCACAAAGAGGTGCATGATCAGGAGGAACACCAGAGAGAGCAGGACGATCGCCGGCGAGGAGTAGGCGACCCCCGCTCCCAGCAGCGCCGCGCCGGCGCCGACGTACATGGGGTTGCGCACGTACCGATAGGGCCCTGAAGCCACGAACTCGCGCGGCGGATCGAAGGGAGCCGGAGTGCCCCGGCCTCTCGTGACGAACGTCGCGATGCAGGCACCCGCGACAAGCAAGCCCGCGGCCACCACCACGAAGCCCAAGGGACGCAGCCACGCCGGCAACGTCACGGGGATCTGGGCGTCGAAGGACCGAGCCTGGAGCGCGAGCCACGCCCACAACCAGATGAACCCCGCGGAGTAGACCAAGCCTCGCAGAATGGTGAAGCTCCGGGAAAGAAGCGATGCCATATTGCTTGACCCTCCTCCAGCATTCGACCGATGTCACGTACCCTACGCCCCTAGCCGGCCCCCGTCAACGACACGAATCCAGGAGCTCCGCCGGAAGCGAACAAGGGTCCAGCAACCGGTCGCGAATCGCCTGGCACCTCTCTCGGGGCCTCTATACCAACCAATTCTCGAGCCGCAGTCCCGGCACCCGAGAGAATTCCTCGGCGTTGGCGGTCACGAGAGTCAGGTCGAGCGCCAAAGCATGGGCGGCAATCAGAAGGTCGTTAGGTCCAATAGGCTGCCCCCTCCGCTCGAGGTGAAGGCGAATCTCGGCGTAGCGCCGATCGGATTCCTTGTCTAGAGCGAGAACCTCGAGACCTTCCAGGAGATCCTCGACTCGACCAGAGAGCAAGTCCGAGCCCTTCTTGGCAGCGCCATAACGAAGCTCACAGGCGACAACGATGCTCGTGCAGATCGTAGCCTCTCCCCGGAGAGCAACTCTTTGAGCAGCCAAACCGCCAGGGTTCCTGAGGAGGTCCGACAAGATGTTGGTATCGAGGAGATAGCGAAACTCGGCCATCTCAGAGATCCACGTCCTCGAGAGGTTCGAGGTCTTCAACCTCCGGAAAACCCTCGTCGAGGGGCTTCCACGTCGACAGAAGCTCGAGGAGGGAACGTCGCGGCATCGGTTCGACGATCAGCCGATTCCCCTCCTTTCGAAGGATGGCCTGGTTACCGGGAAGCTCAAGATCTCGCGGAATGCGAACCGCCTGGTTTCTCCCGTTCCGGAACAGACGCACGACTCGTTCAGGCTCCATAAGTTCCTCTCGGTGCCGCAGGAGGCGGCCTATGCGAAGGCATATGCTAACACGATCTTGAATCCAGTGGGCGGCTTGCCGATCCAAGATTGCCTTTCTGGCACCATCTCAGTCACGAATCGCCTGGCATCTCTCTGGCCTTCTACAAGGCCTACTCCTGGTTCAGCGCCGAAAGACAGATCTCTCGAGAATCTGCGATCGTAATCCCGGCAGGATTCCACGTCCTAGTCAGCGAATAGCCTGCGCAATGAGCCAGAGCGTATGCTCGCCTTCGTAGCTCAGTAGAGACAGAGCCGTCGACTGGTCCGAAGCAGGCATCGCTCTTGCTCTTCTCGCAAGCTCCCAGTTGCTTACCAAAAGCCATCATAGCCCGCTCAACCTCCTTGTGCTCCACCATTGAAAGCTTTCCCCAGTAGAGACACCAGAAACGTAGGCGCGCACTCGCCGAAGAGGCAAGGCTGTCAGACATTGCAATCTCGGAGGCTGCCTGTGACGCGTCGCGATAAAGCGCTATCTGCTCTTCCCAGAACCTTTTTCGGAACTCTTCCCGCCGCGTCGCATTATACTGAAATAAACCCACAAGGATTGGAACCACTGCAATACTTACTGTGATCGCCTGCGAGAGGACACGGTTTTTCTCCTCGGACATCTCACTCTCCTTGTTCAGAAGCTTCGTACCATGCCACTACCTCACCATGATTCCCGCTACGATTGAAGGAGACGAGTCGCGAGCCGAATCTCTGCAAGTGAGAGTGTACCTACCCCTCGATGCGTCGCCTTTGAGGCGCTCGATTGATCGCTGCCAGGCCATAGGGTTCTTGCTGTCGTTGGATCGAATCTTGTGCCAACAGGAAAAGTAGTAATCGCCAGGCTGGACGAGATCCAAGCTGGTCGGATATTGCGCGCCATCTGGCTTCTCACTGAGGGCCACCTGGCCGACTTGAACTAAAGAGTTTACCTCGGAACGCCATACAATGATGACCTGCTCACCATGCCTGGCGCCATCGACTATTGATATTGATGACGGCACCTTTGACATTAGAACCGGTATTTTTATTCTCGGTAGGTCAAAAATTGCCGATTTTCTTCCATCTGGATCGGTAACCTGCGCAGGAGTCTTCTCCGAAAATAATGCGGCCGAAACAAAAACTGACATCAGACAGATCATCATTGTTCTCACGATGGCTCTCCTTTTCACGATCTGCCGCCCCCTCAGGACGCCACAGAGGACGGCGAAAAACCGACGCACTATAAACCGCAGGTAATAGTCCGGATCCGAGAAAGAACTAGACCCGAAGATAAACACTACGGGCTCCACAAGGGAAAGTCGAACTCGAGAATCGCTTCCTCCGGCAACGGTGCTTGATCTTTATGCACGCGGCTACCTCTTCGTGCGAACAAGAAACAGAACCCCGCCGACCACAATCGCGCCAATGCCGGCCCATACCGGGCTGTTGACCGTTTCCTTATCTTTGACCGAGATCTCGAACGAACCGACTTTGGCGCTGTGGGTCGTTTTGGTGTAGGTGATGCCGCCGTACACCAGCCCCAAAATGCCGCCGACGATCAAAATGATTGCAACGATCTTGAGTGCGCTCATCTTGCCTCCTCCTTCTACGAGCTCTGATCTTTGGTCAAGCCGAGGTGCGGCTCATCATTGCCTAGGCCTTCCATCCTATGCTGGTTCCCTATTGTCGTCAACGAATCAGCGTCTCTGCGGTCCAGTTCCTTCGCCAGAACAGGTGCCAGGGTCCTGCCAGAGTCGACGCTGGGGGCCAAAGGTCTGAACTGTGGCGTACCTATCGGAACGCTTTCCTGAACCGGATTTCCTCGAAGACAAAAACAAAGCTCACCTGACGCGGCTTATCGTAAATTCGCTATCAGTAGATGAACGAGAGTTTCACGCGCTGGGGGTGCGACAGGGCGTGATTTTGGTACAATAACGTGAATCCGGAAGTGAAAGAGCGGTTGGCTCGGGATTCTTGTTCGTGCTTAGGGCGTATTGCCCGACTGACTTGAAAGGAAATGAGATGAAGAATCATTGCTATGCAATAATGGTTACATTATCCTTGTGGATTGGGTATCCGGCAATCGCACAAGACAAAGGGTCAGCAGTTCCGCCACCGTCAACAAAGCTGGAGTCCTTCTTGGCAAAGCGTGGCCTCATTTTTATTCGAGATATCTTTAGCGCCGGCAAAGTTGAGAGGAAGAAGACTGACACGATTGGTGGACGAGATTTCACGACGACTGAATACTGGGTGTACATTGCAGCTCTTGCCGTCTATGAACCTGGGCATGAGAACTCGAAAATCAAGGGCTTGCAATGCAGCGTGGTCGATTTTAGAGGCCGCGGGTCAAGCTCCAATGTCTCGTTTCTCGATCTCGATGAGGCCGAGAGCCTTTCAGTTGCGCTGCAATATCTAATTGATCTCGCCGCTAAATGGAAGGGGCAAGACGTCGGAGAGAAAGAAGTGTTTTTTGTCACGAAAGATGATTTCAAAATCGGATTCTCTCAAGAGAAGTCTGGTGAGCCAAGGTTTTTCGTGAGTAGCGGTAGAATTGGCGCAACATCCTTGGCCTTGTCATCTGTAGACGAGTTGTCCCAGCTCAAGAAATTGGTTGACTCAGGAGTTGATTGGCTCAAGAAGCAGTAACGCCCTCCCCAACGACGTGGCCGGAGTGTTAGTTAGTCAGCGAACCGGGTTCTAGTTGCCGGACGGCTGCGGTGCAACCCGCAGCCGTCCGAGATCAACGTCGAAGACTGGTTCTTAGTGGTAGATCGTGACGAACTGGCTCAGTGTGTTGCCTGAGGGCCAGGCGTCGTAACACGTGCCGTTGTAGCGGTAGGAGCGGTTGGTGACGGTGTGCTGGACGGTGCCGCATTGCCCACTGCCGTCCCACGTGCGGCACTGGTAGCCGTAGCTGTCATAGGGGAGGTAGTAGGACTCCGTGCCGGTGCAAGCCGCGCCGGTGAAGTGGCTGATGTAAGTTCCCTGCGATGCCACGCAGCTCGCCTCCCCGCAACCCCGATAGACGGTGACGAACTGGGTCAGGGTATTGCCGGACGGCCAAGCGTCGTAACACTGGCCGTTGTAACGGTAGGAGCGATTGGTGACGGTGCGCTGAATGGTGCCGCACTGACCGCCGCCGTCCCACGGCCGGCACTGATAGCCGTAGCTGTCGTAAGGCAGGTAATAGGACTCCGTGCCGGTGCAGGCCGGGCTGGTGAAGTGGCTGATATAGGCGCCCTGCGGCGGCACGCAGGTCGCTTCCCCACAGACGTTTCCGGACGCGGCCGGCGCGTCCAAATACTCAGACGCCGTGCCGTTGGCGCAATCACCGTCGTAGCCGTCGAAAAGATAGCCTGTGCTGTGCCCCCAGCCGAAGGCATAGAATCCGCTGCCGGAGCAGTTGATGTTGTAGGCCGACAGCGCGCCCCGCTTGCCGCTGCCGCGGTTCGAAGCGTAAGTGCAGTCCGTCGTTCCCGGTGACCCGCAATACGCGTTGGTGTTTTCCCGCACCAGGTTAACGGTCTGGCCGCTCCAATTGGTGCTGGTGGCATTGTTCCGGTTCGAATCGCTGACGCGATAAACCTGGTAGTACTTGGTGTCCGCGTATCCCGCGTTCTTCAAGGCCAAGGCGACCGCGTAGTGATCCGGATGGCAGATGATGTCGCCAACGCCCGAAGCGCCGCGCAAACTGAGGCCCGCACCGCCATGCGCCAGCCAGAAGTTGATGCGTGACGTGATGCCAGGGTTGGGAGTGAGGTTGGGAGCACTGCAGAACGACTGGTTCGATCCCTGGCTTGGATCGGGTGAGCCGTTGCTGTAGAGAAGATACTTGTCGCCAAAGTTGTTGCGTCCGTCCTTGCCGCCGACGACGCCGTCGACGCCGAGGCGGCTGATCGACTCCGTGAACTCATTCAGCCTGGCGTTCGCGCAGTCCGTCGTCGTGGCGAAATAGGGGACACAGTTTCCCGATCCCTCTCCACGAGTCATCAGCTCGACGATCACCGTGCGGCCGGCCGCTTTCGCCGCCAGGATGGCGCCAGACATTCCAAGCGTCTCGTCGTCCGGGTGCGGAGCAAAAAAGACGATTGGGTTGGTGAATGAGCAGAGCGTAGCGCCGGTGACCGGATTGACAGGGTAACCGCTGACCCCGCCACAGGTTCCGGCCTGGGCGAAGGCTCCCGAAGCCAGGCCGAGAAATCCTCCAACGAACAACAGCCTCGCCGCCCATCTGCGACGCAAAGGCACTGGGTTTTCCGTTCGAGCGACCTTGGTTGAGCTACAAGTTGTCATGAAGTTACTCCTTTCTACAGTTCGCGAACCCGCGCGGGCCCACTTACCCTACAGGGTGCTTGAAAGCGCTCCGGGAGCGCCCAGCAGTCCCTCGATCGGGCGGGGGCTACGTTCTCTGCTACATTCTTGGGAGACTGAGCGACGCCCATTGAAGTGCCGGCCTTCCCAGCTCAGAAAGGTTCCAAGGCCATGAAATTTTCATTCTCTTCTTTCCATCAGCGTTGCGCTCGAGGCGCCGCTGTCATCCTCTTGGCCGGGTCGTCGCTCGCGGCGGCGTGCGGCGGCCAATCGCCGTCAACTCTCATCGGATCGCTTCAATATCCGGGACCCGTCGCGATCGATGGGTCGAACGCCTTTGTCACGACCTCCGACCCCATGGGAAACCTGGTCGCGTCGGCCACGGGGAAGCCGGCGTGGGAGGCCTACATCGCAGAGGTTCCGATTGGCGGTGGGCGAGCGAAGCGGTTGGCAACGATCGCGGGTCCTCCGATCACCGGTATCGCGGTCCAGGCGTCAACGGTCTATTTCGCCTGCGCCGGCAACGGCACCGTCGCCTCGCTGGCACCCGGGGAGGCTCAGCCGCAGCTACTCGCGTCGGGACAACACGAGCCGTGGGCCATCGCGGTCGACCGGACACACGTTTATTTCACCACGCGGGGGACTCAGGACAATCTCAACGGCGGCGTGGTGCGCGTTCCCCTTGCGGGCGGCCCCATCCAAGTCATCGCCTCGGGTCTGAGCGCGCCGATGCATCTCGCGTTGGACGACGCCAACGTCTATGTATCAACTCTCGGCCAGCGCGCGCAGAACTACGAGGACAGTAAGGTGGTAAGGATTCCGAAAGCTGGCGGAGCTCAGGAAGTCGTGGCGACTTCCCACGGTCCCATCTCAGGACTCGCGGCAGACGGGAAAAGCGTTTACTGGATCACCGCGGGGACTCGCGCCGCAGACGGACAAGTGACCCGCCTCGACCGCGACACCACCCAGCCGGTCATGCTTGCTTCCAATCAGCCCTCGCCGACCGGACTCGCCATCGACGAGGCGACCGTCTTCTGGACATCCTGGGCGGGCGACGTCCGCAAGGTCGGCAAGAGGGGCGGCACGCCCACCACGATCGTCTCGGGGCAGGACCGGCCCACCGATATCGTTGCAAACTCATCGGTCCTCGTATGGGCGAACTTGGGCAAGATCGATGGCGAGCGCTCGTTGGACGGCGCGCTGGTAGTGCTACGAAAAAACGTCCTTGTAGACTGAGTCCCCCTCGTAGTCGAGGACGGACTCGTAGAGCGCTCGGCAATGGCGTTGATCGTTATGCATCTCAAGCGAGCGCGAAAGCGCGCTCGAAGGCGAGCTCGGCGCGGGCGGCATCGCCGGTGAGCCGCTCACCCAGCTCGACGAGACTAGCCCGCAGACTGCGGCGGCTCTGCTCGAGCGGGAAGGAGATCACCGGCGGCAGCGCGGCCACCTTGGATGCGAGCCACTGCACGGGCCCTCCCGCTTCACCGAGCTCCGCGGTGACCGGCACCACCACGGCGTCGATCTTCTGCCCCAGCTCATGAAGGTAGGCGAGGAGAGGGTCGGCGCCGCGGTGAAGGCGCTCGAGCCGCTCGGGACCAAGCGCGGAAAGCTGCTCGGTCGCGGTCACCACCTTGACCCCAAGCTCACGGAAGTAGAGCTCGAGGGCCCGCCGCAACCGTCCCGCCTCGACCACCGGCACCAGCGTCACCGTGGGTGGCGTCGCCGTCTCCCAGCCGTGCTCGGCCGTCTCGTAGCCGTGCGCCAGCAGGGTACAGTGCCAGGGAGCTTCCGCGAACCACTGCCGTACCCGGGGCGCCCATTGGCGCAGCAGCGCGAGACTGGGGACCTCGCTCACGCACTCCCGAATGGCGCGCTCGATCCAGGCCCGGTCCGGCAGCAGCCCAAGCCGGAACTCCGGGCGCAGCCTGCGGTGCAGACCGCGGATGCGGCGGCGCGCCCGGGCCGCGCCGCGCGTCAGCGCCTTGCCGAAACCGCCGGCGGCCGCCTGGTCCGCCAGCTCCTCGACCTCCTGATAGCCGGCTAGCACGGCCTCGCGGAACTCGTGCGTGGCCAGCGTCTGGACCGTGAACTTGCGGAAGTGCAGGCCTTTGATCGCCAGGCTTATGGCCTGGTCGAGCAGGGCGGGCCGGTGAATCAGGGTGCGCGCCAGGAACTTCAGATACGCCGGTCCCTGGCGCGAGAAGACCTGGAGGCGGAGCGAGCGCGCCACGGCGAGGAGATCCCCGGCGCTCACCGAGCGGCGCCGCCGCGGCCGGTCGCCGAGGCGGGCCAGCATCGTCCAGCAGCGCTCGAAGTAACTCTTCAGACCCTCGTCGTAGAGCGTCGAGAGCACCCGGCGGTAGCCGGAGATCAACACCTCGCGGTCGAGCTCGGGCAGGAAGTTGAGGGTGATCTCGACGTTGTTGCCGCTCGACTCGGCGAGCAGGCGCCCCTCGCGTTCGAGACGGTCGTAGAGGTCGGTGTTGCGCATGGCGGTGAGCAGGCCGACCATGGCAAGGGGGATGCCGGCCTCCTGGATAAAGGCGACCTGGGCGTCGAAGACTTCCGGGCCGTCGCCGTCGAGGCCGAGGATGAAGCCACCGGTGACCTCGAGGCCCTGGCGCTGAATGGCGGTGACGGCGTGGAGGAGGTGGTGGTCGTCGCCACGGTCGGTGTTCTGGAGCTTTTTAGTCCTGCGGAGCGCCTCGGGGTTGGGGCTCTCGATGCCGAGGAAGACCATGTTGAAGCCGGCTGCGACCATGGCGTCGAGCAGCGGCTGGAGACGTGCCAGATTGACGCTCGCCTCGGTGTACAAGTCGAACGGGTAGCCGCGCTCGCGCTGCCAGTCGGCGAGCGCGGGCAACAGGCGCAGGGCCTCCTTCTTGTTGCCGATGAAGTTGTCGTCGACGAGCAGGACCGAGCCGCGCCAACCGAGCGCGTGGAGGCGGTCGAGCTCGGAGAGCATCTGCGCGTTGGATTTCGTGCGCGGGACGCGTCCGTAGAGCTTGGTGATGTCGCAGAACTCGCAGTCGAACGGGCAACCGCGCGAGAATTGGACCGCCATCGAGGCGTAGGCGTCGAGGTCGAGCAAATCGAAGCGCGGCACCGGGGTAGCGTGAAGCGACGGCTTGCGCTCAGGACGATAGACCCGCTCGGCCAGCCCTGCCTCCCAGTCGGCTAGGAAGCGGGGAAAAGTCTCCTCGACCTCGTCGAGCAGGTAGTGATCGGCGCCGGCGATCTCGTCGGCGAAGGAGGTCGGGTGCGGCCCACCGACCGCCACCGGGCGGCGGCGTGCGTTGCAGCGCGCGATGACGTCGCGCAGCGAGCTCCGCTGCACGACCATGGTCGACGTCAGCACCAGGTCAGCCCAGTCCAGCTGCTCGTCGGTCAACGGCGCGACGTTCATGTCCACCAAGCGCAGGTGGTAATGGTCGGGAAACATCGCCGCCACCGTGAGCAGCCCGAGCGGTGGCATCGAAGCGCGCTTGCCGGCCAGCTCGAGAGCGTACTGGAAGCCCCAGAAGGAGGGTGGGAACGCCGGATAGACGAGCAGGACTCTGGGGGATTGGATCATGGAAATCTCCCGAGGGTTGACGACCGGGTTTTCTCCTTATCTTACTCCCTGAATCGCTCAGCGAGACGACCACGGCACAAAAGTCCGATCTACGCCCGTCAGATGGGCCCGCCGAGCTTGCCAGCCCTCCTCCCTGGGAGCCTATCCCAGCCGGCAGGTTTGTGGAGAGCGCTCGCCGTTCTTGGCTCACCTCGGTTGTCCCGGCGCCAGCCCACCGGTATCATCCACCCGCCTCGAGGACCTGAGCCCACGCATGCCCGCGCAACACGATCCTTACGTTTCCCTGCGCAATCCGAGCTTTCTTTGGTACGTGGCCAGCATGGTCGCGTTGACGCTCGGGACGATGATCCAGGCGACGGTGGTGGCGTGGCAGGTCTATGCCCTCACCAAGGACCCGCTGTCGCTGGGACTCGTCGGGCTTGCGGAGGCGCTGCCGTTCATCGGCGCGGCGCTCTATGCAGGCCATGTCGCGGACCGCTACGACCGCAAGCGCCTCTCGTTGTTCGCCATCGGGGTCCAGACGCTCGCCGCGGTCGTGCTTCTCGGCTACACGCTGCAGCCCGAGGTGCTGGCGGGCGGGCGCGTCTGGCCGATCTATGCGGTGGTGTTCACCAGCGGGATCGCCCGCAGCTTCCTGCAACCGGCGCGCACCGCGCTGGGCGCCGAGATCGTGCCCCGCGAGACGTACGCCAACGCGGTCGCCTGGCGCTCGTCGCTCTGGCAGATGGCCGCCGTCGTGGGGCCGGCGCTGGGCGGCGTGCTCTACGGTTTCGCGGACGCCCGCGCGGCCTACGCCGTCGAGTCGGCGCTCTGCCTCGCGGGCTGGCTGCTTTTCACCCGCATCGCCTACACCCCGCGGCCCGCCGCTCCGCGCGAAGGAACGATCGGCGAAAATCTCACCATCGGTATCCGCTTCCTGCTCACCCAGCCGGAGCTTCTGGGCGCGCAGTTGCTCGACCTTTTCTCGGTGCTCTTCGGCGGCGCGGTGGCGCTGCTGCCGATCTTCACTTCGGAGATCCTGCACGTCGGGCCCCAGGGACTCGGCGTCCTCCGGGCCGCCCCCGCGGCCGGCGCCGTGGTGGTCTCCGTCTTCCTGGCGCATCGCAAGCTGCGGCGCGCGGGAGCAGCGCTATTCCTGTGCGTCGCCGGCTTCGGGCTCTGCTGGATCTTCTTCGCTCTCTCGCGCTCCTTCTGGCTATCGCTGGCGCTCCTCGCCGTGAGCGGCATGCTGGATATGGTCAGCGTAGTGATTCGCTCCACTCTCCTCACCCTCCGTACACCGCAGAATCTACTGGGCCGCGTCTCGGCGGTGAATCAGATCTTCATCGGCTCGTCCAACGAGATCGGCTCCTTCGAATCCGGCGTGGCCGCGCGGTTGCTGGGCACCGTGAGCTCCGTGATTCTCGGCGGACTGGTGACGCTCGGAGTAGTAAGCGTCACGGCGTGGAGAATTCCGTCGTTACGGACGCTCGACGAGATCGAGTGACGCTCTCTCCCAAAACGTAGCCTGCTCCAGGCTTTGAAGGCATCCAAGGGCCTTTCCAGAGAGAGCTGCGCATATTCCTATTGCGGCCTCGGCTCTGTCACACTTTTGTCACACCGGCGCCTTCCATTTTAGTTGTTATAATTCTCCTACACTGGTTTGCCAAGGGTTGCCCGGCGGAGCTCGCTCACTCCTGTCCACTGTTGAAAAATTCCAGAGCCACTCAGGCAACTTGAGCCGATCTCTCGAAAGGGCCGAAATATGCTGATTGACTTTGATGAGTATGCTGATCGGCTGAGAGCGGTGATCGAGGATCCCGAGAGCCGGATGCTGCTGAAAGCCAGCCAGTACGCGAAAAGCGGCGAGCACGTGGCCTTCCAGTTGACATCGAATGCCTTTCTGACGGAGTTCATTACGATCTGGGAGCTCTTCGATCAGCGGAAGGATTTCGACGAGTTCATCAAGATGTTCGCCAAAAAGGCGCGGCACATACATCAGGAGAATCCATATACAGCGATCGTGACCTCCACGGCAACCTCGAAGCACATCTTGGAGCATGCGCACGCTTCGATCGAGTCCGGCCGGGACAAAGTATCGGTATACTACCTCGGAGACTATCCGTTCCTGGATACCGAGAATCGCAACCTCCTGGATTTCAAAGGCGAGAACGTGTTAATCGTAAGCGACGTGATCGCCACAGGCCGCCTCGTGGGTAAAATGGCCGAAATCGTGGAGGAGGTTGGAGGACGGCCCATCGGAGTCCTCTGTGCTGTGCTGATCGGACCGGATCTGATCGCACGCCCCGTGATTGAGTTCGGCCAAAGAAAACCCGGCGATCCAGCGAAATATCTCCGTATCCATTCCATGGCGACGCGAGCGGTTGAGCCACTACGGGAGACCGGGGTCGGACAGGCAGCCATGCCTCCGCCACGAATCTTGAAAATAGATCCGGTAACGATTCTTCCCGAGGACGACCTGCTTCTGCCGAGAAACGGCTTTTATCCCCGTTTTACAGAATCCGAAATGTTCGCCCATTTCGAATCGGCAGAAGCGCTCGACTTTGACTTCTACACCATGGATGCCCGCCGCCTGACGACGGCCATCCGAGTACAGCCTCTGCTGGAAAAGTATGGAGAGCCCATCTGGCGGGCTATCGAGCCCAAGGTTCGCGACGGCGAGACGCTCGTAACGACCTTCCAGCGCGACGATGTTCTCTTCAAAGAGTTCGTCGAAGATAAGCTCCTCTCAAGGCATTCTTCATTCGTCTTCATCCCCAAGCGAAACTCGCTCGAGACACCCAACAGCTACTTTTTACTACCGACTCAGCTGGAGAAAATAGCGGGCAAACGGATCGTCCTCCTCCTTTCGGCCGTCTATACCGCGGAGAGGCTGCGCAACCTGGCTTCCCTTTTGGTCTCGAACGGCGCCGAGAGCATTACAGTGATCTGCCTGCTCAATCGAATGGGAATCTACACCAGTAGCTTCATATCCCGTCTCGAGAGAATGGTGCGCGGCGTCGGCAAGAACAATGACGGGACTTCAGATCACACTCTATTCGAGTTCTTTTTTCTCTACAGTCTGCCGGACATTAGCGGCGATGACCTCAATCGAATGCAGGAGACGATCCGGGCACTGTTCGACTACTACACGACTCAGACTCGTGTTCCCAGTTTCCGTCGCTCAATGCAGCAGGACTTCAAATATTTCCAAGCGCGTAGCATGACCTCCCATCATTTTGAGCGCCCGCAGTCTCATTCCCTCTCAACTCCGTTCAGTTTGGCGATCGACGACGACGGTCCAGCCATCACCGTACGGTCGCGGGAGGGCAGACTGGCTCTGCTCTGCGGACATTTGGTAGCCAAGCGCGACTTCGGTCCGTTCATCCATGCGATCCGGGACCGCGCGCTACGTGACAAGGAGACGCTCTACAAAATCTTCGGGATTCTGCTTTCGGACTTGAGCTACCTGAAAGTAACCGGCCGATTCGCAGCGTTGCGGGAGACCCTGATAGCGGAAATCCGCGCCCTACGAAGTGAGCGCTTCAGCTTTGAGGGTGCCATCTCCAATCCAGACGAATCGGCCGAGGCCAAGCACATCGAATTACCGATCGACACCGAAACTCATCTACTGTTCGGCCTCGCCATTTTTTCGTATCTCGATTACGAGTTTGACTATGAGCCGCTTATCCTGGAAATGCTGACTTGTGGTTTTTCTATCGACGAGTGGGCTTTGCTCCCAAGAAATTTTATTTTTTATTTTGCTGACGAAAGAATTGCCTGGTGTCTATCTGTGCTCATGCATTTCTCGCGTCATGACTTCCGGCAGCCCACGGTGGCCAAGGAGTTCAAGCACAATCTGGAAAGGGAGGTCGATCTTTTACTCAAGGGTCTCGATCGAATTTTATCTGGCGATGAAGCCAAGATGTCCACTACCAACCGGCAAAGAGTTAAAGCTAATCTCAACCTTCTACTCACCGAGCTAGGAGTCCACGACCTTACGGAAAAGCACCAAGTTATTCGCTTTCTTCATAGCAAGATTATCGCGCTTAAACGCGGTCACAATCCTATTCACTCGAGCCTGGAGACTGCCCTTCTGGCTATTCAGAAGGCCCTCGCTAGCCATCTGCCTTCCTCAATTGAGGATACAATTTCGTCCAAACGGAGAATTCCTGTCAAGAGCAAGAATACCAAAAAAGCTCTGGAGGATGCGACCTATACGGCGGGAATTCTGGAGGAAATCGCCGAAGCCGTTCGCCAAATGATGGTTTTCACCCCGGCTTCCCGAGAGAACGGAGGGCGATACGCCGCTGAGCCTGGGCTTCCCGGCTTCACAGAGGACGTGAAGCGGTTGGGTGATGTTTTCCAGAAAATCCGTGTTGACAATCAGGTTTCTAAACTAGATCTCCAGGAATTGACTCGATTGCGGAACAGGATTGCCTATGACTTCTGGGACCCTAACTCTCACCTGCGGCAGCATCTTTTCCGCTACATCGTTCCTCTGCGTGAATGGACGGACAACGCGCTGGAGAGTGCCAACGAAACGCTGCGCAGCCTTGGCTTCGGTGAAGTTTGGAACGTGGAACGGAAGAAACTCGAAGCTTGGCCTCTCGGATGGAAGGTGCTTATGGATCGGCATCTCCTGCGCGAAGTTTTGCGAAATATTTTTTCCAATGTGCGGCATGCCTTCGATGGCTATCAGCTAGCGAGCGAAGAAACCTACGCCGACCTGGTTCGGCTGGAGATTGCGAAGGTGAAACGCCCTGCGCCCGACCTCAAGTCTGAAGAGCGGGACTACTTTGAGCTCACCGTTGTTTCCCGGGGAAGCGGATTTCATGCGCTTAGAGAGGATACTACCTTTGAATTGCACCAAAGGGAGGTTGCGAACTTTGCAGGCCGCCTCCACATCCAGCCATTTGCGGACCAGCAAGGGGCGGAGGTCACATTAACCCTACTATCACGCCCGGAACCGCCCAAGGAAACCATTCCGCAAGAGGCGGACCGCGAGGAGGATCTTTTATAATGAAGGCCCTGGCATGGGATGACCAACCGGAATACATGGAGCTTCTAGCGACCTATTTGGAGCGAATCGGAGTCCGACTCGAGATCGTAACCTCAGAGAAGGCCTTCGTCGATTCGTTTTTCAATGAGGTGGCGTGGGACTTCGTCGTCACGGACCTACTTCTGGAGAACAGCCCGGTCCAAGGAGAAGGCGAGAGTGTCGGACTTCATATAGCCCGCCGGGTTGCCGATAGCGAGAAAGGCCGGGACCTCCCCATATTCATGATCACCGAGCATTACGATAGGCTGAACGCCAAGGATATGAGCCTCCCTTCCACCGTTATTGTTAAGTCCAAATCGACCTACCCAGGATGGATGGCAGGCGAGATTCGGCAAGAGCTCGGGAGACGAGGCTTGTTTGTTGACCAAAAGAAAATCTTTCTGATCTACGGTCGTGACCGAAATGCAGATGGAACCCGAGGGCGCGTGGAACATTTCTTAAGGGGCAAAGGGGTCAATGTAGTTACGCTAGGAGACAGCCCCTTGAAAGTTGAGATCACTCAGGGCTTAATAACCAAGATGAACGAATGTGGGGCAATTGTGGCGATCTGCACGCCTGATGACGATGCTCCTGAAATCAGCCAGCCCCGCCCCAATGTGTTTCTGGAGATTGGCTTGGCTTTGGGCTTATCTCGGGGACTTCAACGGTTGATTCTATTGCAGAAATGGGGCCCGGCAAAAGAGGAACAAGCTGTCCTGCCTTCAGATCTTCAAGGAATATTGACGATTCGGTTTGAGGGCGATGTCGAAAACCAATTCAATAAATTGGAGGGCGATCTCCGGAATCTGGGGATTGAGTTGTAAGCGCTTTTGAGCGCCTTTACCTGAACTACCTACTCCGCTACGGGCGAGGATGAAGTCGTATTCTCAGCCCGCGCAGCCAGCAGTCCCTCGAGATCCAGCCGGCGGGTGAACATCGCGAGCTCGCCGTCTGGCGCGCGAGGCCAAGCCTCCCGGGGCCGATCCCAGTAAAGCTCGACGCCGTTCTCGTCGGGATCGCGCAGATAGAGCGCCTCGCTCACTCCGTGGTCGGCCGCACCGTCGAGTGAAATGCCCGCCTCGATCAACCGATACAGAGCGTCGCCGAGAGCGGCGCGCGTCGGATAGAGGATGGCGAGATGGTAGAGCCCCGTCGTGCCGGGCGGCGGCGGCGAGCCGCCCAGGCTCTCCCAGGTGTTGATTCCGATGTGGTGGTGATAGCCGCCCGCCGAGATGAAGGCGGCGCTCTCGCCGAAGCGCTGGGTCAGCTCGAAGCCGAGCACTCCGCAATAGAAAGCCAGCGCCCGCTCGATCTCCGCGACCTTGAGATGGACATGACCGATGCGAACCTGGGGGTCGATCGGCTTGGACTCGTCGCCGTCTTTGTTGGGTGTCTCCATGATCGCCTCGTCTCCGATCTTATCCGAGGCTTGACTCGCCCCGCTATGGGGCTCTACTGTCGGACCTCGTCGCGAAATCGAGGCCCCCTATGAAGACCAAGGCCATTCTTCCAGCCGTCCTACTCCTCTTCGTCTCCAGTACGATGCCGGCTGCCTCTCCTCATTCTGGCCGCTCCTCACCCGAGGCACCGATCAAGCGCGCCGAGCTGGCAAATCAGGTCCGCGCCGAGTTGCTCTACTCGTGGCGGGCCTACGAGCAGTACGCCTGGGGCCACGACGAGCTCAAGCCGGTCACCAAGACGAGCCGCGACTGGTACGGCGACTCCCTGCAGATGACTCCGGTGGACTCGCTCGACACGCTCCTTCTGCTGGGGCTCAAAGACGAAGCGGCGAAAGCGAAGGCGTTGATCGTCGACAAGCTTTCCTTCGACAAAGACATCTCGGTGAAGAATTTCGAGGTCACCATCCGCCTGTTGGGCGGGCTCCTTTCGAGCTATCAGATGACCGGCGACGAACGCCTGCTGCGGCTCGCCGAGGACCTGGGAAAGCGGCTCCTGCCGGTGTTCAACTCCCCCACGGGCATGCCCTACATGTTCGTCAACCTCAAGACGGGCAAGACATCCGGCGCTCATTCCAATCCCGCCGAAATCGGCACGCTCCTCCTCGAATTCGGCACGCTATCGAAGCTCACCCACAATCCGGTCTTCTACGACAAGGCCAAGAACGCCGTCGTTCAGCTCTTCAAGCGGCGTTCGAAAATCGGCCTGGTGGGCGAGGAGATCGACGTCGAGACCGGCCAATGGATCAGCCGCGCCAGCCACGTGGGCGGCGGCATCGACTCCTATTATGAATACCTTTTGAAATGCTCGCTCCTCTTTGGCGACAAGGATTGCGAGAACATGTGGAAGGAGAGCGTGCGCGCTCTCAACAAGCATTTGGCGGACAACGCCCGAACGGGACTCTGGTACGGACAGGTTGACATGGAGACGGGCCGGCGAACCGCCACTGAATGGGGATCCCTGCACGCCTTCCTCCCCGCGGTATTGGCGCTCGGCGGTGACCTTGGACGGGCGCGGCGTCTCCAGGCGTCGTCCTACAAAATGTGGAACCTGAAAGGAATCGAGCCCGAGGTCATCGATTACCGAACCATGAAGATCACGGAGCGCGGCTACCCGCTACGTCCCGAGATCATGGAGTCGGCCTACTACCTCTACCATTCCACGAAAGATCCGCAGTACCTGGAGATGGGGCGCAGGTTCCTCATCGGACTCCTCACCCAATGCCGGACGGATTCCGGCTATACGGTGCTGAAAGATGTCGTCGCCCATGAAAAGGGCGATCTCCAACCGAGCTACTTCCTGGCCGAGACGCTCAAATATCTCTACCTTCTCTTCGCTCCCGAGAAAACCCTCGATCTCGACCACGTCGTCTTCAACACCGAAGCCCACCCGCTGCGGCGAACGTGGTAAGAAAACGAATCCGGGCGGTTTGCTGGTCTCCCTCTTCTCCCGGTGTGGGGGGTGGGAGGGGGCGGGAGAAGAGGGCCGGGGTGATGAGGGTCTTCAAAGGTCCAAGACCTGATCGAGCCCCCGCCGAAGTCCCACGAAGTTGCTCACGCGGCGGACCGCGAGCAGCGTGCCGTCGACGTACGGTTCGGCACCGCTTCCTCCGTCCAAGCGAAGCGAAAGACGCTCGTTCGGTTTGCCGAAGATCACCTCGGCGGCGAGGACGTAGCCGGGCAGGCGGATGGAGTGGATCTGTGTGCCATTCAAAGTGAGACCCCGAGCCTCCGGCGAGCCCTGTGTCTCGCCGATGGGGATCTCCACCTTGGGATTGCCCACCGCCGCCAACCGGTGGACGAGCTCGCGCGTCGTTCCACTCGGCGCGTCCGGCTTGCTGGCATCCGAATAATCGATTACTTCCCAGCTCGGCATGAACCTCGCCGCGATGGCCGCGAAATGCTGGAGCAGCACCGCCGAGATGGCAAAGTTACCCGCGGCCAGCACTCCGACGCCGCGGCGCTGCGCCGCTTCGCCGATCTCCTGGTAATTGTCATCGTTCAACCCTGAAGTGCCGATGACGACGTGCACCTTGCGACCGATCGCAAAGAGAACGTTCGCCTTCACGCTCTCCGGACTGGTGTAGTCGATCAAAACATCCGTCGGAACCTTCAGCGCTTCCTCGACGGTGCCACTCACCACCAGAGATAAACCCGCGATACCGAGCGCCTCGCCGAGAGACTTGCCTCCGGCAACTCGCGACACCGCGCCCACCAGCTCGACATCCGGCGCCGCAACGAGAGCCGGCACCAAGCTTCGCCCTACCCAGCCGGTCGCACCGGCTACACAAACTCGGATCACGCGAACACCTCCACGGGATTCACGATTCGCGGCAGGTCGCTGGTCTTGAGAACATAGGTTCCCGCGGCGATGTCTCCCAGTCTCTGCCGCTTCTTGTTGACGAGGACCATGATTCCAGCGGGGATACCGCCAAGCAGAAACGGATTCACCTCGACCAACCGGGTCAGGGTTCGGATCAGAGCCTTTTTCATGCCGGGCACTTTACCTGCCTCGTCGACTACCTTGATCCGGGCAACGATCTTTCCAACCGTGAAGCCGGTGAGCCCCTCCAGCAGTGGATAGTACAAGGCGATCAGGAGACCCCAGATCACCAGGGTGTTCCCCCAAAGCTCCTCGCCCAGGGCGTAATACGGAATCACCAGGATCGCGATCAGCAAAACAAAGTCGATCACGGTGCCCAGCCAGCGGCGGACCACGATGGACGAGTCGTACGACGCGGAGATCTCTTCAGGTCTCACGGCACCTCCTTCAGACTTCGATGTCGTCCAGGAAACGATACATCACATAAGCGTCGACATATCCAAGCTCCCGGTGACGGAACGCCTTGGGAAGAGTCCCTACGATCGCGAATCCAAGCTTCTGCCACAAAGCGACGGCCGCTTCGTTGGTGCTCACGACGAAGTTGAACTGCATCGCGAGGAAGCCGGCCCTGCGGGCTTCCAGGAGGCTGTGCAGGCCCATCGCCTTGCCGGCCCCGCGGCCGCCAAAGGCTGGATCGACCATGTAGGACGCGTTGGCCACGTGCGAGCCCAAGTCGCGCTGATTCTCAACGATCTTGTACATTCCGATCACACGCCCGCCATCCTCCGCGACATAGGAGGAGATTCCGGGGCCGAACCAGTACGCCAAAGCTTCCTCGCGGCTCGTCTCGGGAGCCAGGACGTAGGTGCTCCCGGTCGCGATCACGGCGCGAAAAATCGGCCAGATGGCCTCGAAGTCGCCTTCCGTAGCGTGGCGGATCGTCAACTCTTTATCTCGATGGCCAGCGCGAGCGCCCGAACGAGGGTGCGCTTTGCAAGCTCGATCTTGAATCCGTTGTTACGCTGCGGTCGCGCGTCCAGGAGGGCGGCGTCTGCCGCGGCCCGGAACGTCGCTTCATCCGGCATCGCGCCAGTCAGCACCTCCTCCGCTTGATGCGAGCGCCAAGGCTTCGTCCCAACGCCGCCGAGAGCCACTCGGGCGGCGCGGATGCGTCCCTTGCCGGCTCGATCGAGATCGAGCGCCACGGCCGCCGAAGCGAGAGCGAACTCGTAGCTCGCACGGTCGCGGACCTTGAGATAGGTGGACCGCGCAAACCAGGGCACGGCCGGCAGCTCGACGGCAGTGATCAGCTCGCCGTGCTCGAGCACGCTCTCCTTCGCCGGGTCCTCGCCGTAGGAAACGTGGAAGTCCGTCAATGGTATGGCACGCGCCCCGCCATCGGGCCGGAGGGTGTGGACCACCGCGTCGAGCGCCGCCAGCGCCACCGGCATGTCGCCAGGATGCGTGGCAATGCACTTGTCGCTCGTGCCGAGCACGGCGTGAATTCGGTCGTAACCGCCGATCGCGGCACAGCCGGAGCCGGGCTGCCGCTTGTTGCAGGGTGAAAAACCGTCGCGGAAGTAGTAGCAGCGGGTGCGCTGCATCAGGTTGCCGCCGACGGTCGCCATGTTGCGGAGCTGCGGGCTGGCGCCGGAGAGCAACGCTTCGGAGAGGACCGGATAGTGCTTGCGGATCGACGGGTGGTTGGCGAGGTCGCTGTTGCGCACCATGGCGCCGATGCGCACGCCGCCTCCCGGCAGGGTTTCGATCGCGGCGAACGGCAGAGCGGTGACGTCCACCAGCGCGGTGGGAGCCATGACTTCCAGCCGGAGCAGATCGACGAGAGTGGTGCCGCCCGCCACGAAAGCGGCATGAGGGTTCTTCGCCACCGCGGCGACGGCCTCATCCGGCCGGCTGGCGTGTGAATAGGTAAAAGGATTCATGCTGTCCTCCCTCCCCGCGCAGAATTCCCAGCCCGTTGGACTGGCTGAGGAATTTTGCACCTTTGGTGCAAGGAAGGATATCTAACCCGGGGGAAGGAAACCCTCCCCCCGGCTGCTATTCAACCTCGCCTACGACGTTCCAGCCTCCCCGTTACCGCCTTGCGGAGCGCCGTCCTGCATGCTCCGGCGGAGCTCGGCGCGCAACGCGTCCGCTTTGGGATTCGTCTCCAGCGCGGAGAGAGCTCCCACGGTCTCGCCCAGCTTGCCGGAGAGAAGCAGAGCCAGCAGGTTTTCCACGATATTGCCGCTGCCCTTGCCGTCCGAGGTGATCTGGATCTTCGGCACGACGTCGGCCCCGGCTTTCTCGATCGCTTCGGCGAAGCGGTTCATCACCTGTTGCACGAGCTGGAACTGCGGGCCGCCGTAGGCCTGCACCTGCTCCTGCAGGGCCAAGGCCTGGGCGACGCCGACGCGGGCCGTACGGTCGGCTTCCGATTCGCCTACCAGGCGGATCTTCTTCGCCTCGCCCTCGGCCAGGATGCGGATCTTCCCCGCCTCGGCCTGTGCCAGGGCCTGGATCTGGTTCGCCTGCTGCTGGGCGCGGGCGTACTCGGCCTTACCCTGGTTCTCCTGCACGGTGATGGCGATCTCCGACTCGGTGAGCGCCTGCTGCTGGCGCGCCCGGCTCTCGGCCTCGCGCAGCTCGCGCTCCTTGACGGCGGCGCGCTCCTGCCGGTTGTAGGTCTCGACCTGCTCCTCGGCGATCTGCCGCGAGCGCAGCTGGACGAGGATCTGCTCGATCTGGCCGCCGCCTTCCCCCGAGGTGGGCGTGCCGATCAGCACCTCCTGGAGCTCCAGGTTGTAGACCTCGAACCGCTCTTTCATCTGCACGCCGGAGATGTCCTGAATCTCCGAACGGTCCTGAAGGAGCTGGATCAGGGTGCGGGTCTGGCCGACGTTCTTGAAGTAGGCGCTGACCATGGGGTCGAGCGTCTGCTCCACCAGCTTCTTGATGTCGCCAAAGCGCTGGATGACGAGCGGCGCCTTGCGATAGTCGATGTGCACCACGACCGACAGCGGCAGGCTCGGCTCGAAGGCGTCCTTGGTGATCAGGCTCACTTCGGCAAGGTTTTCGTCGAAGTGGTGCGAGCCCGTTTCTCGCCGGTTCCACTTCAGGATGAAGTTGGTCGTCGGCACCATGATGACGTGGCCGGCGTAGGTGTTGAAGGCGTACTTGCCGGGCAACAGCGGATCGCTCCAGACGCCTCGCGATCCCACCGTCACCAGCTCGCCGTGCTTATAGTCCTTGCCCGAAAGATCGCGGCCGGCGTCGCCGGTATAGGAAACGACCACGCCGACGGTACCCACGTCGACGACCGTCTTGGGCACCAGCTCCTCGGTGGCGAACAGGCGGTTGATGTAGTAGGTGCCCTCCACCAGCACCTGGAGCTGACGGCCGCGCTGGCCGCCGGCCAGCAGGAACTTGTCGGCGTCCTGGAAACTATTGTGATAGGTGTCCGGATAGGCGGGATCGTTGCCGACCAGCGGCGCGATGATCTCACCCGACGGCACCGCCGGGCCGTCGTGAACGATGACGATGCCGATACGGTCTTCGGAGCCGCGGATCACCACGGGGTGATAACCGTTGCGCTCGCCGATCAGGTCGCTCATCTTCTTGAACACCGCCTCCTCGCTGCGATCGAGAGGCAGGTAGAAGGGCCGATCGCGGGTGAGCACGACGAACAGCGCGAGATTGATCGCATACGTGCCTTCGCGCAGGACCATGCGCTGGGGCCCCTTCTGACCCGAGGCGCGCAAAAACGCCGCGGCGTCCTGGAAGTTGTTGGCGCGCAGGTTGGAGGCCAGCGACTGGGTCGGCGGCAGCGACAGTCCGTCGCGGGCGAAGATGTAGCCGATCTCGCCCTGTGGGATGGTGACCAGCGGCATGCGGTGGACGCGGTACTGGAACGGCTTCAGGAAGTGCCAGCCGCCGCGCAGGAGCTCCGGCTGGAACCCGGCCTCGCCTTGCAGCGCGATGAGGCCGGAGCGCACGGAACCGCGGCCGCTGATCAGCTTCTCGAGGATCCCCACGCGGTTGTTGGGGATGTAGACGAGCGAACGCTGAAGAATGATGAGGAAGAAGATGCCCGCGACCAGCAGCGCGAGATAAACGAGAGGCATGAGATCTCCAATCTCTTTGGATTCATGAGTTTGTCTGAGTTTGACAGGATCGGCGGTCTGGAAGTTCCCGGCCCCCCCATGGCAAGCGCCCCGCCGACGGCGTTTCGGGAGGCCAGTGATTGTGTTTGGGGGACTCTATATTGAAGTGCCCGGAGGCTCAAAAACGTTTCGCGGGGCGGCTGATCCTGCTTAACGCGCTTGCCGGCCGGTTTCCTGCGCTACGATGACCAGGATGACCGGCCAACCTCCGACGACCTCGATTCCGGACGACCCCGCCGCCAACCTGCTCAGCCCCTTGACGATTCGCGGCGTGCACCTGCGCAACCGGATCGTCATGTCCCCCATGTGCCAGTACAGCTCCGAGGAGGGCATGGCCAACGACTGGCATCTCGTCCACCTCGGCAGCCGGGCTGTCGGCGGGGTTGCCCTGGTTATCGCCGAGGCCACGGCCGTCACCCGCAACGGCCGGATCTCCCCGGTCGACCTGGGAATCTGGAACGACGCGCACGTCGAGCCCCTGGCCCGCATCGCGCGGTTCGTCAGCTCTCAGGGCGCGGTCGCCGGCATCCAACTGGCGCACGCCGGCCGCAAGGCCAGCACCGTGCCGCCGTGGCAGGGCGGCCTTCCTCTGATGACGCCGGAGGAAGGAGGCTGGACCGTCGTCGGTCCCAGCCCGGTCCCGTTTCGCGAAGGAGGCCCGGTGCCGGTGGAGCTGGACGAAGCCGGCATCGACGAGGTGGTCGCCGCCTTCGAATCAGCCGCCCGGCGCGCGGTGGCGGCGGGCTTCCGGCTGATCGAGATCCACGCCGCCCATGGCTATCTGCTGCACCAGTTCCTCTCGCCGTTGAGCAACCACCGGACCGATCGTTACGGCGGCAGCCTGGAGAACCGCATGCGCCTGACGCTGAGGGTGGCCGAGCGCGTGCGCGGCGCGATGCCGGACGAGCTGGCGCTTTTCGTGCGACTGTCGGCGACCGACTGGGCGGACGAAGGGGGCTGGGACCTCGAGCAGTCCATCGAGTTGGCAAAGCGGCTCAAGGAAACCGGCGTGGACCTGATCGACGTTTCCTCGGGCGGGACTCTGGCGAAAGCAAGCATCCCCGCCGCCAAGGGTTATCAGGTACCCTTCGCCCGCCGCATCCGCCATGAATCGGGCATCCTGACCGGAGCCGTAGGTCTAATCACAGAGCCGCAGCACGCCAACGAGATCATCAACAACGGTGACGCCGACCTCGTCATCCTCGCCCGCGAGCTGCTCCGCGAACCGTACTGGGCCTTCAAGGCCCAGCGCGAGCTGGGCGTGCCCGCGGCGTTACCGATCCAGTATGAGCGGGCCCGGTGACACCAACGCCTGGCGAAGAGACCGTAGAGACGTTCCCAGCCCGACCACGACACCCTTCGCCGATCTATAACGGCGGGACGTCTCCGAAGGGGCAAGGCCGGCGCCGATTGCAATACCGAAACGGGGGCACGAGACGACCCTCTATTCCAATCGCAAGAACCAGGCGACATTGACGGCCTTCTCACGGTTGTAATTGACGGAAGGGTATGTCTTCGAAGAGACGTCCCGCCGTCGTGGGCCTGCGAAGGGTGTTGTAGACGGGCTGGGAACGTCTCTACACGCGTACCTATAGGTTGTCCTCAACCTCTAGGTACCGGGTATCCAGCGAGCGGGGTTCCCTCGAATGTAGGCTCGCATGCGCTCGAGGTCCTCTTGCGATCGTAGGACTACATCGTGGAATCTAGTCTGCCAGTCGAAATCGGTATGCTTCAGATTCCACCAGATCCGTTTCGTGGCCTCCGACTTAAAGCCTCCGATCGCGGCTCCCAAGGATTGAGGACGCAGGAGCTTCGAATCCTTCGGCGCGTCCATGGGAGTGTTGCCGTGGAAAATCAGTATGCCGTGCATGTGGTCGGGCATGACGATCCATTCGTCCAAGACGACCCGAGGCTGGCGGCGTGGGATCTTCTGCCATTCCTCAGCGACGACCATACCGATAGGCGACAAAGAAACCTCACCGGCCACGACATCGCCCAGGCACCGCATCCGCCCACGCGTACAAATCGTCACGCTATAGGCGCCTGCCCACCGGTAGTCCCAATCCGGAAGCCGAGACGAGGAAATCCGGTATCGCTTTCGGAATAGTAACTCGTCGGACATATTCGCACTGAACATAACACGCCGACCAGCGAAGAGAATGTAGAGACGTTCCCAGCCCGTCCACGACGCCCTTCGCAGGTCTATAACGGCGGGACGTCTCCGGAGGGGCGACACAGGTGCCAATCGCAATGCCTAACGGGGGCACGAGACGGCCGGCCAGTCGCAGGAACCCGGCGACATTGACGGCCTTCTCACGGTTGTCGATTGAGGTAAGGGTATGTCTTCGAAGAGCCGTCCCGCCGTCGTGGGCCTGCGAAAGGTGTCGTGGACGGGCTGGGATCGTCTCTACGCGCGTATTTGACAGGTTATGGCCTAACGCGACGCCATCGCCGCCGAGGGCAGCTCACTCGCGTTCCATCCTCCGCCGAGGGCTTTGATCAAATTGACGCTGGCTACCAGTCGGCGGGAGGCGATGTCGACGGCGGTGCGTTCGTTGGCTAGCGCGGCATTTTCGGCGGTGACGACTTCCAGATAGCTGGTGATGCCGCCGTCGTAGCGGTTGCGGGCCAGGGTCAGCGAGCGCTCGGCTGCGGCGACGGCGGCGGCTTGCTGCGTGGCTTCGTCGCTGAGGATGCGCAGCGTCGCGAGATTGTCCTCGACGTCCTGGAAGGCGGTCAGCACGCTCTGTCGATAGGCTGCGACATTGGCATCGTAGGCGGCCTGCGCCTGCGCGGTGACCGCCCTTCTACGGCCGGCGTCGAAGACCGTCGCCAACAGTTGAGGCCCGATCGACCAGAATCGATTCGGCAGCGAGAACAGCGTGGATAGAGTCGAGCTCGCGAAGCCGCCCGAGGCGCTTAGCGTCAGGCTCGGGAAATAGGCCGCCGTGGCGACGCCGATCTGCGCGTTGGCCGCGGCCACCCGGCGCTCGGCGGCGGCGATGTCCGGCCGGCGCTCCAGCAGCGCGCCAGGCAGCTCCAGGGGAACGGCCGGCGGCGCGACGCCGAGCGCCGCCACCGCGATCGTCAGCTCGGCCGGCGGTTTGCCGGTAAGGATCGCGATGGCGTGCTCCAGCGAGGCACGGGTCACACCGAGATCGATCGCCTGCGCTTTCGTCGTTTCGAGCTGCGTTTCCGCCTGCGCCACGTCGGCACCCGACGCGACGCCCTGGTCGTGACGGTTGACGTTGATCTGCAGCGTCTTCTGATAACCGGCAATCGAAGTGTCGAGAAGCTGCCGTTGCTGGTCGGTCCCGTGAAGCTGGAAGTAATCGACCGCCAACTCGGCCTGGAGGCTCAAGCGCACCGCTTCGACGTCGGCGGCGCTCGCCTGGGAAGTTGCCACGTTGGCCTCGATCTGACGGCGAACCCGCCCCCACACGTCGGCCTCATAAGAAACGTCGATCGGCGTTTGATACACCGTCGTCGTCCCACTCCCCGATCCCGCCGCCACAGGCGCGGACGCGCGGCTCGTTCCACTCCGTGAATTGGTGACCGAAGCGCCAGCGGTGACCGTCGGGAAAAGTCCGGCCCGCGCCTCCCGCACCGCCGCGCGGGCGCCGCGGAACTGCGCTTCCGCCTGTGCCAGGGTCTGGTTGGAGACGGCGACCTGCTCTTCGAGCGCATTCAAGTTGGCATCGCCGAAGATCTCCCACCACTTGCCGCGCAGCATGGCGTCGGAAGGCTGCGCCGGTTTCCAATCTCCAGGATTGGTTCCCGCCGGCGGCTGCTCCTTGAAGGCGGCCGGCACCTCCGTGGACGGAGTTTTGTAGCTCGGACCGACGGTGCAGGCCGCGGCCAGAAAACCGAGACAGGCCAGCAGCGACCAGCGCACGGCCTGGTTTGATTTGGCGTTCATACGTCCTTCCTCCCTCAGGCTTCGGAGCTCGCGGGAACCGTGGCTCCCCGGTGATGCTCGTGGCGGCGGCGCGACCACCAGAGCTGGAACCGGTCGAGATAGAGATAGATCACCGGTGTGGTGTAAAGAGTGAGAAGCTGGCTGAACAGCAAGCCGCCGACGATCGCGATGCCGAGCGGGCGCCGCAGCTCCGAGCCGGTGCCGAGGCCGATGGCGAGCGGCATGCCGCCCAGCATGGCCGCCATGGTCGTCATGGTGATCGGCCGGAAGCGCAGCAGGCACGCTTCGTAGATGGCGTCCGCCGGGCTCTTCTTCTCCTTGCGCTCGGCTTCGATCGCGAAGTCGATCATCAGAATGGCGTTTTTCTTCACGATGCCGATGAGCAGAATGATGCCGATCAACGCGATGACCGACAGCTCGGTCTTGAACAGGATCAGGGCCAGCAACGCACCGACGCCGGCCGACGGCAGCGTCGAGAGAATCGTCACCGGATGAATGACGCTTTCATAGAGCACGCCGAGCACGATATAGACCGTGAAGAGCGCCAGGAGAATGAGAATCGGTTCGTTTTTGAGCGATGCCTGGAAGGCCTGGGCCGTTCCCTGGAAGCTGCCGTGGATGCTGCCGGGCACGCGGATGTTCGCTTCCGCGCGATCGATGGCGGTGACCGCATCGCCCAGCGCCACGCCGGCCGGCAGATTGAAGGACAAGGTCACCGCGGGAAACTGCCCTTGGTGGTTGATGGTGAGCGGCGCGTTGGCCGCCTCATAATGAGTGAAGGCGGCAAGTGGCACCAGGCTGCCGTTGTTGGCGCGCACATAGATCGACTTCAAACCGTCCGGGTTCTGCCAGAACATCGGCTCGACCTCCATCACCACGTGATACTGATTGAGCTGCTCGTACATGGTGGAGACCTGCCGCTGACCGAAGGCATCGTAGAGCGTGGCGTCGATCAATTGCGGCGTGATTCCCAACCGCGAAGCCGTGGCGCGATCGATCACCAACGACGCCTGAAGCCCCTTGTTCTGCTGATCCGAATTGACGTCGGCCAGCTGCGGCAGACCGCGCAACGATTGCAACACCCGCGGCGCCCACTGCAAGAGCTCCTTCGTATCGTCGCCCTGCAGGGTGTACTGATACTGCGCGTTACCTGATCGCCCGCCCACGCGCAGGTCCTGCACCGGTTGCAGGAAGAGGTTGGCGCCGGGCACGCGGCCAAGCTTCGGGCGCAGGCGGGCGATGATCTGGTCCGCCGTCAGCTTGCGATCCATCTTGAGCGAAACGAACATGCGCCCGGAATTGTTGCCGCCGGTGAAGGCCGTGACGTTCTCGACGTCCGGATCCTTCTGCACGATGGCCGCGAGCCGCGCCAGCCGCTGCTGCATGGCCTGGAAAGAGCTCGATTGATCGGCCACGATCGACCCGGTCAACCGTCCCGTATCCTGCTGCGGAAAGAAGCCCTTGGGCACGATCACGTAGAGATAGACGCTGGTCGCCATCGTCGCCAGCGTAATGAACAGCGTCAATCCTTGATGCCGGAGCACCCAGGAGAGCGACCTTTCATATCCTTTGTGGATCCAATTGAAACCCTGCTCACTCGCCTGGTAGAGGCGGCCGTGTTTCTCGCCAGAGTGGGGGCGCAAAAGCAGGGCGCACATCATCGGCGTGGTGGTCAGCGAAATGACCATAGAGACGGCGATGGCGACGGAAAGGGTGATCGCGAACTCGCGGAACAGCCGGCCGACGATGCCGCCCATCAACAGAATGGGAAGGAAGACCGCCACCAATGACAAGCTGATGGAAAAGACCGTGAAACCGATCTCCGAGGCGCCGCGGAGCGCCGCCTTCATCGGCGACAGCCCCTGCTCCAGATAGCGCGCGATGTTCTCGATGACCACGATGGCGTCGTCCACCACGAAGCCGGTGGCGACCGTCAATGCCATCAGCGACAGGTTGTCGATGCTGAAGCCGAGCAGGTACATCACTCCGAAGGTACCGATGAGCGACACCGGCACTGCGACGCTGGGAATGAGAGTGGAGCGAACGTCGCGCAGGAAGACGAAGACCACCAGGATGACGAGCCCGATCGATAGCACCAGCGTCAGCTCGACGTCGCGCACCGAGGCGCGGATCGTGCGCGTCGAGTCCACCACCACCGACAGGTCGATCGCCGGCGAGATCGAGGCTTGGAGCTGAGGGAGCACGGCGCGAATGCGATCGACCGTCTCGATGATGTTGGCGCCCGGCTGGCGGAAAATAATCAGCAGAATCGCCGGCTTGCCGTTCGAAAGCCCGCCGGCGCGCACGTCCTCCACCGAGTCGGTCACGCTGCCGAGATCGCCGAGGCGCACGGCGGCGCCATTGCTGTAGCTGACGATCAGATTTTGATACTCCGCGGCCTTGAGGAGCTGGTCAGTGGTGCTGAGCGACCACGAGTGGCTGCTGTTCGACAGCTCGCCCTTCGGGCGGTTGGCGTTGGCGCTGGCGAGCGCCGTACGTACGTCCTCCAGGCCGATGCCGTAGCCGCTGAGCTGGGTGGGATTCAGGTCCACCCGCACCGCCGGCAGGGCGCCGCCGCCGACCGTCACCTGGCCGACGCCTTCGAGCTGCGCCAGCTTCTGTTGCAGTACGGACGAGGCCACGTCGTACATCCGCGCCCGCTCGATCAAATCGGAGGTCAACGACAGCAGCATGATGGGTGCGTCCGACGGATTGACCTTGCGATAGGAAGGATTGTTCGGCAGGTTCGCCGGCAGCTGGCCGCGAGCGGCGTTGATCGCTGCCTGGACGTCCCGCGCCGCGGCGTTGATGTCGCGGTTGAGGTCGAACTGCAGGGTGACGTTGGTCGAGCCGAGCGAGCTCGTGGAAGTCATCTCCGTGATGCCGGCGATGCGCCCGAACTGCCGCTCCAGCGGCGTGGCAACGGACGAGGCCATCGTCTCCGGACTGGCGCCTGGCAGCCCCGAGCTGACCGAGATGGTGGGAAACTCCACCTGCGGCAACGGCGACACCGGCAGGAATTTGTAGGCCAGTCCACCGGCGAGCGCGATCGCCACGGTCAACAGCGTGGTGGCGATCGGCCGGTTGATGAACGGCGCCGAAATGCTCATGCGTGCTCCGCGTCCGGCAGATCGGGAAGATCGGAGCTGGCGGACTGGCGGGCAGCCTTCCTCTGCGTCACGCGCTGCGCCAGGCGGTCGAAGAAGAGATAGACCACCGGCGTGGTGTACAGCGTCAACAGCTGGCTGAAGATCAAGCCGCCGATGATGGCGATGCCGAGCGGGCGCCGCAGCTCGGCGCCTATGCCGCTGCCGAGCGCCAGCGGCACGGCGCCCAGCATGGCCGCCATGGTGGTCATGATGATCGGCCGGAAGCGCAACAGAGCCGCCTGATAGATCGCGTCCTCCGGCGCCTTTTTCTCCTTGCGCTCGGCGTCGAGCGCGAAGTCGATCATCATGATGGCGTTCTTTTCCACGATGCCGATGAGCAGGATGATGCCGATCAACGCGATCACCGAAAACTCGCTGCGGCAGATGAGCAGCGCCAGCAAGGCGCCGACGCCGGCCGAAGGCAGCGTCGAGAGAATGGTCACCGGGTGGATGTAGCTCTCATACAGCACGCCGAGCAGGATGTAGACCATCACCACCGCGGCCAGGATGAGGAACGGCACGTTGGCGAGCGAGGCGCGGAACGACTGCGCCGTGCCCTGGAAGCTGGCCTGAATGCTGGCCGGCATGCCGAGAGCCGTCTTGGCCTTCTCGACGACGCTCACGCCTTCGCCTAGCGAAACGCCTGGTGCCAAGTTGAAGGAGACGGTGACCACCGGAAACTGACCTTGGTGGCTCACCAGGAGAGGGGCATTGACCTGCTCGATGCGGGTGAAGGCGCCGAGCGGCACCGAGCTGCCCGTGGTGGAGCGCAGGAAGATGTTCGACAGCTCGTCAGGATGCTGCTGGAAGCCCGGCATGGTCTCCAGCACGACGCGGTACTGATTCGACTGCGTGAACATGGTCGAGATCTGGCGCTGGCCAAAAGCGTCGTAAAGCGTGTCGTCCAACATCTGCGGCGTGATGCCAAGGCGCGACGCCGTCGTGCGATCGAGCACGAGCCGCGCCTGGAGCCCCTCGTTCTGCTGATCGCTCGCTACGTCGCGCAGCTCGGGAAGCTGCTGGAGCTTGGCGATGAAACGCGGCACCCACGTGGCAAGCTTCTGCGGATCGGCGTCCTCCAGGCTGTACTGGAACTGGGCGCGGCTGACGCGGTCCTCCACCGTGAGGTCCTGCACCGGCTGCATGAAGAGCGTGATGCCGTCGACTTTCGCGAGCTTCGGCTGCAGGCGGCGGAGGAGGTCGCTGGCGTTGATCTTCCGCTCTTCGAGCGGCTTCAAGTTGATCTGGATGCGACCGGAGTTGAGCGTCGTATTGGTGCCGTCGATGCCGATGAACGACGAGACGTTGGCGACGGCGGGATCTTGCAGAATCACGTGCGCCAGCGCTTGCTGCCGTTCGGCCATGGCCTGGAATGAAACGCTTTGCGGGGCTTCCGAAACGCCGAGGATGACGCCGGTGTCCTGGATGGGGAAGAAACCTTTTGGAATGACGACGTAGAGCAGCCCCGTGGCGACGAGAGTGCCGAGGGCGACGAACAGAGTCGCCCGCTGATGGCCCAGCACCCAGGTGAGCGTCCGGCCGTAGAAGCCGATAATGCGCTGGAAAACGCGTTCGGAGGCGCGGTAGAAGCGTCCCTGCTCGGACTCCTTCTTGTGGTGCAGCAACCGTGCACACATCATCGGCGTCAGTGTGAGCGACACGGCGGCGGAAATCAGAATCGTCACCGACAACGTCACCGCAAACTCACGGAAAAGGCGGCCAACGACGTCGCCCATGAACAGCAGCGGGATCAGCACGGCGATCAGCGACACCGTCAACGAAAGAATGGTGAAGCCGATCTGCTCAGAGCCCTTGAGCGCCGCGGCGAGCGGTTTTTCTCCCTCCTCGATGTAGCGCATGATGTTTTCAATCATCACGATCGCGTCGTCGACCACGAAGCCGGTCGAAATCGTGAGCGCCATCAAGGTCAGGTTGTTCAGGCTGTAGCCGAGCAGATACATGACGCCGAAGGTGCCGACCAAAGACAGCGGCACGGCGACGCTGGGGATGATGGTGGCTGCGAGTGTGCGCAGGAAGAGAAAGATCACCATCACCACCAGGCCGATGGTGAGCATCAGCTCGAACTCCACGTCGCGTACCGAGGCGCGGATCGTCGTCGTGCGATCGGTGAGGACCGTCACCTGCACGGACGACGGCAGCGAAGCCCGGAGCTGCGGCAGCAGAGCCTGAATGCGATCCACCACGCCGATGATGTTGGCGCCCGGCTGGCGCTGGATGTTGAGGATGACGGCCGGCGTCTCGTTCATCCAGGCCGCCTGTTTGACGTTCTCGGCGTCGTCGATGACGGTGGCAACGTCGGAAAGGTGAACGGGGGCGCCGTTCTTGTAGGCCACGACCAGCGGCCGGTACTGATCGCTCGACAGGAGTTGATCGTTGGCCGCGATCTGATAGGACTGCCGGGTGCCGTCGAACGAGCCCTTGGCCTGGTTGACGTTGGCGGTGGAGACCGCGGTGCGAATGTCCTCCAGGGTGAGCCCGTAGCCCGAAAGCTGCGTGGGATTCGCCTGGATGCGCACCGCCGGCTTCTGGCCGCCGCTGATGCTCACCAGGCCGACGCCGGAAAGCTGAGAGATCTTTTGCGCCAGCCGGGTATCCGCAAGGTCCTGCACCTTCGACAGTGGCAACGTTTTCGACGTCAGGCCCAGGGTGAGCACCGGCGCGTCCGCCGGATTGGTCTTGCTGTAAATCGGTGGATTGGGCAGGTCGCGCGGCAGATAGCTTCCCGAGGCGTTGATGGCGGCCTGCACCTGCTGTTCGGCGACGTCGATGTCGAGGTCGAGGTTGAACTGCAGAGTGATGAGCGAGCTCCCCTCGGAGCTGGTGGACGTCATCTGATTGAGGCCCGGCACCTGGCCGAACTGGCGCTCCAGCGGCGCCGTGACCGCGGAGGCCATGACGTCCGGGCTGGCACCAGGATAGAAAGTAATCACCTGGATCGTCGGATAGTCCACCTCCGGCAGCGCCGACACGGGAAGCTGTTTGAACGCAAAGAGGCCGGCGAGCAGCAAACCCACCATCAACAGCGAGGTTGCGATCGGCCGCAGAATGAACGGCTTTGACGGGCTCATGATCCCTTTTTCCCGGCACCGCCGACCCGAGCACCGCCATGCCGCGAATCTCCGCTATTCCCGGAGCCACCCGCGTGGCCGATGACGTGGCCGTTCGCGTCCACCATCGAAACGTCCACCTTGGCGCCCGGCCGCAGCTTGTCGACGCCGTCGATCACCACCACGTCGCCGGCCGCCAAGCCGCTCTGGATGGTCGCGTCGTCCCCCTCGGACATCTTGACCACGACGTTTCGCGATTCCACCGTGTGGTCCGGCTTCACCAGGTAGACGAAGGTCGCCTGGGGGCTGCGTTGAATGGCGGCGTTGGGCACGGTGACGACGCCGCGCAGGGTATCGACGAGCAAGCGGGCGTTGACGAATTGATTGGGGTACAGGGCCTCGTCCTGATTATCGAAGAGGGCTTTGATTCGCACCGTGCCCGAGGTCGGATCGATCTGGTTGTCCACCGCCAGCAGCTTGCCGGCGGCGAGCTTGTTCTTGAGGTCGCGGTCGTAGGCATCGACGGCGAGAGTCTGGCCCGAGTGAATTTGCGGCAGCACTTGCGAAAGGTGGTCCGCCGGGATGGTAAAGATCACGTTAATCGGCTGCAGTTGAGTGATGACGACGATGCCGTTCGCATCGCTCGCGTGCACGACATTGCCAACGTCCACCTGCCGCAGGCCGACCCGCCCGCCGGAGGGTGCCGAAACGCGAGCATAGGTGAGGTTCAGCTTAGCGCTCTCGATCTGCGCCTGATCGCTCTTGAGGGCGGCTTCGAACTGGGCGACGGTGGCAACCTGGGTATCGAGCTGCTGGCGGGGAATGGAGTCCTGCTGGATCAGGATCTGGTAGCGCTTGAGGTCCACCTTGGCGTTCTCGAGCGCCGCCTCGTCTTTCGCCCGTTGCCCTTCGGCCTGCATGAGCTGAACCTGAAACGGCCGCGGATCGATCTCGGCGAGCAGGTCGCCGGCGCGAACGATCTGTCCTTCGTGAAAATCGATGCGCAGGAGCTGGCCGTCGACGCGACTCTTGACGCCAACGGTGTTCAAGGCGGCGACGGTGCCGAGTCCGGTCAGGTAGACGCCGACATCTTTGGTCTTCGCGGCAGCGGCCAGCACCGGCACGGGCCGGTCCTGTCCTCCCTTGCCTGCGCCGGCGCCCCGCGTCTCACCCTGACCTTGACCTTGAGCGTTCGCGCCTTTCGTCTGGCTCTGGCGATGGGCGAACAGATAGATTGCGACGGCGACGACGCCGAGGACTACCAGCCAGAGCAGCCAGTGGCGCCGGGATCGCGGCGGGTCATCCGTGGAGCTGATGATTGGCGGAGGCGCCGGCTTCTCGCTCTCCCTCGCAGTCGCCGGGGCCACTCTCGCTTGCTTGACTTCTTCCTTGACGGGGGGTTCGGAGATCATCGCTCGGGCCTCTAAGGATTGGACGTAGATTCAACCTCTGGTGGCACAGCCACCAGATCGCGATTCTAGATGCAAGAACCGCGCAAAGAGGTTAAGAAGTCGTAAAGACTGCGTGTCGCGCCAAGCGGTAACGGATTTCGGCTTTCGCCGCTCGGGGATCATGGAACGGGCCCTGCCGTTTTGTCGCCCGCTTCGCGATCCTGTCGCTCCTCGCGCCTTCGTGTCCTTGACGTCCTTTACTTGAGAGCCGCTAAAGCCCCTGCCAAGGCTTCGTAATCCAGCTTGCAGAGCGTCTCCGCGATCTCATCCTGCACCTGCCGCACACTTTCGGCGCCGATCGCCTGACGCTCGCGGCCCAGTGGCGTCAGGGTCGCCCGTACGCAGCGGCGATCGTGGGGATCTTCTTCGCGATGGACAAGCCCGTCCGCTTCCAGGCGGCCCATGAGCTGGGTGATGTTCGAGCGGACGCAGATCATCCGCGACGCCAGCTCGCTCAGGGCCAACGGCTCTCCGGCCAGCGCCAGATGCTTGATGGCGCTGTACTTGGCGAGTGACAAGTCCACCTTTTCCAGGCTTTCTTCCAGCCGCTTTTCGAGGACCTCCGCGAGACGGATGATCACGGACATCACCCGGCTGCTTTCGGACGGATAAAGGGTCGTCTGCGTGGCGAGCGACGGCGGCATTACTTCGTCTCCGGTCCAGGCGCTGCCGCCGGCCATTCCGCGTCACGCAGCTTCCAGCCGCCCCCCAGAGCCCGGTAGAGCTGCACGAGAGTCGCCAGCCGGTCGTAGCGCGCCTGCGCCAGGAAGTTCTCGGCAGGATAAAGCTGCTGCTGCGCCTGAAGCACGTCGAGATAGGACGAGAGACCGGCCACGTAGCGCTGATTCGCGATCTGCACCGCCTGACGATCGGCGGCAACCGCTCGCGACCGCTGCTGCTCCACTTCGGCGAACTTTTGGTAGGCAACGAGAGCGGTCGAAACCTCGCCGAACGCATGGGTCACACTCTGCTCGTATTCGACCTTGGCCTGCTCCCAGCGGGACTGCGCCATGCGGTATTGCTCGCGCAGCAGCCGGCCCTGGAACAGGGGGCTCAGCAAGCCGCCGGCGATGCTCCAGGTGCGGCCGGCCGGAAAGAGCTGTGAAACCTGGGGCGAAATATTGCCCAGCATGCCGGTGAGACTGATGCGAGGAAAGAAATCGGCGTTGGCGACGCCGACGTTGGCGTTGGCCGCGATGAGGCTCTGCTCCGACTGCCGCAGATCGGGCCGTCGCTGCAGCAGATCCGAGGGGAGACCGGGCGGCACGTCCGGAGGCAAAAACTGATCGTTCAGCACCGCGCCCCGCGCGATGGGACCCGGGTTGCGGCCCACGAGGAACGCCAAACGGTTCTCCTGCGCCACGATCTGCCGCTCGAGATCTGGAATGTTGGCCGCCGTCGAAGCCAGCGACGCCTCGGCGCTCGCGGTTTCCAAGGCCGAGGCCGCTCCTCCCTTGAGGCGCCGGTCGAACAGATCGTAGGTTTCCTGAAAATCAGCGGAAGACCGTTTCGCAATTTCGAGCTGGAGGTCGAGCTCGCGCAGTTGGAAATAGTTGGTGGCAACGTCGGCGACGAGCGAAAGGAAAACTCCGCGCCGCGCCTCCTCGGAGGCCAGATACTCCGCCAGCGCCGCCTCGTTCAAATGCCGGATCCGACCGTACAGGTCAAATTCCCACGAGGCGTTGACGTTGAGCTGGATCAGGCCACCCTGGGCGCTGGGCGACGACGAGAACTTCGACTGCCTGCCATACCCAACTTCAGCCTGGCCCTGAACCGACGGGAAATGCTGCGCATCTGCGATTCCGGCGTTGGCGCGCGCCTCTTCCACCCGCCAAGCCGCGAGCCGCACGTCATAACCGTTCTTGAGCGCTTCCGCGATCAGGCTCTTGAGAGCGTCGTCACGGAAAACGTCCCACCAGGCCTGATCGGCGAGCGAGGCGGCCTCAGCCGGTGTGGCAAGGCCGCGATGTTGGTCAGGAATGGCGGCGACGGGGCGCTGTTACTTGGGGCCTACGACGCAGCCGCCGAGAAAGACAAGGATGAAAAGGCCCGTCGGGAAAAACGCGAGCCGCCTCATGAGTGGCTCTCCTCGGCAACCGGCAATATGGCGGCTCCTTCGGCGGCACGTTTGCGCTCGGCGCCGCCAAGCTTCTCGACCACCACGAAGAGCACGGGGATCAGGAACACGGCGAGACAGGTGGCGGCCAGCATGCCCGCCACCACCACGGTGCCAAGGATCTGGCGCGACGTGGCGCCCGCGCCCTGGGCGACCCACAAGGGCACGCAGCCGAGGATGAACGCGAACGAGGTCATGAGGATGGGCCGCAGGCGCAGCTTCGCCCCTTCGAGCGCGGCGTCCGACAGGCTGCGGCCTTTCTCGAACTCCGTCTTGGCGAACTCGACGATCAGGATAGCGTTCTTGGCAGCGAGGCCGATCAGCACGACCAACCCGATCTGCCCGAAGACGTCGAAGTCGAACTTGCGCAGCAGGAGTCCCGCGAACGCGCCGCAGACGGCCACCGGCACGGAGAGCAGCACGCTGAACGGCAGCGTCCAGCTCTCATAGAGCGCCGCCAGGATGAGGAAGACGAAGACGATCGAAAGCATGAAGACCTTGCCCGCGGTGCCCGCCGCCTTCTTCTCCTGGTAGGAGAGATCGGCCCAGTCGAAGCCCATCTCGCGCGGCAACGTTTGCGCCGCCACCTCCTCCAGAGCGTTCAAGGCCTGGCCCGAGCTGTAGCCGGGCGCCGCAGAGCCGATCACCTGGGCGGCGCGGAACAGATTGAAGCGCTGCGTGTACTCGGGGCCGGCGGTGCGCCGGATGGAGGTGATGGCCGAGAGCGGCACCATGTTGCCGTCGTTGTTGCGGACGTAGAACTGGCCGACGTCGTCAGGGGTCGTGCGCTCCTCGCCCTCGCCCTGGAGGTAGACCCGCCACTGGCGGCCGAAGCGGTTGAACTGATTGACGAAGACGCCGCCGAGGAAGGCCTGGAGCGTCTGGTACACGTCCGCCACCGGCACCCCCTGTTTGAGCGCCTTGTCGCGGTCGACGTCGACGAACACCTGCGGCACGGCGGCGCGGAAGGAGCTGTTGACGGTCGCCAGCTCCGGCCGCTTGCGCGCCGCTTCGAGGAACTTCTGGAGGTTCTGGTTCAGGTACTCCACCGAGCCGCCGCTCTTGTCCTGCACCCAGAGCGAGAAGCCGCCCGAAGTGCCGAGGCCGGGGATGGCGGGCGGCAGCAAGGCGACGACGGACGCCTCCGGGATCTGGGCACGGAAGGTGTCGTTGAGCTTCGCCGTCAGCTCCTTGGCCGAGCGGCCGTTTCCCTCCCGCTCGTCCCAGGGATCGAGCGAGACGAAGAAGAAACCGTTGTAAGTGGCGCTGACGTAGGAGAGCAGGCTGAAGCCGGCCACCGTGTTGTAGTAGCGCACGCCCTTGGTCTTGCTGAGGATGTCCTCGACCTTGCGGCAGACGGCGTCCGTGCGCTGGAGTGACGCGGCGTCCGGGAGCTGCACGTTGAGATAGAAGGAGCCGTAGTCCTCGTCCGGCAGGAAGCTGCTGGGGACTTTCTTGCCCAGCCCGCCCGCCAGCAGGGCGAATCCCAGCAATATCACCAGGGCGATCACCGCTTTTCGGATGAGGAATCCGGAAACGCCGATGTAGGCATTCTTTCCCTTGTCGAAAGCCCGGTTGAACAGGCCGAAGCCGCGGGCCAGCAAGCCCCGCGACTCCTTGCGGGGGCGGAGCAACAGCGCCGACAGCGCCGGCGACAGGGAGAGGGCGTTGAAGGCCGAGATGAGGACCGAGATGGCAATCGTGATGGCGAACTGCTTGTTGAGCCGCCCCTGAATGCCGCCTAGAAATGCGACCGGCAGGAAGACCGAGGACAGGATGAGAGCGATGGCGACCACCGGTCCCGACACCTCCTTCATCGCTTGGAGCGTCGCGGCGCGCGGCGTCATCCCTTCCTCGATGTGGTGCTCCACGGCCTCGACCACGACGATCGCGTCGTCCACCACCAGGCCGATGGCGAGCACCAGACCGAAGAGCGACAGCGAGTTGATCGAGAATCCGAGGAGCGGGAAAGCGGCGAACGTGCCGATCAGCGACACCGGCACGGCGACCAGAGGGATCAGAGTCGCCCGCCAGTTCTGCAAGAAGAGAAAGACGACGAGAATTACCAGCAGCATCGCTTCGGAGAGCGTGATCAGGATCTCCTTGATGCCTTCTGTCACCGGCAGGGTCGAGTCCACCGAGATCTTGTAGTCGAGGCCCTCGGGGAACCGGGCCTTGAGCTGGGCCATCGTCTGCTTGATCCCCTCGGCCACGGCCAGTGCGTTCGAGCCCGGGGCCTGGTAGATGCCGATGATGCTCGACGGCTTGCCGTTGAAGCGTCCGATCTGCTTGTAGCTGAGGGCGCCCAGCTCGATGCGCGCCACGTCCCGCAGGCGCACCGCCGAGCCGTCCGGGTTGAGGCGCACCACCACGTCGCCAAACTGTGCCGAGTCAACGAGGCGCCCCTGTGCGCGCACCGTGTACGTGAACTCCTGCCCGGGCGGCGCCGGCTCGGCGCCGATCTGGCCCGAGGGATTGACCGTGTTCTGCTGCTGCAGGGCGCGCAGCAGGTCCGAGACCGTGAGCCCCAGCTTGGCGAGTTGGTCCGGCTTGACCCACACCCGCATGGCGTATTCCGAGGCGCCGAAGTTCAGCACCTGGCCCACGCCGGGCACCCGGTAGAGCGCGTCGTTGACGTTGATCAGGGCGTAGTTGCCGAGGAACAGGCCGGGATACGTCCCTTTCGGCGAGAAGAGGGAGATGAGCATCAACGGCGTGCCCTGGGTCTTGCGATAGGTGAGGCCGACGGTGTTGACGTCCGGCGGCAGGCTCGGCTGCGCCTGCGAGACCCGGTTCTGGGCGTTGACCTGGTCGGCGTTGCGGTCGGTGCCGACGTCGAAGGTTACCTTCAGTGTGATCGTGCCGTCGCTGGCGTTCACCGACTGCATGTAGAGCTCGTCCTCGACGCCGTTCATCTGCTGCTCGAGCGGTGTTGCCACAGACTGCTCGACGGTCACGGCGTCGGCGCCTGGGAAGGTGCTCTGAATCTGAATCACAGGCGGGATGATGTCGGGATATTGGGCGATCGGCAGCCCCAGCAGGGCCACCAGGCCGAGGAGGACCGTGAGGATCGAGATGACGATCGCGACGATCGGACGGTCGATGAAGAAACGGGCCATGGCCTACCTTCCTCCCGCCGTGCCCGTGCCCGTGCCCGGGGTCGTCGCCGGCGTGCCCTCGGGTCCGCCGGCCGCCGCCTCGGGGGGCGCCTCTTTGGGATTCACCTTGGCTCCCGACTTGACGCGTGCGTAGCCCTCCACGACCACGCGGTCGCCTGGCTCCAGGCCCGAGTCGATGACCCAGAGCTTGCCTACCCGCTCGCCGACCTGGACCGTGCGGATCTCGGCTTTGTCGTCGCTCCCCACAACCGCCACCTGATAGCCGGTCTGCAACTCGTTGACAGCGCGTTGCGGCACCAGGATCGCCCCCTTCTTCACCTCCGTTACCGCCCGCACCTTGGCGAACTGTCCCGGGCGCAGCAGATTCCCCGGATTGGGGAAAAGGGCGACCATGGAGATCGTGCCCGTTTTCACGTCCACCTGCCGGCCCGCGAACAGCATGTGCCCCTTGTGGGGAAAGACGCTGCCATCGACCAGCACCAGCTCGAGGTTGTCTTCCTTCTCCGCCGCCGGATTTTTCTGAATCCTCTCCTGGAGGTGCAGGTACTCCGTTTCGCTCAGGGGATATTGCACGCGGATCGGATCGCATTGCGAGACCGTGGTGAGCACCGTGGTGGGACTCACGAGATTGCCCACCTGCTGCTGAGCGACGCCGGCAATGCCGCTGATGGGCGAGGTCACCCGCGCCCAATTGCTGGTGAGTCGCGCCTCGTGAACCGCCGCCTGGCGCGCGTCCACGGTCGCTTTCGCCGCCCGCTCCGCCGACAGCGCGTTGTCGAGCTCCTGCTGGCTGATGGCCTTCTGGGCAACCAGGGGCTGGAAGCGGGCCACGTCCTGGTGCGCCTTGGCGAGGTTGGCCTGGGCCTGCTCCAGGTCCGCCTGGGACTGCTGGAGCTGCGCCTGGGACTGGCGAGGATCGATCTCGAAGAGGAGCTGACCCTGGCGGACGAGGCTTCCCTCCGCATAGTTCCGGCGCAGGAGATAGCCGTCCACCTTGGGACGAATCTCGGCGTTGACGTTGCCGTCGGTGGTGCCGATCCACTCCTTGGTGACCGGCACGTCGCGCTGCACGACTTGGGAGACGACCACAGCGGCAGGCGGAGGCGCCGCAGTGTCCTTCTTCTCGCCCTTGCCGCAGCAGCCAGCCGTCAGGACGAAAGCCAGGGCGATAAAAAGTGCGCCCGGGCCGATAAACCGTTCACGATTCATCCTTGCATCTCCTTAGTCACCAGCCCGAACAACGAGCACCGGACAGTCGGCCCCGCGCACCACGTGGTGCGGGAGAGCTCCGTGAAGTCGACCGGGCAGAGGATGCGCCGGATTCCATTCATATCTGTACCATCAGGACAAAAAAATCCGCCGCTCCAAGAGGGGAGGGCGGTCATTCATATATGCACTGTATGTCGGGAGGAGGGCGGTGTCAAGGGCTCCGGGAGAAAGACCCCTCATCACCCCAACCCTCTTCTCCCATCGCCCTCCCCCCGACCGGGAGAAGAGGGAGAACAGCCCCTTATCCTCCCGATGACCTGCCTGCAGTCCTTTGCTTGAGGCCCAACGGGCCGCCCTTCTTTAGCCCAGTCCAGAGGGCTGGGTCCTCAATGGCAAGCCAACCATTGGGAGCCCCATCGGGGCGTGATAATCATTCTTTTACCCCTTCGGGGCATTTTGGTTCCGAGAGATTATCGCGGCACTAAAGTCCATCCGACCGGATACCCGTCGAAATCGACAGTAGGAAGCCGTCTGGATCGATCACCTGGAAGTCGCGGGCTCCCCACGGTTGTTCCCGGGGTTCCTGGGCGAGCTTGCCGCCGCGCTCCTGGACGGCGGCGGCGAGCTGGTCGATGTCCTGCCCGGTGACGCAGTGGAGCCGAATCGCCACGCCCTTCGCCCGATCTCGCCCCTTGGCAAAGTCGTCCTGCCCGAGGAGGAGTACGACGCTTCCCGCCACCAAGTGAGCCGCCACCAGGCGGTCCTCACGTCGAATCTCCTTCGTGACGATGAAGCCGAGTATGTCCCGGTACCAGGCTAGGCTCGCCTCCAGATCGTTGACGATCAAGGCGGGCATCAGTGCGCGAAGGCGCAAGGTTTCAGGCTGCTGCCGTTCCTTCATGAAGGAGGCTCCTTTCGGGAAGGTGGAGTTTTGACGCTAACACGAATTGAGAGCGTGCTGGTGATCTCGGTGGACGTCCGCGGGGACCCGATGGCCCGGCTCCTCACCTGGAACTGGAAATCGTCTTTCACTCCCGGTTGGGAGCTGCAATGTACGCGGGGCACGTGACGCTCCCTCCGTACGACGTCACTACGAACGGAGGGCACGTCATGCGCCCCGCGTATATTGTCTCGTGTTGAGGAGGGAGCGTCTTGCTCCCCGCGTACGACGTCACTGCGTAGGGAGGGCACGTCACGCGCCCCGCGTACGACGTCTCTTAGTTAAGAGGGAGCACGACGTGCCCCGCGTACGACGCCACAACGAACGGAGGGCGCGTCATGCGCCCCGCGTACATTGTCTTGTGTTAAGGAGGGCACGCCTTGCGCCCCGCGTACGACGTCACTGCGTATGGAGGGCACGTCACGCGCCCCGCGTACGACGTCTCCTATTTAAGAGGGAGCACAACGCGCCCCGCGTAGAACGTCACGCCGATCGGAGGGCACGTGATGCGCCCCGCGTACATCGTCTCGTTTTATGGAGGGCACGTGATGCGCCCCGTGTAAATCGTCTCGTTTTATGGAGGGCACGTGATGCGCCCCGCGTAAATCGTCTCGTGTTAACGAGGGCGCGCCTTGCTCCCCGCGTACGACGTCGCAGCGTATGGAGGGCGCGTGATGTGCCCCGCGTACGAGGTGACGTCGTACTGAGGCGCATCACGCTCCCTCGGTACAGAGTGACGTTGTACCGGGTAAGGGAAGAGCGAAACGAGGGAGACGAAACGTCGTCGGGAGAGCGAGAGTCTTTCCTTGGGAAGGGAGAGACATTCGTCTCGGAACGATCCGCCGCCTCCTGGGATCGAATCACTATCTCCGCCTCCAGTGAGAATCAACTCGGCTTTCGCGCCCGGACGAACGCGCTCATCGCCTTGCCGTCCACCTGGCTGGCCAGCGAAGCGTCGAGACCCGCGGTCTCCAGGAAGGGCAGGACGTCCGCGCCGACGAAAATGCGGGTGGGTTCGATCTCGATCTCCTCGAAACCCGCCGCCGCCAGCAACCGCTGGTAGTCGGATTCCTGAAGCGCCCCGGCAACACAGCCGGACCAGGACTCGAAGCTCCGCTGGAGAGCTTCCGGAAGAACGCCGCGCAACACGATGTCCGACACGGCGAAGCGGCCGCCTGGCCGCAGCACACGGAAAGCCTCGTTCAGGACCTTCCCTTTGTCAGACGACAGGTTGATGACACAGTTGGAGATGATCACGTCCACCGACGAATCGGGGAGCGGCACGGTCTCGATTTCTCCCTGTAGGAACTCCACGTTCTCGACGCCCGCCTTGCGCTGGTTCTCGCGGGCCAGAGCCAGCATGTCGTCCGTCATGTCCAGCCCATAGGCCTTGCCCGTCGGCCCCACCCGGCGGGCGGAAAGGAGGACGTCGATGCCGCCTCCCGATCCAAGGTCCAGCACTACCTCGCCCGGCGCCAGAGACGCCAGCGCCGTGGGATTGCCGCAGCCCATGGAAGCGAAGACGGCTTCGAGGGGCAGACCCGCCGTCTGACTCTCGTCATAGAGGTCGATCGTGATCGGGTCCCGCTCGACGCCGCAGGCGCAGCCGCAGCCACAGCCGGTCGCCGATCCTTCTTTCACCTGGCGGGCTACGGCCCCGTACTTCTCTTTGACGACTTCGCGGACGGTCTGCGGATCCAGCGTCGTGCCTGCGTTGAAAGCGGAAGGCTCCATGTTCATCGTCGGCTCCTTTCGTTGTCTGTTGCAACTATAGGGGTTTGAAAAAGGCGCTCGGAATCCATTCCGGAGCGCCGCTTCGAATTTCTAGCTCACCGTGCAGCACGACTCGCCGTTGACCAGCCGGGCGGCGACGGCGCGGGCGAGGCGGGAGATGAGCTGCGGCATCGCCTTGCGGATTTCAGGATCGAAGCCGGCCAGGAGCGTCTGCTCGTCGGCCAGCAAGCCCTTCCGGATCGATTGGTACAGCTCCCTTCCTCGCCCCGTCGTCACCAGCAGCAGCGCCCGCCTATCGGTGGGGTGCGGCGAGCGATCCACGTAGCCCTTGCGCTCCAGGGCGTCGACCACCCGGCTGGTCGTGCTCTTGTCCAGATAGAGATGGGCGGCCAGCTCACCCAGCGTCAGCCCGCCCTTGCGCGAGAGTCCCTCCAGGGCGTTGCACTGGGCGATGGAGATGTCGTGACAGCAGATCCGGTCGCGGTCCAACGACTGGTAAACCCGCACCAACTCGGAGACAGAGTCGTACAGCGCCTCGGCGTCCCGTTCGAGATCAGGGTCGGTGGCCGTCAGGATCGGCAGAAGGGTGGCTGAGCTGCTCATAAACAGAGCCTAGCCTACCTAGTTGTCAGTTGCAACTATCCTCTGTTCACTTCGTGAGAAGATCTCCGTATGTTCGTAGCAGCCGTCATTCCCTACGACCCTGAAGAGCACGTCTTCACCCTGGCGGATCTCCTGGATCACCTCGCCGCGAACGTCCCTTTCCAGTGCACGCTGACGGAGTGGCGAGGATTCTCGGAGTCGATTCCGCAACTGCGCGTGGAAACCGCCGTTCCCCTGACGATCCAGATCGAGGACGACCCTGACATCGTGCCAGACGAGATCGAGGATCTGGCCGATCGCGCCGGAGGAGCCCTCTCTGAGGACTGGGTGGAAGCCGTCCGGCAGTGCACGGCGCGGCTGGATGTCCAGGAAGCCGACACCGGGCCTACTCTCGATCCCAGTCACCCGGACGTGGAATCCGTCGTGATCGAAATCGCCCGCTTCGTCGACAGCGTCGTCTACGACAACGTAAACGACGAATGGCTGGTGCCGGAGGGCTGAGGAGGGCGGGCGGAATCCCGAGCCTCCACCACCCGCTTCAGAGCCTCCCCTGGGGTCCGCGCCAGCGCCGTGAGGTGTCCCATCTTTCTTCCCGGTCTCGCGGCGGCTTTGCCGTAGAGGTGGAGCTTGACGTCAGGATGGCTGCAGGCGGCGGCCCAGTTGGGCTCGCCGTTCTGCCAGAGATCTCCCAAGAGATTAGCCATGGCGGCGGGGCGCAGGAGCTCGGTTGAGCCCAGGGTGAGGCCGGTGATGGCCCGGAGCTGCTGCTCGAACTGACTGGTGACGCAGGCGTCGAAGGTCAGGTGGCCGGAGTTGTGGGGGCGCGGGGCGAGCTCGTTGACCAGTAGTTGGTGGTCCTGCGTCAGGAACATCTCGACGCAGAGCACCCCGACCACGGACAATCCCTCCAGGATGCCGCGGGCGATCTCCACGGCTTCCTTTTCCACCTGGGGCGATACGGCCGCCGGAGCGATCGAGACGTCCAGGATGTGGCGGCTGTGGCGGTTCTCGATCACCCCGAAGTGGGCGAAGGAGCCGTCGAGCCCCCGGGCGGCCACGACGGAAACCTCGCGCTCGAAATCCACGAAGGCTTCGAGGACCGACTCCTGTCCGCCGACCGCCTCCCAAGCGGCGGGGGCATCCGGTAAGGATGTGATTTTCGCCTGGCCTTTGCCGTCGTATCCCCAACCAGCCGTCTTGAGGACCGCCGGAGCGCCGAGAGTAGCGAGGGCGGCGGTCAGCTCCTCTAGAGAGTGGACCGGCGCGAAGGGCGTGACGGGGAAGCCGCCACCGGTGAGGAACGCCTTCTCCCGCAAGCGGTTCTGGGTGGTGTGGAGGACGGGGCCGGCCGGCCTGACCGGCGCGTACTCAGCAGCGGCCTCGGTGGCGCCGGCGGCGACGTTCTCGAACTCGAAGGTGACGACGGCCACGCCGCGGGCGAACTGGCGGACGGCGTCCAGGTCGTCATAGGCGGCCTGGACCTCGAGATCGGCCACCTGGCCGGTGGGAGTGTCGTAGTCGGGGGAGAGCGTATGGACCCGGTAGCCCATGCGCCGGGCGGCGATGGCGAACATGCGGCCGAGTTGGCCGCTGCCCAGGACCCCGACCACGGAGCCGGGCGCGATGACCTGGCTCGAGCCACCGCCGCTCAAGGCAACGTCTCGGCCCGCACCCGGCGGGTCTGCTCGTCGACGAACTGCCGGAGCTTTTCTCGCAAGCTAGGCCGGGTGGTGGCCAGGATGCGGACGGCCAGCAGGGCGGCGTTCATGGCGCCCGCCTTGCCGATGGCCAGCGTCCCGACCGGCACGCCTGAGGGCATCTGGACGATCGAGAGGAGGGAGTCGAGGCCGTTGAGGACCTGACTCTGGATAGGGACGCCCAGCACCGGCACCAGGGTCTGGCCGGCCACCATGCCCGGCAGGTGGGCGGCGCCGCCAGCCGCGGCGATGATCACCTCGATGCCCCGGCCCTCGGCGCCCTGGGCAAACTCGGCCATCCAGTCCGGGGTGCGGTGGGCGGAGACGATGAGACACTCGTGGCGAACGCCGAAGCGGGTGAGCATCTCGTCCGTATGTCCGAGGGTCTCCCAGTCCGATTTGCTCCCCATGATGACGCTGACCAGGGGACGATCCTCTGAGCTCATGCTGAATCTCGCTGTTGAAAAAGGGGGACGCGGAAGGCCGGTCCGGGTTATAATCCACCCCGTCCATTTTGACCGCCTACGCGGGCGAAGCTTAGCACAGCGGGTAGCTGACACCTGGTCGCCGACGGCCTGTCACAGAAAGGTCGCCGGGGCATTGCAGGGAGTTGATCCTCTGCGCATAGAATCCGCCCGAAAAAGAACTTCGTCTGCCATAGGAGGAACTTCACTTATGATGCGCGTGCGCTCCATTCGCTCTCGGTCCGGGGTTTGTGCCCTGGCCGCCCTGTTGGCTGTCTTTGCGCTGGCCGGTTCGGCTTTCGCTCAAACGGACGTCACCACGAGCCGCGTCTCCGGCACCGTGGAAGGCTCTGACAAAGCTCCCCTGCCGGGGGTCACCGTCGAGGCCACGAACAAGGACACCGGCCTCAAGCTCCTCAACGTCACCGACGCCCAAGGCTTCTACCGGATCCTCAACCTGCCCACCGGCACCTACACGATCTCGGCAAGCCTGGACGGATTCGCGACGGCCACGGCCGACAACGTCCGTCTGCTCCTGGGCTCGACACCGACGGTCAACTTCACCCTGCAGAGCTCCAAGATCTCCGAGACCATCACGGTCACCAGTGAGGCGCCCCTGGTGGAGGTGACGAACACCACCGTCGGCACCACCATCCAGCAGGAGCAGATCAAAAACATCCCCAGCGCTGGCAGAGACTTCCGGCAGTTCGTGCTGCTCACGCCGGAGAGCCGGCTGGAGTCGGAGCGCAACACCATCTCGCTCTCGGGCGAGCGCGGTATCAACACCAGCGTCAACGTGGACGGCGTGGACTACAACAACGCCTTCTTCGGCGGCACCGTGGGCGCCGCCGAGGGCCGCGCGCCGCTCTCCATCTCCCAGGAGTCGATCAAGGAGTTCTCGGTCGTCACCAACGGCGCCTCGGTGGAGTTCGGCCGCTCGGGCGGCGGCTTCGTCAACATCATCACCAAGAACGGCACCAACAATCTACGCGGCTCCGGCTTCTACTTCGACCAGCCGAACAGCCTCATCGCCGACTTCCCGAAGGGCTCGCGGGCACCCGGCGTGAGCCTGGCGCCGGCCGACCAGAAGAAGGATCAGTATGGCGGCTCGCTCGGCGGCCCGATTGTCAAGGACAAGCTCTTCTTCTTCGCCTCCTACGACAAACAGAAGCAGGACATCACCATCCCGATCCTGGCCGCCAACCTCCTGCCGGCCTTCTTCACGACCTATCCGGCGCTTGCCTCGCCACCCGACTATGTGCAAACGGTGAATGGTTCCGTCGCTTTCGCACGCCTCGACTATCAGGCCAACGAGGCGCACCGCTTCCTCGTGCGCGGCAACTTCACCAAGTACGATGGCGACAACGGCACGTCGAACTCGGCGTCCCGCACCGCCAGCTACAACGGCATCGAAGGTCTGGACGCCAAGACCTATGTCGGTAGCTGGACGGGCCAGTTCAGCGCCAACCTGCTGAACGACCTCAACCTCAACTATGTGAACGAGAAGACTCCGCGCGCCGACAAGGGGCTCAACCTGCCCGAGATTCAGGTGGGTGGCCTGCGCTTCGGCGAGGTGAGCTTCCTGCCAATCAACACCACGAACGAGCGCAAGGCCTTCTCCGACACCCTCACCTTCATGCTCGACAAGCACGTCGTCAAGGGTGGCGTCGAGTACAACCAGACCAGCGTCGACCAGATCTTCAAGGGCAACTGGCGGGGCGTCTTCATCTTCGCCAACAACGCCGACTTCCTGGCCGGCAAGTGGCGCGAGTATCGCCAGTTCGGCGGCCTCAACGGCCTGACCTCGGATCAGGCGGGCACGGCCACCTTCGATCAGAAGGAGACCGCGGCCTTTGTGCAGGATCAGTGGTACCTGCGCCCCAACCTCACGGTCACGGCGGGCATTCGCTACGAGAAGCTGGACAACCCCAACAACCCGATCCTCAACCCCAACGATCCCGGCCCGAACGGCACGCTCAAGCTTACCGGCCACATTCCGGACACCAACAACCAGTTCTCTCCCCGCGTGGGCATTTCCTGGGCTCCCGACGAGAAGACGGCCGTGCGCTTCTCGGCTGGCCGCTTCTGGAGCCGCACTCCAGCCCTGCTGTGGGCCCAGCCCTTCACCGCGAACGGCCTGCAAGGCGCCCAGCTCTCCATCATGGCCGCGCAGGCGGGCGGGATTGTCACCGGCCCGCCAACCGATCCCCTCGCTCCGGGCTGGGGACCAGGCTTCACTCCCGTCGGCGTCGAGCGCGTCAACTTCAATACTCCAGGCATCCGTATTTCGACCCCGGGCGTCTTCACCGTCGACCCGAACTTCAAGAACCCCTACACCAACCGTGCGACGCTGGGCTTCGAGCGTGAGATCCTGCCTAAAATCTCCCTCGGCGTCGACCTTACCTACGCTGACGGTCACCAGCTTCAGCGTCTGACCGACATCAACCGCGTGCTGGACGGCACGATCTCCGCGAACGGCCTGCCTCACTACAGCTCAGCCCGTCCCCTCTCCGCATACGGCTCCGTCATCACCGACCTGTCGGACGCGTCGGCTCACTACAAGGCCGTCACCGTCACTCTGCAACGGCGGTATGCCGACAGCTTCAGCCTCTACGGCGCGATCACCTATTCGAAGGACCGGGACAACGACTCCAACGAGCGCAACTTCTCCGGCATCCAGGCGGAAGACTTCAACAACCTCGGTCTCAACTGGGGTCCCTCGGCCCGTGATCAAAGGTGGAAGGGCGTCCTCAACGGCGTGTGGAACACCCCGCTCTGGGGAATCGGCGTCGCGGGCGCCTTCCGCTACTACACGGGCCAGCCGTTCACTCCGATTGCCAACACCGACATCAACGGCGACGGCGTCGCCGGGACCGACCGGCCGACCGTAGGTGGCGTTCACTTCGGCCGCAACAGCCTGCGCCAGCCCAATTTCTATACGCTGGACCTGCGGCTCTCCAAGGGCTTCCACATCGGTCCGGTCGACTTGTCGCTGTTCGCCGAGTGCTTCAACTGTTCCGACCACGCGAACCGGTTCATCAGCGCCAACAACCAGATCTGGGGCCCAGGACAGACCCCGGTAGGAACAGGCACTCCGGCGGGATCACCCTTCGACAAAGAGGACACTGTGAACTCGGCGTTCGTGCCGCGGACGATTCAGCTCGGCCTGCGGTTCGAGTTCTAGAACCAAAGCTCACAGCTGAGAAGGAAAAGGGGGCGGAAACGCCCCCTTTTTTCGTTCGGGCTCGTTCGTTTACTTACCTCTCGGCGATCGATTTCAGATTGGCGAGGCCGGTCTCGAAGTCCTTGCCGATCATCTTGTCCATGCTGACGAAGATTCCAAAGATCCTCGCGACATAGGCCAAGGGACCGTGCATGTCCCACGTGACCGTGGTGTCACCGCCAACGGGTTGAAGCGTGAAGTCCACGACGTTATGGCCTTCGAACGGCTTGATGAAGTCCAGATTGATCGTGACCTTGGAAGGCGCCGAGGCATCGGTGATCTCCATGCGTCCCGAGCCGACGTCTCGATTGCCTTCCCACGCGTAGGCCGCGCCTTTGCCGCTGGCCGCGCCGCTGAACGTCCTTTTCAAGGCCGGGTCCTTCTTCTCCCAGGGTGACCAGGAGGTCCAATTGTGGAAGTCCGCGATTAGCGGATAGATCTTTTCCGGCGGCGCCTTGATACTCGCGCGTCGCTGAACCCGAAGGGTGTTGGGTCTTGCCGCGGCGAAGGCGAGAATCGCAGCGATCAGTACGACGAGGACGATGAGGATGATCTTGAGCATGGATCCCTCCGATTGGTCTCGACTCTAGGTGCTCGCCATCTGGCCGTTGACCATCCAGGGCGTGCCGAAGCGGTCTTCCAACATGCCGAAAGCTTCGGCCCAGAAGGTCTTCTCGAAAGGCATGTTCACCCGGCCGCCTTCGGCTAAGGCGTCGAACACCCGCTGCGCCTCGGCGACTGTAGCGTAGCCCAGAGAGAGCGAGAATCCCTTCCTCCCCGGGTAGGGCTGGCCGGCCATCCAGTCGGACGCCATCAAGACGCGACCGTCGCCGAGGACGAGGCGGGCGTGCAGGGTATGGTCGCCGGAGCCGGGTGGCATCTCGGCAGCAACGGGGGATTCAGACGCTTTCATCAACTCGAGCTTGCCGCCCAACGTGCGCTCGTAGAAGCGCATCGCCTCGGCGCAGTTACCGTCGAAGAACAGGTAGGGGCTGAGATTGGACATGGCAGGTTCCTCCGTTGTTGTTGTGATTGCACCCTAACACTATCTAATCCTAGAAAGCAACTACCAAGAACCAATGTAGGATCAATGGTGTATACTATCGCCATGGCTGGCAAGCGAAGCTACGATGACGGATGTGCGTCGGCGCACGCTCTCGACATCATCGGCGAGCGCTGGGGCCTGCTGATCGCGCGGGAATTGATGCTCGGCCCCAAGCGCTTCACCGACCTGCGGACGGGGCTGCCCGGCATCAGCCCGAACGTCCTCACCCAAAGGCTGGAAGAGCTCGAGCAGGCCTCAGTCCTCCGCCGCCGGAAGCTCCCGCCGCCGGCCGGCGCCTGGGTCTACGAGCTGACCGATTGGGGCCTGGGGCTCGAGCCCGTCCTCATGGCGTTAGGCCGCTGGGCCGTCCGCTCGCCCACGCTGCCCCAAGGCGCCCCCCTGAGCGTCGACGCGCTCATCCTTTCGTTCCGGACGATGTTCGACCCCGACGCCGCTGAGGGCTTCACCGCGATCCTTGAGTTGAGGTTGGGGGAGAATACCTTTCACGCCGACATCGCGGACGGCCTGATAGAGCTGGCCCGCGGCAGCGCGCATCGGCCCGATGCAATCATTGAGGCCGACTCAGACACCCTGGCGGCGCTGGTCTACGGTGGGGGCAAGCTCGGCGAAGCCGTGCGGGCTGGGAACCTGAAGATCGAGGGCGACAAGTCGGTGGTCAAGCGGTTTTTGACGCTCTTCCCGATGCCGAAGCCGGCGCCGGCAGAGACCGTGGTATCGAGCTAATCTAAGAGCCTGTCGCGAAAGTACCTGGGAGCCTGTCGGAAACCTCCCTACCGGCCCAACGGGCCGGGAGAGCCCAGCCCAGGGCCGAGGCCGAAGGCCGATGCCCTGGGAAAAAGGGCACCCCATCCCTGGCGACCTGAAAGGCCGCGAGACCTTTGCACGCCTTGTTCTCCTCGCACGGACCGAGGTGCTGAGCGACTTCGTCGGCCACCTCAAGAGCTCGCAGGACGGGCTTCCCAACCGCGGCCCTCAAACGCTGGACCAACGGTCTCGCCGCATCGCGTTGTCAATCTCTTCACCCAGGGCATCGGCCTGCGGCCTCGGCCCTGGGATCCGTTCTCCCGGCCCGTTGGGCCGGCCTTGGGAGTGGTAAACTATCTGCGATACAGAGGAGCTTGGGGATGGCGACTGTACGACTGGACATCAAAACCGAGGTGGCGCTAAAGCGTCTGACGGCGCGCCGAGGCCAGACGAAGTCCGAAGTCATCCGCGACGCAATCGACCATCTCGTCGAAGAGGAAAAAAAGCAAACCTCAGCCTACGACCGGCTCCAGCCGTTCATAGGGATCATCGAAGGGGGCGACCCCAAGCTCTCGGAGAATACCGGGAAGCGCTTTCGCGAGATTCTCGAGAATAGACAGAGTGCGCGCCGTTCTGGTTGATTCAGGGCCTCTGGTTGCCCTCCTGAAGCGGAGTGACAATCACCACGAAGAGATTGTGAGGACCCTCAAGGGAATTCAGGATCCCCTTGTCAGTGTCTGGCCAGTCTTCGTCGAAGCTATGTACCTTCTGTCGACCTCCTGGGAGGCGCAGAAGGCCCTGTGGGAGATCCTGGGAGACCGGCGTGGTCCAGCTACTTCACCTCGACGAGGCTGATGTCCCCGGGATGAAGAACCTCATGGAAAAATACAGCGACCTTCCCATGGATATGACGGACGCCGCTCTTGTTCATGTCGCCGGGCGAGAAGGCATTCGTAGAGTTCTCACTGTGGATAAACGCGACTTCGGAGTCAATCGGCTGCCGCGCAAGGAGCGCTTCACTATCTTGCCGTAAAAGCAGCTCGAAAAAGGGTTTTGTGGTTAAGCTTGGCCTTTGATCAGACCGAGTTTAGTCGTGGATCAGGACATCGCTCATCCCAGCGATGCGGCGCCAAGGGATGTCGGCCCGGTGCCCAAGGATCACCGCGTCCTGTCAGTGGGACGCGGCAATGAACTCGGCGTAGCCAACTGCGACGTAACGCTAGATCTTCCCGATGGCGTCGAGCACATGCTGCAGGTAGAGCGCGTCGCGGTTCACAGTGGGACGGCTTCGGAGAGGACGCTCTCTCGTAAGTACGGAGAGAGGGCCTTCTCTGTTACTACGTCCACCGGACGATGGACGAGGTCCTCCAAGTCCTGCTTGAGCCCCACCAGATCCAGGAGCGAGCGCCCTTCTCCGAGCGTCACAAGCAGGTCGAGGTCGCTTTCCGCGCGGCCTTCACCCCGGGCGAGAGAGCCGAACACGCGCACGTTCCGGGCTCCGTGGTGCATCGCCAAGTCCAGGATTTCCGAGCGGTACTTTTGCAGGATCTCGCTGCTCATCACGCAGCCAGTTTACAGTAGGCGGGGGAATTGGCTGGGAGGCAGGGATTCGAACCCCGATTCTGCGGGTCAGAGCCGCATGTCCTACCGTTGAACGACCTCCCAGCAGGACAGGGCGGGAAGGTTAGCGGAAAGCTCTCCCTGAGGTCAACCCTGGGCGCCCTTCCTCAGGAAGGCTTGGAAGTGGTCCAGATGCCGCAGGCTGGCGTCCCTTCCCATGACCTCGACGAGGTCGAAGAGGGGGGGGCCCTGGGCGGCCGCGGAGATGGCCATGCGGGTGGGGTGGATGAGGGCGGCGGCCTTGAGGCCTCGCTCCGTTGCCAAGCCGCGTAGGGCGGCCTCCAAGGCCGCCTTGTCGAAGGTCGGCAAGGCTGCGAAGCGCTCCCGCAGGGCCTCGATCAGCCCCGGCAAGTCTTTGTCCTCAAGAAACTTGGCGTTGGCCTCGGGGCCGTACTCCAACTCGTCCTTGAAGTAGGGGACGACCAGCTCGGCCAGCTCCTTGAGGGTGTGGGAACGTGAGCGGTGAAGGTTCACGGCGGCGGCGAGACGCTCCGGGTCGGCGTCTTGAAGGCCTACGGGCGCGAGAAACGGCTCGAGTTGAGGGCGAAGGTCCGCGTAGTCCAGCCGCGAGAGGTACTGGGCGTTCATCCACCAGAGCTTCTCTTTGTCGAAGACGGCCGCGGAGGCGTTCAAGCGGTTGACGTCGAAAAGAGCGATCATCTCGTCACGCGAGAGGATCTCCTGGTCGTTGCCCGGCGTCCAGCCGAGAAGGGCCATGAAGTTGTAGAGCGCCTGGGGAAGGATGCCTTCATTGCGAAACTCCTCGACCGAGGCGGCGCCGAAGCGCTTGGAGAGGCGCTTCTTGTCCGGCCCGAGAATCAGCGGCAGGTGGCCGAAGGTTGGCACCTTCCCGCCCAGGGCACGGAACAGCGGGACGTGCTTGGGCGTGTTCGAGAGATGGTCCTCGCCGCGGATGACGTGGGTGATTCCCATGTCGATGTCGTCCACCACCACGGACATGTGGTAGGTGGGATTGCCGTCTGAACGCAGGAGGATGAAGTCGTCCAGGGCGTCGGGCGGAAAGTCCATGTCACCGCGGACGAGGTCCGTAAAGGTGATGTGCTCGTCGGGCATCTTGAAGCGGACGGCGAACGGCTTGCCGGCGGCGAGACGGCCCGCGATGTCCTCTTTCGTCAGGTTGAGGCAGGTGCGGGGATAGCGGAAGGAGCCGCCCTGCTTTTCGGCCTCCTTGCGCTGGGCGTCCAGCTCCTCGGGAGAACAGAAGCAGCGATAGGCCTTGCCCGTGGAAAGCAGCACCTCGGCGCGCTCGTGGTGGCGGCTGAGCCGCTCGCTCTGCAGGAACGGCCCTTCGTCCCAGACGACGCCGATCCAGGCCAGTGCGGACTGGATCTGGCGGGTCATCGCCTCGTCGGAGCGCTCCTTGTCGGTATCTTCGATGCGCAGGACGAAGGCGCCGCCCACGCTCTGCCGCAACAGGTCGTTGTAGATCGCCGTACGGGCTCCGCCCACGTGCAGAAAACCGGTGGGCGACGGAGCGAAACGGACCCGGACGGGTCCCTGGATCTCGATGCTCATGATGACTGGAATCCTCTGGTCGGTGACTCTGCTCCCAAACGGGGAGGGACGAACGCGTCACGCTATCACGGGGCTAAAGGTGTCTCAATGCGCAGGACGAGCCTGAAACATCCCGCCCCGGCGTCGCGTAGCACTCTCTCGTAGGCTGAACGGAGGAACGCGATGACGACCCAAGCCACCCGCACGACCTGGATCGACGACCTCGGACGCGACGTGCGTTTCGGGTTGCGGTCCCTCCTCCGCTCGCCGGCGTTCACGATGGTGGCCATCCTCTGCCTCGCCCTCGGCATCGGTGCCAACGCGGCGATCTTCAGCGTCCTCAACGCGGTTCTGCTGCGCCCGCTTCCCTATCCCGAACCGGAACGCCTCGTCCGCCTCTGGGAGTCAATGGACAACTTTACGGGCACGGTCTCCGTTCCCAACTACCGCGACTGGGTGCAGCAGCAAACGGGCTTCGAGCAGCTCGCGGCGTGGCGGCGGGGGAGCGTCAATTTTCAGGGGACGGGCGAGCCCGAGCGCATCCGCTCGGTCGAGTCCACGCCGAACCTGTTCTCGGTTCTCGGCCGCAGCCCGCGGCTCGGCCGCGTCTTCGATCCGGCGCGGGACGAGCCCGGCAAGGTGCAGGTCGCCGTGGTCTCGGAAGGACTGTGGCGGACGCGCTTCGGCGCCGATTCCGGAGTCGTGGGCCGCACTCTCCGGCTCGACGGCAAGCAGTACGAGGTGATCGGCGTCATGCCGGCGTCGTTCGACTTCCCGTCAGGGTGGTCCAGGACCGACGTGTGGCTGCTCTACGTGCCCAGCTCGGATGACCTCCGCCAGCGTGGAAACCACTTCCTGAACGTCGGCGGCCGCCTGAAACGCGGAGTGAGTCTCGAGCAGGCCACGGCCCAGCTCAAGACGGTGGCGGCACTCATCGCGAAGCAACATCCGGCTGAGCAGGCAGGCCGGAGCGTGAAGACTCTGCCTTTCCAGGAAGCGGTGGTGGGCAATGTGCGGCCGGCGCTGCTGATCCTCTTCGGCGCCGTCGGCCTGGTGCTGCTCATCGCCTGCGCCAACGTCGCCAACCTCCTTCTCGCCCGCGCCGCCGTGCGCCAGCGGGAGGTGGCGATTCGTCTGGCTCTGGGTGCCGGCCGGTCGCGGCTCGTCCGGCAATTTCTGGTCGAGAGCCTGGTGCTGGCTTTCGCCGGCTCCCTCCTGGGCCTCCTGCTGGCACGCCTGAGCCTCGCGGGCCTCGCGCCGCTCGCCGAGGGCGCGCTTCCCCTGGCGGGCGGCGTCCCCCTGGACTTCCGGGTGTTCGTCTTCCTTCTCGGCGTGGCGTTGGTGAGCGGCCTCGCCTTCGGCATCGTGCCGGCCTTGCAAGCGGCGCGCGGCGACCTGCGCGACAGCCTGACCGAGGCCGGCAAGGCCACCTCGGGCAGCGGCCAGCAACGCTTTCGCAGCGGCCTGGTGGTGATCGAGATCGCGGTCACCCTCGTCCTGCTGGTGGGCGCCGGCCTGCTGATGCGCGGGTTCCGCAATCTGAGCGGCACGGAGCCGGGACTCGTGGCGCGCAACGTCCTCACCGCCCACATGGCGATTCCGGCGCCGCAGCTTCCGACGGCGACGGCGCGGACGTTCCGGCCCGTGCTCGAAGCCGTGCGCCGGCTCCCGGGCGTGCGCGCCGCGGCAGTGGTCTCCATCCTGCCCATCCAGAACGCCTGGACGAACGGCAACTACCTCGTCGTGGGCCGCCCGGCCCCGCCGCCGGGCAAGGAGCCGATGGCCGAGATCCGGGTCACCAGTCCGCAGTTCTTCCAGGTACTCGGCATTCCCATTCAGCAGGGGCGCGACTTCCTGGAGCGGGACGGAGAGAACGGCTCGCTGATGGTCATCGTCAATCACGCCTTCGTCCGCAAGACCTTCAAAGATATGGACGCCATCGGCCAACGGCTGAGCTTCGGCGGCAAGAAGGAGTACACGATCGTCGGCGTGGTGGGCGACGTGCGGCAGGCGGGGCTCGGACAGCAGCCGATGGCTGAGATCTACTTCCCCTACGGCGAGACGGACCATTCGAACCTGCTCGACGACGCCAGCCTGGCGGTGCAGACGGACGGCCCGCCCGGAAACCTGGCCGGCCCCATCCGCGAGGCGGTGCGCGGCGTCGGTCCGGGACTGCCCCTCTACCAGGTGCTCACCATGGAAGAGGTGATCGACCAATCGCTCGCCGGCCACCGGCTCAACCTCTGGCTGCTCGGCATCTTCGCGGGCATCGCCCTCGTGCTCTCGGCCGCGGGGCTCTACGGCGTGATCTCGTACCTGGTAGCGCAGCGGACGCGGGAGATCGGCGTCCGCGTGGCCCTCGGCGCCCAGAAATGGGACGTCATCGGGCTGGTGATGCGCCAGGGGGCCGCGCTGGCTGCGGCCGGAATCGCCCTCGGCCTGCTGGGAGCCCTGGGCCTCACCCGGGTGCTCGAAAGCCTGCTTTACGGCGTCAGCTCTCGCGATCCCCTTACCTACGCGGCCCTGGCCGCCCTCTTCGCCGCCGTGGCCCTGATTGCCACCTGGCTGCCGGCGGCGCGGGCGTCGAGGGTGGAGCCTATTCTGGCGATCCGGAACGAGTAAAGCACCCTGAGCCCTCCGAGGGCCCCCGCCCAAGACCCTCATCACCCCGGCCCTCTTCTCCCGACCCCCACGCCCCCCTCGCCGGGAGAAGAGGGAGAACAGCCAGACCGCCTCAGCCGGATTCCCCTCTCCCGGGGAGGGGGATGGGGCGGTCGGGAGAGGGGCAGGGGTGAGGGTCTTGGGCGGGGGAGCGCGCCGGGAGAAGAGGGCCGGGTGATGAAGGTTTCTGTCCTTGTTCCTGCCTGTGGCACAATCCGGGGTTTCGATGGGGGA
>Ga0134121_10000083_pt1 | contig 104216 bp, 78 predicted proteins | sample KB301_FD_96463 | JGI IMG/M metagenome (GOLD analysis project Ga0134121, IMG submission 96463) | Terrestrial soil microbial communities without Nitrogen fertilizer from Kellogg Biological Station, Michigan, USA - KB3-0-1 | ecosystem: Environmental > Terrestrial > Soil > Unclassified ...
AGATGCACGTTTTGTATTCATCCGGCATATCGTCGGATTCCAAATCCGTCGCAACGCTCACGTTCATCGACGTGCGCTTCGAGACTTCCCGCGCCTGCCAGCGAAGGGCCGGCAGCAGGCTTAGGTCGTCGAGCATCGAAGGGTGGAGAAGCAGCGATATGTTGCGGATGACGCGTATCGTGTTTTCCACGAGGTTTTTGATCAGTTCAATCTGGCTTCTCCATTCCTCCGCCGAGCGCGTGGCGAGCACGCTGGACAGATTTCGAAGTTCCACCAGCACAGCCGAAAGCGATTGGCCGACCTCGTCGTGCAACTCCCGCGAAAGCGCACGACGCTCGTCTTCCTGCGCTTGGACAAGCCTATTGGAGAGATTGGTCAACTGGGTTCGCGCTTCCGCAACTTCCTGATACTGTGCGCGCGCATTCGATTCGAGCGACAGAATCTTACGAGTGCTGAGAGCAGCCATCGCCAGGCCAAAGATCAGAGTTGCCCAGAATGTCAGCGCGAGCCGGTTCTGGAATTTCAGCAGGAGCGCTCCCACGCGATCATTGGCGTCGTTGAGTTGCTGTTCATTAATGTCGGCAATTCGCGCCGCGATATCCAGCATCGCGGTCCGTCTGGGGAATACCTGGTCCCGGAGAAAGGGATACCCGCGGGCGCGGCGCTCCTGCGCGTTCCATGTCAACGTCGGCGCCAGAGTTTGCCAGTACTGGTTCAATTCCGTGGTCAGTGCGGTGTACGGCTTGGTTTCTTCCTGCTCGGCCTGCCCCGAATAAGAGCCGAGCTCCGATTCCATGTGGCGGCGCACTTCCTGAAGGTTTGCGCGAAATGTCCTGGCGCGGGCAGGGTCCGGTTCCAGAAGGTAATCGCGAACGTAAGTGCCGGAGAGGTACAGATCGGATCGGACGTCGTTCAGCACATGATTTCGGAATAGAAACTGATGCCGGATGTCGTCGTTCTCTCGGCGGATCTGGCCCAGGCCCCGCAATGAATCGATTCCCGCCAGCGTCATGATCGCCAGAAGGCCGCCAAAACCTGCAGCAATAGCCCACCTGCTGTTCAGCAGCAGGCGATCGGAGGTGCGCCTCGTGGTGGTGTTCGCTGGCTCGCTGGAACTCATTTGGGTCCCAGACTAACGCGACGCATCGCGTTGGGGAAGAGGCGTACTGAAGAATTGGCAGGAATACCTTACGATTTTCCACCAAATACCAACATCCTGGTATGGCAGCCCCATACCCCACCCCAATACATTCTCCCCCGCATGTTGTCGAAACCAGACTCCTCGTCGCGGTACCGGATCTATACGCGCTTCCTTCTATCCGCCGTCGCTATTGCCATCGTGCTGCTGGGTTGTGCGTGTTCGCACGTGAACCAGGCGGCCGCGAAGGAGGCAGACCCGCCTCCCTCTGTGGCTGCGGCGAGGGTCGGAGTCGATGATGTTGTGCGCGACCTGACGCTGACTGCCGAGTTCCGACCTTATCAGGAAGTGGACGTGATGGCGAAGGTTGCCGGATACGTCAAGGCCATTAAAGTGGATATCGGCGATGAGGTGAAGCAAGGACAGCTGTTGGCGGAATTGGAAATCCCGGAAATGGGCGACGATCAGACGCGCGCCCAATCTATCGTCAGCCGTAGCCAGGCTGAAGTAGCCCGAAGCAAAGAAGAACTACGCCGGGCAGAATCGTCGCATGAGATTGCGCACCTTTCTTATACCCGGCTGGCAGACGTCGGCAAACAGCGCCCTGGACTTGTCGCGCAGCAGGAAATCGACGATGCGCATGGCAAAGATCTTGTTGCGGAAGCCCAGGTCAGCGCCTCGCAGGCCAATCTCACGGCCACGGAGCAGCAGGTGCAAATCAGCGCATCGGAGCTGCAAAAGGTCAAGACGCTGATCGAATACACGCGCGTGACCGCGCCTTTCGACGGCGTTGTTACACGCCGCTATGCGGATCTCGGATCGATGATTCAAGCCGGTACTTCGTCGAGCACTCAGGTCATGCCGGTCGTCAAGCTGTCGCAGAACAGCCTTCTGCGGCTAATCCTTCCTGTGCCGGAGTCTGCCGTTCCGGAAATTCACGCAGGGCAGGAGGTCAGTGTCCGCGTGCCAAGCCTAAATCGTTCGTTCCGCGGCAAGGTGGCGCGCCTGAGTGAAAGAGTCGCTTCAACGACCCGCACAATGGATACGGAAGTGGACGTTCCCAATCCGGGCAACATCCTCGTTCCCGGAATGTACGCTGAGGTGAAGCTGACTCTCAGCCAACAACAAGGTGCATTGACAGTTCCCATTACCGCCGTTGATACGGCCGGTGAAGAAGGGGTTGGCAAAGTCTATGTGGTTACGCCGGACAACCGCATCGAGATCCGCCAGATCCAGCTTGGCCTTCAAACCGCCACGAGCTATCAAGCGCGTTCCGGTCTGAGCAATGGCGAAATCGTTGTAACCAGCGGGCGCGCGAGCCTGAAGGCGGGCACCCTCGTGCGCCCAAAGCTTTCGGAAGGCCCGGCGTCAGGCACACCGTAGCGCCATGTCCGGCTTCGCGATTCGTACACCTTACTTCATTGCTGTTGTAGCCCTCATCGTGGCCGTGCTCGGTGGCGCAGCGGTAGCGCGCATGCCGGTCGACATGTTTCCTAGCATCAACATCCCGATGGTCGTTGTAGCAACCTTTTACAACGGTATGCCGCCCGAGCAGGTCGAAACGGATATTACGAGCCGCTTCGAGCGGCAGTTCACCCTCGCCAGCGGGGTCGAGCATATCGAGTCGCGGTCGCTGCCCGGCGCCAGTGTCATTCGCGTCTTCTTTCAGCCCGGCTCCAACGCGGACTCGGCAGTCGCCACGATTTCAAATCTGGCGATGGCTCAGTTGAGGAGACTGCCTCCGGGAACCCTGCCGCCGGTTGTCTTGAAGTTCGATGCATCCAGTTTGCCCGTCTGCCTGGTCACGGCTCAGGGCGACGGCCTCAGCGAAACGCAACTGCGTGACACGGCGCAGTTTCAGGTGCGCAATCAGATGGCCAGTGTTCGCGGCGCCAGCGTGCCACAGCCCTTCGGTGGTGGCTATCGCCAGATCATGGTCTATGCGGATCCGCTGAAGCTGGAGTCGCGCCAGTTGAGCCTGATGGATGTCGTACGAACTCTCAACCGTTCGAATCTCATCCTGCCCGCGGGCGACGTGCCAATCGGAAGCCTCGACTACAACATTTATACCAACAGCCAGTTGCCGGACATTCAGGAGATTAACCAGCTTCCATTGAAAACCGTGGGTGGCTCGATCGTGCGAATCAACGATGTTGGTTTCGCACGTGACTCTCACCAGATTCAGACCAGCGTCGTGCGGGTGGACGGCAAGCGCGCCGTGTACACGCCCGTGCTCAAGCAGGGAGGAGATACCAATACTATCGCGGTTGTCGATGGTGTTCGGGATGTGCTGGAGCACCTCGTTGACGTGCCGAAGGAACTTGTCACCAGCGTCGTATTCGATCAGTCCCGTTTCGTGAAGACTGCCATCCGGACGCTGCTGGATGAAGGCATGCTTGGATTGTTCCTGACTTCCGTGATGATTCTCGTTTTTCTCGGAAGCATGCGCGCAACTGTTGCCGTGTTCTTCTCCATCCCCTTGTCCGCGCTTGCAGCATTCATGGCCTTGTCGCTGGGCGGCGGAACGATCAATAGCATGGTGCTGGGCGGTCTGGCCCTGTCCCTTTCGCGACTGATCGATAACTCTGTGGTGGTGCTTGAGAATATTTATCGCCATCTGGAGTTGGGCGAAGAACCGGTTCAGGCGGCGGAGATCGGCGGGCGTGAAGTCGCGTTGCCTGTGCTCTCGGCAACGCTCACCACCGCAGTGGTCTTTTTCCCGGTGACGTTTCTCTACGGCGTGAGCCAGTTCCTGTTTTCCGCGCTCGCGCTGACGGTGGTGCTGGCCCTGTTCGCATCGTACGCTGTCGCAATGACGATTGTGCCGCTGTTCTGTGCGCGGTTCATGAAGGCCGCATCCCACCACGGCACTCCATCGTCGGAGGTTCCCGTCGAAATCGAGCTGAAGAGCTCGCACAACCGCTGGCGCGTGGGCGAGCGTTTCAACATTTGGTTCAACGACCGGTTCGAGGCATTTCTCCGAATCTACGATCGATTGCTGGCCGCGTGCCTGAGAGTACCCAGGCTCACAATCGGCATTTTCGCGGCATTGTTTCTCGCAAGCCTGGCCCTGTACCCCAGGTTGGGATTGTCATTCTTTCCGCGCACCGACGCGGGGCAATTTGCGATCAATGTGAAAGCCCCTTCCGGCTCACGGATCACCGTGACGGAAAAGGAAGTGGCCAAGGTCGAGGCTCTGGTGCGGCGTGTAGTTCCGCCGGGCGACCTGGGCATGATCGTTTCGAATATTGGCGTCACTCCGGGTTTCTCATCGATCTACACCAGCAATTCCGCGGCGCACACGGCGTTTGTGCAGGTGAGTCTTAAGGACGGGCACAAGACCGGCAGTTACGAATACATGGCGGAAGTTAAACGCGCGATTGCCGAAGAACTACCGGAACTCAGTGCATACTTCCAGTCTGGTGGCATGGTAGACGCTGTGCTGAACCTCGGACTCCCAGCGCCTATCGATGTGCAGGTCTCCGGGTCCAATCTCGCGCGATCGCACGAAACCGCGCTCAGTCTTGCTTCGGAAATCCAGCATCTGCCTGGCGTGGCTGACGTCTACATTCCGCAGGACGTGGATTACCCGGCTTTGAAGCTCGACGTGGATCGCACGCGTGCAAGTGAACTTGGACTCGACCAGCAGGAAGTCGTCGGGAACCTCATCACGGCGCTGACCAGCAATCAAATGATTGCGCCAAGCTATTGGGTGGACCCCAAGTCCGGCCAAGACTACATGATGACCGTGCAATATGGCGAAGGCCAGGTGAAGTCGCTCGATGACTTGATGGCGATTCCGTTGCGTGGCTCCAGCAGCGTACTGCCGACTCGTCTGGACTCCATCAGCACAGTGAAACGCGTCACTGCACCCACGGAGGTGGACCACTATCAGATCCGCCGTGTCACGGACGTCTACGTGCGGCCGTTAAACGAGGAACTGGGAAGCGTCGCGGACGGCATCGACCGGATCATTGCGCAGACAAAGGTCCCAGAGGGCCTGTCGGTCACGCTTCGCGGCATGGTGCAGGGAATGCGCGCGTCGTTCCGCAGTTTTGCCCTTGGACTGACGCTGTCGGTGATTCTGCTCTACCTCATTCTGGTCGCGCAATTCAGCAGCTTTATCGATCCCTTCCTGATTCTGCTCGCCGTGCCCCCGGGGCTCACGGGTGTGCTCATCACCTTGTGGTTCACCGGAACGACTCTGAATGTCATGTCCCTGATGGGTGTGGTGATGCTTACGGGTATAGCCGTTTCCAACAGCATTCTTATTGTCGAATTTACGCGCCAGTTGCGATCCCAGGGCACAGCTACTCGCGAGGCCGTGGCAATGGCCGGCCGCGTTCGATTGCGGCCGGTGCTGATGACGTCGCTGGCGACCATCATAGGGTTGTTGCCCATGGCGATGAAACTCGGAGAGGGCAGCGAAAGTTATGCACCGCTCGCTCGCGCGTTGCTCGGCGGACTGACCCTCTCGGTAATCGTGAGTGTGTTTCTCGTTCCGGCCGCGTACCTGCTCGTGTATCGCGAGCGGGGAGCCGCCGGATGAAGAGTCCGGCCGTTCTCGCGCTGATCTTCGCAATCTCGGCACAAGCGCAGCAACCGCCGCTGCAGCTGACGCTGGCCGCCACAAGAGCGATGGCTCTCGGGAACAACTCTCAGATCGCGGTGTCGCGGTTGAATGCCGCTGCGGCACATCAGGTTCCGAAGGAATACCCGGCGCTGCTTGCTCCGATCATCAGCGGGAGTGTCACAGCTGTAGGTGCGGACTCCGGAAGCCGTCTGGCGGCGGGCGGATTGAACAACCCCGTGTTGTACAACAGGGCCGCTTCCGGAGTTTTGGTCAACGACTTGATTACGGATTTCGGCAGGACACGGAGTCTTGTAGCGGCCGCGAACTTGCGCGCGCAGGCGCAGGACCAGGTAACGGACATGTCGCGCGCTGACGTGCTGCTGGCGACAACGCGTGCATATTTCGGCGTATTGCGGGCCAAAGCCGTACTGAAGGTAGCTCAGCAAACTGTGACGGCCCGCCAAACGCTGGTCGATCAGGTGACCGCGCTGTTCAACAGTCAGATCAAGTCTCAACTCGACGTGAGTTTCGCCGGCGTCAATCTGGCGGATGCGCGATTGCTTGTTTCGCAAGCCACAAACGATGAAAGCGCGGCTGAGGCCTCATTGGCCGCAGCCGTCGGCTTGCGGGGAGCAGTAGCCTTCTCCCTCTCCGAAGAGGCTGTTCCAGAACCGTTGCCCAGCGATCCAGCGTCCCTAATCCAACAGGCATTACAAGACCGGCCGGAACTGAAAGATTTGCGGCTCGAAGTTAGCGCCGCGCAGCGTTTTGCGGAATCGGAGCGTCGGCTGTCCATGCCGACCGTAGCGTTCGCCTTAGCCGCCGGTGTCGTGCCTGCCGGCGAACCGAAGGTGCCCGGTAGTTACGGAGCCATGGGCTTCAACATCAATATTCCTGTATTGAACGGCGGCGTTTTCCACGCGCGCCAGAGCGAGGCTGAACTCAGAGAGCAAGCCGCGAACGAACGCGTGAAGGATATCGAGGTACGCATTGAGCGCGACGTTCGTACTGCTTTCCTGAACGCGAGCACTGCGCTGCAACGCGTGAATTTGACCGCGCAGTTGCGGAATCAGGCGGAGCAGGCACTGGGCCTGGCCCAGGGACGGTATGACCTGGGATTGAGCTCGATAGTCGAGCTGAGTCAGGCGCAGCTCAATCTGACTTCGGCGCAGATCGCCACGGCATCTTCTCAATACGACTATCAGATACAGCGGGCGTTGGTGGACTACGCCGTGGGGGCACTGCGTTAGAGCCGCTCTTACGCTCCGACGAGGCCTACAGCGTCCTTTGCAATGGAGTTACGAGCCATGATGAAGACCGGTTTCATTACTGCTGTCGTTTGGTGTTTTGTATTTGCAAGCAGCGTTGCGGGCCAGGAGAATTTGTCTCAACAGTCGCGCTGTTCACGAACTTCCGATCTGCCCGTGTGGGTAGCGCCTTTGAATGCCGTGCACGGCATCCATGAATTCGGTGCCGGAACACGACTCACACTGCCGGCATCGGTTGGATCCGTTGTCGTGGAACTTTGGGGCGGCGGCGGTGGCGGTGGCAGAGGGTCGCTGGAAACACAAACTCATGGAGGTGCGGGTGGTGGCGGTGGGGCAAGCGGATCTTACGTTCGGGCTAATCTGAACGTCGTTCCGGGCGTGACCTACGCTGTAGTAGTCGGTGTCGGCGGCCTGGGAGGCATTGGACCGGCCGGGACCTCTGCCGCGTCGGGACAAAACGGTGGCGATTCCTCATTTTGTGCCGGAGACCGTCTGCTTGTTGTGGCTCTCGGCGGTGCCGGCGGCGCAGCAGCCAAGTCGAATACCCATCCGGGGGAAGGCGGCGCTGGGCGGTCCTTGAAAGCCTCGGACACGTCTCTCGAATTGCAGCGCGTCGGCGCTGCCGGTCTGCCCGGAGCCCTCCCGCTCTACGAAGATCCGGGACCGGGTGGCCCCGGGGGCATGCCGATTTCCGGGGGTGTCGGCTCCTATGGTGGCGACGGCGGGAGAGGTGAATACCGCCCTGATCCTCTCGAAAAGGGAAGGAACGGCGGTGCGGGCCGCATCATTGTGAGTTGGTAGATTCGGGCACAACGAAGTTCACTTCGATCAATCGGCAGCTCATCGCGATGTTGGACGGTCACACCAAGTGAAAGCATCTGAGATCTGTCAGTCCGACACTTGAAGCCTCCAAGCGAGCAGCATCGTCGCATCGTCCATGTTGTGTGTGACTGTTGGGAGCTATTTCACTGTTTGCTATGCTGCCGTGTTTGTAGGTTCCATGAAAGAACTAATCGGGCGCGACGGACGTGAGATGGCGCTCCATGCTGAAAAACCGTCCTGAGTAGAGAGTGAAATCGATGAAGCCAGCATCAGTCACATGGCGCGTGTTTCTCCTGACTGTGTCCTGCGTCGTGTTCGCGAGCTGCCGTAGCGAATCCGTTCCCGCCCCTTCGGAAGCCCAACCAGCGGGTGCGGCGGCGTTTTCCCCCGGATTGGGTGAGATCATGACTCTTCAGCAGATGCGGCACATCAAACTGTGGTTCGCCGGCAGTTCCCGGAATTGGGACCTCGCCGCGTATGAACTTGATGAACTCGGCGAAGGCTTTGATGATGTGATCAAGTTCCATCCCACGCATGCAGGCTCGCCCATTGCCCCCAAAGACGCTATCCCCAAAATTGTATTGGAACCGTTGAAGGACGTTCGGCTGGCCGTAGAAAAGAAGGATGAAACGGAATTCGCTTCGACATACGACAAGCTGACTGAGGCGTGCAACTCCTGTCATCGAGCGACGAACTTTGCATTCAACGTTGTCCAGCGTCCAATCGGCAATCCATATTCGAACCAGATTTTCACAGTGCCAAAGCCATAAGCAAGTCGTGCGCAACACGCAGGCGCGCTGTCATGCGATGCCGAGAGTTTTTTGGAATCCCTTGCGACGGTTACCAAATGGGCCCAGCGGGTTTGGGCGAAAAGGGTTGTCCCAGAGCTGTTGTCAGGGTGGCGGTTAGTTCGGCGAACAACAGCGGCTTTCGAAGCCATATGAAGCCATTGCCAACTATGCTCTCTCCAGCATCGAGATCGCCGGTCAGGAACACCATCGGAAGCGTTGGTCGAACTGTACGTATCTTTGACCCCAGTTTTACTCCATTCAGTCCCGGCAGGTCGTACTGGGCCATGAGGACGTCGATTGTTACTCCAGACTTCGCGATTGCGACAGCTTCGGCAGGGTTTTGCGCTTCAAGGACTTTGTATCCTTCATGCCGGAGAAACCTCGCGATGATACCGGTTAGCTCCTCGCCGTCATGAACGACAAGAATGCTGGCATTGTTTTCGCTGATCAAAGCCATTAGAGCCCTCAAGTAGCTGCTAGACAAAAACAGCCCTCTTGTCATAGGTGAGCCCATAGAGGTCGTTCTTCATTCTGCGTAGTTGGCTTCGTCCTTTCACGCAGGCATGCGCGGGCAAAGTTCAAACAGTTGGCAGCGACAACCATTGCGACAAAGAGCGCGATGCCGCCGCGTGCTCCGGCAGCGAGCCCACGTGCTTTCTCCAGCCTCGGGATAAGGAAGACCAAATTTTGGAGACCCATGCCCATAGATTCACCATTTTGAGAAAGCACCTCCGGAGGAGGGCCGGAGGCGCCTCGTTTGGCGCGGGATCGGTGCCGATCCCGCATTCGATCGACGACTCGGAAACACAGATGAGTCTGCAAAAAGATAATCCTTGGCGGATGGCTACCAACATACTGTCCTTCCGGGACTAATCCTTTGAAAACCCAGTACCCGATGATTCGAGTCCAGCACTACATCGCGGCATCTGATGCGAGCGTCCACCTCGCACAGTACGGCGGTAATCGTCTTGTATAGCGTCCGGTCGCCCGATCGTGGCACGAGAATTAATCATGGTTCATCGCTCCGAATGGTTGGCCATGTTTAATTCAAGATTCATCCTGGCTTCATGTGCAGAAAGTCCAACGCCAGTGATGAAAGAAAGAGGCGCAAATATTTCTTTGAGAAGAGATCTAACGGAGAACCGGCTATGTCGAAATCAGCGGACCCACTTGACGAAGATGAATGGACTGCCGAGCAGGCGCCCGAACGCCCACTGCTTGCACTGGAGAAACAGCTTTTCGAAACACTTGAGCTGAAGTGCTTCATCCAGTGGATTCAGATTGCGCCTCCAGGCGCCACCAGCACGAAAGCTCGAGCGTTTTTCGAAGGCCTGAGTCGCGAACTCCAGATATTCATCGACTCGATTCGGGAACGCGTGGAGTCGCGTCGAAACATGAGGCCGCAGATGATCCGAATGAATGCGAGTTCGTATTGGCTGTTCGCCGAACGCTTCATCGATCCCTACCAACAATTCGAGGCACTGCTCTGCGGTTACGCCTGTTACGCAAGACAGACATCTGAGACAGTAACGTGTCTTCGGCGCTCGGGTGAATGGGAAAGCTGTGAAGTTCTGCGCGCTATTCTTAAGACTGTCCATCGCTGCCTCCGATTCCTTGAGATTTGTCTCGAAAGCCTGGCGTTGAATCCCGACGGCAGCGGTTTACCGGATTGGTTGGCCGACGAGTAGGGGTCTAATTGGGTTTCATTGTTTTCGTTTTCCTGGTTTCGGCTTCCTGTGTGCGGCATGAAGCTGGATTTTTTGAGAGGTTTTGGTGGGGCAGGAGGCATCCACCGGCCGGCGAGTTGAAATTGAGGAGAGGTGCATCACCTACCCTGTTTCCTATAGTTCTCTCCCCGAAACCCGGTATGGTCCTCGAACCCACAGGCATGATAACCGTCCCAATGAGAAGTTTGCTGAAGGCTGAAGATCGGAGGCGCTAAGTGAGAAACGCTGTATCTCGAAAGTGGACCACATGCATTTTTATAGTTCTGCAATTTGTATCGGTGGCGTGCCACAAGAATCTGCCGGCTATTTCCGCGGCAGCTCCGCCGCCATCGCCGCCGCCTCCTCCACCAGTAGCTGCCCCTAGCATCTCGATAAGCGTGGATCGGGCGGTTATCACGGCGGGGCAGTCGGCGACATTGACGTGGCGAGCCGCGAACGCCGACTCTGTAGTAATTGACAATGGTCTTGGCACGGTGACGACGGCTGGGAGCCGGCCGGTGAGTCCGCAGACGTCTACTACCTATGTCGCGCGGGCGTCGGGTGCAGGCGGGACAATGTCGGCGGAAGTCCGGCTTGCAGTCAATAGCCCGGTTGCTGCCGCTCGGACAGCTCCAACTCCTGCGACTACTTCGCCAAACCGAACTCCGACTCTGTCCGATCAATTTAAGGACACGATGCAGAACATCCTGTTCGACTACGACAAGTCGAATATCCGCGTCAGCGAGATCCCGAAGCTCCAGAGCAGCGCAGCATGGTTGAAACGAAATCCTTCCGTGCGCTTCACAATCGATGGCAATGCCGATGAACGCGGCGGTCAGGAATACAACATAGCACTCGGTGACGAGCGTGCCGCCGCCATCAAAAAGTATCTGAGCGGCCAGGGCGTCGAGGACACGCGAATGACAACCGTCAGCTTTGGGGAAGAGCGGCCTGTCTGTCGACAGCAGACTGAAGGCTGTTGGCAAATGAACCGGAGAGTGGAGTTTGAGATGCGTCCGTGAAGGAATTTGTGCTTCGGAACTATTTCCGTGGGCGTTCAATCTCGGAACTGGACTACTGAACAATGTATCGACAGTCCATAGGTGCGGGAACGGAACTGTGGAAGGAAAGGGCGTAACTTCGTTGAGAAAAGGAATCGCATCCTCTAGAAAAGGAAAGAAACGGCGGTGCGGGCCGCATCATTGTGAGTTGGTAGAATTGAATGGACGGCAGAACGAATCCAGCGCCTCGTGAAGGCGAGCTTTCCTTCGATCCCGCGGCGACTATAGGGAAGGTGTCACGCTCGTATGCGTGTCGCTATTGATTACACGGAAAAAGGCCGCCGCGTGAGCACCGGCCTTAAGTTTTCGGGAGGCTGTTTAGAAACTAACCTCGAGCGAATTTAATGCTCGCTTCACCGTGGCCTAATCTGGCGCCAGTCCAATCAGATCGTGAAAGACTTGACGCGTCTCTTGCATGCGTCCGAGCGCCCGCTGCTTATCCTGACCCAAAGTAAGTCCGGTTCTCGGTGTGGAATGACCACGGCGGTCGCAGAGCCGCTCTCCACGTTGGAGCCCAGGAAGCAGATGTTGGGAAGGTCCAGCGGATTCAGAACGTCTGGCGAAGTCGGCGCGGCTTTCTTCTCCACGGGCAGCGCTTCGCCTGTGAGGGCCGCCTGATTCAAGAACAGGTCTCTGGCGGAAACCACTCGTACGTCAGCCGGGCACCATATCACCGGCCGCCAGCCGGATGATGTCGCCGGGCACCAACATCTTGAGCGATCTCCTTTTCCTTGTCTCGCACTAATGAAAAATTGAAGCGATTCTTCGAAACCGAGGGCAGCTTCGTGACATAGCGGGCCCACGCGGTTATCGCATGAACAGCAGCACGAGCATTTGCGCGGAAAGCACGCGCAGCAGCATCGTGAGCGGATAGACCGTTGCGTAACTGATCGAGGGCGCATCGGAGCTGGTCATCGCGTTCGCGAACGCCAGCGCGGGTGGATCAGTCATGCTCCCTGCCAGCACGCCGCAGATGCTCGTGTAATTGAGCTTGTAGATTACACGCGCCGCAAGTCCGACGATCAAAATGGGGAGCAACGTGATGAGAGCGGCCAGACCCATCCAGTAAAGCCCGTCGCCCTGCGTGAGCGTCTTGATGAATTGATCGCCCGCCTTCAACCCCACACAGGCAAGAAAGAGGGTGATGCCGAGTTCGCGCAGCATCAGCTTCGCGCTGATCGGCATGTAATAGATGAGCGGCCCGATGTGATTCAGCCGGCTCAGTAGAATTGCGACGATCAACGGTCCGCCCGCAAGGCCGAGTTTCACGGTGGCAGGCATGTGCGGGAACGAGAACGGGATGCTGCCCACAAGTACGCCAAGCGCGATACCGACAAAGATGGGCGCGATTTGGGGATGGGTGAGTTGCCTGGGCGAATCGCCCAGATCCATCGCGGCCTTCGCTATGGCATCTGCCTCGCCAACGAGCATAAGCGTGTCGGCGAATTGCAGCCGCAAGTTCGCCTTTGGAGTGAATTCGATCTCCGCACGGCTGACACGCGTAACGGCCAGGCCATAGGCCTCCAAATCCAGTGCCTCGATGGTCTTGCCGAGCATGCTTTCTCTGGTAACGACCACGCGGCGGGTTGTGAGATCGCTGGGCAACCCGCGCAAATCGACATCCGATGACGTACCGATGACGGTCTGAATCTCCCTGAGCTTTTCCTGCGGGCCGACGGCGTGGAGGGTGTCGCCAAGGCGCAATTCCGTTTCCGGCATAGCCGCATGCATTTCCTTGCCGCGAAGCACGCGAGAGATAACAACGCCGGAGTTTGCGATGCCGGGAATTGTTTCGATAGTCAACCCGTCGAGGGCAGGGTTGGTCACGGAGATGTTGAGATTGCTTAGTTTCGGAATGCGGGATTGCAGCAGCTTCGAAAACTCTGCCGTCTCCTGCGCGGGCTGCAGCTTGAACACACCGCGGATGACACCCATCGCGACGATAATGCCGACGATGCCAAACGGATACGCGACGGCGTACCCAAGAGCGGGATTCCGGGCGAATTGTTCGAGCTCCTCCGGCGTGAAGTTGGTTAGACTTTTCAGGGCCTGTTGTGCCGCGCCAAGAGCTGGGGTGTTTGTCGTGCCGCCGGAGAACAAGCCGACAGCCACACTCATGTCGACCCCCGCGAAATGAACAATACCCACGGTGAGGATCGCGCCAAGCAGCACAATCATTCCAGCCATGATATTCAACGCCAAACCCTGCTGTCGCAGTGAGGCAAAGAAGCCGGGCCCGACCTGCATGCCGATGGTATAGACGAACAAGATGAGCCCGAACTCGCGCACGAATTCCATGACTTCCTTGTTGATTTGGTAACCGAAGTGGCCGAACGTCAACCCGGTGAACAGCACACCCGCAATGCCGAGACCGACGCCCTTGATCTTCAAGCTGCCGAGCAATACGCCGCTCGCCGCGACGAGCGCAAGGATAAGCAGCGACTGCGCGACTGTTTCATTCGTCAACAGTTCTTTAAGCCATTCCATGATTCGTGTTACCCATCCCGGCTGCCGCGCCCGGTATCACCAGATCCTGCGCGTGCCATTCTGAGGGTATCTGTCTTCAAGGCGCCCTCAAAGATCATGAATGACTTTGGGGGGAAGGGCTGCCCGTAAGGCGTTTAAGACGGCCAGAATGTCGATGACTTCCTGCGCGATGGCGCCACTTACCGGACTTAAGTTACCGGTGGCCGCGAAGACCATGCCGATGACGCTTAGCGCCATTCCACCCAACGCGCTCTGCAGAGCGATGGATCGCATCCGGCGGCTGATGTGCATGAACTCATCCACCCGTTTGAGGGAGTTATCCATTATCACAACGTCAGCCGCTTCGGCGGTCACGTCGCTGTTCTGTCCGATTCGCCATACCGACCGTGGCGGCCATCATAGCCGGGGCGTCATTGATGCCGTCTCCCACGTAAAGCGTTTTGGCGGCGAGGGTCTCCTTGCGGACGATTGCGAGTTTGGCTTCAGGGTCTTTCTGTGCGTAGATTTCGGTGATACCTACCTGTTCGGCGAGATAGCGCACCTCCGACTCGCGATCTCCCGATACGATCATCATGCGCGCGAACTGATGCTTCGGGCCCAGGTGGTCCACGAAGGAGCGGCTCTCCGCGCGCGGCGCATCACGAAAGCGCAAGGCTGCCGCGTAGCGACGGTCGATCGCCACCATGCACTCGAGTCCGCCTTCGATCGGCGGGAGTTGATCAGCCCCGGCGAGTTCTTGCTCCGCGAGTTTGCCGCGGCTCGTGATCTGCAGGTGATGTCCGGAAACGATTCCGTGCAGGCCCTGCCCCGGCTGTTCGCCCACCTCCGTGGCCTCCGGGAGCTGGAGCGAATCTTCCTCGGCCGCCGCGAGTATGGCTCGGGCCAGCGGATGCTTGGAGTAGCGCTCCAGACTCGCGACGAGGGTCAAAACCTCCCGTTGCGCAAATCCAGGGGCGATGAGTTGTTCCGTCATCTTTGGCTCGCCATAAGTGAGTGTCCCGGTCTTATCGAAAATCGCAGTCCGGCAACCCCCGATTTGCTCCAGCACGGCAGGACTTTTGACGATGATCGACCGTTTGGCGCAGAGGAAAATTGAACCGATGATGGCGATTGGTATGGCGAGAAGCAAAGGGCAAGGTGTGGCGATAACCAATACCCCAAGGAAACGAATCGATTCACCGCTGATCACCCAGGCTAGAAGGGCCACGCTCAGGGCCACCGGAGCGTAAATGATTCCCAGTTGATCGCCCAACCGCCGCAACTGTGGCTGCCTGGACTCGGATTCGCGCATGACCTCCATGATCTTCGCGTAGCGTGAATCGGCCGAGAGCTGCGTCGTACGAATGGTCAGGGCCGACGCGCCGCTGATCGCGCCCGAGATCACCGTCGAGCCGATGGTCTTGTTAATCTTGAAGGGTTCGCCCGTGAGATAGGATTCGTCCATCAGCCCGTGGCCCTCGATCACCACGCCATCCGCCGGACAAATCTCATGCGGATAGATCACGAGGGTATCGCCCACCGCAATCTCGGCCAGGTCCACATCCAGGATTCCGGCCGCACGCTTCCGGTGGGCAATCGAAGGCATCCGTTTGGCCAGCGCGGCCAGCACCGAAGAGGCGCTGCGCAATGCGTAACCCTCCAACGCGCGACCTCCGGAGAGCATTAAGACAATGATTGAGCCAGCCAGGTATTCGCCCAACAAGATGGAAGTAACGATGGAAAGACCACCCAGTATATCGGCTCCAAATTCCCGTTTCAGAAGCTTCCGAAGCAGGTCAAGCAGAAGAGGCAGGCCGCCAAGGGCGAGCGCAGTGAGCAAGGGAATCTGGTAAGTGCCCCGAAGGGTATGGAACCCGAAGCGGAGCACCAGATGTAAGAGAATGGTCACGATCGAAAGCGCTGCGATGATCGTGGTTTTATGCCCAAGATCGAACAGCGAATTCCAGGACCGGCTTGGTGGCTGCTGTTGACGCTTTATCGCATCGACCATGCCGGTCTCATCAATGACATTCGCCATTCGTGAGAATCACTTTGAGTGCGCCCTCATTTGCCGCGTTTCCAAACGTGTCGTACGCCTTCATGATGTCGTTCATTGCGAAGCGATGAGTGACGAGCTTGCCTGGCTGCAGCTTGCCCGAGCGCACGATCTTCAGCAGCATTGGTGTTGTTACCGTGTCCACCAGCCGTGTGGTGAGCGCAATGTTACGGTCCCAGAGTTTCTCCAGGTGCAGTTCCACCGGTTTACCGTGGACGCCCACGTTCGCGATGCGTCCGCCTGCCGCGACAATGGCCTCGCAGATAGCGAAGGTCTGGGGAATCCCGACCGCTTCGATTGCCACATCGACACCGGCTCCCTCCGTCAGTTCCATCACTTGAGCTACGGCGTGCCCATCCGCGCTGTTGATCAGAGTGGTTGCACCGAACTTCCCGGCGACCGCCAGGCGATTATCGTCCAGGTCGATCATGAAGATCGCCGCCGGTGAGTAGAATTGTGCTGTTAATAGAACGGCGAGCCCCACAGGCCCTGCACCCACGATGGCGACAGTGTCTCCGGGCTTTACCTGGCCGTTCAGGACCCCACATTCGAAACCCGTCGGCAAAATATCGGAGAGCATGACCATCGCTTCTTCATCGCCGTCTGCCGGAAAGTGGTAGAGACTCCCATCCGCTTGAGGGACTCGCACATACTCGGCCTGAGTTCCGTCGATGGTGCAGCCCAGAATCCAGCCGCCGCGCCGGCAGTGGGAATACATGCCTCGCCTGCAGAAGTCGCACTTCAGGCAAGCGGTGACGCACGAAATGATGACCTTGTCGCCAACTTGAAACTCCGTGACGCCACTACCGACTTGCTCCACTACACCAATGCCTTCGTGGCCGAGAATGCGCCCATCAGAGACAGCCGGGAGATCTCCTTTCAGAATGTGAAGATCGGTTCCGCAAATCGTCGAAGTGGTAATTCGCACGATGGCATCGCCCGCATCACGGATGCCAGGCCGGGGCTTGTCCTCCCAGGCACGTTTGCCCGGCCCGTGATAGACCAGCGCTTTCATGGTAGTGGTGGCCCCTGAAGTGGGGGCGCTTGCTGTGGCCGGTTTGAGTTCAGCAGGTGTCATGGGTGTTTTCTCCTCTACCGTCCGCTCAACATTACTTTGGACAACAGCGCGTGTCTGTACCGCAAAGCTCACCACAAGACCGAGTCCGCTTGAAGTACTGCACCGTAGATGTGTCATTTCGCACAGACGCTGTCCCCCGTCAGCATTACTTTCAGAAGCAGACAAGAGGCGCTATGAGCAGTGCTTACTCGACAGAAACGAACGTTCAGTTGCGCACACCCATCGAGAATCTGGCAGGCCATATCAAAATCTGTTCTCATATCTTTGATATGAATTCACGCGACGTTCGATCAACGGAAAAGGGAACATCCCAGCCGCCCGCAGATTTGAGGGAGTACCTCGCCGCTGAACGCACAACACTAGCCTATGTGCGCACCGGCCTTTCCATGATGGGTATCGGATTCGTAGTCGCGCGCTTCGGTCTTGTTTTGCGAATCATGAAGATGAGCGTCACGGGGACTGCCGAGTATTCGACACGGACGTCTCTATGGATTGGAACTGGATTAGTGCTTTTAGGCGCCCTAACAAGCCTGCTTTCGACCTGGCAGTACTGGCAGCAAGTTCGGCAACTCAATTTCCGGATGAAGGAAAATGTTAGAGTTTCCTGGATAGCTGTCTCCCTGGCTTTCGTTCTGGCCATCATTGGAGTCGCAATGGCAGCATACCTCGTTGCGTCTTCTTCGGTTCCTCAACCTTGAACTTCCATGAAGCAAGACGAATAACCATGGAGTGTGAGACTTTGGTTCACGCTAAAGCGCTTTCCCAGAGTCGCCTGTAGCGTGATCGCTAATTTGGAAGCGCAGGATCTAATGTTCTGGGCCGACCGTAACAGGAAGTGGCTGTCGAGATCCGTACTCGGGCGCTGCGCGCCTTTTACTCGAACCGATTTAGAAGGTGAGTCGTAGCCCGAGTGAACAGGGTGGGCGTTCTTGTCGTCAACGGCACATCGACCTGCTTGGTGAAGAATAATGGCAGATTTCGCGCAAAAGCTGTTTGGACGCGATACGCCGACTGGTTCAGGAAGATGCCGTACCCTCCGCGCAACACTGTTCTGGCATCGGCAGATTGAACGAAAAGCCGATACGTGGAGCCATTGGAATCGGGCTGTCTTCAAGCAAGCCCCTATTCCGTCGTACCCAGCAATTCGGGGGATGATGCGAAAGTGGCACAGGACACTCTGCTTCCGAACCTCGATCGAGGACCGGGCCAGGCGGACGTCCGTCACCGCTTCGTCTTCTCAGGCGTGTGGGATCTGAACTACGGCAAGTCGCTTTCAAATTCCGCTGCAAGAACGCTGCTTAGTTCGTGGGCGGCAAAGTTTCTCTTTTAGGCCTTCGACTGTTTTTCGAGAGCGTCAGGTTTGTAAATTCCAACCGGACGCTCTCAACCCTTTTCATCCGAGCGTGAAAAAATGCGAACAGCTATCGCGCGGAGGCTTGTGGGAAATAGCCCCCCGGTGCTTCGGTTCCCTGCCCCGCTGCGCAGGTTTCCAGCGCAGCTCATCACGGCCAGGAGGGGCCTGTGTGGTAACCTGAGGCCTGCTCTGCCTGTCTGGAAAGCACAACAAAAACACATGGCAAAACCCAAGATCGAGGCCGGGGAACGACAAGCGCGCGAGGAAGTCCGGTTCTTGAATCGCGAATTGAGCTGGATCGAATTCAACCGGCGTGTTCTTGAGGAAGCATTGGATCGCGGCCTGCCTCTGCTGGAACGGCTGAAGTTTCTGGCGATTTTCTCAACGAACCTGGATGAGTTTTTCATGATTCGCGTGTCGGGGCTCCTGGGTCAGATCGCCGACGATCCCGATGTGCTTTCTCCGGACGGGCTGACATCGACGGCTCAAATTCACCTCATTTCCGAGCGCTTGAGGCCGATGCTTCAGTCGCAATCCCGGTGCCTGATGGAGGAGATACTGCCGGGTCTCGAACGGGCGGGTATCCGGATCGTCTCCCACGCCGATTTGAACAACGAGCAGCGTGGCGCACTTCGACTGTATTTCGATGAGCGAGTATTCCCGGTGCTGACTCCATTGACCGTGGATACCAGTCATCCATTCCCATATATCTCGAACATCAGCCTGAATCTCGGCGTTCTTCTCCTGCCGGATGCCGCGGAAGCGGAAGCACAACCAAGATTTGCCCGCGTGAAAATTCCGCAGAATGTGCCGCGTTTGGTGCAGGTTGGACCGGAGAGCATGTATCTCCTGCTGGAAGATCTCGTCTCTGCGCATATCGGCGCCCTGTTTCCGAGCCGGCGCATTCTCGAATGCCAGCCGTTTCGCATTACGCGCGACGCCGACATAGAAATTGAAGAGGATGAAGCAGATGACTTGCTGCGCACGGTCCAGCAGCAACTACGGCAACGCCGGTTTGGGGTCGGGGTTCGGCTCGAGGTTGCCGAACATATGAGTTCCACGATGGCGGATCTGCTGGCGCAGTCGCTCGATCTTACTCGCGAGAGTGTCTATTCGGTGGCTGGGCCGTTGAATATCCCCGACTTGATGACACTGCACAAACTGGATCTGCCCGATCTCAAAGACAAGCAGTACACCCCGATGATTCCAGACACTCTGCGGCAAGTGGAAACGCCTTTCGACGCGATTCGCCATCAGGACATCCTGCTGTTTCATCCGTATGAATCCTTTGGCCCGGTCGTCGAATTCGTCCGTTCCGCAGCCACGGATCCCCACGTCCTCGCCATCAAGCAGACGTTGTATCGAGCCGGACCGAATTCTCCTATCGTGGATGCTCTCATTGACGCCGCCGAGCGGGGAAAGCAAGTGGCGGTGCTCGTTGAATTGAAAGCGCGCTTTGATGAAGAAAGCAATATTCAGTGGGCCCGTCGGCTGGAACGTGCCGGGGCTCACGTTATCTATGGCGTTGTCGGCCTCAAAACACATGCAAAACTAACCCTCATCATCCGGCAGGAAGAAAACCTGCTCCGGCGATACGTCCATTTGAGTACGGGGAACTACAACCCTGTTACGGCTCGCATCTACACTGATTTCGGATTGATGACTGCTAATCCCGATTTCGGAGCCGATTGTTCGGAACTCTTTAATTACATGACCGGCTATTCCGGTCAGGACACCTACCGCAAACTCGTCGTCGCGCCCATGAATTTGAGATCGCGCTTCATTGAATTGATCCAGCGTGAGGTCGAGCATCACGTTGCGGGACGGCCGGCCGGAATTTCTGCAAAGGCGAATGCCCTGACCGACACGAAAATCATCGACGAACTCTATAAGGCTTCCTGCGCCGGTTTACCGATCGATCTTCTTATCCGCGGGATCTGTTGCCTGCGGCCGGGCGTGAAAGGCCAGAGCGAAACGATCCGGGTCGGCAGCGTCGTGGGAAGATTCCTCGAACATTCGCGGGCCTATCGCTTCGTCAATGGCGGCGACGACGAGATTTATCTCAGCAGCGCGGATCTGATGTCCCGCAACCTCGACAACCGCCTCGAAGTAATGTTCCCCATCGAGGACCCTGCGCTTAAAGAGCGGATACGCCGCGAGGCTATCGATTTGTCGTTTGCCGACACCGTCAAGCTGCGATGGCTGACGGCCGGCGGAAGCTACATTCGAGCGGACCGAGCGGGGCATGACGTGGATTCTCAAACGAGTTTGATGCGCTCTCAGGAAAGATAGCGCCGGCAGAAAAGAACGCGCCGGCTCCAAGCCGGCGCGTTTTCTGTGGGGGGTGAAGAGCACTTTGGGGGAGTGCCCTTGAGAAAAGAGTAGATCCTCCTCGTGAATCCCCGATGAACGCCCCGTAAAAGAATCACGACCAGAGAGCGCGAATGCCAAGGTACGCGACGTCCTTAAAGCGGCGCTGCACGTCCTTGACCAGCGTCGTGTCCGGATTCGTGCAGAACGTCATGCTGAGAATGACTCGCAGTTCGTCTTTCCCTTGCGGCGTCACACAATGACGCACGGCTGTCTCTTCAAAGAGGACAAAAGTATTGGACGGCGTCGGAATCTCGATCTCGGTATTGTTGCGTTTCACCAACAGTCGAGCGGACGACAACTTCGTCTCTCTTCGGCATTCATTCGCCAGCGACAACAACGCCGTGAAATGGCGCCCGTTGTAGAAGTTGTGATCGTAATGCCATCCTATGCGGTCTCGAGGACGGTCGTATATCAGGATGGAACAGGAGCTCTGATCATACAAGGGCGTGGTCTGAACGTCTTCTCCGACAATATCGGTGATCGACCGGACCAACGCCTCTGATTCGTAAAACCGGGCAACCTGCGGGAGAAGAATGCGAACTCGCCTATACGCAACAGTTGCTCCGCGCTTGTGTGCCGGAATATGAACGCGATCGCCGGAAAGATGACTCAGGACTGAAGCCCGCAGCGTTTCAAATGTCTGCGCATCGGCGAATGCGGGAAGCACTGCGAGTCGCTCGCTGAAGTCGGTCACGACTCCAAGGTCCGCAAGAGCTGTAGAAAGGAAGTAAATGCGGTGAGAAATAATTACGATCACGTATTCGTGCGGCGGGCACCGCGGAGCGGTGTAGGCAATGTAGCCGGGGGTTGAGCGAGCATGGCGAGCGATACCCCCGGTCAACGTGAACCACGAGTTTCCTCGCACGCCCGCGGCGTGCGAGGATTTGGGGATCTCCTTTACCGGGGGTTGCGCGCTTCGCGCTTACCCCCGGCTATATTCCTTGCACCGCTCCCGCGGTGCCCGCGCGAATGCGTAATCGTATTTATGAAACGCTCGACTAGGTTCTGGCGCTGGTCTAGGCTTGGCCGTCTCCCTCGTCTGAGTCTGCGGCTTTCTTCTTGGTCTTTCTCGGCGCTGCCGGCCTTTTCTTCGCCGATGTCGAGGTACTGGCGGCGCGCGGGGCGGGGCGGCGGCGGCGAACCGGGACAGCCACCTCTTCCGCAGGCCTCTCTTCTTCCGTCATCTCCGTGACGACTTCGGGCTCAGCCGTCGGCATTTGCTCTTCTACCGTCGGCGGGGCTTCCGCCAATTCATTCTCAATATCGAATATTGGAGGTCTTTCGTCGCCGCCTTCCTGCGCCGGGGCGGACGTCTGTTGCGGGAACTGATTCCCCGCGAAAACGCGGAGAATACCCTGACGGTTGCGCTCCAACCGAAATAGCCCGGATCGGCCACAGGCACGTACTGCTTCAAGGAAATTCACGAACCCGTACCGGCGTTCGTCGAAACTGGGGGCCGCGTTCTTGATGTACTGCTTCACATTACGGAGATACATCGGCCAATGCGGCGGAATCCTTGCATTTTGGAATACATCGAACAGCGCGCGCACACCTTCCTCAACCTGTGCGGGAGAGGCCGGACCTTGAGGTTGTGACGAAGGAGCCGCATGATGCGGAGCGTGCCGCCCTCTCGCCGAAGGATCGGAACCCGGCTGAGGCGGATCCTCGTCTTCCATGCTTGATGCGATGGATTGAACTGATGGGCTGGATGGACTTGCCGGGCCTGAAGGGTCTGCAACACTGATTGGACCCGCGAGACTGACTGGTGCTACGGTGCCACCCGCGCCGTCGACATCCTTGAGTTCCACGAGCAAGCTGCGATCGACCTGCTTCAGATTAACGTAACCCACTGCCGCCATCTTCTCTATGAAGTCTCTAAACGTGCTCGCGTTATAGTCGCGTTCGGTGAACGTGGAATCCAACTGCAGCAAGGTGCTCTTCAGCAAACCCAACTGCGGAGAGACCTCACGATCGGCGAGCACCTTCAACGCGCGCTGGACCAATGGCAGGGCTTTGGATAGATTTGCGTCGCCGCCGGGTACCGCAGATCGAGAGCGCTCTGCCGGACGTCGGGAGCTGCTACTCACCTGTACCGGCGCCGCCTTAATGAGGTTTTCGTACGCGATGAATTCGTGACAGTTCTTCTGCAGAATAATGCTGGTGAACGCACGTCCGCCAACCACCATGACCTTCTTGTCGTACTGCTTCAGCTTTTCGACAAGAGCCATGAAGTCGCTATCGCCGCCCACAATCACGAAGGCATTGATGTGATTTCGAGTGAACGCCATCTCGAGGGCGTCCAGGGCAAGATTGATATCGGCGCCGTTCTTGTCACCACCGGGCGTGAGGTTGCGCTGCACCATTTGAATCGCGTGCTGCGACATGCTGCGGCTGTGGTCGCCCGCGCGCTTCCAGTCGCCATAAGCGACCTTCGTCACCACCTCGCCCCGTTCCTTAATCGCCTCCAATACCGTTCCGACATCGAAAGGTCGATTCAGGGTGCTTTTGACGCCGATCTCGATATTGTCGAAATCGATAAATACTGCAATCTTCAGGCGATCTGATCCGTTCAAATAGGCTGGTCCTCCGGAGGCAAGTACTAACAGCGAGATAGTATCCTAAGTGGTGAGCTATTTCTTGAAGAGATTGTCGAAAGCAGCCCGAGGGTCCAAAACTCGACCGACGACGCTGCCGCCGTTATCATGCGTTTCCCGCTCGATTGAAGTCCTCGGCATGAAGAAATCGCACTCATTCCGGATATCTTTTTTTGTGATTCGCTCGGGAATCGGCTGGGTGCATTCGAACTGCGCACCGCTATCGAAGTTCCGGCAGTTCTTGCAGGATCTCAAATCCGCCCGACACTTCGGGCAAGTGCTTCCCAACGCGATTTCGACGGGGGGAGGGACCACGGCTCCACACATGGAACACCGCAAAACCTCCTGAAAACCCGGCATATTCATCGGCCGCGGGCCGTCCCGCTTCTGGCCTTTCGGGGGGCCGGGTTCAGGCTTTCGGGGACGCACCACTCGATCGCGGCCGTCGTCCTGATATCCGCTCTGGCGATATTTTCTTTCTGACATCTAGAAGCGACTACGACAGCGAAACGGAGAAGGTTACAGACTAAATTCAGTAAATTTCATTAACGTGATGGCGGCGCTCGGCGCCGAAGTGCTGGTTTTTGTAATTACGGAAACGTATTCGGGTGGGCATTTTTTTTTCCTGAGGAGGGGTGGCGAGCGCAGCGAGCCGGAGTGGTCAGGCAGCGGGTTCGGCCTTCGGTTTGCCTGACCACCCCGGCCTTCGGCCACCCCTCCTCAAGAGGAGGGGTGGCCCGCCCGAATGCCTTTCCGTAATTATGAAACGTCGTACCAAGGTATCGCTCTACTGCGCTCACGCTTCGCCCGGACTTGCATTCGCACGGGCAAGTTCTTGCACAGCCGCCTTGAGGGTCTCGGTAACTGCCGTGTAGGGATCAGGAACCCCTGCGAAATCCTTGGGTTGGATGGCATCCCCAAAATGGATCTCCACGGGGTGCAGGCGAAAACTGCCGCCTCGGGGCCACATCTCGAACGCACCTTTCACGCCCACCGGCACGATCGGCACTCCGAGTTCGCAGGCGAGAATCGCTGCGCCCTTCCTGAACTCCGCAAGCTTGCCGTCGATCGTTCGCACGCCTTCAGGGAAGATGAGCAACACGCCCTTCTTCCTCAGTCCCAGGGCGCCGAGTTGCAGCGCCTGGACAAGGTTGGCGCCGCTGTCGATCACGACAATTCTGCACATTTTTGCGAGAAACCCCATGACGGGTCCTTCCCAGTAGCCCGCATAGCCAAGAATGAAGATGTTGTCGATCACGCGCTTCGGCAAGAGGCTGATCAGCAATAGACCATCAAGAAAAGATTGATGATTGGGACAAAAAATGAAGGGGGACTGATGCGGCAGCTTCTCAAGCCCCGTGTAGCGCAAACGCAGGAAAACGCGAAAAAGGAGCTTCGCAACCTTTATTGAAGCGTAGCTGCTCCACAGTATGAAAGCGGAGGGCTTGAGAACTTCCCGCTGATGGAGAGCGTCGCCTGGGGGCACCTCGAGAATCTCTCTCCACGTTTTGCCTCTTCCCGCCTCCGTGTTAGCTGCGGTCAATGCGTCGATCAGTTCTCCAAGCGTATAAATGCGCGAGGCATGCTCCTGATCGATGCGAACACCGAGTTGGGATTCCGCCAGAGCGAGAAGTTCGACGCGGGCAAGAGAATCGAAGCCGAGATCCAGCTCCAGGCTCATCGAAACATCAAGCGGGCCGGCTTCCGGTTTCGCCTCCCGGATCAGCCGCGCCACCACGGCTCCAGCGCCCTCACTGAACCGCGCGTCTTCGACGACAGCATCCCCGAGGGCCGCAGCGTTCTTCTTTGCGGCCTCGTCACGCTGGATTTCGAAACGCTGCAACTTGCGTGTAACGGTTCGAGGCAACGGTTCATTGCGAATTGAAAAGGACAGAATCCGGTAATACGACGGCAGCTGCCTGGACAAAGTTTCGAGGTCGACCTGGATATGCCTGGAAATCGTTGTCAGGCCGCTGCGGCGAAATTCTTCCATATCGGGAACGACCACCGCGTGCAGCCGCTCGCCCTCTGCTTCGGAAACGCCAATCACACAGAGTTCCTTGATCCACACAGACTGGGAATAATGGGCTTCGAGCTCTTCGGGATAGACGTTCTTTCCATTCGACAGCACGATGACGTCCTTGCTCCGGCCCGTAATCACAAGGTTTCCATCGGGTCGGAGGTAACCCAGATCGCCGGAGTGGAACCACCCGCCTGCAAGGACTGCGCGGGTCGCTTCGTCGTCCTTGTAGTAGCCCTTCATGAGAATCGGACCGCCGATACAGATTTCACCGACACCACCAGGATCCGGGGAATCGATCTGCACGGATACGCCACGAATGGCCTGCCCGACCGAACCAATGACAATGGCATTAGGAGGAGTCGCTGTGGCGGCAGCGCTTGTCTCGGTCAGCCCGTAAGCCTGAAGCATCTGGTATCCCAGCCGATCGAGATCCTTCGCAATCGCGGGGTCGAAGCGCGAACCGCCGCTCGCAAGAAAGCGCAGATCCGGACCAATCGTTTTGTGGATCCTGGAAAACAGCTTCCGACGGAGCTCCGGCTTCGGCAGCAATCCGGCAGTACCGTACATCAACCAGAACAGTTTTCGCAGGGGAAACGGCTGAGTTGCGACTTGAGAAAAAATGCGTTTATGGAGGACGTAGAAGAACTGCGGCACACAGACAAACGACGTAATTCGATGTTTGTGGAAGGCCTCCACGATCCGCTGGGGCGAAACACTCGACAGGAAAACCACGGCAGCCCCGAGGCAGAGCGGCCCAAGACCATTCGCGACCAGAGGCAGGACATGCGAGAACGGCAGCACGGAAAGGATCCGGTGGCGATCCGTGATGTCCATGCATTCGGAGCAACCTCGAATCTCATGGGCGAGATTCAGAGCCGTTATCTCCACTCCCTTGGGATCCCCCGTCGTACCAGAAGTGTAGATAATCAGCGCCGTCTCGTCGTCGCGAGGCACCTGAAAGGGAGAAGGCGCACCTTCGAACTTCACGATCTCGTCCGCAGGAAGCTCGATCACCTCCGCGCAAATGCTGCGAGCCTTATCCAGATTCTGCGCGTCGGTGAAGACGAGATGGCATTCAGAATGAGCGCAGAGCCGCTTCAGCGAGGTTTCGGGCAAAGCCGTTGCCAGGGGCACAACGACGCCACCGATACGAAGAACGCCAAGCAGAGCGAAAACCCAATGCGGCACATTCTCCATGAGAATACCGACACGGTCTCCACGCCGGAAGCCGCGAGCCTCAAGCCCTGCAGCGATGTGGTTCGTGAAACGCAGAACATCCGCATAGGTATATTCTTCAGCGCGATCTGCGTGATCGAGCACGAAAGCGCAACGCTGCGGGCCTCGCTGGATCCAGTCTTCAAGACGATCGAAGATCCAGCGGCTGTTCACCGCAGGGTCAGCGGGTGGACCGGAAATCTCAGTCCGTGCGTTCATGCGTCCGTAGAATAAGATATTGCGATGCTGAGCTGGCTTGAAATTGATGCAGATGCGATCGGCCGAAACCTCGACGCATTTCGGACCGTCGTCCCGCCGAACACTGCGGTAATGGCCGTCGTCAAGGCCAATGCCTATGGTCACGGGATCGAAGCAGTCGCACCCGTGGCCGCAGCCCATGCGGACTGGCTCGGCGTCAACTCCCTCGATGAAGCGCTGCTCATTCGCGGACTCGGCATTGAAAAACCGATTGCGATCCTGGGACACACGGAGCTGCATCGACTGCAGGCAGTTGTTGCCGGCGAGTTCCGGCAGGTCGTCTATCGAGAGGATGTTGCCGCGGCGCTCTCACAAGCCGCCAAAGACGGGAAAACAACGGCACGCGTTCATCTCAAGGTGGAGACGGGAACGCACCGCCAGGGCATCGCACTTGAAGAACTATCGGGGTTCGTTCAACGGATCCTCGAATTACCAGACCTCGATATCGAGGGTGTCTACACCCACTTTGCGAATATCGAAGACACCCTCGACCCCTCGTTCGCGCAATTGCAGCTCGATAAGTTCCGCCAGGCGCTGGCCGTCCTGGAGGATGCCGGAGCCCATCCTTCATGGACGCATGCGTCGGCAACCGCCGGGGCGCTGCTCTATCCCGAAACAGGATTCAACATGATCCGTGTCGGCATCGGCACGTACGGTATCTGGCCTTCGCGCGAGACACAGCTGGCTGCTCGCGAACGCGGCCGCAAGATTACGCTGACACCGGCACTGACCTGGAAAACCCGTATCGCCCAGATCAAAACGGTTGAAGCAGGAAACTACATCGGATACGGCCTCACTTATCAGGCAAGCCACAGAATGAAGGTCGCCGTGCTCCCGATCGGCTACTTCGATGGTTACGATCGGAAACTCTCCAACTGCGGCCGCGCCCTCGTCGGCGGCCATGCCGTACCCGTCGTCGGCCGCGTGATGATGAACATGACCGCGCTGGATGTAACCGACGTGGATGTGAAAGAAGACGATGAAGTTGTTCTTATTGGGCGGCAGGGGAAAGCGGAAATCCGGGCTGAAGAGGTTGCAGAAAAGAGCGGCACGATTGCCTACGAAGTGGTGTCGAGAATCAATCCGGGAATTCCGAGGGTGATCGTTTGAGTTTGACCCACCACCCCGCCTGGCTTGCAATAACCGCCAAGACGCCAAGGGGGACAATGCTCTTTAACATTTCCCTCTTGGCGGCCTTGGCGTCTTGGCGGTTATTGCAAGCCAGGCGGGGTGGTGGGCCAAACTTCCCTTTCCACTACGCTTCAACCGAGCTTGGCGTACTTCCCGCGGAAATAGAGTAACGGTCCCGTTCCTTCCATGGCGCTGCCAAGATCGCCATGAACAACTTCCCCCACGAGAATCTGGTGGTCGCCGCCCGCATAGATCGAGTGGGTCTTGCATTCCAACGTTACGAGCGATCCCTTTATCAAGGGCACATCGGTTGTCCCGGCGAAGTAGAGTTCTGCGGGCCGCGCCGTATCCCGCTTCGCAAAAAGTGTCGAAAGATCGGCCTGGTCTTCAGCAAGGATGCTGACGCCGAACTTGACGGAGTCCTTGAACGCCTGCAGACCGCTGATGCGATTGTCGAGGCAAACCAGGATAAGCACCGGATCCAGAGACACCGAGGTAAAGGAGCTGACAGTGAGTCCGTATGGCTTGCCATCGGTACCGGAAGTCGAGACGATGGTCACGCCGGTTCCCCAATTTCCCATGAGCTGACGATACAAATCGGGAGTGATCATAAGGAGGCTCATCCTAGCACGAAACTAGATATACTCCGTCCAACCGGAGCATCAATGAAGCGGGCTTTCCTCACCGTGAGTATCCTTTTCCTGGTTCTGACTCTCGCCGCACAAACACCGACGGCGCTGCGTGTGGATGTCCGGCTCATCAACGTCGTCGCCACGGTGACGGACGATGTCGGCCGCCATATTCCGAATCTGACAGCGGACGACTTTACTGTTCTTGAAGATGGCGTCGCCCAAAAGATCGTCCACTTCACGCAGGACTATGACGTGCCGGTCAGTGTTGGCATCCTTCTGGACACGAGCGGCAGCATGCAGGGAAAGATGAAGGCCGCGACCGAAGCCGTGGAACGCTTCATCAGGAACGTCCATCCGGATGACGACATTTTCCTGATGACCTTTGCACGCGAGATCCATCTCGAGCAGGATTTCACGAACGATCGCCGAAAGCTCTCGAGAGCGCTCAATGAAATAAAGGTCAGCGGAGGAACCGTTCTCTACGACGCGTTGCAGGAAGGCCTCGATAAAATCCGACTCGGACGTCATGACAAGCGTGCGATCCTGCTGATCTCCGACGGCTTCGATGCGGGAAGCAGGAAAACAAAGCTGCAGGAGCTACTCGGCAGTATCCGCAGTTCGGAAGTGCTTGTTTACGGACTTGGCACGGCACCAACGGTCTATGCGGACCCAGCCGAGCACATTCCGTTCACGCTTCCGACGCCGCGATCCGCCGCGCGTGGCCCCGCGCCGGTGACGAATCCCAAGCTTGGCCCTCCGCAAAGGGTAGCGCCGGCGCCCTCGGGCTTCAACGCCGTCAACATGACCGTCATGACCCAGTTTGCCGAAAACAGTGGCGGGCAAGCCTTCCTGCTGGCGGATACATTCGTCGATAGCAAAGGCCCTGAAATCGAAAAAGTCCTGACCTCCGTCGCCGATGAACTGCGCGCCCAATACACGCTGGGCTACTATCCTTCGGCTCCGGATAACGGGAAGTTTCACACCATCAAAGTCACGACACACGACGGTCAGAAAGTCCGCACAAGAACGGGATATCAGGGGAAATAGCGAAGACGTTGGGCTAGCCTTGGCGTATGGCGGATCCTCACCCCGAAGGGGTAAAAGGAGATTAGCCGGGGGTAAGCGCGAAGCGCGCAACCCCCGGTCAAGGGGTGCCAGGGCTTCCTGGTACTTCCAACCGGAGGTGGCTCGCTCTCGCTCGCTCACCTCCGGCTAATCTCCTTTCACCCCTTCGGGGTGAGGATGCGTCAACAATGTCATTGCCATCTCTCCCCAGCCACCCCCGCCCGGTGTCTCGATCGACAGGATGTCACCGGCCTCAAACCAGGCGGAGAACTTCGACGGCATTTCTTTCAGGCTGCCATCCGCTCGAATTACGGAATTACGGCCAGGCTTTCCAGATCGTCCACCGGACAGGCCATAAGGCGGGAATTTCCTCCGGTCCGACAGAACCGTCACTTGAGTTCTAGACAAAAAAAGAATCTCGCGCACCACGCCATCTCCCCCGCGATTCCGTCCATCTCCACCGGAGTCGCGGCGCAATCCATAGCGCACGATACGCGCCGGATAGCTGTGTTCGAAAGCTTCCACCGGCGTGTTCAACGAATTCGTCATGTGGGTATGAACGCCAGAGATTCCGTCCAGATGGGGCCGAGCGCCCATGCCGCCGCACACGGTCTCGTAGTAGGCCACGGACTGTCTGGTTCGGGGATCGAGGCCGCCGAACGTCAGGTTGTTCATGGTGCCCTGGCTAGCAGCGGGAATCCATTCCGGCAACGCCTGCGCGAGGCATTTATAAAGAACGTCAACAATCCGCTGTGACGTCTCGACATTCCCTCCGCAAACCGCAGCCGGGGGCCGCGCGTTCACAATGGTGCCTTCCGGAGCAACGATTCGTATCGGCCGCATACCGCCTGCGTTAGATGGAATAGGCGTGGCCACCAGCGTTCGAAAGACATAGAAGACCGCCGAAGCCGTGATGGCAAAGACGGAATTCACGCTCCCCGCTACCTGAGAGTCGGACTTCGAAAAATCGACTTCCGCTGCGTCTCCGCGAATTCGAATCTTGACGGCGATACGGATTGGAGGGTCCGTCACGCCATCATCATCGAGAAAGTCGTCCGCCTCATAGACCCCATCGGGAATGGAACGAATCGCGAGGCGCGTCATGCGTTCGCTGTAGTCGAGAATCTCGCGAACGTAGCGATCGATCTCACGCCATCCGTATTTCCCGACTGCCTCCATAAGACGCCGCTCGCCGGTTCGATTCGCAGCGAACATGGCGGCCAGATCGCCTTCCCGCTCGACCGGCGTCCGAACATTGAGCAGGATCAGGTCCCAGAGGTCCCTATTAATGACGCCGCCAGAAACCAGCTTCACGGGCGGAATACGCAAACCCTCCTGGTAAATTTCCTCCGCGATTGGCATCGAGCCCGGCGACATGCCACCGACATCGGAATGATGCGCGCGGCTCGCAACGTAAAAGCGCAGCTTTCCCTTGTCGAAAACTCCGGAAACGAGCGTGATGTCGGGAAGATGCGTTCCACCGGCATATGGATCGTTGAGGATGACCATATCGCCAGGCCGGATGTCCCGGCTGGCGATGGCAGCTTTTACGGACAGCGGCATCGAACCGAGATGCACAGGCATGTGGTCGCCCTGAGCAATCATCTCGCCGGCCGCGTTAAAGATGGCGCATGAGTAATCCCGGCGCTCCTTGATGTTTGGGGAGAAAGCCGTCCGCTTGAGGGTGGCTCCCATTTCCTCGGCAATCGCGTGGAAAAGGCTCTTTAGGATTTCGAGCTGTACGGGGTTCAGTTTCACCAACCTCCCAACACCAGATTCCCGAACGCATCCACCTCACACCGGCACTCCGGCGGAACCAGCGTCGTCGAACTGTATTCGCCAATGATTGCGGGGCCGCGCACCACGTGGCCGAACGCCAGTGCTTCTCGATCATAGAGGGCCGTCTTGAATCGTTTGCCGTTGAACCAAGCAGTGGCAATTTCCAACGGGTGCGGAATCGTCACGACCTTCCTTTGGCGCCGCGCGCGAATCTTCGGAGTACGGCCCACAAAACTCGATCTCACGCTGACAAGTTCCACCGGCCTCGAGCTATCCGCATAGCCGTAGCGTTTTTCATGAAGCCCGTGGAAGCTCGCGACAAAGTCACGGGTCAGCGGCACGGTCAGTTCGTAGGATTGTCCCTGATAACGCAGGTCGACCGCTTCGACGCACCTCACAGCCTTTCCTTCGAAGCCTTCGTTCTTCATGTCGCGTTTTCCCAGACGACTCAAAACGTCAAGCTCCCGGCGAATTTTCGTTCGGGCTCCTTCTGCAGGCATGAGCATCGATTTCGAATAATCCTTCTGAACGTCGGCGAGCAGCAATCCCAAAGCCGACAACGCACCCGGGTAACGTGGCACGACAACGCGCGAGATCCCCAGAGACCGCGCCATATCCGCCGCGTGAAGCCCTCCAGCTCCGCCGAAACATACCAATGCGAAATCTCTCGGGTCATGACCCCGCTCGACCGAGATAAGACGCACGGCCTGCTCCATATTGTTATTCACGACATCGATGACGCCCTGTGCCAGCGCCTCGATGGAGGGCCACTGTCGAACCCACCCCAGGCGCGCTGCCTGGGGCGCCACGGAGTTCGTAGCCAGCGCAATGGTGCCGCCGAGAAAGAAACGCGCCGGCAACCGACCCAGAATCACGTTCGCATCGGTTACAGTGAGAGCTTCTCCGCCCTTGTCGTAGCAGATCGGTCCCGGCACGGCGCCCGCACTCCCTGGCCCCACCTTCAAGGCGCCGCCTGCATCGAGTTCGGCGATCGAACCGCCACCTGCGCCAACGGTGTGAATATCGAGGATAGGAATGCCCACGGGCATGCCATCGATTTCCGCCTCGTGCGTGACGCCCATGCTGCCCTCGCAAAGCGCGACGTCCGTGGACGTGCCACCCATGTCAAACGTGATGATGTTCGGATAGCCACACGCCGAAGCAACGTGAAATGCTCCAACCACACCGCCCGCCGGGCCGGACACGATGGTATGAACAGGAGTGGCCGCGGCCGTGGCGGCGCTGACCGCGCCGCCATTGGATTGCATCACACGAAGCCTGGTATTGCGAAGCCGGCGGTCCAGCCGGCCGAGGTAGCTTCCCATCACGGGCGCCAGATACGCGTTGATCACGGTGGTCGATGTCCGCTCGTATTCGCGATATTCGGCGAGCACCCGCGAGGAAAGAGAGACCGGAATCTTCAACCGCTCCAGCGCCCGCGCGACGGCTTGCTCGTGTCGCGGATTCGCAAATGAAAACAACAGGCAGACTGCTGCGGACTCGATCCGTTCTTGTCCCAGAAGGTCAACAAGTCCCCGGAGGTGGTCTTCGTCGAGGTTGCGTTCAATGGTTCCGTCGTAAAGGGTGCGTTCCCTCACGCCCAGCCGCAGGTTCTGCGGCACGAGAGGATCGGGCCGGCGCACGAAGATGTTGTAGAGTTCGCGACGCGTCTGCCTGCCGATCACGAGGACGTCTTCGAAGCCTTCCGTTGTGAGAAGCGCGACACGTGCGCCCTTGCGTTCAAGAAGGGCGTTCGTTGCCACAGTCGATCCGTGAATCACTTCAGCGGGATCCTGATTTTTCAGACCGTCGAGGATGGAAGATTCGGGCGAAGCTGGCGTCGAAAACTTCTTGAAGACTTCAATGCGCCCTCCGCGGACGACAACGAAGTCCGTAAATGTCCCGCCGGTATCCACTCCAATTCGTGTCTGCATCGTGAGGGTGCAAGAATCCCGCGAACCGGCGTATATTTTCAAGAACCATAATGTGACTGCACAACCCAAAGGGAGGAATTCCATGAAACGAACATCTCTGATCGCCTGCCCGTTACTCGTTCTCGTCTTCGTCATGGCCGCCGCACTCTGGGCCCAGACGCCGGCCGCGTCGCATGCTGCCGTCGAGAAACAAATCGTTAACCTGGAACGCGCCGTCAATGAAGCGGTTGCCAAAGGGGACATGAAAGCGTTCCACGCGAATATCGCGCCTGATGCGATAGCGATTGATCCCAGTGGCATCAACAAAGTCAACGGACCGGACATGGATAAGATGCTGCTGGCGAACAAGATCCAATCCTGGAATCTCGACGGTTCACAGTTTTACTGGATCAGCGATCAATCTGTGGTGCACCTGTACCGCTGGACCGGAAAGGGCACATACGAAGGTCAACCCATTCCGAGTCCGACATGGGCTTCAACCGTCTGGACGAACAAAGGCGGGAAATGGATGGCAGTGTTCCATCAGGAAACAACGGCAATGCCGGCGCCGCCCGCCGCGGCCAAGCCCGCAACCACACCAACCAAAAAATGAACGCCATCGAGAAGGCGGAGATGCTGGCGAATCTCGAATCCGGCAGGCAAGCCTTGATTGAAGCGGTGAGCGGCGTCACGGAGGACGTCGCTCTTCGGAGGCCGGGTCCTGGGAAGTGGTCTGTTTTGGAGTGCGTGGAGCATCTGGCGGTAGCGGAGGCCTATTTGTTGGCACAGGTCGAGGGGGCCACGCGCTCCGAAGCGCCAGTCGTAAATGCAGCGCGCGAGAAAGCCATCGTGCAGCGCGGCCTGGATCGAACGAAGCGCGTCGAAGCTCCCGACGCCGCCAAGCCGACTGGACGTTTCTCTACGCTCAAGGATGCCCGGGACCATTTCGATGCGACGAGGGCCAGAACTCTGAAGTTCGTTGAAAATTGTGGCGAGGATCTGCGCGCCAGACTTGCCCATCATCCGCTTATCGGAACTGTGAACTGCTACGAAAACCTACTCATCATGGCCGTGCATCCGCATCGGCATACAAAACAGATTCAGGAGATTCTTGAAACGGTAGGCCATTAGGAGGTAAATCACATTGGCAGCGACTCTGACAGAACAGGATTACCAGAATGCGGCGAAGATGCTTGGCTGTGATGTGGCGGCGATCAAGGCGATAGCAGAAGTGGAGAGCAGTGGGACCGGCTTTCTCAACAACGGTCGCTTGAGAGTGTTATTCGAATGACACCAGTAGCCCGAGTGCCGATAATCATTGGCACTCAGGCGACAGGAGCTATTTCCAGGCAACGGAAATGTTAGCGCTCCCGGAGAAATCGTAATATTCCACCTGGAAGCTATGCGTGCCGGCTGTCAATGACGAGCTAAAGGTAAACGTGGCGGATTGACTGGTCCAACTATTCAGGACCTGGACTCCGTCTATCCACATTCGTACGCCGTCATTGCTCGTGACAGTGAAATTGTAGACGCGCGACTGCGGAACCGGCAATGAGGCGGTCCATTGGACAAAAAACTCATCTACCGGCGCTCCGGGCCCCGGCGCTCCCAAGCCCCAATTGAAATTGATGACACTGTCGGTCCTCGTGAAAATCAACGTGCCCATTCTCTTGGCTGACGTCAGGGTGTAGTACCCTCCAGTCCACGGTCCCTGGACCAGTGGCGTGGTCAGCGAAATCGCAGCGGATTGCGCTGATGTGTTTCCCGCCGCGTCGTATGCCGCAACCTTATAGCTGTAGGTCGTGCCAGCGCTCAGCCCGGTGTTCTGATAAGTCAGGGCATTTATCGAAGTTATCAACACACCGTTGCGAAACACTTTGTAACCTGCGACTCCGACGTTGTCGGTAGATGCGTTCCAGGACAACTTGACCGACGACGAGGAAAGAACGGTCCCCGTGAGCCCGGTCGGCGTCGTTGGTGGCGTAGTGTCCTGGGTTGTCGCTACTGTAACCGTCGCGGAAGCAGTGGTGCTGCCGCCACTGTTCGTCGCGGTTAAGACATATGTTGTGGTTGCCGACGGTGTCACCGCTTTTTGCGTCAGCCCCGTTACTGTGCCCACAGTGGGGCTGATCGAGAGACTGGTCGGACCGCTAACGCTCCATGACAGCGTCGATGAACTACCCGACGCAATCGAAGTGGGGTTCGCCACAAACGAACCGATCACCGGAGGAGCAGGTGCGGTGGTCAACGAAATCGCGGTGGAAAGCCCCGATGTATTTCCAGCGGCATCATACGCGGAGACGGTGTAGCTGTAGGTCGTGCTCGCGGTCAGCCCGCTGTCCTGATAGGTCAAGGCGTTTAACGTCGTCCTCAGCGTACCGTTGCGAAACACTTTGTAACCTGTGACTCCGACGTTGTCGGTAGACGCGTTCCAGGACACTTTAACCGACGACGAGGAAAGTACCGTTCCCGTCAGTCCTGTCGGAATCGTTGGTGGAGTGGTGTCTTGCGTTCCGGTTACTGTAACCGTCGCGGAAGCAGTAATGCTGCCGCCACTGTTCGTCGCGGTTAAAACGTAGGTTGTGGTTGCCGACGGCGTCACCACTTTTTGCGTCAGGCCGGTTACTGTGCCCACGGTGGGGCTGATCGAGAGACTGGTCGCGCCGGTAACGCTCCACGAAAGCGTCGATGAACTACCCGACGCAATAGAAATGGGGTTCGCCACAAACGAACTGATCACCGGAGGAGCAGGTGCGGTGGTCAGCGAAATCGGAGAAGAGAGCCCCGATGTATTTCCCGCCGCATCGTACGCTGCGACATTGTAGCTGTAGGTCGTGTTCGCGGTGAGCCCGCTGTCCTGATAGGTCAGGGCGTTTAACGACGTCCTTAGCCCACCGTTGCGATAAACTTTGTAACCTGCGACGCCGATGTTATCGGTAGACGCGTTCCAGGACAAATGGACCGATGAAGACGAAAGAACGCTTCCCGCCAATCCAGTCGGGGTCGTGGGCGGAGTGGTGTCTGGTGTTGTCGTTACGGTAACCGTCGCAGAAGCAGTCGCGCTGCCGGCACTGTTCGTGGCGGTCAAAACGTAAGTTGTCGTGGCCGACGGAGTGACCACTTTTTGTGTCAACCCCGTTACTACTCCTACAGTAGGACTGATTGAGAGACTCGTGGCGCCGCTTACGCTCCAGGAGAGTGTCGATGAGCTACCCGGCCCGATCGAGCTCGGGTTCGCCACAAACGAGCTGATTGCAGGAACAGAAACCCCCGCTGTGGACTCATGGGCCCCAATGTCGAACTCCGGTCCCTGTGGAATTGTGGATCCATAGAAATCACGCAGTCCGGGATTGATCCCAGCAGTGGTCAGATCGAACCCTGCTTCGATCGCGGGAGAACCGCCCATCAACTTATATTCAGTGAGGGTTGCGAGCTGACTGGTATCCCCAATCGTTCCCCCAGTGCCCGGGCTGGTCAGTAACGGGTTGAGCTGGAGCTCGTTCGGATCGTGAGCGGCATTGCCCCATTGAAAGTTGAACGGACTGCCGCTGGCCCAATAATCGTTATGGTCAAACGACACACCCGATTGGCCGGAGGCCACGTGGGTGAGATACAGACCGCCCGTCGTAACCAGTATGTTGTTCCTGAAATGGATGTTCGTGGTTGCCGACATCAGTAAGACCGCGCTCGGTTGGCCGGAAGGGGCAGGCGTGAGGTACACCGTATTATTGTAGATTTCGGCGTTCGCTATGCCGCTTCCGCTGTTCCACAGCATGAGGGAGCCGTAGTTCTTCCGGCTGTCGTTTTCGCTGACGTTGTACCTGATGGTGTTCCCGGAATGTGGGCGGGCTCCTGAATACTCGACGAGCTGGAACCCGGACCCATCGTTGTCATGGGAATAGTTGTACTGCATGACGGAATTGGTTACACCGCCATCGAGGTCAAACCCACTGCCATCGCCGCCGCTGGTTCTGTTTTTGTAGGATTCGTTATATTGAAACGTGACGTTGTTCGATTCGTAGGCCCAGATACCCACAGGTCCAGCCGAACTTGTATTGTTTATTCCGTTGTCGTGAGCCAGGCAATACTCGATGACGAGCCCATTCGCATCACCAATCGCAATTCCACTTCCGGTGTTAGTTGGCGACGAAGCATTTCCAAGGTTGTTGTATGCGGCGCTGTGGCCGATGTAAACGTTCTGAAGCGTGTACCCGGAGGAGTTGGTATAACCGTACATCGACATGCCGTTGTTGCCGTTGTTATGAGCCGCCACGTTCGTGATGTGAACATTCTTGTACCCACTCAGACCGTTCCACGATCCGACCAGCAAACCACTGTCTCCGAAGCCGGAGACGTCCACATTGTTCACGGTGATCGTATCGAGCAGAACGTTGTTCGGCAGATCCATATAGAAGAAAACGCCAGATTCGGTGTTCGTTGTCGCGCCACTTCCCACAAAATTGATATTGTCGAGTTTCAGCCCCGCGGTGTTGTAGGCATAAAGCCCACCCGCATTTCCTCCGCTAATCACCGCCCTGCCACTCCCGTACGACGAAACCGTGATCGGGTTTGCGGCTGTCCCACCATCGGAAGAGTCGAAATACAATCTCCCGGAAAACGTACTCCCGCCTTGAAAGAAGATTCGAGCTCCCGCACCAAAATTGACGGAGTTTACCTTGGCAATCGTGTGCCAGGGAGAAGCCGTAGAGGTGCCAGAATTGCCGTCACTCCCGGTCGAACTGACGTAATAATCCGTGGCTAGAAGGTTTTGGGAAAAAAGTACAATGAAGGAAACAGAAAGGCACACCGACAGCAAAGATCTCACTAGGATTTTCTCCTGAAAAAAATTCTATGATCCGATACATTTTTGTCCAGCATTTCTTTGACACTTTCGTCATTGAAGGTGTAACCGCGAAGATCTTTAGAATGAATCGTTTATCTGTATAAACTGACTTTCGCACAAAGACATTTGCGACACTGTCTCTGAATGCACACTGGAGCAGAAATGCAGTGAATTACTGTAGGAGAAATTTCGACAACGACGGGAGTCGCACAACTTAGACGAATTGCCTAGCTTTCTTTTGCCGAGGACGGAGTCTTTGTGGAGATACCGACCAACACCGTCACACCGTACGACGCAAACAGAATCAGAATGGGCTCGAGGGGAAACCGGAAGCGACCCTTTACTGCCCACGTCACATAAAAGGGAAGCGGCATGGTCAGGAGAAACAGGATCAGCAATTGCGCCTGCCGCTGCCGGTGGGCAAACCACACGCCGGCTACTGCAAACAGCAGCACGGGATAATACCCGGCACCCGCCACAAACTGCCCCCTACCGGCAGACTCCCCTAAGTAAGTCCAATATTGCATAAAGCGGGTGGAAGCTGTACGGAGGACCTGTGCGGGTTTCTGGACGATGAGACTCCAGGCTTTTTGGTTGAAGGCTGTGCTCATCTGGCTGTCGTTCCCGGCGACCGCCTTCGGATTCTCCAGCTCCATGTGATAAGCCTCAACGGGGAAATTCGATATCACCAATTCCCGTGTGAAATTGGGCCGGAGAAACACGAAGTGATCAAAGACAAGATAGTTGCGTATGAGCCAGGGCGTCATCGTCGCCGCGCAGCATCCGATAATGAGGACTGCATACTTCAAGCGACTTGACCAACTGCTCTGAAACCGCACCAGTAACCAAAGCATTCCGAAAGGGTAAAACGCCAGGATCACTGGATTCACCAGGGTTCCGACTCCGAACAGTATTCCCAACGCCACGCTGCCACCGATGCTCGGCCTTTTTGAGAGCTCGATGATCTGAAGGATAATCAGGAGACCCAGGAGCGTTAACAGGGGGCTATATTCGACTTTTTGCACTGAGAAATGAACCGACGCGGGATAAACGGCGAAGATCAAGGCTGCGAGCAATCCGGCCCAATCATTAAAGAGCAGTTGCCCTAATCGAAAAAGCACACCGCAGATAAGCATCGACAGCAGGACTTGAAACAGCTCAAGAATGATCGCCGACAGAGCCGTGTAAGAACCGAAGACCCGGAACGTCAGGCCAACAATAATCGGATAAATGGGAGCCTCCCAGCTCGTAGGCACGGGGTGATCCCGTTGAACGAACTGTCCACCCCCAGGCGGCCCCACGGCCCTCCAGGTTTGGGGCCAGGAAAACCCTTGCCCGTTCGCCAGCGCATAGCCGATTTCGCCTGTCTCGTATCCAAAAGCGCGTTCCGTTGGGAAAACCCAGGTGTGCAACAGGACCATGGCGCCCACGCGCACGACGAAAGCAAGTACCAGGATGCCCGCAAGGAATTTGTGGAGATTGGCGGAGTCCGTCACGCGGTCGCGAATTCGCTGATTCATTGTTGTGTCTTCACTCGGGGACGGCAAGGATATCGCGACAAGTCTAATCCATTGTCAAAGATTCCAATGCCATGTAATCTTTGCAACAATGGGTTGCGATGAAGGAAATCTACGTAAACCCAGACGGAACCCTTCGGCGTAAATCCCCCTATTTATGATAGTGGACGCTCCCAATAGGCCTGTGAAATCGGACTCAGGTTCGTGGCCAGACCTCAGCTGAAACGAGCACGAGGCTCGCGATGACAAAACCGCAACCAATCGAGATCGAAAACGAGCGAGTCCTCTCCGGGCACTCCTACAATTTTTTTTGGTTTCTTTCGGCGCTCTTCGCGTTTTCGGTGGTGTTTCTGTTCTCACAGCTGGTTTCAAGCGCCGCATTGCCGAAGGACCTATGGGCAGTAGTGTTCCTGTTGCTAGCGGTAATGCTCATCAGTAATCCGATGGTTCGCTGGTTCCTTCTGCTAAAGATGAAGCGGCCATTACGGCGAGGCCCGAGAAGCGGATCCAGTGTGGCGGTTGTGACGACTTACGTTCCCGGCCTGGAACCTCTCGCCATGCTGGAACGAACTTTGAGGGCGATGGTCGGCATTACCTATCGCCATGACACATGGGTTCTCGACGAGGGTGACAGTCCGGAAGTCCGAAAACTCTGCGAGACGCTGAAGGTCAATCATTTCAGCCGGAAAGGCCGCTCTGAATACCAAACCGATTCTGGAACCTTCGAACGGGCAACAAAGCACGGCAACTACAACGCATGGCTCTGGAGCGTCGGCTTCGAGCGTTATGAATTCATCGTTTCCTTTGATCCCGATCACGTGCCGGAACCGAACTTTCTGGAGGAGGTTCTCGGTTACTTCGACGATCCGAAAGTCGGATATGTGCAGGCTGCTCAAGCCTACTATAACCAGGACGTCAGCTTCGTTGCGGCCGGGGCAGCGGCAGAAACCTATGACTACAACTCTACAATTCAAATGGCAAGCTATGGTCTGGGTTATCCCATCATTATGGGCTGCCATAACAGCCATCGGGGCGTCGCACTGCGCGAAGTTGGCGGATTTGCGGCTCACGATGCGGACGATCTGCTCATCACCATCCGTTATCGAAAAGCGGGCTGGGAGGGTGTCTACGTTCCTCTAATTCTGGCGCGCGGATTGACACCGGTAGACTGGAGAGGCTATTTGATTCAGCAGCGTCGATGGGCCCGGTCCGTGCTGGATATCAAGTTTGGAGGAAGCAATCAGTTCGGTTCAGCTCTTCCGCTGAGAACTCGAATGATGAGTTATCTCCACGGCCTGAACTATCTGCAACCTACCCTCATGTTTGCGGGTTCTCTGTATCTCCTGCTCGCCTGTCTTTCACGCGGTTACCTGCCGTTCATCGCAACGAACATGCAGCTGGTGTCTGTTCTCCTCATGGTGATTACACTTACAACGTGCCACTTTTTCCGGCAGCAGTTTTACCTGGATCCCAAAACAGAATTCGGCCTGCACCTGCGCGCCCGGATTTTGCGCCTGGCAAAGGCCCCATTTCTTTTGTTGGCATTTCTGGACGTCATTCGTGGAAACAAACCCAAATACGAGGTCACATCCAAGGTCAGGAATCACAGAGGAAGCCGGATGTTGCTGCCGATTTTCGGACCGGCAGCGATCCTTATACTCATCGCCTGGTACCGGGGAATGAGGGCGGCCCAAGTCTATCCTATCGGTTTGCATCTGGCTGCCGTCGTCACCGTTTTGCTTTGTCTGGGACTGATTCTCAGCGAGTTTACCGCTGATCCCGAGCCTTACGATGATAGTGTGCATGTTCGAGCAAGGAGATCTGACAAGGTATGAAAATGGCCTTTCCTGCCGCGGGAACACTGAACACTCGCGGTGCTTTAGGAGGCTCCCGTCTGCGGACTGTCATCTATCTGCGTGACGTGCTTCGCGAATTGGTCATTCGAGACATCAAGATTCGATACAAAAGGTCGATGCTGGGGATCGGGTGGTCGTTGCTGAATCCCCTTCTCCAGTTATCGGTTTATTATTCTGTATTTCGCTGGATACTTGTCGTTAAAGTCGCAAATTTTGCGGTCTTCCTGTTCATCGGGATTCTCGTGTGGAATTGGTTCCAGTCTTCGGTTTTTTTTGCGAGCGCTGCCATTACGGACAACTCCATGCTGATCAGGCAGCCTGGATTCCCTGTTGCAATTCTGCCGGTCGTCACCGTGACATCGAATTTGGTTAATCTGGTACTCGCGTTTCCAATCCTGTTGTTTGCCCTGCTTATCAATGGCTTCTCCCTGACTCTGGCCGTTCTTGTCCTTCCACTGGTTCTGGCAACCCAGTTCATGCTGACGCTTACGATTGCGTACCTGGTCGCAGCCTTACAAGTTCCTTACCGCGACACCCAGTACCTGCTTGGAATTTTCCTGTTGCTGGGGCTCTACCTGTGTCCCGTTTTTTATAGTTCAGAGGTTTTGCCGGCTCATGTTATTCCCTTTTACCGGCTGAATCCTTTGGCACGGATTATCGAAAGCTATCGCGACATTCTGATGTACGGTCGTGTCCCAAGTCTTTCCGCGATGGCGTTGACCATCGCAGCTCTCGTACCGTTATTGATGTTGACCTACACCTATTTCAGGCGCGCCAGTTATCGGTTTATTGAGGAAACCTAAGTGGACAGTGCGCTGATTCTCGACGGCGTCGGCAAGAAATATCGCGAGAGAGACCCTCATCGTGCGTGGACTCTTCAAGAATCGCTCCTGTCGCAATTCCGCTACAGGCAATCTCGAAAGTACTTCTGGAGTTTGAAAGACGTCAGTTTTGTGTTGCCCCGCGGGAAGATGCTCGGCGTCATCGGGCGCAACGGCGCGGGCAAATCCACGCTCTTGCGCCTGATCGGCGGCATTGAACGGCCGGATGAGGGGCGAGTCAGCGTGAATGGACGAGTCGGCGGGTTGCTCGAATTAGGAGCTGGATTCCACCCGGACCTTACCGGTCGAGAAAATGTGTTCACCAGCGGCATCGTCCGGGGCTTTACTCGCAGAGAAATCCAGGAGCGCTTTGATGCGATCGTCACGTTCTCGGAACTGGAGACAAGTATCGATAAGCCGATGCGAACCTATAGCAGCGGAATGCAGATGAGACTCGGCTTTTCAGTCGCGATGCACACACAGCCGGACTTGCTGCTGATCGACGAAGTCCTGGCAGTCGGCGACATGGCCTTTCAGCGCAAATGCCTCGACGCAGTGTCTGGCTTTCGAGAACAGGGCGGAACGATCATCGTGATTTCTCACGATCTGGCTATTCTGGATACGACATGTGACCTGGCCATCTGGCTTAGTTCCGGCAAGATCGTTGCATCGGGCCCAGCCGCGGCGATTGCGGAGCAATACAGCACTTTCATGGAGGAAGAAACGCGGCGACGCACACGCGAGGAGACTTTTCGTCGTACGCGTAATGCGTCGATGGCGCAGAATAAGGAGCAAGCCCGCAGCAATCAGGTGGGTCTCCAACTGGGCAAGAACAGGTTGGGTTCTCAGGAAACTTCAATCGATCAGGTTCGCATAATCACGGATTCCGGTGAGTATGACGGCGAGATTGCGAGCGGGGACAGCCTCAGCGTGGAGTTGACCTACTCCGTGCGGAACCCGGTGGACTCCCCGGTTTTCGGTGTCACCATCCTCCACGAGGACGGCAGGATCTGCTACAACATCAGCACCGAAGGCGATGGCCTGAAATTTACCAGGCTCACTGGCCCGGGTCGCGTGGCAGCTCACATCGGAAATCTCACATTGGATCCAGGGCCTTATTTCATCGATGTTGGAGTCTACGAAAAAGACTGGAAGTATGCGTATGACTACCATTCGCGCGTCTATGCGCTAAGTGTACGGCCGCGCGACCAACACGAAGGATTTGGTCCTGACGTCGGTCCGATTACTTCGTCGTGGACGCACACACCGTAAAATGTGTCGGTGTCCCCTTTTGACTGAGGATGGACACTTCCATCGCCGCTCGCCGCTTCAACGCCTCCTCGGCGGACCCAGGGTTTTGGCAAAGTCAGCAGCAGCTTTTTCTGTTTGTCCCATTCGCGAATACAGCTGCCCTCGCTTTTTGTACGCCTCAAAATAGTCCGGCTTGAACTGGATCGCCTGAGTGTAATCCGCCAAAGCCTGCTCGAGATTTTGTCTGTCCTCCTTGGTACGGTTGCGAGGACTTTTTTCGGTGTAGACTCCTGCGCGGCCGTAGTAGGCCTCAGCAAAGTCACCTTTTAGGTGGATGGCAAGATCGTAGTCGGCTAACGCGCGTTCAAAATCGGACTTCATCCAGGCATAGACGCCGGCTCGCCCATTGTAGGCTTGTGCATAGTCGTGTCTCAATTTAATGGCCAGATTAAAGTCGGCTAACGCGCGTTCGGAATCGTCCCGCTTCCAGGCATAGACTTCTGCACGCCCGTTGTAGGCTTCCGCATTGTCACCGTTCAATTCGATGGCCTTGTCGTAGTCGGTCAGCGCCCGATCGGCGTCGTTTTTCTTCCAGGCGTAGGTGTCTGCACGACCGATGTAGGCTTCCACGTAGTCGGCGTTCAACTCGATGGCCTTATCGTAGTCGGCTAACGCCTGTTTTATGTCGCCTCCCCCCTGGGCATTGACCTCTGCGCGCCCAAGGTAAGCTTCCGCGTCGTCGGGTTTCAACTGGATAGCCCGGTCGTAATCCGCGAGCGCCTGTTTCTTGTCCTTGGTGCTTTTGGCGTAAACACTCGCGCGACCGACATAGGCCTGGACGTAGCCCGGTTTCAGCTGAATGGCGTGATTGTAATCGGCGATTGCAAGATCGTCGTTTCCCTGGCCGCTATACTGACGGGCTCGAGCGAAATACGAGTCGGCAAAATCCGGCTTGAGTTCTATGCCCCGAGTACAATCCGCAATTGCCCGGTCGTACATTCCCCTGGCTCCATACGCTTCTCCGCGGTTCGTGTAGGCTTCGGGAAAATCGGCCTTGAGTTCTATCGACTGTGTGTAATCGGCAATCGCCGCATCAAAGTTATTAAGCCCGCGGTTCGCTAATCCGCGAAGAAAATAGATCGCACTCCGATTCAGAGGCGATGGATCCCCGGCGCCAGGACCGAGAGCGTTATTGAAAAGCGCAATCGCCCCATTCCAATCTCGCAGAGCACTCTTCACTACTCCCGCAGCGAAAGAACCCAAAGCAGGTATTCCGGAAGGAATTCTGGTTTCAAAGATGAAGCTCGCTGGCAGAACAGCAACAAAGGGTGGTCCAGACCCTGCGCGACGAGAATTCTTCGTAGACGAGTCAGGCAGGTATGGTAACAGCTCAAGGTGTACCTGGAGCGCGGACTCCTCCGCTGCCCCCTCACGATGGCCCCAAAGTACAATCGCAGCCTGGTTTCGGTTTCCCTCCGTTCGGGCCGCGACTTCACCTGCTTCCACTGGAACAGCGCTATCCTGCGCAACGATATGGACGCGACTCTCCGTGTCCAATTCTCGATGCAACAAAGAGAGCAAATTTTCAGTTGCGGCAACTGGAGATCCCGGTTTGTCGAGGGCTCCAACGACCAGGGTGAACTGTTTTGGGGATTCTTGCTGAGGATGAGATTGACAACCTGTACTCGCCAGGAGGAAGAAAAGACAAAATAAGCATCCGAACAATCTCATGTCTACCTGACTCCTCCGACATCTCTCCGAATGCAAAAAAACAATCAATTGTCGCATAGAATTCACGTAATCCAGCCTGTGGTTTAGCCTCTTGCCCTTCCGTTGTCCCACGGCGATACTGACAACGGAAAGAGACTGATGATGGGCAGTGATTATCCAAAGGAATTCTACTCCGCACTACACGACGGGTCGCTGAGGTCCGCAAGGCAAATCGTGCCGCTGGTTCTGGATCTGATTCATCCGCTCTCCGTCATAGATATCGGCTGTGGCACCGGTACGTGGCTATCTGTTTTCAAAGAGTTGGGAGTAACGGACATCCTGGGTATCGACGGCGATCATATAGCGGAAGAGTTGCTCGAGATCCCCAGAGAATCCTTTACAGCAGTGGACTTACGAAAAACGCTGCAGGTCCAGCGGACATTCGACCTCGTGATGTCCCTCGAGGTCGCCGAACACCTGCCTCCGGAAGCCGCCGAAGATTTCGTGCACAAACTGACGCAGTTCGGACCGGTTATTCTCTTTTCCGCGGCAATACCGTTTCAAGGCGGTACCAATCACTTGAACGAGCAGTGGCCGGACTACTGGGCGCATCACTTCGCGGCGCTGGGTTACGTGGCGGTTGATGCAATACGCCCTCGAGTCTGGCAAGACGAAAGCGTCGAATTCTGGTACGCCCAGAACACCCTTTTGTTCGTCCAGCGTGATTACCTCGTCAATTGCCCTTCGTTAGCGGACCAGTGGAACGAAAACGCTCCCGATCGCCTATCTATCGTCCACCCGAAACCTTACGTATCTCTCAATCGGAAATATATGGCGGTCGCACAGGCATACGCGGCCGCTTCCGTAGAGGTGAATGAACAGAAGGCCAAGGCCGTATTTTTCTGGAAGGAAATCGCGGAATTAAAATCAAAAAACAGATATCTCCTGGATGCCTGCGACAGCCTGTCAACCCCTGGTGAGAACAGCGAGAAATGAAACCGGAAAACAAGCCTGTCCCAGAACCTGCAGGAGCTATTCCGTCAACCGCTGTTGGCGCAATCCGCCACGAAAGCGGCGTTCGTTCTCCAAGAGCGGCTTCCTATGTCCTTGCAGATATTGAGGTGACGGAAAAGCTGCCGTCCTTGTCGGTGCCCGAAGGCAGGACCGGTCTCGGCATTGTCGTTCGCTGTAACGATCGCCCGGTAGGGTTCATCATGACGGAAGCGACGCCGGGAGAGAAACTCACTCCGCAACAATTGACCGACTTGGTGGGGGAGCGCATAGGCAATGTACAATTTGAAGCGAAATCCTCTACGGAAGATTACCCGAAACTCCCCTCCCTTACTGTGGCGATATGCACAAAAGATCATCCGGAGGATCTCGCTCAATGTCTCCGGCAATTACTGAAGCTCAGGAATGCGCAGACGGATTTCGACATCCTCATTATCGATAACGCGCCATCTGACGAGCGAACAAGGAACGTTGCGGAGTCGCTGCCAAATGTTCGTTACGTTATGGAACCCAAACCGGGCCTGAACTTTGCCCGCAATCGCGCGCTGCGGGAGGCCACAAGCGATTGGCTCGCATTCATCGACGATGATGTCACCGTGGATCGAATCTGGCTGCGCGGACTTCGTAAAGCCATTGGCGAGAATCCCGACCTTGGCGGGGTCACGGGTCTGGTTTTGCCGGCTCAACTCGAAACTGAAGCACAGATTCTGTTCGAACGCCGCGGCGGCTTCGAAAAGAATTTCAACACGACACGTTATACCGGCACTATGCCTGGCCATCCCTTTTATCCGTGTGTCGGAGGAAAGTTCGGCACAGGTTGTAACATGGCTTTTCTCAGAAGAGTCTTGTTGGAGTTGGGCGGGTTTGACGAGGCGCTGGACACTGGATCAGCGCTCCCCGGAGGTGGCGACACCGACATCCTTTATCGGGTCGTCCGGGCAGGCTATCCCCTCATTTACGAACCTGAGTTTCTGGTTTATCACAGGCATCGGCGGGAATATGGACAGTTGCGCCGCCAGTACTGCTACAGCTGGGCACAAGGCTTAATGGCATTTGCCGTTAAGTCCTACAGGAGTGATGTTGCCCAAAGGCCGAACCTCCGGCGGCTGGTCTTGTGGTGGTTCGGCGACAAGCTGCGCGAATTGCGCATGAGTCTCCGACGCCAACATCTAATGACCCCGGACATTCTGCTTGCAGAGTTGTATGGCGGAATCGTGGGTCTCGTATTTGCCTACCCAAGGTCGCTTAAGCGGACCGAAGAGATACGAAGACGGAATCGATGAATACAACGGGCCAACTGCTGCGTGAGAATGTCTTTCTTGTAGGTCCGCGCTGGGGGCACCACGCCCAGCATTCGGGGTATGAGGCCTTCGGACGCTATGTTGGCACTCCGTTGGGTTCGCCCATAGATTTCCGCTGGATCCAGGGGAAATGGTACCCCTTGAATCGCGCCTTCTCCATTGTGGCGCAACATCCCATGTACTCGGTTGGTGCAGCGTTCAATGAACTGATCACCCTCCAACACATGGTCCGCCATAGCAAGGGCCTGTATCACGTAATCTACGGCGACACGGATATTCGTTTGCTCCAGCACGCTCGCCGACTCACACGAAATCGACTGATCGCATCATTTCATTTGCCGGATTCCTTGTTGCGGGAAAATCCGGCCATTCGCAAAGTCGCCAAAAACCTCGACGCTGTTGTTCTGGTGTGTGAAGCGCAACGAAGTTACTTTGAAGAGCTGATGCCACCGGAACGCGTGTTTGTCGTCCTGCATGGAGCAGACACGGATTACTTCACGCCCCCATCGCAACCCACGTCTGATCCGATTTGTATAACAGTCGGAGCACATCGTCGCGACTTTGAGACCCTCCGGACAGCGATCAGGCTTGTCTGGGAAAGTCGGCCGGATATGCGCTTTGTTGCGGTTGGAACCCAGAGTGACAAGAATTTCCGTTTCACGGGCCTCGATGATCCCCGAGTCACATATCTGGACCGGATCACTGACGCGGAGCTGCTCCACGCATACCATGGCGCGGCATTGGCAGTATTTTCGTTTGAAGCCGCCACGGCCAACAATGCCGTATTAGAGGCGATGTCGTCAGGTCTGCCTATCGTTGCAACAGCGGTCGGCGGTATGCCCGAGTATATACCCCGGGATTGTGGCTTGCTTTCCCCGAAAGGAGACGCGGAGGCTTTGGCTGCCTCAACACTGGACTTACTCGGAGACTCCAGGAAGAGGTGCATCATGGGCAAGGCCAGCCGCGCTCATGCACTGACACACGACTACCGTAAAGTCGCCGATCGGATGCAGCAGATTTACCTGAACGTTCTAAAGCAACGGTGAATCTGATTTCACGAACTGCCTGACATTTTTCCTGCCGGCTCTTTCCGCATGGCCCCCGAAGAGTGTGACGATCAGGCGACCAACACGCATATGTTTCAAAGTTGTAATGTGCTAGTCTTCGTGTTTTCAATACCACCCGAAGGAGTTTCCCGTGAACGTTTACGAGGGGAAAAACATTCGTAATGTCGGCATCGTTGGACATGGCGGCAGCGGCAAGACTTCGCTTATTTCGGCAATCCTTTTTAACACCGGCGTGATGACTCGCCTGGGCCGTGTGGAAGATGGGACGACGCCCACGGACTACGACGAAGAAGAAATCGAACGAAAGATAACGATTTCGGCAAAACTCGCTTTCTGCGAATGGAACAAATCCAAGATCAACATGCTCGACACACCGGGCTTCGGCGTCTTCATTCAGGAAGCTCGCGCAGCTCTTCGAGTCGCAGACGCGGCAGCAGTGGTCGTCGATGCTGTTTCCGGCGTGATGGTTCAGACCGAGAAGGTCTGGAACTACGCCGAGGAGTTTGGGCTTGCCCGGCTCATCGTCGTCAACCGCATGGATCGCGACACGGCGAGTTTTGAAAGATCCCTCGAATCCATCCAGCAATTATTGGGACGAACTTGCGTTCCGATCCAGATTCCCATCGGGGAAGAGAAGAAGTTCAAAGGCGTCGTCGATCTGGTCGCGATGAAAGCCTACATTTCGGCCGGTGATGGCAGCGCAAAATTCACGGAGGGCGCCATTCCGTCGGATATTGAAGAACGCGCCAAAGAATTCCGGGAAAAGCTCGTCGAGGCGGTTGCAGAGAGCGACGAAAAACTGATGGAGAAGTTCTTCGATGCGGGAACTCTCTCGGACGACGAACTCGTCGGCGGCCTGAAAAAGCAAATCGCTGATGGCAAGCTTTATCCGATCGTGTACACGTCCGGAACCGGAAACATCGGGATACCCCAGTTCCTCAACACGATCGTCACTTATCTTCCAGACGCTACCGCCCGCGGCTCCGTAGTGGGCAAAGACTTCAAGGGCGGTGACGTCGAACGCAAGGTTGCTGACACCGAACCCTTCTCGGCCTTTGTCTTCAAGACTTACTCAGACCCCTTTACCGGAAGAGTTTCGCTGTATCGCGTCTACTCCGGCGTAATGACTGCCGACGTTCACCCCTATAACGTCAACAAGAGCGCGGCCGAGAGATTCGCGCAGATCGCCACAATGCAGGGCAAAACGCTGGTTCAGGTGTCCAAACTGCATGCCGGCGATATTGGGGCAGTGGCCAAACTCAAAGAAACAGCCACCGGGGACACGCTCGCCGACAAGGCGCACGAAATCACTTACCCCGCTGTGAAATGGGTCGAACCTGTGATTTCCTTCGCCATCGAACCGAAGTCACGGGGCGACGAAGATAAAATCAGCCAGGCCATCCACAAGCTGATGGATGAGGACCTCGGCCTCGGCTATTCGCGCGAACCGCAGACGAAAGAGTTTCTGCTGGCCGGTCAGGGCCAGATGCACGTCGAACTGGCGGTCTCGAGACTCAAGAAACGCTACGGCGTGGAAGTGCTTCTACACCCGCCAAAGGTTCCCTACCGCGAGACCATAAAGGGCAAGGCCGACGTTCAGGGAAAACATAAGAAACAGAGCGGCGGCCACGGTCAATACGGCGACTGCAAGATCAAGATGGAACCCCTTCCCCGCGGCGGCGACTTCGAATTCGTGAACGAGATCTTCGGAGGATCCATTCCGAAGAACTTCATCCCCGCAGTGGAAAAAGGAATTCAGGAATCGCGCCAGAAGGGTGTGCTCGGTGGATTTCCGACTGTGGACTTTCGTGTGATCCTGTACGACGGCTCCTACCACGACGTCGATTCTTCGGAAATGGCATTCAAGATCGCCAACTCTCTCGCGTTCAAGAAAGCGATCAGGGAAGCCAAGCCCATCCTTCTCGAGCCCGTCATGAATGTTGAAGTCATGGCGCCGGAAGAATTCGCAGGCGATCTGATGGGAGACCTCAATAGCCGCCGAGGCCGCGTTCAAGGCATGGACGTCCGCGGACGAAGCACCGTCATTAAAGCCAAGGTCCCCCTTGCCGAGATGCTCAGCTACGCCTCGGATCTCACATCGAAGACCGGCGCACGCGGCAGTTACACCATGGAATTCGACCACTACGACGAAGTGCCCGCGCACCTCGCCGAGAAGGTCATCGCCGGAGCAAAGGCGGGACAGACAGGCGAGGAAGAGGAAGAAGAATAGCAGGAACCGCCAAGACGCCAAGGTCGCCAAGGTCAAGAAAGATGGGACATTGGGGACAGAGAGCAATTTCTCAATGCGGAATTGCTCTCCGCTCGGCCTTCAACCCGCTTGCCATTTCGGGACGTTCACGAAATTAGCGCAGAATCCACGTCCTTAGATATCCCTGCAAGTCGCAAGGATGCTCAGCGAAACTTCAGAAGGTGCCGGACGTGGTTTGTTCAAAGCCGGCGCAACTGAGCTCTGGGAAATGAGGCAGTTTCCGGTATGGCTACACGGGAGTTGGGAACGCTTTAGTTCAACCTTTCGGCGTTTCGGATGCCATCGACGAACCTGCGATGTTCTTGGAGACTGCGGAGTAAGACTCCAGCCCCACAGCGACGCCGATACTTGACGCCAGGCAGAGCTTCTGCCGAGGTCTTCCGTAGCACGCTTTACCTCTGGGCTCCACGCGCAAAGCGGATGCCAATCCGGCGTTTTCCTTGTCACGGGTGTGCGAGGAAAATAGGGTGGCCGAACGGCCAGCCTTAAAGACGTTAACCTGGGGCGCGTAAAGTTTAATCTGCGGTCGAGTATCGTATCAAAGACTTTGACATGTTAAAGTAACAGACCATAACGATGTCAGGGGAGGAGCTGATAATGCTGAAACTTATCTTCCGCACAAGCGCTTGCATCGCTTTTGCCATAGCGTTGTCGGCTGGGGCTTGGGCGCAGTCCCCGGCTTCTCTCACAGTCAGCGGCGATATTCAGCAGCCCTTCACGCTTACTGCGGCCGATCTCTCAACTATGCCCAGAGCCACAGCGACGACGAATTGCTGTGACCGGCCCGTACATGCACGACGGCAGCATCGCGACGCTTTCCGAGGTCATTGACCACTACGCTGCCGGAGGCCGCACGATCGCCGCAGGCCCCCGCGCGGCCGTCGGTGCAAACAACCCCAACAAGGCTCAAACTATTCGGGGTTTCAAGCTGAGCGATTCCGAGAAAGGCGACCTCATCGCGTTTCTCGAAAGCCTGACGGACAACGAGTTTCTGCATGATCCAAGGTTCTCGGATCCCTGGAAACGACAGATCAACGGAGGTTCTCTATGAGCATCAGTGCCAGAAATCAGCTTAAAGGCAAGGTCACAGAAGTCATTCTCGGCGATGTCATGGCGCACATTACTATTCGCGTCGGTCAGAACCTGATCGATTCCGTCATCACTCGCAAGAGCGCCGACGAATTGAACCTTAAGAAAGGCGACTCGGTTATTGCAGTCGTCAAGGCAACCGAAGTGATGGTCTCCAAAGAGCGCTGAGATCAAGAAGGCAACCTCAGCCCGGGAGCGTTGCAGCCCAACTAATCGAATCGAAGAAGCGCCTAAACTCAGGTCTCCCAACGTTTATCAATCGTTTATCAATCGACGCCGTGCTTCCAACGGGCGTAACCGGCATCTCGTCATTGGAACGAACCCGCGATTCACGACTACAGTTGCTGGTCGGAATTTCGTGAACGTCCCCGAGATAGAAAGACTCTTCTTCCCCCTCGCCTCTGCGCGAACGCCTTTACTTGCCAGCCGGGAGAAAGATAAGCTTTGTCACGGTCGCACCAGAAAAGAGTATTCCGATGACGCTGACGGCAATTCAAAGAGCGATGATTATTGGTCTTGGCGCAGGCATTCTCCTCACGCAGGGATTGGCCTTTGGGCAACGTGGCGCGGCCACCCCTCTTCCGGACTGGAGCGGCGTGTGGCAGATGATGGGGCCGACAATCTTCGATGCCGCAACAGTGGAGCCGCCCAATGGACGCGCAGGAGATCCGGGCGTGCGGGAACGCCCGCCGTACAACGCCGAGTGGGAAGCCAAATACCAAAAGAATATTGATGCGATCCGGCGAGGTGTCCTCCCCGATCCCGTCAATACCTGCGGAACTCCTCACGGTTTCCCGAGAGTCATGAACCTCCCGGATGTTTATGAATTCCCAGTCAGGCCTGAGCAAGTCTGGATCCTTGGGGAGAACGGGCCCAACGTTCTCAGAATTTACACAGACGGACGCGCTCATCCCGCGCCCGAAGACATGTGGCCAACGTATTCCGGAGATTCCGTAGGGAAATGGGAAGGTGACACACTGGTCTTCGACACCGTCAGCACCAAGGGGGCTCGCGATGCAGACGTCATCGTCGATAGAACCGGCGTCGTGCTGAGTGAAAAGATGCACGCTGTTACGCGTATGCGGAAAATCGACGACACGACGATAGAAGCGCAGATGGTTATCGAAGATCCAATCGCGCTCAAGTCGCCGTGGCGCGTCACCAAACGCTATCGGCGTCAACCGGCCGGAACCCGCGCGTATGATTATTCGTGCGCTGAAAACAACCGGAATCCGGTAACACCGACGGGTCGAACTTTGACTCTCGGTTCCGATGGAAAACCGATCGATAAGGTGGTCGACTAGTGGAGAGAGTTGCCGTGAAATCAAAAATACTACGCGTCGTCCTTGCCGTCCCGGCACTGGCAGCCCTACAGCTGGCCCTTCTCGGCCATCATTCCGCAGCGATGTTCGATAGCTCCAAGGTCGTGGAGATCTCCGGAACGATAAAAGAATTCCAATGGACAAATCCGCACGTGTGGATCCAGGTCAACGTGCAGAGCGCCTCGGGCACTCAAGAGTGGAGCATTGAAGGCGGCGGCCCAAACACCCTCTCGAGGCAGGGATGGCGTCCTACGAGTTTCAAAGCCGGCGAAATGGTGAGCTTTCGGGTGAACCCCATGCGTGATGGCACCCATGCCGGGCTTTTCGTCGGCGCAAAATTCTCCGATGCGAAAACGCTGGGCAGGTGGGAAGCCCAGCCGTAGCAATCCAACAATGCTCGCGTTCCTGGTTTCGCTGCTTCTGGTTCAAGCGCCAAACCTGCCAAGTTTGAATGGCACCGTCACCGGTGCCTTGCACACATCTTTGGGAAAACCCGCAGCGGGCGTTCGTGTCACGGCCCTGGTACCGCCGGCGTCATCCGATGAAGCGTTTAGTGCAACTTCAATGGTGAGCCTTGGAGAGACCGACCCAGAAGGGCAATACCGTCTCGAGGGGATTCCTCCGGGCCGGTATTACGCCGGACGCGTGGACTTTCCAACCTACTATCCCGGATCGAATAACCTCACCGGAGGCACGATCATCACTGTGCCTCCGTCAACGACCGTCTCCGGCATGGACTTTGTTCTGAAAGACGAAAGTTCCGGGCGCGCTGCCACGTTCGGCATCTTTTCCATTCCGAGTCTACAGATACCCATCGCCACACTCGTGGCAGAGAGTCGAGGACTGTTTTCGAGCGGGCCCTCTCCCCCCGGGAGAGGGTGGCCGAAGGCCGGGTGAGGGCGCGCGAATGGGGACTCATCCGACCCTTCGGGCCACCTTCTCCCGGGGGGAGAAGGCCGCGCGAACACCTGCCGGTTTTTTTGCAAAGTCATGCTGGAGAAAATCCCGAAGTCGTTTGAAAAGTCCGCTCGCTTCCATAGGCTTCAATGGAACGTCTTCGGGTTTCTTTTCCACACCGTCACATGAATTCCTGCGGGCGCCTGGCTGCGCGTTGCATCCAGATCGTCGCCGACAACCGTACCGTGATGGGTGGATCGTTGTTTCAGGGCGACTTCGCGGCACAGGCCCGTGGGGCCGACTAGCGGTGGCCAGAGTCATTCGAACGTATAGTATGATCGTCGGTCATGGTTCTGAACAGTCCGTCGAAGGAATGTGCGGAGACCGAGCGTCTGACGAGCACGTCTTGATGCAGGACGCAAAGGCCCGAGTGACTGTCATCATTCCGGCGCGCAATGCGGAAGCCACATTGGCTCGGACGCTGGACTCGCTGCTCGCCCAGACCTTCAGCGGGTGGGACGCCGTCGTCGTGGATGACGGTTCGAAGGACGGGACGTCCGAGATCTCCGCGCGGTACGCGGAATCGGACGGACGCTTCCGGCGGGTTTCAGGATTGTTTGGAAGTGCCTCGGCCGCACGCAACGCCGGCATCGGCCAGGGAGGTGCCGAGTGGCTGCTGTTCCTCGATGCCGACGACACTCTTGACCCGACGATGCTGGACGAGATGTTCGCGGCGGCGGATGCGCGGCCGAACATCGGCGCCGTGCATTGCGGCTGGCGGTGCGTGAACCAGGACGAACTCATCGCGGAAGATCGGTGCGCGGCCGAAGGGGACCTGTTCGCGTTGCTGGCTCGCAAGTCGGCGTTCGTCATCCATGCGTGTCTCGTGCGCCGCTCGGCTGTGGAAGACGCGGGCCTGTTCGACCCCAGCCTGAAAACCTGCGAGGACACCGATCTCTGGGCGCGGGTCGCGCGCTGCGGCGTGGATTTTGTCGCCGTGCCACGGACGCTCGTCACCTACAACATCCGGACGCGGACCACCTGGTTCGACCCCGAACAGCTGATCCGCGACATGCTTCGCGTCGTCTTTACGAACCACGGGCCTGATCCCAGGGTGCACTGCGCCTCGGCACGCCACGCCCTTGGCGCTCCGCGGGCCGATCTGGTTGTCACAGCCTACCATTGCGGAATATATGCCGGCGGTCTGGCTGTGGGGAGCGGCAAGGACCCGCAGAGCGTACTCGATCACGTCGCTGAGGTTTTGGCGACCGAGGGCGTTGGACCGATCGCCGACCTGGATCCGGAGTGGTGCGCGAACAGCATCATTGCCGGTATCCCGGTGTCCTTGGGACGTTCCCCATCCGCGTGGCCGGAACTCTGGGACCAGATGTCACCGACCCTGGTCGGCCTCTTCGACTGCCTGGAACGTCAGAGCAGATCCCCGGGACTACGGCACGGCGTCATGCGGGCGCTGGAGCGCCGTATCGCCGGTTATCTTTTGAACGGGGGACGCGTCGGCGGGACCATCCGGGTAACGTTGGCTGCGGACGCGCCATTGACCGGAGTCGGGGGACCGGACGTGCACACGGCGCGCATCGCTGTGACCTACGACGGCGCGATCATTGGAGAGTTGTCGTTGCCGGTTTGCGACGATGTCGTCCCCGCCGCTGTGCTGGCGGACGCCATCGCGGGCAGATTCGCCTGGCCGATCCTCGGCCGATATTTTGCCGCCGCGGTCTATCCCGGGCTGACGATCCTTCCCGCCGGGCAGGGGCAATCGGTGATGCGCGGCAAAGTGCACATCGCCGATCTCCCGCCTGGGATCTCCTCGAACGACACGGCCTTCCACGATGAGGCGGGCTGGGCGATCTTCCTGCAGGAGGTTTGGGGCCGGCCGGAATGGCCGAAGGATGCTTTCTATGAGCCGGTTCGCGCCCTCAAACACCCGACGGTTACAGCGCCCGAAGTGGTCCTCGAAGTCGGCGGCGACTGCCCGGGCTTCACGGGTCTCGCCGCTGCGGCGAACGTTCGCGTTCAGATCGCGGGCCTGGTCTCCGGCTGGCTGTGGCTCGAAACGGACGGCGGCGAACTCGGCGCGGACCGGTTGGCCGCCTCCGCCACCCAGGCGCTGGGCTACGACCTTTGCCGGCTGGTGGTACGCGAGGCGTTGCTGGGCGAGCCGCTTGATGGCCGGCGCCTCACGGAACGATTGGCCGCCGTACGAGACGCCCGCAGGCCGTTCGACCACGTCCAGCCTTCCGGAACGGAGCGCGAGCCTGGTAGGGTGAAGCCTCAAGAAAGGACGAAGTTGGAGTGGGGCGTCGCGGCCGCGGCGGCCGGATTGGCTGACGGGACGCTCCTCATCGGTCGATGGCCCAGCCAGTCGGACTGCGACCTCAGCCTGGCACGAGGCACTCTTCCCGCTGCGGTCGCAGACATCTTGCTTGCGGTCGACCTCGACCGCCCCCCGATCCTGGCGACGAACACCCACACCCTGTCCCGCCCGAGTCGAATCCTCTATGCGCCCGAAGTGGCCGGCCCGCCGTCCTTCGCTGCGGTCACTAGAGGAGGTGGATCCGGTCCCGTCGATGCCCGGGGGATTGTCCGGCACCACTTCGAGACGCTGTTCGCGAGCCGCGCCAATCCCTGGGGCTACACCTCGAATTACGAGCAGACGAAGTACGAGCAGACGCTGTCTCAGCTGCCCCTGACTCCGCGGTCGCGGGTCCTGGAACTCGCCTGCGCGGAAGGTCATTTCACTGTCCAGTTAGCGTCCAAGGTCCGGTCGCTCGTTGCGGTCGACATTTCGGAGACCGCGCTCGAGCGCGCCCGCGAGCGGTGCGCCTTGCTGGACAATGTGACGTTCCGCCGTCTGGACCTGGCGCGCGATCGCATAGAGGGCGTCTTCGACGTCATCGTCTGCAGCGAGGTGCTCTACTATTTGAGCGACGTCGCCGAGTTGCAAAACGTCGCGAGCTCACTTGCCGCGGCACTGGCCCCCGGGGGGCGCCTCGTGCTGGCGCACGCCAACGTCGTGGTGGACGCTCCGGGCGAGACCGGCTTCGACTGGGCCGTTCCCTTCGGCGCCAGAACTATCGGCGAAACCTTCGCGCGCACCTCAAGACTGATCTTCGAGCAGGAACTGCGAACGACTCTTTATCGCATTCAGCGATTCAAACGCCGGGGGGCCGTGGATCTGTTCACGCTGACCTCGACGTCGCCGCAACGGGTCGTGACGGCTGACTTCTCCCTCCCCGAACCCGACGTCGCCCGGCGTATCCTGTGGGACGGCGGCGTCGTTGTCCCAACCCCAGCAGTGCACCCGGCCACCAGGCGGCTGCCGATCCTGATGTACCACCGGGTGTCTCCCGACCGCGCTTCGATCCTCGGCCGGTACTGCGTCGAGCCCACGATGTTCGAGGCTCAGTTGCGCTACCTCCGCGACGTGGGCTTTAGATCGGCGTCCTTCGAGACATGGCGCCGAGCACGCCGATCGCGGCAGCCGTTGCCCGGCAACTGCGTGCTGATCACCTTCGATGACGGATATTACGACTTCGCCGAACACGCCTGGCCCATTTTGAAACGGTACGGCTTCGAAGCCACCGTCTTCATACCGACCGACGACGTGGGAAACATCGCACGCTGGGACGAGAAGTACGGCTCGGCCGCCGCGTTGTTGGGTTGGGAAGATATTCGGGGGCTACGTGCCGAAGGCGTGCGCTTTGGCTCTCACTCCGCGAGCCACACGGCGTTAACGAACCTGGACAACGAGGGCGTCGTCCGGGAGCTGTTGAGATCGCGCATCGTCATGGAACAGCAGCTCAAGGCACCGGTGAGCACGCTTTGCTATCCTTATGGCCTGTTCACGCCCGAAATCGCCCATTTTGCGCAAGCTTGCGGCTATACCGACGCCGTATCCTCCCACGGCGGCTGCAGTCCCCTGGATGACGACGGCTTCGCCCTGCGCCGGGTCGAGGTCGATGGCCGCGAGTCATTGAACGCGTTTATCGCGTCCTTGACGTCGTGACGCGTAGAGACGGCGCGCCTGGGCGCGCCGTGTGCCAGATCTTTTCGGGATATCCTCAGCCTCTACTGGCGCGACCCGTGGCTGTTGTCGTCCATCGTTCGCTCGGGGTAGTGTCGTCGATCTTCGAGAGCGGATGCACCTGCGTGTTCATCCCGCGGCTCCAGGCCAGGATATCTAGTCCCTTTGAATCCTGAAGTCGCCCTTTGTGGTCCCGCACGTCCAAGTGCCGGTAATGGTTCGGTTGTAAGAGACGACGTCCGCCAACTTGCCGTCAAAAACGAAGTGATCCATCGCTCCAGCCTTGTTTTTAGCGTCCGCTTCAAAGTGAGCGGTCCACTTCGTGGAATCGAGTGTCGCAACTTTGATCTGAATGATGTTGGGCCCGGGATTGATCGTTCCGGTTACAGTCTTGCCGTCCCAGTTCAGAATGACAGTCAGGTCATACCGCTTGTCTTTCGAAGGTCCGAACTCACCATACCAGGTGCCAGTCAATGGATGTCCTTCCTGGGCTACGGCGGATACCGTCACTCCCAGGACTATCAAGAGACAAATCAAACGTGCAAATTTCACTCGCATCCTACCTCTCCTCGAGGCTGCGACCCATGCCCAAGGTTTCGCACGGGCTTGCATTCGCAGCCGTTCATCCAGATGTCCATTGAAGGCTGCGCCCTACGGCACAAACAGTTTGCTGCGGTCCACCGACTCCTGACTGCCAAGCATCAGTTCCGGTCCCTTGTTGTTGTCCTGGCAGATGTATTCAAACAGATCCGAGTTGGCGGTCCAGCGCATCGTGAATACGGGGGTACTCCAGGTCGCCGTGTAAGCGCCGGGATCATCGATCGTCGCCTGGTACTGCATGGTATTCAGGTCCGTGCGGGTGAAGCGCTCGATGAAATGAAGCTTTTCCGTATGCGGTGTACCCCGGGTATCCATCCAGAACTTTTCATTGTATCCAACGGTATCCACGACCAGCGTATCGCCATCCCACTTCCCAATGGAGTGTCCGTAATTCGTGGGGATGAGGTTTGCCGGGTGGGATCGTCCATCCATATAGATGATGCGATAGGAATGCGGCCCGCCCTCATCCATGATGTAGATACGGTCCAGATCGGGCATTTCCAGCAACTCGGTTCCGTACGGTGTTGCGAACTGGCGCGCGGCGCCGGAAGCCTTGCACCGAGTATGGGGCTCGAACTGGTCGATCTGGCGTTGGTCGTAAACCGACTTTGCCCAGGGCTGGAACGGAACTTTGTCGAGGATGCCTTGCGGTAGAGTCGTGCAGCAGCCACTCCACCGGCCCGTGGGTTGCCCCGCGATGGAACCCATAATCGGTTTGCCATCGGGACGGCGGGGAGTTGGCGGCGCGGGCGCGGCGGGCTGTCCTGCGTTTGCACCTCGACCACCACCACCGCGGCCTCCACGAGCACCCGCCGCGGGCGCGGCGGCTCCCGCCTGACCTGCTGCGGGCGCAGCGGCGGCCCCAGTCTGGCCTGGCACTGGCGGCACTGCCCCACGCTGACCCGCTGCCGGTGCGGGCGCCTGACCGAAAGTTATGCCCGCCAAAGCGAGCGCCACCATGATCGCCATCACCAGGGCGAGAATATTCCTTATTGAACTTCGCACGTTGGAACCTCCTGCCGGACTCGCTATTGCTGGTCCGCCTGGCCTTCGCTGGAAGCGGCGCCCATTTTCTTACCGGTCTTTGCCAATACCACGCTTCTCGCGTTCACCCGGTTGCTGCCATCTTTTGCCAGACTTCCATTCACGATGACTTCGTCGCCAATCTTCATCGTCGTGCTGGTCCAACCGCTGCCCTGAAGTCCATGCGGCGGGCCCATTTCAAAGCCCCACTTCTGCGCTCGGCCGGTTGTCTCGTCCATCACAGTGATGTAGAACCAAACATGGGGATTGGTCCATTCGATCTTCGTCACATATCCCCGCTTTTCGACCTGTTTCTTACTGTCGAACTCCGCCGAGAAAGAATGGTGCGCCATTGCCGGCACAATCGCCATTAGCAACAGCCCCAACGTCAGCACAGCAACGATGCTCTGTCTCTTCATTTTCTCTCCTCCTGTTTTAGGTAAGATCATCATACTCTTGATGGCTGCGCCCTATCGGGCTCAGATTCGCTCCGCTCATGCGCAGCGGCTCATCTACGGCCTGTTGTCCTGGCACAAGAAGTAAGGAAGCTCCTCACCGGCGATCCATTGAAGCGTCCAGCCGGCCGTCCATGTTTTCGTATACGCTCCGGGATCGTCGATCGTGACTTCGTACTTCAATGTATTCATATCGGTACGAGTAAAGCGCTCGACCAGATGAAGCTTGTCGGTGTGCGGAAGCCCCCCGTTATCGAACCAGAACTTTTCGTTGAAACCTTTGATGTCCTCAACCAGCGTGTCGCCTTCCCATTTTGCCACTGCCCGACCGTAGTACAACGGATTGTCCGCATCGCCGCGTAACTGGCCCACCTGGTTGCGTGCATCCGTGTACATGATGCGTTCGTTGCGGTTACCGCCGCCCATGAGGACAAAAATTCTGTTATGGTCCCGGTCCTCGAGAAACTGCACGCCATAAACCTGCTGAAACTGCCGCGGTCCGCCGGGCGGTTTGCAACCCTGAAACATCGGATCGCTGCTCAGAAAGTTGCGTTGCCGCAATTCGTAAACATCCTGAGCCCATTTCATCATTGGGGCCACTTTGGGGGCATCCGCGATGTTCTTCAGAAGGCCATAAGCGTCCATGGGAACTGTCACGCCGGTTTGCACAAGAGAGGTCGCACTCGGATTTCCCCAGTACCCCGTCTCGCTCTTTGTGGCCGGGCCCAGTCTGGGATGTCCGTCGGGCCAACGCGGTGTGGGCGCGGCGGCTGCGGTGCTGCGCGCCGGCGGCGTTCCGTTATAGCCGGTCAGCACACTTTTTCCGTTGAGCATGACGGACTTTCCCGACACCTGTTTCGTTCCGTTCCTGGCAGTGTATCCCTCGACCGATATCGTGTCACCGGGTTGCACCGTGGTCTTGCTCCAGCCATTCTTCGCGAGGAGGATGGGGCTTTCGAGTTCCACAGCCCAGAGAGCGGGAGAACCGCTCGTAGCGGGGACCTTGATCAGGACATGGGTGTAAGGGTTTGCCCAATCGATCTGTGTGACAGTTCCCTTTAGAGATATCGGTTTTGTCAGATCGAACTTGGCGGCAAGCGTGTGCTGCCCGAACGCTGGACCGACTGCCAGAAAAAATATGGCGGCGCTGGTTGCCAGCAAACCGACGACATTCTTCATCCCTGTTCCTCCTGAAGATTTCGGGAGATTGTAAGCCATACCGGCACTTTTGTATCTGTTTTAGCAAAAAAATGGGACGAAAATCCTACAACGGGGGGCCTGACGCGAAGGCTTCGCTCGACCCGTAGATTTCCCAGGACAAGATCGGCTGATCCGAACGGATCCGGATATAGCCGCCGACCTGCGTCGTTACGGTAGGTACGAGTTCACTCACAAGCCGGGCAATTTGCTGATTCGCTCCCAGTGTGACGGTGCCAGACTTGCGAACATCGCCGCCCGGCGTGTAGATGTCGACCGTGATCGTCGCACCCGCGGCTCCGGTGACGAAGCACAGCCCCGTAAAGAGCTCTCCACCATGGGCAACATGGGGAAAAATGAATTCCGAGGACGCCGGACGCGAGCCCATGGAAACTAGGTTGAGCGGATTGGCAATATCCACAGCACCCACGAGAATGGCGCTACCAGACGATGACGGAACGGTGCTGATCCGGACGGCGTCCGATTGTATATCCGTGGGGATCGGGAACATCGAATTCAGTGCGAGGACGGTGACACCATTCCCTGAAACCGGGACAACTACAGAGGAGCCCCGGAATTGAACCGTCGCCGTCGCCGTCGCGCCCAGATTCACCAGCGTGACCGTCGTCGAATATGCCTGGCCGATGACGGCATCAGGAAACGTCAAACTTGTCTGGCCGGCCGGAGATTCGAGAGCTGCCATTGCGAGGCGTCCAGGGCCTTCTATAACTTCCAGCCCAGCCAGAGGCTGCGTGGAGATGATGCGGGAAGCTGCCTGAAGCGTCGTGCCAATGCGTCCTCTCGCCGGAATGTTGAGCACAGTCGACGTCGATGCTCCAATTCCCCTTATCGTGATACTCGCTGCCTGCAGCGATGGATTCACCAGCCACAGAGTCGATCCGGCGTGAAGGACAATGAAGTCCGACATGAGGTCCCTTGGAACCTCGCCGTCAAGATCGAGGTTGTCTCTCGAGCCTGTGGCAGAAAAAACGCCCAGCCCCGGCGCTGAAGGCAATACTTCCACCCATCCTTCCAGCGACGGCACGTCAAACAACTCCGTCACCAGCTTCACGTATTGCTGTCCAGGGTTGAGGGGAACCGTCGTCGTTCCGAGGAGCGCCCCGTTGTTGTCCATAGCCCTGAGCGTGACGGACATGGCGGACAATGCAAGCATCGCAATCCCGGTGTAACGCGTTGCGTTGTGTTGCACGAAGGGAATGATCTTTGGCGAAGCCACCAGGGAGGGATCCACAACGATTCCGTCCGAAACGCCTGCGGCGCTGACAAACCCCTCATTGTTTATGGCACGCACCGAGAAGTAGTACGTAGAACCGACTGTCAGTGTCAGTCCGTTCGCAACTGCGAAGTTGGACGTCGTGGTCGTAAATGCCAATACATTCGAACTGCCAGGACTCGTGCCGATCGCATATTGATATTCGCGAATACCCGTCTCTGGATCGTCAGAACTCCACGACGCGCTCAACGATGTCGTGCTGTTCGTTGCGGCGCCACCATCCAGAACCACCGGAGTTGTAGGTGGCGTTGGATCCGAGAACACGGTGTAGTCACCATTGGAAAACCGGTAAGTGATGTAGTCGCCGCCATGAAGGCGCGACTCATCGAAGCTCGTCTGGATGCCCGTCGAGCGCGCCAGATCCTGGAGTCCGACAGTAGCGCTTGCTCCATCGGAAAGCGGTCCGCTCAAGGATTCATAGAGGAACTGTATGTCGTTGCTGCCCTCGAAAAGCACTGTCTGAAAGGAAACGCTGGAATGCACATCGCGGCCGCACTCATCGAGCACACTCAGCCTGGACCACTGAACAATGAGGCGGCGCTCCGGCGCAGCGCCAACGACGCGGGTGCTCACGGCCGTCACGCCGGGAATGATTACCAGATCATCAAAGAACGGCGCAATCAGTGAACGCGGCATCGCCCGGGTTTCCGCCGAGATCGAACACGCTGCAACCGCCGGCCTTTGAGCTGCCTGCGCGGGAAGCGGCCCGTTGTAAAACTCCGGGAATGCCCCGGATTCCAAACTGATGAACCCATTGGTCGCGATAGTAATTTGTGATCCTGCCGGATAAATATCGCGGAATAAGCTGAAGGTAAATGGCAATGCCAGGGACGCTGCGGCATCGTCGTTACCCGAAAAACTCAGATTCGTGCCACCGGCAGACGCGGAAGCGTCCGTAAACGCATAGGCAGTCGGTGCGACGTTCGCGCTTGGCACCGGCGCAGTCACTTCAAAGACCGGCCCGAACACATCCAGGCCGTATGACGAAACGGACAGCGGCCCCGTCGTCGTTCCGTAGGGAACATTGGTGACAATGCGCGTGGTCGTCGCGCTGACGACGCGGGCCGGTATTCCATTGAAGAGAACCTGGGCGTTGAGCGGATCGAAGTTGGCCCCGTCTATCGTCACCGATGTCGCTGGAGGACCACTGAGCGGCGAAACACTTGCAATCGTTGGCGGCGCAGCGTCGTAAACAAACCCGGCTGAAGTGATGCCGTTGGTTCCGTCGGAATTCATCACGATAACGAGGGCAGAACCCGGATGGTTTTCGGGGACAAGAACATCGAGGACGTTTGAAGAAATGAACCTCGCGTCGGCTGAAGGTATTCCGCCAAAGAACACCTGCGCTCCCGATCGGAAGTTCGATCCGGCTACAGTTACGCGAAAGCCACCCGCCGCTGGACCTCTCCCGGGACTCACGCTAATCCCGGACGGCTGCTTAGGAACAACAACAAAGGTTCCGCTGAGGACTGCGGCATCCGTCCCACGATTAACGGCAATGTTCTTCGGACCGAGCGCAGCCGCCGAAGCCACAGTCAAAGAAAGGAGGGCACTCGTCGGCGCGGCCGTCGAAGCGTTGTTCGCGAATGTGGGAGCCCCAAGGGATATGTCTTTCGGGCTGGACGGCGTAAACACGGCTCCGTTCGTCAAATCGAAACCTGAAAGCGTCAGAGTTCCGGAAGACCCTGCGGCAAACCTCGGCGCGAATGTCGGACGTGTGATGTTGAGCGAGCTGATGCTATGTGAAAGGACCTGAATTGTTATGGCAGAAGGCTGTGTCGAACCGGCCGCAACCTGGATGGTTTGTCCCGATGCAAGTGTCGATTCATTCGGATAATACGTGGTGCCAAAGTTTGTACTGAGACCCGCATAGAAGCCGCCGATATTTCCTGCGACGACCGGACCATCCAGCGGCTCGGCATAAAGACGATAGGCTCCGTATGGCAGGAATCGAAGGGTGAAGCTTCCGTCCGACAACGAAATCGTGGAGACAGCTGCCGTTCCATCGCTGTCCACGGCCACGACCTGCGCGCCCTTGACCGGCTGAGTTCCGCTCATCACGGTTCCGCTGATCCGGCCGACAGCCGGCGTGCCAGCAGGATAGATTTCGCTGATGCCGGCGATGTCGTCGTACTGCAGGGTCCGCTGATCCACCTGCGTCGGAGAGCCGAACGGCGACATCACCGACGAAACCATGCCGGAGTGATCGAGACCGAGAAAGTGGCCAATCTCGTGGGTCAGGATACTCTGGATGTCGTACCTTCCGGATTCGCCGCTCGTGGACCAGGGTTGATTTGGATTGAACAGAATATCCGCTTCATTCGTGATCCCCGTCGAGCTGCTGAAGTAGCTCAGCGTGACGGCGAGAGTTCCGGAACTCCAGGGAAAGGTCGTGTCGCTGAAGGACACCAGGTTGACTGAATCGCTGCCCCCCGCCGTGATGACCGCCGGGCCCATATAGTTGACCCGCACGTTGGCCGTTGGCACGTTCGCCCAGGTTTGAAAGGCGGCATGCACAGCAAGAAATTCGCTGCCATTATTGATTTGATCGGAGCCCTTCTGGCTGATGAAGTAGTTGATGGGCATCGACGGCCAGTGCGCGGCCATACCCGTGGAAGCGGAGAGAATGCGCGTGTACCCCGCAGCATTTACCACTACTCCCAGAGATAAGCCAAAAATCAGCAGGAGCCTTCTCAACGCACTCGATCCACCATCGAGCGAATCTGACTCTTGAACGTTTGTAGAGGCATACGGGACGCGCGCGCGGGTCTTCCATCGGCGAAGGTGAGCTCGGAGAGAGAATTCGCCACCTCGCCATTCGAAACCGTGAACTTGCCCTGACCCAGTCCGAGCACCGTGAGATAGCCGCCGGACCGCTCGACGAAAACAATCGTGCTCTCGCCCGGGACAAAAGCCGGCATGCCGCCGACATGAAGAACGGTATCGCCAATCTGTCCGCCGACAGTGGTGACTTCCATCGTGCTGGCACCCTGGCCCTTGATCGCCTCGGTAACGTCGATGGTGGTGGTCGTAAGAATCAGTTTTCCGTCTGGGCTCCAATACGTTCGCGAACCGCGGACAACGCCCTGAACGATTCTCTGCGACCGCGTGGCGAGATCTTCGAGGGTCAGGCGCTCGACCGTGGTCGCATGCGCCACTGTGGCCAGGCCGGTGAGGATCATAAAGGAAGCCATCAGACTCGAGAGGAGTTTTTTCAGCATCTTTTCGGAGTCTAGCATGTGGACGTCATTTAACCGCCAGACCTACAAATCGGGGACAACCGCGCAAATTCGATGTCAACAATTCCGAAGGTTTGGACGCAAGGATTCGGGAAGTGTTTCGAGGCTAATTCGGGGCCGTGCTACCATTTCCCATCTATGGCTGTGAACCCGGAACTCCTGAAGATTCTCGTCTGTCCGCTTTGCAAAGCCGCCGTAGAGGTCGTGAATAATGGACAGGGCCTGAAGTGCAGTCAATGCCACCGCGTCTATCCGATACGCGACGACATCCCCGTGATGTTGGTCAGCGAAGCCAAGGTTGAAGACTAAGGACCTTTTTCTCAGCCTTTCCTCAGAGGCGCGCATCCTTCTCATCCGTCTGCGTTCCATGGGCGACAGCCTTTTGCTCACAAGCCCGATCCGCGCGCTCAAGGCAGAATTTCCCGGTTTCCTCATTTCCGTTCTCGTGGAATCGCGATTCGCCGACTGCTTCGACGGTAATCCCGATATCGACGCAATCCTGCCGATTCGTCGAAAGTCGGATGCTCTGGGTCTTCTGGGGCGTCGTTTCGATTTAATTCTCAACCTCCACGGCGGACCGACCAGCTTGATGTATGCGCTGATGGCGCGCGGCCCGCGGATCGGGTTTGAGCAATTCCAATACGGCCGGATGTATCGCGGTCTTCTTCCACGACCCGACCCGGCAATTCACAGCGTTGAGGCTACGATGAAAGCGTTTCGATGGATGGGCGTCAAACGTCAGGATGCGCCGCCGCTCCGCTATGAGACTCATCCAGAGGAAGCCGCGGAATTACGGGCTTCGTTGCCCAAACCTTATGCCGTTCTCCATCCCGGTTCAGTGATGGAAACCAAACGTTGGGAGTCGGGGCGATTCGCGCAACTTGCACGATCCCTGCAGGACCTCGGACTGAACACCGTTGTAACGTGCGGGCCGGGAGAAGAATCCATCGCTGCCGAAGTAGCGCGACAGGTGCCCCACTCCAGGCTTCTTCTCGGCCTCCGCATTCCACAACTTGCCGAACTGCTTCGTGGCGCAAAGCTATACGCCGGCAACGATTCCGGTCCCATGCACCTGGCGGCCGCAGTAGGAACGCGGGTCATCGCGCTGTGGGGATCGTCGGACTCGCGGCGATGGCGGCCCTGGGGTGTGAGCCACGCGGTTGTTCAGAATCCATTTGAGTGCAATCCCTGCCCGGGCTATCGTTGCCTCGTTGCGCCGACACCTCTATGCATCGAGTCGGTCACCGTCGATCAGGCAGTCGCCGCAGCAAAACAGGTACTGAATCAATCATGACTCTGACCCGAACTCGCGCCGCTCAATTGATCTCGGCCTTCGCCGGTAAACGCGTTCTCGTACTCGGCGACGTCATGTTGGATCAATTTATCTGGGGAAAGGTCCGTAGGATTTCCCCCGAAGCGCCGGTACCGGTAGTCGAAGTGGCAAACGAAACGTATCACCTTGGCGGTGCGGGCAATGTTGCCGCCAACATCCGGGCGCTTGGCGGCATTCCTGTTCCTGTGGGCCTCATCGGCGAAGATTTCGCAGCGGATCGCCTGACAGACCTCCTGAAAACAAACGGCATCGAAGCCTCAGGCCTTCTTGCAACGCCAGGGCGCCCGACGACAATCAAGACTCGAATCGTCGCGCATGGCCAGCAAATTGTCCGCGCGGACCGCGAAAGCAAGGCACCGCTTTCGTCAGAGAGCAACTCCGCTCTGGCCGCGATATTCGAAAAGTGGCTCCCTTCGATCGGCGCAGTCGTTGTGTCCGACTACGACAAGGGTGTCGTAAACCGCACCCTTCTGGGAGAGGTGCTCCCGGCGGCCGATCGCGCTCGCGTCGCTGTGCTGCTGGATCCGAAGGTTCATCATGCGGACTACTACAAACCGATCACGCTCATTACGCCGAATCACAGGGAAGCCGAACTTCTGACAGGGATGTCGATCGAGAATGAGGACCAGCTCGAAGATGCAGGGCGAAGGCTGCTGGAAAAATTCGAGTGTCCGTATGCCCTGATCACACGCGGCGAAGAAGGCATGTCTCTGTTTTTTCCCGGCGGCTCACACCACTTGCCGACGTTCGCTCGTGAAGTGTTTGATGTAACGGGCGCGGGAGACACGGTGATTGCGACTCTCGCGCTGGCTCAAGCCGGAGGCGCGACGATGGAAGAATCGGCAATTCTCGCGAATCATGCCGCGGGCCTGGCCGTAGGCAAAGTCGGTACGGCAACTGTGAGCCCTGCGGAGCTGCTCGTGGATTTCGACTCCCGCAATGCGAATTCTGCAAATTAGTTCCCCCCTTCAACTAGGCGGCGGCGAAGCCCATGTTCTCGAGCTGACTGAGGGCCTTCGACGGCTCGGCCACGACGTGCTCGTTGCGGGCCGCCGCGGCGGCGCCGTAAAACCCGACATCCACTTTCCTTTTCGCAACGCCCTGGACCTGGGTACTGTGCTCGGGCTGCGCCGTCTGCTCAAACGCGAAAGATTCGACGTGGTTCATGCGCATGTTGCCCGGGATTACCCGGTCGTCGCCGCAGCAGCATGGGGCGTTCCGGGAAAACTCGTCTTCACGCGGCATCTCCTCTATGCCGTCAAAGCGCACTTCCTCTATCGCCGGGTCGATGGCTGGATCGCACCAACGAACCAGATTCTGAAGACCCTGGCGATCCTTAGGCCCCGGTCTTCCGCAGTGATACCCAATTGGGTGGACCTCGAAAAATTCCCTTTCAAACCTCACGCTTCGCACAGCCCTATCGTCCTGGGCTTGTTGGGACAGATCTCGCCTCACAAGGGGCATGACGACGCGATTGAAGCCCTTCGAAGGCTTGGCGCGGGATATCGACTGGTCATTGCAGGCAAAGGCGAGGACAGTTATATCCTCAGCTTGAAGGAAAAGTCGCGCAGCCTTCCGGTGAATTTTGCCGGCTTTGTTTCCCTGCCGGACTTCTTTCAAATGGTGGATGTGTTGCTCGTACCGTCATGGGAAGAGCCATTTGGAATCGTGTTGCTGGAGGCGATGGCCAGCGGCATCCCCTTGATCGCTACTGCGGCCGGCGGGCCACTCGACATTGTTCGCCCGGGAATTGAGGGAATTCTTGTTCCGCCTCGCGACGCTCAGTCCCTCACAGAGGCCGTTCGCTCTCTCAAACCGCTACGCGAGCAGATCATTCGCGACGCGCGTTCACGCGTGGAACAAGAATTCGATATCCGAACGGTGATTCCCAGAATTGAAGCGTTCTACCGCAGTTAGATCTAAACGACTAGTGAAGCGGGTATGCGGTCGGGTCGTAGCTGAGTCCTAGCGTAATGATCTTCTGAAGCAGTTGATCATACTTGATACCGGCATGGGCGACCGAGTCGGCGAAGTCCTCGTTGATCGCAATTTGCGGGTTCGGGTTGGCTTCTAGCAGATAGAATCGGCCGGATTCGGTCATGCGGTAATCGAGGCGTGCGTAACCGCTCAGATTAAGCAGCCGGTAGATACGCTTTGAAAGGCGCTCCACGTTGCGGTGCCACTCGGGAGGCAGATCGGCGGCTTCTGTTCGCAGCCCGACCTTCTTCTGGTAGTTCTTATCCCACTTCACTTTGCTTGTCGCAATATTCGGAGCACCTTCCGGCAGGTTTTTCATGACCAACTCCCAGGGCGCGTAGGTCTGCAGTCTCCGATTGCCGATTACCGAAACATAGATCTCGCGACCCTCGATGTATTGCTCAGCCATGGCGTGGCTTTGGGTCTGCTCGTGAATAAACTTCACGCGTTCGGTGAGTTTGTCATCGTCGTGCACGAGGGAACCGCGTGAAATGCCCAATGAAGCGTCTTCCGTGGTCGACTTCACAAAGAGCGGAAATCTCAGGTGGTGTGGCCGCGCCACTTTCCTACCTATCGGAAACACCGCGAATTTCGGCGTCGGTACCCGGTGATAGGAAAGGATTTTCTTGGTGAGCGCCTTGTCGTGCGCCAACATCAGCCCGCGCGGGTTACAGCCGGAATATGGCTGCTTCATCAGTTGAAGATAGCTGACGACATGCTGGTCATAAAGGGCCTGCCCCTGGAACTCTTCGAGCAAATTGAAGGACAGGTCCGGTTTTCTTTCTTCCAGAGCCTTTCCGATAACGCCAAGATCGTTCCGGAGGCCGCAGGGAAAGACCTCGTGTCCCAGTTTTCGTAGCGTCGAGATCACGTCGTACTCAGTCCTCCACGGCATGGTCTCCTTGTCGTCGACTCCCTCGAGCGTATCCGGCGGCATAAGGTCTTCATCCAGCAACACTATGATGCGTAGTCTGGATCGTGGTGTGAGTTTCACAGTGGCACCCGATGATAACCGGTGTGGACAATCTGCATCGTGAGCATCGCCAGCACGGCAATCGTCCATTCCTTGGTCTGCGGGGCGGGGACTACCAGCCGTAGTTTCAGGAGGCGGCTTCGCTGAATCATGTGCGTCAGGATATGGTCCACCACATAAGGGTGCATACCCGTAGCTTGAGCGACCGCGGTCCGCAGATCGCGGCGGGTCCTGCTCAGAAAGGTCGCGGCTGCAGGCTGGGGCGCAAAACGGTCGTCGGAGGAAAAAATGCGGAACAGGTTCTTGTCGTATTCAATCGGCCAGTCAATCGTGTAGAACGCGCGCTTTTTCGAATAGTGCTCTCCGAGCGTCATTTGGAGATCCCGCACCGGATCGACGACCCGCCGGCGGCCGGCATCATGCGGCTTCTTTCCGATGAGGCGCGACATCAACCGATCGACATACTCGAGCTTCTCCAACGCCCGCCAGCCCTGATACCGCCGCCGCCAGCGCCATCCCGGCTTAAGCCAAACCGCAAAAGTCTCGGCGAAATCCTCTGCGGGATGTGCTTGCGCGTACCAGGCATTCAGATTCAGAACGTAGTTATGACTGTCCGGCTTTGGCCGATACCAGGTTGGATACGGCTTCCGGAAGGATCCGAACAACGACTTCCACTGTCGTAACCCATGCAGCCGAAACGCATTATCCAGAGCGTGCCCGGCCTCGTGGCGCAAAATCCGCATGCATTCACCTTCGCTGGCGCCCTCGACTTCCAACATCTGCCGGCGCTCGAGTCTCATCAGACGCGGATGGGTTAGATAAAACGGAATGGCAAAGCCGGGGATCCCATCCGGAGTGAAGAATTCTTCGGAGAGCCAGATGTGCGGTCGAAACCGTAAGCCGCGAACTTCCAGTTCCGAGTACAAGCGCTCGATACGCGCTTCAAGATAGGTTCCGCGGATGCGAACTGGCAAGTGGCGGAGTCGGAGATCTAGAAGCTCGTCATCCGTCATCTGGCTGATGTCTCGCGGCACAACCCGATTATAGTGCACGATTTGCGGCTATGACCGCGATACGGAGGCCTTGCGCACCGGTCATCCCGAAGATCTCACCCCACGCAGATGACGTTCGCTCTGTCGAACGGTCCGCAAGCAGATCATTCGGGACGCGCGTTTACGTGTGGGAAAAGAGTTCGATATCCGAAAAGTGATTCCCGGAATCGAAGCGTTCTACCGCACGGTCTGACGGGAGAGAGTGAAAGCGCGTTGCGCTCGCCGAATGGCTTCGTGCGCTGAGGGGGCGATGACGTCGAGGGGCGATGCCCGGCGGACGAGTTCCTCCATCGTGTCCAATGAAACTCGTGCCTGCCGGAACTCCGACTCCGCAAGTCGCTCGGCCTGGGCCGAAGCTGCGATCGCCAGGGCCGCACGCGCTTCCATGACCAGCGCCGGAGTATTCAGCACGGCCGCCGGAAGGTCATGGTACTCATACTCCCCCACTTGAATTGTAAGAGGAACGTTGCGCACGGCTCGTGCGGCCTCGTTTTTGAAGATGATGGAACCTGGCCGGTCCACCATGTAGTGTGGCTCCGCGGTGATGAGAATTCCGAAACGGTCGAAACGCGTTGTCGCTTCCAAAGACGCCTTCGAACCGGAGACTTCCAACTCGCCGAGATTCTCAAAGCTGCCTTCCGGCGACACCGCCCAGGCGACAAGGGCGTTCATTCCGGGAAGGGCGGAACGCGCAGCCTGAACATCCTCCAGCTGAAGCACCACTTTCGTTACCGTGGCCAGCCGTTCGACATCGGCCTTTGCTTTTGCGCCAAGCAACACGCTGACCTTTCCCTTCACGGGGAAATGCACGACAAGAATTTCGACGGGAGTCGCAGCTGTCAGCAGGAGGCTCAGCAGCAGCGCCTGGAGGATCATTTCGACGCCCGGGCTTTGTATTTGTTGTTCGGTGAGTAGGACAGTTTCAAGGTCTCTTTATTAACGCGCAACGCAAGAGGGATCTGAAACGTATCGATCGAAACGTAAACGATGACGTCCGGACCCCGGCTGTTGGAGTCGATAACTTTCGCCGCAGTCACACCCTTCATGTAGTAGCCGTCCTTGCCCCAATCGCTGACGAAGTCTTTGATGGTGTAGCTTTCGCCACCGTCCCACTTTTTGAACGCGGCGTCGACCTGCCCGCTCGACACCTGGGCGAGAAACTGTGTCACGCTACTCTCCTGCCGGTAGTTGCAGTACTTGTACGCCAGAAAGCTGAGCACAATAAACAGTGCGATGACGATTCCTGGCAGCTTCAGGCGCTCCTGCCAGGGCCGGCTCTTCGTGGGAATCTTGTGATCGGCGTTCAGGAAACTGCCGACCATGGGTTCTGTCATACTGGGCTCCGCTTTCTAATTGTAAAACCAATGATCCAGTTCCGGCCCGCTAATCCTTCGCCGGGATTGGATCGCCCCGCGTTTCTTCCACAGGCGCGCAAAATTGCGAACAACATAGGCCAGGGCGCCAATGGATTTCCACTCCCGTGCAAATACATACCCGACAACAGAGAGATCACGCATGGTGATCGGCAGGAAGTCACGCGCATAGAGGCTCGGGGTCATGTTATTGATCCGCAGGAGAAATCGATTCTTCACGCCGTGGTAATTGATGATCGCCGGAAGCTGGGCACGCCGTTCGGGCGTCACTCGACGCCGATGCAGGGCCACAGCGCCTGGAACATAAATGGAATTCCAGCCCATCAGACGGCAGCGCCAGGCAAGGTCGGCATCCTCGCGATAGGCGAAGAAGTCTTCGTCGAAAAACTGTCCGCCGGAAGACCCTGCGGGCGCTGAAGAAGGGATGGCGACATCCTCGAGGGCCTTCAGGCGATAGAGAGCCGCCGCTCCGCTCGGTCCGAAGACGTCTTCGGCCTTGTCGAACTGGCCCAGGTCGGGCTCGTCCGCGCCGCGGTCCAGATGGCGCTGGCCGCGGAGCATAATGATGCCCGTGGAATCAAGCGTCTTGCCGTCCAGACGCAGCAGCTTGCCGGTTGCGGATGCCGCGTCCGGACGGGACTCCAATGCTGCGACGATCTTCCCAAGAAAGTCCGGCTTGAGGATTGCATCGGGATTCAACACGAGCACGTATTCCGAGGGATAGGCGCGAATCAAATCGTTGTGCGCCTTGGCAAATCCCGTGTTCACGGCGGATTGAACGAAGGTGACGTCGAAATCTTTCAACATTGCGACGGTATCGTCCGAAGACGCGTTGTCCAGAATGTGAATGCGAAAGTCCCGGAATGTCTGCGCGCCAAGGCTTTCGAGGCACGCTGCAATGTCGGCAGCGCTATTGAACGTGACGATGTTGACGGCAACTTTCACCATCCACCCAACGCCCCGGAAATAACCGCCCAGCAGGCGTCGGACTTCGACGGCGCTTCCAACATGCGTGCTGTCATTCCCACGATAATGGAGCCGCGCACCAGGAATCCCGCAGCGCTACCGAAATGCTTGTTGATGTAGCGAAGCTGGTTCCTGTAATAGGCGGAAGCAAAAGCCGTGGAACCCAACGCGCGCGCGCTGTATCCGCCTTCATGAACGAATTTCGCTTCTCTGGAAAAGCGAACTTCCCAGCCTGCGAGGCTAAGAGACTTGCAGAAATCCACGTCTTCATACCACGCCGGCACAAAGCGTTCGTCGAATCCTCCGATCGCGCCATAGGCCTCGCGGCGCACCAGGAGTGCAGCGGCCGCAGCCTGCCCAACCTTCATTGATGGCTGCGCCCCTTCCTGATATTTCGCGCTATCGCGCTCACGCTTCGCGCCGGGCTTGCATTCGCTCCGCTCATCTGGTGAGTTGCTCGTGGACGCGGGGATGCCAAAATTCTCCCGAATGACCGTCCACGGCGTCGCCAGCGGTCTCGGAAGATATTTCTCATTAACATACCCGCCCACTGCCCCAGTGCGCCCATGCTCGTCGAGAACGCGCTCGAGCAGTTCGACAGAGGCAGCCGTGACTGTGATGTCGGGATTGAGAACCAGCACATAGGGAGACGTGGTTGCAGCAAATCCCTGGTTGAGTCCCGCCGAGAGACCGCGGTTGGAAGAATTGCAAATGAACGTCGTGGCTGGACGCGCCTCACGCGCCTGCCTTATCGAGTCGTCTTCTGACGCATTGTCGATGACAACGGTCTCTGCATCCCCAGGCAGCGATTCCAAACAGCTCCTGAGCCGCCCTCCCGAGTTCCAATTGACGATCACAACCGACGATCTCACCCCAGCATCTTACTCGGTGCAAAAACTGTAAGGAACCCGGCGACGTCAGCCGGGCGTTTGGCCTGCTATGCCAGGGCAATAACACACCTGACGCGTCCTCACCCCGAAGGGGTGAAAGGAGATCAGCCGGAGGTGAGCGAGCGCGAGCGAGCCACCTCCGGTTGGCGATACCAAGAAGGCTCGCTACCCCTTTTCGGGGGCGCCAGGATCGGAATGGCCCTTGACCGGGGTTGCGCGCTTTTTCGCGCTTACCCCCGGCTACCGTCCTTCACCCCTTCGGGGTCGGAGGTGTCAAGGATGTTATGGCCCGCCTACTCTTCCTTCTTCGAGGCGATCGCAATCATGATGTCGAAAGGATCCATCTCAAATGTGAGACGCGAGAGGCGGAGCCAGGCGGCGAGGTTTTCCGTGTATTGCAGGGGACTGAAATAGCGCGACAAGCGATTAAGCAACAAAGCGACGCTGGCATACTTTCCGATGCGCCCGATCTTCTCCACTTTGAACCCCCCGTCCTTGAGAAGCTTCGTCATCGTTTGTTCATCGAAAAAGTAGTAATGCTCGGGAATGAACTGCCGCCAGTGCGATTTGAGTATGCGAAAGGGCATGGAATCGATGTCTGGCGTTTCGAGAACGATCAGGCCGCGGGGCCTGAGCCGCTGCGCAATCGCGGCAAGGAATTGCTTCGGCGATGGCGTGTGTTCGATGACGTGGAAGCTGGCGGCGACATCGTAGTAAGAGCCCGGATCGGTTTCGACCAGGCCCTGGTGTACCGGAGCGAACTTGACTGCTTCCGCTGCAAGCTCGGGATTCGGTTCCACGCCAAAGGCCGTAAAATAATGCCGGGCAACACGAAGGAAGTCGCCTCGCGCACAGCCCACTTCAAGCAGCTTCCCCGAAGGACGATACTGCCGGATCACCTGAAGTCGCGCCTTGGCATTCAGTTCAGCCAGGCGATGCTCCTCTTCAAGGGGAAGGTTCCGCATGTTGCGATTCGCATCCTGAACGCGGGCAACGACGTCAGCGTTAGAACCGGAACCAAAGACCAGCCTGGATCGCCGCTCGCCCACGTATTGCAGACCACATTTGCGGCAACGCACAAGTGGTCCGTCCAGCCGGGAAGATTCGAGAATCCTTTGCGGATCGGCCGAACCGCAAAGGTCACACGGAATCATGAAAGGAAACGGGCCAGGATTTCGTCGAAACGGGAGCCCATGAAACCTGCCCCATTAACAAAAAATTTCATCGTCGTTATCGAGACCCCTCTGAGCCCGGGTATTCTACCTGCAAAGTTCTCCGAATAATCTTTCGTATTGGTCGGTGATGGCGTCCCACGAATAAAGTGACTCGATGCGCGCGCGCGCCTTTTCACGGTAACTCTCCACGACCTGCGGGTCATCGATCACCAACTGAAGACACTGTGAAAGTTCGGCTGCGCTGCTAAAAAATATTCCGCAGTCGCCAACGACTTCGCGGTTCTCCGGCGTATCGTAAACGAGAACGCAATTACCTGCGCCCATCGCTTCGATCAAGGCGGGATGGGTTCCTCCGACTTCCGTCGCATGTATATAAAGGTAGGCGTGAGACTGAAGCTCGCGATAACCCGCGCCATAGATGGCGCCGGCAAAACGCACGCGTTCATCGGTTGTGGCTTTCAACCCGGCAATGTACTCGTGCGCGTACGGAGCATCTCCCACGATCAGCAGCGGTTTCCCGCTTCGCACCGAAGCGTACGCTTGAATCACGACGTGCGCATTGTTCTCCGGTTCCAGCCGGCTCACGTAAAGAAGATAATCGCGCAGCGGCACCTGGAGTTTCTTCTGAATTTCCGAGGTGGACTCTCGATCGCAGTTTGCCCCGTAGGCAATCATTCGCGACGGCGCGCCGTATTGCTGCATGTAGTATTCGCGGATGACCGCAGCGTCCGTCACGATGACATTCGGGATGATCGTCGAAAGGTACTCGGAAACCCGGTAGAACGTCCGTCCTGCGGGACCCCATTTCTTCCGTTTGCGCTCGATGCCGTCAACGTTAAGCGCCACCGGCGTTCCCGTAATCCGGGGGACAGCGGCAAACACCGCGTTGGCCGCATTACAGATCAACACGCAGTCGAAGCGTCGGGGCACGGCGTGCAGCACGGAGATGAAGGTGTGAACGACCGTGTCGAGGTGCTTCGTGCCGATCGTAGGCAGAATAACAAGCTTCACTCCCTTGTATTCCTTCCCACTGTAACGGATATTGTTGGAACGGCCGTAGACCGTGACGTCGTGCCCGCGCGCAGCCAGCCGCACCGAGAGCTCCTCGGCAAACGTTTCAAAACCGCCATAGTTCGCAGGAATACCGCGCGTGCCGAGGATCGCCAACTTCATCGCAGCGGGATTATACGGCACGCGCGTGCACGTCGTTCCGGCTGAAGCCGCCTCCGTAGTCGATGTCCGCATGTCGACAATGGAGGAGGCCGAGCGGATCGGCGGGATCATTCGCGCTCGGGGGGAATTCGGGGCCGTGCTACTCGAACCCCGATCTCTGAATTACAAGAGATCGGGGTTCGAGTAGCACGGCCCCGAATTCCCCCCGGCCGTATAATCCCGCTGCGATGAAAGAACTCCTGGCCCACCTCCAGCACGATCTTCCAGAAACGCTGCACCTGCTCGAGCGAATGGTCAATATGGACTCGGCGGGATTATTCGGGCCGTGAAATCGCATCTTCCGGGATGCCGGATTGAGGTCCGGGTGCTGGTCGATCGGCCTCCTATGCGACGAACAGCGGACACTGCCCGATTATTCGCCCTCGCCAGAAGCATCGGCTCCGAGCTCGGATTGAATCTCCTGGAAGGCGCTACAGGCGGCGCCTCCGACGGAAACTTCACATCGGTCGTTGGGATTCCCACGCTCGATGACCGAGGTCCGATCGGCGACCACGCGCACTCACCCGACGAATTCATCGATACGCGTTCGCTGCTTGGCCGCGCTGCCCTTCTCGCAGGGCTCATCCTTTCTCTTTGACACTGCTCTTCTCCGGTACCTACAATTTCGGTTTGGCTTTGGCACACAAAACTTGGCTATGAAGTCGCTCTTTTACGTCGAGGAAGACTTCGTTGCCGGGCTGCTCAAGGATTATTTCGCTGCGACTCGCGGCGGCAGCGCCAACTTCATCAAGCGCGGATCGAACGGGCTGGCGGACAGACTATCGAAGGACTCGATCGACCTGTTTCTGGCGCAATCCGAGGATCCCGAGAAGTTGACCCGAATCCTTGAACTTGTCCGGCAGCAGGGACGCAAGATCCCCACTCTGCTCCTCACCTCCCGATCCGATGAAATCCCCCAGCATCTAAAGTCCATCGCCCACTGCGTTTCGCTTCAGGAACTGCTGGAATCCAACCTCCGCTGGCACGTACGTCTAGCAAAAACCCAGCGTTGGTTCGAAGAAGTTCGCGCGCACTTCGCTCATGCCGAGAGAATCGCGATTCTCCTTCAGGACGATCCGGACCCCGATGCCATTGGTAGCGGTCTGGCCCTGCGCCAGGTCCTGGGGCGCAACAAGCAGACAGCGCCCCTCGTTACCTTCGGCCGGGTGACGCGGCCCGAGAATATCGCGATGGTAAAGCTGCTGGAGATCGAAATGGAGCGGGTCACTGAGAAAACGCTGAAGCACTTCGATCGCGTCGCCGTGGTCGATCTGCAGCCGCCGCATCTTTCCCACCCGCCGGACTATGTCGATCTTGTGATCGACCATCATCCCGAGCAATTCAACTATCGGTCTCACATCAAGGACATTCGTCCCGGATACGGAGCCACCGCGACCATTCTGTACGAATACCTGCGATGTGCGGACGCGACGATAGGCACGCGGCTCGCAACCGCGATGCTGTATGGCATCAAGGCCGACACTTTCCTGCTCACGCGCGATGCCAACGAATGGGACATTGAAGCTTTCTCGTATCTGTATCCCCTCGCGAATCAAAACCTGATGCGGCGTATCGAGCGTCCCGAGCTGCCGCCGGCCGCGCTGGATGCCTTGAGCCTTGCCTTGAAAAACCGCCATGTCATCGACAAAGTTGCTTTCGTCAATCTCGGCAGGGTCGAGCGCGACGATCTGATTCCCCAGATCGCGGACTTCTGCCTGCAGTTCGAAGGAATGGAATGGGCGTGCGTGACTGGCATCTTCGAAACGAACTACATCGTTTCGGTTCGCAATGTCGGCTATGTTCGGTCTGCGGGTCGAGTTATCAAGGAAGCGTTCGGCGAAATCGGTTCAGCGGGAGGACATTCGGCGATGGCAAAGGCGATCATCCCGCTCTCGAAAATCGCGCGAAAATGGGACGTCGATCCACGCAACCTGCGGGCGATCAATGCGAAGGTCCAGGCGGAATTCCTGAAAGCTCTGCGATCCGAGAAGCAGAATTAGGGGGTAATTTGGGGTCAGACTACTCGAACCCCAAACTCTGTACTACGAGTTTGGGGTTCGAGTAGTCTGACCCCAAATTACCCCCTAATTCTGCTTCCTCTTGATCCAGGCATCGATCTGGTGTTCGAGCGTCTCCAGTGGCACGGAACCGGTGCCTAACACTTCGTTATGAAACTCGCGCAACGAGAATTTGTCCCTTAGTGCTTTCGCGGCTTTCTCACGCAACTCGATGATCTTCAACTGGCCGATCATGTAAGAGCAGGCCTGCCCGGGAAACACCACATATCTTTCCACCTCGCTGGATTCGATGCCGTAGTCGATTGCCTGTTCCCGGGTCCAATGCATGGCGTGCAGTCCGGTATCGACAACGAGCCGGCGAGCGCGGAAAAGTTCGTTATCGAGTTGACCGAGCAAACCCTCAGGATCGCCGTCATACCAGCCGGACTCGGCCGCCAGTCGCTCTGCATACAAGGCCCAGCCTTCGGTGTACGCAGAGATTCCGCCAAAAGCGCGGATCTGCCGAAACCGAGGCAAGCTCGCGTTCTCCACCGTGAGCGCGATTTGAAAATGATGTCCAGGAATGGTTTCGTGGTAGACGGTGCTCTTTAATCCAAACTTCGTCATGTTGCCGACGCGGCGCGGATATTGAAAAACACCGGGACGCGAGCCATCCGGTGAGGGGCTGTTGTAGCTGGCGGCAGCGTTGTCCTCAATAAATGCGGGAAATGGCTGCGCGATGACTTTCGCTTTCGGACGAACGTCGAATAGAAGGGCGGACCGCGTGTCCGCATCGCGGAGGATCGCATCAATGTCGAGCATGATCTGTACCCGGCTCTGCTCCGAGCGCGGACTGGGGTACTCCTGCGTGGCAGCGACCTTCTGCATGCGTTCCTGGATCGAACCCTGCGTGTAGCCGAGCCGGCGGAGAATCGAATCCATTTCGCCTTCGATGCGGGCAACTTCATGCAACCCGATGTCGTGAATCTCCTCAGGCGTCAAATGCGTCGTCGTGTACTTCCTGAGAAAATAGGCATACGCCGCATCGCCGCCCTTGAGCCTCCAGAGACCCGCATCGTTGGTGGATTCGGGAATCTGCCCCTCCAGTTGGGTGATTGCCTTTTTCCAGGCGGGATAAATCCGGTTCACCACGATCTTCTCTGCTTTGGAACGTAATTCTTCGCGCTTGTCGGGAGTAATTTCGGGAATGGCTTCCATTTTTTGTGCAAAAACGGTCACGAACGGATTCTCGGCGGGCGGCGGGTCGATGAAATCCTTCATCTGGTCGATCGTGACTTCGAGAATGAATTTCGGAGGGAGGATCCCCTTGCCGTCAAGCCGCCGCGATTCCGCGACGGCTTCATCAATGCGGTTGGACGCCTCCTTGAGAGCCGCCAGGTAGTTTTCCGCGTCCTTTTCGGTCAGCACGGGGTGACCGACGATCAGGTTGTCCACAAGGTCCACGTTCGCGCCATTCATCTGCTCCAGCGGGAACGTGTAATCCAGATAGAACTCCTCGTCGCTGACGATCCGCAACTGCCATTGCATCAATTCGGCGGAAATGCGCTGGGATTCCGTCATCTTCGCGCTGTCGAAACGGGCAAGCTCGGTCAGACCTTTGCGCGCGAGTTGAATTCGCGACCGTCGATAGTCGTTGGTGAGGGGAGTTAACTGGCGCTCGAGCCGTTCCTGCACCAAACCTGTGAAGTAGCGCGCCGAGGTGGCCAGATCGGGATTTCCGCGCACCCACTCTGCGGTAAAGTCGCGGAAAAAATCGTCAACATTGCGCTGCTGCGCGCCCAGCGTGAGGACCAGAAACAGCAGCGACGTGATGCGCAGCCCGGCCATTCTCATTGAAGTGATGATAACTCAGGGGGAGCGCCGCTCGTCCCCTCCTCTTGGGCAAGGGGACGCCGCACGACACATTTTTTCGATACGATGGTTGTCATGAAAGCTCTCGTCAAAGCGAAAACCGAACCCGGCCTGTGGCTGCAGGACGTGCCCGAACCGTCGATCGGCATCAACGATGTTCTCATCCGCGTGCTTCGCACCGGGATCTGCGGCACGGACGTCCATATCTACGACTGGAACGAGTGGGCGCAAAAGACCATCCCTGTGCCGATGACGATCGGACACGAGTTTGTCGGAGAGATCGTTGCGGTTGGCGCCAACGTCAACGATTTTCAGGCCGGCGATTTGGTCTCGGGTGAAGGACACGTGGTGTGCGGACGCTGCCGCAACTGCATGGCAGGCCGCCGCCACCTGTGCGCGAACACGTCCGGCGTGGGAGTCAATCGAGCGGGATGTTTCGCTGAACTGATCGCTTTGCCTATGGCCAACATCTGGCGGCACGACCCCCATGTGGACCGCGACGCAGCGGCGATTTTCGATCCTTTCGGTAATGCCGTCCATACAGCGCTCACGTTCGATATGGTCGGCGAAGACGTCCTTATTACCGGGGCGGGCCCGATCGGCATCATGGCGGCCGCAGTGGCCCGCCACGCGGGCGCGCGGTTCATCGTGATCACGGACGTGAACGAGTATCGACTGGATCTCGCTCGCAAGATGAAGGTGAATCTCGCCTTGAACGTCACCCAGACCTCCATCGCAGAAGCTCAAAAGAAACTGGGCATGTCCGAAGGATTCGATGTCGCGCTCGAAATGTCGGGCAATCCCGCAGCGTTCCGCGACCTTGTCCGCAATATGGCGCACGGCGGACGCATCGCTGTGCTCGGCATTCCTTCAGAATCCTTCGCCATGGACTGGCGTGAAGTGATCTTCAACATGCTGACGATTCAAGGTATCTACGGCCGACGGATGTACGAATCCTGGTACAAGATGACGGTGTTGCTCCAGTCGGGACTGGATCTTCGGCCGGTGATCACACACCGCTTCAGCTATCGAGAGTTTGAAGACGCCTTCCGCGTCATGCGATCGGGCAACAGCGGAAAGGTCATCCTCAATTGGGAGGAACTTCGCCAATGATCGGACACTACAAACAGTTCGTTGAAACCCAGCTGAAAGAAATCGAAGGAGCCGGGCTCTGGAAGCCCGAACGCGTACTCTCCTCCCCACAGCGGCCCCAGGCAAAGCTTCAAACTGGCGACGATGTGCTCGTGCTCTGTGCGAACAACTATCTTGGACTAGCCGACGACCCGCGCGTGATCGGAGCCGCCCGCGACGCTCTGGAAAGGTGGGGCTACGGCATGGCGTCTGTGAGGTTCATTTGCGGAACCCAGGAATTGCACAAGCAACTGGAGCAGGCTCTCGCGAAGTTTCTCGGCGTGGAGGATGCGATTCTCTATTCGTCGTGCTTCGACGCCAACGGCGGCTTGTTCGAGACGTTGCTGGGCGCCGAGGACGCCGTCATTTCCGACGAACTGAATCACGCATCGATCATCGACGGCGTGCGCCTTTCGAAAGCCCGGCGCTATCGTTACGCCAACCGCAACATGGAGGACCTCCAGATTCAGCTGACGGCCGCAAAAGAGGCCCGCTTTCGAATGATCGCGACAGATGGCGTGTTTTCGATGGACGGTACGATGGCACCTCTCTCTCAGATCTGTGAACTGGCTGAAAAATACGAGGCCCTGGTGATGGTGGACGACTCCCATGCCGTGGGATTCATGGGTGCGAACGGGCGCGGCACCCATGAACACACGGGAACGATGGGGCGCGTCGACCTTCTTACTGGAACATTGGGAAAAGCGCTGGGAGGAGCGAGCGGCGGATATACGGCGGGACCGAAAGCCCTGATCGATCTGCTCCGCCAACGATCGCGGCCCTACCTTTTCTCGAACTCCCTTCCGCCGGCGGTCGTTGCCGCTTCGCTGGAGTCTTTGAAGATCCTCACCGCCTCGCACGAGTTGCCGGAACGGCTTCGCGCGAACACCGCGTTCTTCCGTCAGCGCATGACCGAGTTTGGGCTGGATATTCTGCCGGGGGAACATCCGATCGTTCCGGTGATGATCGGGGACGCCGCTCGCGCCGCTCGGATGGCCGAGCACCTGCTGAAACAAGGCGTGTACGTGGTCGCCTTTTCCTATCCTGTCGTGCCGGTGGGAAAAGCACGCATCCGGATTCAGGTTTCCGCCGCCCATACGACCGAACAGCTTGCCCACGCCGCCGATCTCTTCCGCCAGGCGACCGAAATAAGCTGAACTGATATTACAAATTAAATATTGACTGCGCCCTGCGCCAATGATTTGATGCCGCGCCAGTAACCTAGTTGTATTGAAGTAAACGTAAGGATCCGCCAGGATCCGGATTTTCGGGGGAATGACCAGATGCGTAAATCCATATTAGGAATATGGCTGCTTTGTTTTTCTATTCTATTGTTTGCCAGCACTACTTTTGCTCAGGGAGGCAATGGCTCGGTAGGCGGCATCGTTCAAGATGCTTCTAAAGGTTTGGTGCCAGGCGTCACGGTTACGTTGACCAACACCGGCACGGCCGTTACGACCACCCAACTGACAAATGAAAGTGGCGTGTATAACTTCGCGGCCGTTCCGGCCGGGACCTATACCGTCAGCGCGTCGCTGCCAGGCTTCAAAACTTCCGTAACGAATGGCGTTCAGGTCACTCTGGTGCCGGTACGCCTGAACATCTCCCTCGAAGTGGGAACAGTGGATTCGAAGGTAGAAGTCATCTCGGCAGCGGATTCAGTGCTGACCGAAGCGGGTGCCTCAGTAGGCACCGTGCTGACGACGCAGCGCGTCTCGGATCTTCCGATTGTCGGTCAGAACGTACTGAGTCTCCTGGACGTGTTGCCTGGCTTCCGCGCAGCTGTCGGGAATGATAACGGTTCCACGATTGGCGGATTGAATCTGGATTACACAAACACAACGATCAATGGACTGAGCACCGTCAGCTCCCGAGACTCGGCTTCACTGTGGGGCCGGCAGGTTCTGACCACAAACGTGATCAATCCGGATCTCGTCGGCGAAATCCGCCTCATCCTTTCCCCCGTTGACGCCGAACTGGGGCGCGGTAACTCGCAGATACAGATTCAAACGAAGTCGGGTACCAATAAATACACAGGGACCGTTGCCTGGAACGTCCAGAACACGGCGCTGAACGCCAATACGTGGGCGAATAAGCGCGTTAGCGGAACCGCGACGCAACCGGACTGGTATAACCTCAACCAGATCACGGGTAGTTATGGCGGCCCGATCATTAGAAACAAGACCTTCTTCTTCGTTCTGTACGACAAACAAATGGTGAATCGGCGCCAACTCGTCACGACGCCAGTGCTGACAGACTCCGCGCGGAACGGCATCTGGCGCTACTGGGAAGGATGGAATCCGGGGCCGGCATTGATGACGGATCCCACTTCTTTCGTCACCGGAACCACGCAACCGACCGGGACGGCAGCGTCGGTGAATTTCGACGGTAGCCCTCTGGCGCCCAAGTTCAATCCGGACGGCACACCTTACAATCTCGGTGGCCTAAGGTGTTTCAGCTTGTATGGCAACGTGAAGGCGGATGGGTCGCCGTTTACTGCGGCGGATTGCGCCGGCGGGAAGGCCGTAATTAATCCCACGCCATGGGATCCCTTCCGCACCACTGTCGATACGACGGGCTACATGAAGAAGATCCTGGCTCAGATGCCCAAGGCGAATTTCTTCGCGGCCTTCAACAATGTGACACCAGACGGCCTGAACACCGGACTCTACCGTTGGGTTCAGGGACGGAAAGGACCGAGTTCGGCGGGCGCGACGAATGCATCAATCGGAGTCGTTCAGTCGTCAGCCGACTATAACAATCGCGACCAGATCAACGTCAAAATCGATCACAATATCTCCAACAATCATAAGGTCAACGTGAGTTGGACGGACGAAAAGGACAGCGGCGACGGCCAGACGTCAACCTGGGGCACGGGCCTTAATGGCAACTCGGCTCGGCGACCGCAGTTTGTGACGGTGAACGCGACATCGACGCTCTCGCCGACTCTCCTCAATGAGGGCCGGTTCGGGTTGAATTACAGCTCGGAATTCGCTTCCTCACCATGGACGAACTTCGCTCATCAAGACATTAGAGACGCGGCGCAGAAGTACATCCTGTATGGAGGCACAAACGCCACAAACGGTGTGAAATATCCCGTGAACTACAATCCAGGCGCAAACTGGAATGGCTACGAATCTCAAGGCAATTTCGATTTCGCCAATTACAGTCCTCTGTACAATTTCGCGGACACCGTTCGCTGGACGCATGGGAAACACTCCTTCGGTTTCGGCGGCGAATACCGCCGCCCGTCTACGGTCGGGTATAACGGTAGCGCGTACATTGGCGCCAACCCGGGCAACGCTTACAACACGTTGACGCCGCTGTTTTTCAGCAATGCAAACCTCACGAACGCGGCCGCGCAGTTGCCGAATTTCCTGGCCACCACGCGCAACAATGCCGGCACGGCTCTGAGCACCTTCTACGGCGCAATCGGCGTGCCGACGACCGCCTACTGGATCGATGGGCAGGCCGATCTTAAGAATGGAACGTGGCAGGACGTGACGACCATCAAGGATCGATTCGCGAGCAAGGATCCTTACGGGCATCAAACGCGCGGCCAGATTCAGAATGAATGGAGCGGCTTCGCTAAGGACGATTACAAGGTCAATAGCCGCCTGACGCTGAACATCGGCCTCAGATATGATTTCTCGGGCTCACCGTACCTGACACAAGGTCTTACCAACCGGCTCGCCGACGAAGGTCTCGGCTTGTTCGGAGCCAGCCGGACAGGCGCGGATCCCTTCAGCACCTGGTTAACCCCCGGGAATCTGTATTTATCGGGTTACGGATCCAACGCGACCAATCCGCTGGCGTGCGCATCGGGAGTCACGAACCCTAACGGGCTTCCTGCCTCGAACTGCGATCCGGCGAAAATGTCGACTGTCATCTTTGTCGGGCCGGGCACGGACCATCCGGACCAGACGCTGGTGCCGCAGCACGGCGCATTCAGCCCTGCGCTCGGCGCATCGTGGCTGTTGGGAGAGAAGACCACGATACGCGGTGGATTCCAACGAACCTATGGCAAACCGGGCGCTCCCTACACTGGAGGCCTTTTGAGTGGACCCGGCGCAGACGCGGCATCGTCAGCCGCGGTTTACACTGTCCCCTTCACAGGCCGCGCCGCCAACCTCACCGATTTGCCTCTTGCGGTTCCTTCACCACCTGCACGGGCTAAACCTCAGGATCTGGTCTATCGGGTCGGTTCGCGGAGCGGCGCTCTCAGTACGTATGCGCTCTTTGATCCCGACTTCAAGAATCCTCATACGGATAACTGGACGCTGACCGTCACGCGAAGTTTGAGCCGCGCTCTGACCCTGGAAGTCCGCGCCGTCAATACTCTGGCGAGAGATCAGTCGGGTGCCGGTGGCTCTTTCGGTACGCCGGGAACGTACGACATCAATACCATCAACGTGTACCACAATCCCGAGCTCTTCAACGCGCTCGAGAACACACGTAAGGGCTTGAACGACCCCTTATTCGATCAGATGCTGATGGGGCTGAACCTCAACGTAGGTCAGACGGGCTACGCGGCAGTGGGAACCACGCCGGCCGGCGGAGTTCTGCAGCGCGGTTCGGCGCAAATCCGGAAGGCATTCGGCGCCACCCTGGCCAACGGGAATTACGTGGCTGTCATCAACAGTCTTCTGTTACTCACAAACACAACCAGTGGCTTGCAGCCGCTGCCCAATGATCCAGCGACAGGAATTGCGCTTGTGACCAACCAGCATGCGCTTCGTAATGGCTGCAACCGCATTGCGAATGGCCTGACAACGGGGTTCGTCGATCCGGCCACCGGGCAAACGATCAATCCGCGTTGTTTCCCTGAGAACTATTTTGTGGCAAACCCTCAGTGGAGCACGGCGCTGTATTCATCGAACCTCGGCCACAGCGATTACAACTCTGTAGAAGCGCAGGTTACGATGCGTCCGACTCATGGTTTGAGCTTCCAGGCCACCTATGGCTTCAGCAAGACCATGGTTCAACCGGGCAACGGATTCACCGATCCTTTGAAACCGACACTGGACTATGGGAAGAGCGCCAATAGCGTGGGCCAGGACGTCCGCATGAATGGCACTTTCGATGTGCCCATCGGGCCGAACAAGCTTTTGCTCTCCAATAGTTCCGGTCTGCTTGGTCAAGCCGTCGGAGGGTGGAAGCTGGGATTCATTTACAACATCTCGTCTGGAGCCCCGCGAACGTTCGCCACAGGGAACAATATGCTGTATGCGAACGGACGTCCCAACATCGTCGGGCCGTGGAACAATCCCAAGGGCCGCCTGGCATGGAGCGGGCAGAACGGACAGTACTTCCCGGACACCTATGTGACCTATCCGGATCCGCAGTGTGCGTCCGTCCAGTCTTCCGATCCCGGCGGTTTCAATCTAAACGCCAACTGCACGCTGAAAGGCCTGGCCGTGGTGGTTCCCCAGGGAACACCGGGTTCATTCCTTGTAAATTCCTCGACAAACCAGTGGGGAATCAAGCTCCTGGAGAATCCCAATCCGGGACAACAGGGCAACCTGGGACTCAACACGATGTCGACGTTCCCGAGATGGCGTCTTGACGGAAACCTTTCCAAAGAGTTCCGTGTCAGGGAGTCCGTGCAGGCTCAGCTTCGCGTCGATGCAACAAACGTTTTCAACCATCCGACGCCGGCGGACTGGACAGGCGGCTTCAGCGATACTTTCGGTCAGATGACCACCAAGACCGGAAGCCGTACCTTCCAAGCCAGGTTACGTTTCACTTTCTAACCCCGTCTCGCGAGTCCGCCGGTTTTCCGGCGGACTCGCTTCTTTTCTCTTCTCCCCTATGAAACTCCATTATCTTCTCTTTCTTCTCGTGCTTGCCGGCTGTGCAGGCCAAAGTACTCAGAACACCACTCCCGCGGCGCCAGCTGCAAAGGAAGGTTCGGTGAGCAAAGCCGAATTTGGAAAAACTCCCGAAGGCGAGACTGTCGACGCCTACACGCTGACGAACTCCGAGGGCATGGAAGTCCGCGCAATTACCTTCGGAGGAATCATCACCTCGATCCGCGTTCCCGATCGCGCCGGCAAGCTGGACGATGTAGTTCTCGGTTTCAATGATCTTGCGGGCTACCTGAAGAATCCGCCTTACTTCGGCGCCATCATTGGACGCTACGGCAACCGCATCGGCGGAGGACGCTTCAAGCTCGACAGCAAAACCTACACGCTCGCCATCAACAATCGTCCCAACCATCTGCACGGCGGCATCAAGGGCTTCGACAAGGTCGTGTGGAAAGCGGAGTCGTTCAAGAACGGAGACAATGTTGGCATCGTGTTCACACACACGAGCCCGGACGGTGACGAAGGATATCCCGGCACACTGTCGCTTCGTGTGACGTATACCCTCAACAACAAGAATGAAATCGCCTTTGACTACCAGGCAACAACGGACAAGGCCACGCCGGTGAACCTGACACAGCACAGCTACTTCAATCTGGCGGGTGAAGGCTCAGGCGACATCCTGAAACACGTGATGACGATTCATGCGAGTAAAATCACCCCTGTGGACCAAAATCTGATCCCAACCGGGGAACTCGCGCCAGTCGACGGCACGCCGTTCGATTTCCGCAAACCAACAGCGATCGGCGCGCGCATCTCAGACAACGACACGCAGATCCGTTACGGCAATGGCTACGACCATAACTTTGTTTTGGACCGTGATGGGAATGGACTCGTCCTGGCCGCTCATGTCGAAGAGCCGGCCACTGGAAGGGTGCTCGAGGTTTTAACGACCGAGCCCGGCATTCAGGTCTATACGGGAAACTTCCTCGACGGGACGCTGACTGGAAAATCCGGACGCCCCTACAAACAGCGCACGGGATTTGCGCTGGAGACTCAACACTACCCGGACTCGCCGAACAAGCCGCGGTTCCCGAACACCATCCTCAAGCCCGGCGAAACGTATCGATCGAAGACGGTGTTCGCGTTCGGGGTAGAAAACTAGGAAATTTTAGCGGCGGATGACATGGCAGGAACGCAGAAATAGCATTCCAGGGAATTCGGGGCCGTGCAGAATTAGGGGGTAATTTGGGGTCAGACTACTCGAACCCCAAACTCTGTACTACGAGTTTGGGGTTCGAGTAGTCTGACCCCAAATTACGACCCCAAATTACCCCCGTAATATTTGGACGTCCTACGCTAATTGCTCTCTGTCCCTAATTTCCTGTCCGTGTAATCCGTGGCTAAAATTTCCCTTCGTGATATATAAAGGTCGGAACGGAGGCTACGTTTATGTCCATCAGACGCGTTGCACTTGCGGGTTTGATTGTGGGAATTGCGGCGATGGCCGCTTCAGTTCGGACGGTCGCTGAAGAAAACACGACGGCTGTCACGTTCACGAAGGACGTGCTTCCGATCCTGCAGGAAAACTGCCAGACGTGCCATCGACCCGGTGAAATCGCGCCAATGTCCTTGCTCACCTACAAGGACGCGCGGCCCTGGGCCAAGTCGATCAAGGCGGCGGTGCTGACGCGGCAGATGCCTCCCTGGTTTGCCGATCCCGCCTACGGACATTTCGCCAACAACAAGACGCTGAGCGATGCTCAGATCAAGACCCTGGTTGCATGGGCGGACACCGGAACGTTGGAAGGCAACGCGAAGGACGCGCCGGCGCCTCGCGTGTTCCATGAAGGTTGGAACATTCAACCCGACATGATCATCGAGATGCCGAAAGACGTCCCGCTTCCGGCCACCGGAACCATCAACTACAAGAGCATCCTTGTGAAAGCAAACTTCCCCGAAGACCGATGGGTCGTCGCGGCGGAGCTGCGCCCCGGCAATAACGCAGCCGTGCATCACATGCGCGCCATCGTTCGGCCGCCGAATTCCGGATGGATGAAGGACGCGGTTCCGGGCGTTGCCTATGAAGCCGGCGATGCAGAAGTCGGCAGGCAGGCAGCAGACAGCGATCTCCTGGGTAAGTTCAATCCCGGGCTCGGCGCTCAGGACTTCAGTGAGTTCGAGTCGGCGAAATTCGTTCCCAAGGGTTCCGACATTGTCTTCAGCATGCACTACACCGCGATCGGCAAAGAGACCACGGATCGCTCCAGGCTCGGTCTGGTGTTTGCGAAGAATCCCCCCAAGGTTCGCTATTACGTCAGCGACGGCCCTACCGGTTCGAATCTGGCAATTCCCGCCGGCGCGGACAACGCGGAAGTGGTTTCTGAAATGACAGCGCAGGAAGATACAAAGCTGGTCTATCTGCAGCCGCATATGCATTTGCGCGGGAAAGACTACGAAGTTCGCCTGATGTTCCCGAACGGCAAGACAGAGACTATCTTCAAAGCGAAATGGGACTTCAATTGGCAACTGGGATACGACCTGGAGAAGCCCATCGACATCCCGAAGGGCACGCGCATCGTCGGCATCGCGCACTATGACAATTCCGCAAACAACAAGTTCAATCCCGACCCGGCGAAGTTGATTATCTGGGGAAATCAGAACTGGGACGAGATGCAGAATTGCTTCATGGGATTCCTCGTGGATCCGAAGAACTCCAATCCGAAGACTCTGTTCAGGGCGTCTGGAGTCAGCCTCCTGCCACGCGGAAGCTCTGGTCCAACCCTGGCAGCTTTGAAGTAACGAGCCGCCAAGAGGGTAATTTGGGGTCAGACTACTCGAACCCCAAACTCGTAGTACAGAGTTTGGGGTTCGAGTAGTCTGACCCCAAATTACCCTCTTGGCGATCTTGGCGTCTTGGCAGTTCGTCGCCTCACTTAACATGAACGCTCACGACAAATCCCGACGCGCCTTCCTTCAGTTTCTCGCCGCCAGTCCGCTGTTGGCGCTCCAACCCCAGGACGACTTTGTGATCTCCAGCCCCGACCAGGCCATCGACGTCCTGGATTTCGAAGCCGCGGCGAAGAAGATTCTGCCGCCGGCGCACTGGGGGTATCTCTCCACCGGCGTTGACGACGACGCGACGCTGAAGGCGAACCGCGCGGGGTTTAGTCACTACCAGCTGCGCTCGCGGCGCCTGGTCGATACGACGAAGATCGACATGAGCGTCGAACTTTATGGAATGAGATGGGAAACGCCGATCGTGCTCGCTCCGAGCGGCACCCTCTTTCATCCTGAAGGACCCTTGCCCGTGGCGCGCGCGGCGCAGAAGCAAAAGACTCTTCAGATTCTTGGCGGATTTCAGGAACGCAACCACGCCATCGAGGAAGTGATGAGTGCGCGTGGCGGACCGGTGTGGTATCAGCTCTACGCAACTCAGGACTGGGCGACAACCGAGCAGACCGTGAAGCGCATCGAACGCGCAGGGTGTCCCGTCATGGTCTGGACGGTCGATCTTCTAGGTGGCCGCAATCTCGAAACCGCGCAACGCCTGCGGCGCATGGATACGCGCGACTGCATGAGCTGCCATGCGACAGATCCCCAAGTGCGGCCCGGACAGGCAGCTCAGAACACGCTCACGTGGGAAACGCTCCGGCGCTTGAAGAACACCACAACGATGAAGATTCTCGTCAAGGGCATCGAGAGCCCGGAGGATGCCGAGCTTTGCGTCCGCTATGGGGCAGACGGGATCATCGTGTCGAATCACGGCGGGCGCGCGACGGATTCCGGACGCGCTACGATCGATAGCCTGCCGGAAGTGATTCAGGTGGTGCGCGGCAGGATCCCGGTTCTCGTCGATGGCGGATTCCGACGCGGAACGGACGTCTTCAAGGCCCTGGCGCTCGGGGCAAAGGCGATCTGCATCGGGCGTCCGTATATGTGGGGAGTTGCAGCTTTTGGACAGCCGGGAGTGGAAACCGTGCTGACAATCCTGCGGCGAGAGTTCAATCTGGTAATGGCGGAGTGCGGCAAGAAGTCGGTACCGGAGATCAACGCCGCTTCGATTGTGAGGGCTTGAGGAAATCACAAATCGGGAAGGGAATAGTCCGTGGCTGAGAACTCCCCGCCCTCAACTATGCGCAAAGCGAAGATCATCCTTGCCGCAGCGCTCGTCGTTGCCCTCGCGATTCTTGCGGCCGTGTGGCTGCTCCTCGACCCGAATCGCTATCGCGGTCAGCTTCAATCCCGACTCGAACAACAATTGCACCGCAAGGTCGTGCTGGGAGACATGAGCCTTCGCCTCTTCCCAATCAGATTTACCGTACAGAAGGTGGATATTGCCGAAGACGACCGATTCAAGAGCACGGTCCCCTTCACGCAGACTCACAAGCTGGACGTGCAGGTCGGTTTCTCCGGATTGATAGCGGGCAATGTGCAGATTGATTCGATCGAGCTCGCAGAACCCCAGGTGGAATTGATTCGAAATGAAGACGGAGTCTGGAATTTCTCGTCATTAAGCAGCGGGAGCGCGACGGAAACCGCCCCGGCGCCGGGTGAGCCAAATTCTGGAAAGGCAACACCCTCAGGATCGTCATCGAAATTCTCTTTGAAGCGACTCACCATTAACGGCGGCAGCATCGCAATTACGGATGCCTTCCGACAGAAGCCGCGCGCAGTCTACGGACCAATCGACATTTCATTTCTGGATTACACCGCAGGCCAACCCTTTGCCTTCGATGTGACGATTCGTTTGCCGGGGTCGGGCTCGCAGGCAATCCACGTAAAGGGTAGCGGGGGTCCACTTCCTGAAAGCGGTCCGGCTTCCCTGCCGCTCAAGGCGACGGTCTCTCTGAATAATGTCGACGTCGCAGGCCTGCGCCAGTTCCTCGATTCCGGAACCGTTTCGTCAGCGCAAGGTTCGCTTTCCGGCGTAACGCAAATCGACAGCCAGGCGGGACGGCTATCGGCGACCGGGAAGCTGGATCTCAAAAACGTGAAGGTCGGTGGGCTCGACATCGGATATCCGATCGCGTTCGACTATGCCGTTTCGTCGGACCTTGAGAAGGGACTTCATCAGATCACGTCCGCCACTCTGAAGCTCGGCCCCACACCGATCTCGCTGATGGGAACAGTGAACACGAATCCAAACCCCGTCGAAGTGGATCTTCGTCTGAAGACCGGTGAGGCCCCGATCACCGAGTTGGCCCGGCTCGCTTCAACATTTGGGATCGCGTTCTCTCCGGATGCGTCTGTGGCAGGGCGCGTCAGCGGCGATATTCGCGCCCGAGGCGCGATCGACCATCTCGCACTCGAGGGCTTGATCGTTGCGCGGGATCTTCAGGTCTCCGGCAAGACGGTTCCTCAGCCCGTTCAAATTCGCGCTCTGGACCTCGAGTTGACTCCGGCGGAAATCCAATCCAACGAATTTCAGGCGACATCAGGACACACAACCGTGCTGGGCCGGTTCGCACTTCGACAGTACTCTTCAAAGACGCCATCGTTGGATCTGGCGCTGAAAGCACCAGGCGCGTCACTTACTGAAATGCAGGCAATCGCCAAAGCTTATGGCGTCACCGGACTCGACCAACTGAGCGGCGATGGTAAGCTAAGCTTCGATCTGCGCGCCGCGGGGCCCCTGGAATCGGTCGCCTCAGGAAACATCGCAAAAACACTGAACGGAACGATGAACCTCGATTTCAACGCCGTTCGGATCAAGGGATTCGATGCGTCGCACGAGTTGGCACGAATAGGCGGCTTCCTGAAGTCCGATCAAGCGGATAAGGGCTACACGGAAGTCCTCCGTCTTGCGGGACACATCAATGTGAAGAATGGAGTCGCGGAAACAGCCGATCTCCAGGCGCAGCTGCCCGATGGGACTCTGGCAACAACGGGCAATTCGGATCTTTCCTCGCAAACCTTGAATCTGCGGGCCATGGCAGTCTTTTCGAAAGCGTTCAGCGAAAAGGTTGGGGGCACGAAGATCGGTGGCTATCTGACAACGGCTCTCGCGAACGAAAAGGGAGAGATTGTCATTCCGGCGATCATCAGTGGCAGCATGAAAAAGCCCAGCTTCACGCCGGACACGAAGGCGTTCCTCCAACTGCAAAAGCAGCGGCTATTGCCAGGCCTGCTGGATGCGATCTCCGGAAAGAAGACGGGCGAAGAGGAATCGAAGCCCAACAGCCTTAAAGGCATTCTGAACGGAATCCTTGGCGGGAAGAAATGAGGGACAGAGAGGAATTGCGTGGCGAGGGTGTCTCCTCTTAAGTAGCGGTGCTCGTAATTATGGTGACGTATTCGGGCGAGGCGTCCCCTCCTCTTGAGAAGGGGTGGCGAACGTAGTGAGCCGGGGTGGTCACGGCTTGAATAAGGGTTCGGCATGCATGACCACCCGGCCTTCGGCCACCCCTCCTCAAGAGGAGGGGACGGCCCGCCCGAATACGTCACCATGATTACGAGAGCACCACTACTTGGAAGGGTCACCCGCTGCCGTGCAAGCTACGTCAAATGTGCTCCCGCAACCACTGCAGCCGAAGCCTCCCCCGCTCCCATGATACGTTCGATTTCCAGCCGACCGCTCTCCGAGGGCAGCGCCCATCCCTCTCCATAACCAAACAGGTCGCGAACGGAACGCGATCCGAACTGCCCGTCAAGGATCTCGATGTGATCGCCGCTCACAAGTGCAGGATGACACACACCGCAAGCCCGGCTTAGCTGAAGGATTTCCTTCCTGAGCGTGATGACGTAGTTCGCAAACCGGGCGGATTTCAGCGTCGGATCGAGCCCGTGCATCAGCCAATTGCTCTGCGTGGCAACGCCCGTCGGACAGTAACCGGTGTGACAGCGCAGCGCCTGAATGCAGCCGATCGACATCATGGCCTCGCGCGCCACGTTGATCATGTCGCAGCCGAGAGAGAAGGCGAAAAGCGCGGATTCAGGGAATCCTAGCTTCCCCGATCCGATGAAAACCACGTTGTGCTGCAAACCGGCCTGCGCGAACTCGCGGTATACACGATTGATCCCCTGTTTGAACGGAAGCGCCACGTGGTCGGCAAACACGAGCGGCGCTGCCCCCGTACCGCCTTCTCCGCCATCGACGGTGACAAAATCAACGCCGCGCTCTGTCGTGGCCATCAATTGCACCAGATCTTTCCAGAACGCCTGCTCGCCGACCGCCGATTTGATTCCCACCGGAAGCCCGGTTTCATCGGCCAGCATCTCGACGAAGTCCAGAAGGCTGTCGACACTGTCGAATGCGGAATGACGCGAGGGGCTGATGCAGTCCTGTCCCAGCGGAATGCCGCGAATCGCCGCAATCTCGCGCGTTACCTTTGCGGCGGGCAGCACGCCGCCCAGCCCCGGCTTCGCCCCTTGACTCAGCTTGATCTCAATCGCGCGAATGGGAGCGGATGCCAGAGTCTCCCTGAAACGCTCCATGGAAAACGCGCCGGACGAATCGCGGCAACCGAAGTAGCCCGTTCCGATCTGCCAGACGATGTCTCCGCCTTTGCGATGATAGGGCGCCAAACCCCCTTCCCCCGTGTTTTGCAGGCATCCCGCAAGCTTGCATCCGCGATTGATGGCTTCCACCGCGCGCGGGCTCAAAGAGCCGAAGCTCATCCCCGACGTATTGACGATGGATTCCGGTCGAAACGCCTTTTTCCGTTTGCGCGCTCCGCCAAGAATCTTCGCCACGGGAATGCGATAGTCCGCGTCGTAGCCCGGTTCGCCGGGATGCGAGGAATTCAGAGGAAATACGGAATGCTTGATGATGAGGTAGTTCGGTGACAGCTCGTATTCGTTGTCGGTTCCGAAACCGAAGTAGTTGTTCTCCCGCTTCGAAGACGCATAAATCCAACTGCGCTGATCGCGGCTGAACGGACGCTCTTCGTTATTTCCCGTGACGATGTACTGCCGCAGCTCGGGTCCCACCGATTCAAACAGGTATCGGAAATGTCCGATGATGGGAAAGTTTCGAAGGATCGCATGCCGCCGCTGCGTCAGATCGTGAATGATCACTCCCACCAGCACGATCGCCAAAGCAATCCACAGCCACATACAGTCAGTCCTCCGGGGCGGCTCAGTGTTATCCCGGACCGGGCAATTCGTCAAGGACTCCTCAGGTCACGTTCACAATCACAAATCGTCAATCACCGATCGCAAAGTTTTCCGTTCCAAACTGCCCGAGGCAGGAACTTTGTGAACGGTGATTGACGAATTGTGATTTGTGATTGTGGAGCGCCACGCTTAGTCAAAAAACTCGTGAATGAGAGAATTCGAGAACACCCCCTTGGGATCCAGTTGCTTTCTAATGTCGCGGAATTTGTCCAGCGAGTCCGGATACATGGCTTCCACTTCGCTGCGGCGAAGCGAAAAGTGTTTTCCCCAATGCGGTCTTCCGCCCAGATCCTTCATGAGAGGTTCCACCCGGCTGTAGACCTCGTTGGCATTGGGCTGCGTGCTGACTCCGATGTAACAGGTGTCGCGACCACGCGCAGGACTGAGCAGGCTTTGATCCTTGGCCACATAGCGAACCTCAACGGGAAGAGTGGTCGCCATATCTCCTTCCTCAAAAATTGTTCTCAACCCGCGAAGTGCTTCCGGAGTCTTCTCGGCCGGAATCGCATATTCGAACTCCCTGTGGAATACCGGCAGCAAAGGAATCGTGATCATCTGATCCCATCGCCCCTTTCGGGTCAGAAACTTGTTGAACGGTTTTGTCGGGAACAGTTTGGAGAGCACATTCAGCAGGTCGTTCGTATCCATCGATAACGCGCCCTGACCGGCGCTTCCGCTCACAGCGTTCCCTGCCTGCCCCAGCAACCCCGCGGGTGTACCCGGGGGGTTCATTGTCACAACGATAACGTTGTCCTTGGGACCGATCGGAGCCACCAGCCACCAGAGCAGGAATCGCTGGTTCTCCTGATTCAAGATGTCGAGCTTGTCGATAACATCGTCAAATTTGCAAAAGTATGTCGTGTTCTCCAGTTCGTAAAGCGGCACGCACTGAAGTGTGACCTGCGTAACGATTCCCAGTGCGCCGATACTGACGCGAGCGGCATCGAGAAGATCCGTGTCGGCTTCGGTAATGCTCAGTATCTGGCCCGTGCCGGTGACGAGATTCATGCCCACGATGGACGTGGAAAGATTCCCGAAGCGGATGCCGGTGCCGTGGGTTCCCGTACACGTTGCCCCGGCAATGGATTGCTCCGTGATGGATCCAATGTTTTTTAGAGCGAGGCCGTCGAGAGCGAGCATCTCGATGAGGTCTTTTAATCGAACTCCGGCCTGAACCGTGAAACGGTGATTCAATACATCGGCAATCAATGCATTATTGAGCTTGTCCAACTGAAGGAGCGTTTTGTCCGTTACCACGAACTGAGCCCACGAGTGCCCGGCGCCGGTCGTTCGAATACGGCCGCCGGTCGCAAGTGCATCTTTCACAAGGTCGACGACTTCTGCTTCAGTCTCTGGCTGGCAAAAGCGTTCCGGCTTGAAGTTCAGCGTATTCGCCCAGTTCCGGAACGTGTGATTGGTTTCGAAGGTGGCCATGGTCTCTCCTTTTGGTAAGATTTGGCCCCAAGATCCCATGAAGAAATACAAATTCAAAGCGAAGATTCAGGCAGGCGATGGTGGCGGCGCCTTCGTCTTTTTTCCTTTCGACGTTCAAAGGGAATTTGGAAGCAAGGGGAGGATACCTGTCGAGATGACGTTTGATGGCGTCCCCGACAAGGGTTCGATCTGCCGATACGGCTATCCACAACACCTGTTGGGCGTCCCCAAAGCGATTCGCGAAAAGATTGGCAAGGGCCCCGGCGACCACATCGAAGTCGCGCTCTGGAAAGACGAAGAAGTGCGTACGGTTGAAGTGCCCGCCGAGTTCCAGCAGCGGATGGAGAAAGAAAACCTTCTGCCATTTTTCGAGGCGCTCAGCTACTCGCATCGCAAGGAATATGTCCGTTGGGTCACTGAAGCAAGGAAGGAAGAAACTCGACAGGCCAGATTCGAGAAGGCGATCGAGTTACTCAAGAAAAACGTCAAGAGTCCCCAATGAATGTGGTCAAGGATGAGGGCCCTCACCCGGCCTTTCTTGAGGCTTCGCCCTATCGGGCTCGCGCTTCGCGCGGTCACCCTCTCCCGGGGGGAGAGGGCTCGCACGAATACAACGCCGCAATTTTGAAAACGTTGCCCGCTATTGTCCTCGTCCTCCACGTTGGCCGGGGGCAGGCAGCGGCTTTCGAGGCAGAAGTTCGTTGCGGTTCGCGGCGTTGTACGCGAATGCCGCAACAATGATGGCATTCTGCATCATGTCCTTCGCCTGAACTCGTTCATACACGTCCATATTGGAGTGATGCGTCCGGGTGTCGTATTCAATGTCGTCCTGGATAAACTGGAAGCCCGGCAACCCGACAGAATCAAAATTCGTGTGATCGGTCCCGCCGGTGGCCCGCGCGGTCAGCGTGGTCATCGTGAAGTCCTTGAAAGGCTCCATCCAGGATTCGAACACCGGACGAACACCTTCATTCCCTTGCATGTACACGCCGCGAATCTGACCCGTGCCATTGTCGACGTTGAAATACACCGACAGCTTCGCATGTTCCGGTTTGAGTGCCTGCGCGGTGCCGAAGTGTTCGCGGACGTAGGCCTGCGATCCAAACAAGCCCTCTTCCTCGCCTGTCCACAACGCAATCCTTACGGTGCGCCGGAGCGGCAGCTTCGCGGCCTTCAGGATCCGCATCGCTTCCATCATGACGGCGGAACCCGCGGCGTTATCGGTTGCGCCGGTGCCGGTGTGCCATGAATCGAAGTGCGCCCCGATCATGACCACCTCATCGGCTTTGTCGGTTCCCGGAAGTTCGCCAATGATGTTGAAGGAATTCAGATCGTCGTCGTAAAACTTGTTCTCGATACTTGCTTCAAGCGCTACCGGAATGCCATTAGCGAGGTCGCGGGCGAGGATGCCGTAGTGTTCGGCGGCTAGAGAAATCATCGCAGGCACAGGAGGGTCCGTTGGCCTCCAGCCGCCGCCACTCTGGACAACCACGGTTCCGCCCGCAACATAACCTGCCGCCTGACCGGGCGCTACGAGCGCAAGAATTCCTTCATCCAAATAGAAACGGTTGCGCAGCGCAGGGAAGGGGTCGGGCTGTGCTTGCTGGCCCTGACCTCGGGCCACCTGTGGCGCGGGAAGCGTGCCGCCGCAAAGCTGACCCGGCAACTTCGCGGGAGTGGGCGCTGCACCGCGCGCACCCGGCCCCCCACCTCCGCCACGACCACCTCCGCGCTGGGGAGGATTGGCCATCGTATCAAGCTGCTGATCGCTGAAGCGGCTCCCCGGTGCCTGAAACACCGCCGGCAGATTGCTTGGCGCCGTTGTCATGACGAACTTCCCGCGCAGCTTACCGCGGCAGTCTTCAAGATCCTCGGGGGTATTGATAACCGCTATGACCGCGTCTCCCTTCACGGCTCCGCTTGTTCCTGGAGTCCACGCCCGGGAATACCCGATCAAGGGGAACGGATACGGCCTGGTCATGGCCACATACATGCGTTCATTGGACCAACCCCGGCCGAAAGGCCCCCAGGGCTCGAGCTTCACGTTCGTCAGACCCCATTCCGTGAGCTTCTTTGTGGTCCACTGCGCGGCGGCCTTGATGTTGGGAGAGTTCGTAAGACGCGGCCCAAATCCATCCGTCAGAAGGCTTGTGATCTGCATTACCTGCGAACGCTGCAGACCCTCTTCACGGATCTTCGCCATCGCCTCAAGATCGACACGCTCCTGTTGCAGCTGTCCAACCAGGGGCAGCGCCGACATGGCAAGTAACAACAGTCCAGTGGGAAAAAGATAACGATGTGACATAGGGACCTCCGCAGTGAGCGAATTATCGGCCATTTCGGGGACGAAGTAAGGGGCTTTTTAGAAATCACAAATCACGATTCGTCAATCACCGGTCACAAAGTTTTTTGTTCCAAACTGCCCAAGGCAGGGAACTTGGCGATCGGTGATTGACGAATTGCGATTTGTGATTTCTAAAATCCCCTACCAGCTGGGGTCAGCGGGACAAATGACGGTAAAACCCGGGATCTGTCGCAGTCTGTAGTTTATAGATGTAGAGGATCTGGCCCAGGTGATAGCTGAAGTGTTCCACGACGTGATAAATCGCCTGCAGCGCCGAAGGCTGATAGGTCTGAACGGGATAGCGCACCAGGAGCTGATTCGCGGCGAAACTCTTCAGGACAGTATTCACTTCCTCCACGGCCGCCTGGATATCGGCAATCAACTGCGCTTTGGGCACACCCTCGCGTGTGGTGAACTCCGCATTCCGATCCCGGCGAAACTTGCCCCCGCCAAGAGGTACGACGATCCACTGTTTGAGATTGCCCCGAAGATGGAGCACAAGATTGCCGACGCTGTTGGATTGTTCGTTGGGACGCCACCAGATCTGGTCGTCCGTCATGGCGTCGAGACAATGAAGCAGCTTCGGCAGAAAATCGGTCTTCAGGAACACACACGAGGCCTCGATAAACTCCGCAGACACCGTCTCGGCCGTGCCGGTTGTCGTTTCCACCACTGCTCCTCAAATTCGGGGCCGTGCTACTCGAACCCCGAACTCCGGCGAAAATAGTTCGGGGTTCGAGTAGCACGGCCCCGAATTCACCAAAACGCAGGATAGCGCAGAATCCAGGGACCGTCTATTATGGCGCCTCGCGAAAGGTCACCATGAGCCGTATTCCGCTCTACATCCGAATTGCGATCGCTCTCGCCATTGGCGTCGTGGTGGGACTGGTCTTACCTGCGGGCTGGGCACAATACTTCGACATACCGGCGCGCATCATCCTGCGCGTGTTGGGCGCGATTGCACCGCCGTTGATTCTCGTGGCGGTAATGCAGGCCCTGATCGGAGCGAAAGCGGGCGGAAGACTTGCCGGTAAGATGTTTTTCTTGCTGGTATTGAATACCGTTGTGGCGATTCTAATCGGCCTTCTGGTGGCTAATGTGATTCGACCTGGCAGTCATGCGTCGCTGCCGCCCGGAGAAGCGCCGCAGCTCACAGGCAACCCGCTGACCCAGATGCTCGACAACATTCCATCGAGCCTCGTGCGGCCGCTCGTCGAGAACAATGTCATTGGTGTGATCTGCATTGCGGTCGCGTTCGGGTTGGCTGCGCGCGGACTTCAAACGTCACGGCAACGACAGGTGCTCGACGCGCTCGACATCGGCTTTGATCTGATCTTGAAGGTGTTGCATTGGGTTATTGCGCTCGTGCCGCTTGCCGTATTCAGCAAAGTCGCGTTCGTTGTCGGCACGCAGGGATTCCGGCCCTTTCTGGCACTGGGCTGGTTCATCGTTGCCGTAATCGTAGCTCTCGCGTTGCAAGCGGTGTACTACCTGGTTCGGATTCGCCTTTCTTCATGGGTGCCTCCGATGAAACTCCTGAGAGGGACCCGGGACGCTCTTGCTATGGCGTTCTCCACCGCAAGTTCAACGGCCACCATGCCGGTTACCTACAGTTGCCTGCGGGAAAATGTTGGATTGCGCGAGGAGCCTGCGAGTCTCGGAGCTCTGGTCGGCAGCAACTTCAACAACGACGGCACGGCATTGTACGAAGCGATGGCCGCACTCTTCGTCGCACAGATGGTGGGCTCGGATTTATCGTTGGTGCAACAAGTGTTGGTCGTGTTGACCAGCATCGTGGCATCGGTCGGTGCGGCGGGGATTCCTGAAGCGGGGTTCGTGACGATGACCCTGGTGTTCTCGGCCGTCCATCTCCCTACCGGATACATCGCGTTATTGCTTCCCGTGGACTGGTTCCTCGATCGATGCCGCACGACGATCAACGTCATGGGCGACATGAACGTCAGCTGCATTCTCGACGGGAAAAGCGGTCCGCCGACCTAAGCACCGCGGAGCGGTGCAGGGAATGTAGCCGGGGGTAAGCGCGAAAGCGCGTAACCCCCGGGAAAGAGATCCACAACCCCTCGCACGCTGCAGGCGTGCGAAGGAACTCGCAATATTGACCACGGGTATCGCTCGCTGTGCTCGCTCAACCCCCCGGCGACATTCCCTGCACCGCTCCGCGGTGCCCGCCTCCCCCCGCGAAATTGCTCTCTGTCCCTCATTTGTTGAAGTATAAGAGGACTTTCGGAGGTGGACAGATGCGAAGGATGCGATTCTCCTGGACGATTTCGGCGCTGGCGTTGTTGTCCCTGATGCCCGTGCCTGCGCAGGCGGAAGTCACGCGAGTGGAGATCACGTCGCGTACAGACGTCATGAATGGCACCGTGTACGGTAGTGCGGGCGCCTATGAACAGCTCATCGGACGCATCTACTTTGCGATCGATCCGGCCAATGCGCGCAACCGCGTCATCACGGATCTGGAGCGTGCGCCGAAAAATGCGGCGGGAAAAGTCGAGATGTCGGCGGACGTGAAGATCCTCAAACCCAAGGATCCGGCGAAAGGCAGCGGCGCGCTGGTGATCGACGTGGTGAATCGCGGGACCGACACGGTAATACCCAGTCTCAATCGCGCCACCGGCGGAGACATGGGCGACGGATTGCTCATGCGTCTGGGTTACACCATTGTGGGAGTCGGCTGGGAGTTCGATGTGGCGCAGCGCAACGGAGTTCTTCGTTTGAACGTGCCCAACGCAGAAGGAGCGACGGCAACCGTGCATGCGATGACGACGCCCACAGCCCGCGGCGCCACGGCGCAATTCGCCGATCTTGCGAGCTATCGTGCTGGGGATCCTGCATCGCCGCAGAACACACTGACCGTACGTGACGGCGTGCTGGGAAAGCCTTCCACCATACCGCGTGACAAGTGGACGCTGTCTGGAACGACCGTCACCCTGCAAGGAGAGTTCGAAACCGGCCGCACCTATGAACTGTCGTACCTTGCGTCCAATGCTCCCATCGGCGGACTTGGATTCGCGGCGGTACGCGACACGGCGGCATGGATCAAATACACGCCGGACGCCATCGTTTCAGCAAAATACGCCCTGGCCTTCGGGTCATCGCAGAGCGGGCGATTCCTTCGCAATTTTCTCTATCTGGGTTTCAACGGCGATGAGAAAGACCGGCAGGTGTTCGATGGAGTGATGGCGCACATCGCCGGCGCCTCGCGCATCGATCTGAACTACCGGGGCGCCACGCCAACGGCGCAAGGCCAGTTCAGCGCGACATCATTTCCTTTTGCAGACGTCAGCCAGCTCGATCCCGTCACAGGCGCACAGGAGGGCGCGATCGACAATCCGCGAGCTCGTAACTTCAAACCAAAGGTCTTCTACACAAATACGGGCGTGGAATACTGGGGCGGCGGACGGCAGGCAGCCCTGATCCACACCACGCCGGATGGGACGAAGGATCTGGCGCTTCCCGATAATGAACGCGTGTACTTTCTCACCGGCTCGCAGCACGGGCCCACACGATTCCCGCCGGCTGAGGCTCGCAACGGAGAACAGCAGGAGAACCCCAATGCATACTGGTATGCGATGCGGGCGCTCTTTGTCGCCATGGATAAATGGATGCGCGACGGCACGGCGCCACCGCCGAGCCAGTATCCGAAGCTTCAGGACGGGACTCTTGTGCGCTCCACCGATGTCGCGTTCCCGAATATTCCCGGCGTCACTTCCCCGCGCGCGCTGCCGGCTGCTGTTCGCGGCGCGAATCCGCTCGTCGCACAGGGTGGTGCTCCGGGTACGCCTATGCCTTTCCTGGTCCCTCAGACGGACAAGGACGGGATTGAGAAGGCCGGGATTCGCCTGCCGGACATTGCGGTCCCGCTAGCCACCTACACCGGTTGGAACTTCCGAAACAAATCGATCGGTGGCACGGATCAGCTGTTTCCCTTGATGGGCTCGTATATTCCTTTCACGAGCACAGCGATAAGACACGCGGAGACGAAAGATCCTCGGGCATCGATTGCGGAACGTTATGCTTCACGCGATATCTACCTGCAGTTGGTGCAGAAGGCGGGAATGAAATTGGTGACGGACCGGTATCTGCTCAACGAAGATCTCCCAGCGCTGGTCAAGCGGGCCGGGGATCACTGGGATCTGCTGACAGGGAAATAAGGGGGATTTAGCGATCACAAATCACAATTCGTCAATCATTGATCACAAAGTTTTTCGTTCCAAACTGCCGGAGGCAGGGAACTTTGTGATCGGTGATTGACGACTTGTGATTGTGATTGCCAAACCCTCCTTATTTCCTTACTTTGCGGGCGGCACTGGTGGTGCCGGAGCAGCAGGAGCGAGCGGCACGGAAGGCACCACAGGCGCACTTGTCTTCGGCAAAGCTTTCAGGATGTTCTCCAGCGTCTTCACGTCAACATCCTTCCGGCTTGGAGGGGAATTCGGGG
>Ga0134121_10000084_pt1 | contig 102742 bp, 84 predicted proteins | sample KB301_FD_96463 | JGI IMG/M metagenome (GOLD analysis project Ga0134121, IMG submission 96463) | Terrestrial soil microbial communities without Nitrogen fertilizer from Kellogg Biological Station, Michigan, USA - KB3-0-1 | ecosystem: Environmental > Terrestrial > Soil > Unclassified ...
GGTACGGGACGTCGACGTTCGGCCGGCGCTGCCTCGCGGCGCGACGCCTCCTCGAGTCGGGCGTCCGGTTCGTCGAGATCCACCAGGACGGATGGGACACCCACGTCGACAACTTCGCCAAGGTCGGCGAGGTGTGCAGCCTGATCGACGCCCCCTGGGCGGCGCTGATGGACGACCTGGCCGCTAAGGGACTCCTCGACGAGACGATCGTCCTCTGGATGGGCGAGTTCGGCCGGACCCCGACGATCAACGCCCGCAACGGACGCGACCACTATCCGAGGGTCACGTGCGCCGTGCTCGGCGGCGGCGGGCTGCAGGGCGGCCGCGTCGTCGGCGAGACCGACCGGCTCGGCGCGAACGTGGTGAAGGAGCAGGTCGGGGTTCCCGATCTCTTCGCGACGCTGGTCCAGGCGTTCGGCGTGGATCCCAAGCGGCGGTTCCGCACGGAGTTCGGAGGGACCGCGACGCTGACCGACAACGGGACGCCGATCAAGTCGCTGCTCTAGTAGTCGGAGACCGAGCCGTCCTTCAGCCGGCCCCGGGTCGGCCATTCCCACGGGCGCTTGGGGTTCTTCGAGAGCTCCTCGAGCTTCGCCTCGTCCACCTCGACGCCCAGTCCGATCCCCTGGGGCAGCGACGCATACCCGTCCTTGTCCATCGACCACTGCTTGCGCGCGAGCCCTTCGGGCGTGAGCTGCGGATAGTACTCGTGGATGAGGAGAAACGGGATCGACGCCGCGGCGTGAAGGCTCGCGGTGGCCCCCAGGTCGGTCGTGACGCAATGAGGCGCCAGCGGCACGTGATAGGCCTCCGCCAGGACCGAGATCTTCCGGATCTGCGTGATGCCGCCGGTGTGGGCGCAGTCAGGCTGGAGGATGTCGATGCAGCCCTCGTGCAGGTAGGCGAGCATCTCCCAGATCGTGCGATCGCGCTCGCCGGTCGCCAGCGGATGGCGGATCGACTGCTTCAGCCGCTTGAAGACCTCGATGTTCCCCGGCACCGCCGGCTCTTCGATGAAGAGGATCTCGCCGACCTTGATCTGCGCGGCCAGCTGGATCAGGAACGGCGGCGGCAGCGCGCAGTGGGCGTCGAACATCACCGCGCCGTCCGGCCCCACGTCCTTGCGGGCCCGCTCGAGGAGACCGAGATACCGTTCGAGGGCCTTCGGGGTCCCCGAGAACTCCTCCGGCCCGGCGCCGACTTTGTTCGATTTCGGCGACGGATAGAGGCGGATCCGGTCGCGCGTCGGCCCGCCCAGGAGCCGGTAGACCGGGACGCCCCAGAGTTTCCCGGTGATGTCCCACAGGGCCATGTCGATGCCCGCGATCGTGTGGACCATGAACGGGCCGCCGCGCATGTCGCGGTGGGAGCGGTAGAGCTTCTGCCAGAGATGCTCGATCCGGGTGGGATTCTCTCCGTCCAGCAGCTCGAACAGCGAGCGGGCGAGCTCCGCTGCCGCCTTCGGCTCCAGCTGGTCGATCTCCCCCCAGCCGGTGACGCCGTGATTGGTCTCGATCTTCACGAACACCTTCGGGCCGACCGGGATGGCCGTCAGGCGGGTGATCTTGATCGAGCTCGTGCGGTCGGCGACCTGCGCCGCGGGATTGTCCTGCGCCGAGACGGCTCCGCCCAGGGCTCCCAGGGCGCCGAAGGCCGCCATCGCGGTCCTGCGGCTGACGATCGGCTCGCTCATCGGCTCGTCCTCCTTCGCCTCCTTCCCTTGGCGAACGGCGGGGGATCGGGCCCGGGAATCCGGGGCTACTTCTTCTCGGCTTCGGGCTGGAAAGGAGTCCGGTAGAGAAAGAGCTCATGCTCCCGACCGTCCTCGCCCGACTTGGCGGTCCAGACGCCGGCGGGCGTCACGCCCGGAAGCCGGAAGTGGTGCGCGACGATTCGGACTCCCGGGTTGAGCGCCTTCAGCTTGGGCATCAGGTCCTGGTTGAGACGATCGCCGACGTAGAGCGTGATCACGGTGGCCTTGCTGAAATCGACCTTCAGCAGATCCTCGTGTTCGATCCGGACCCGTTCCGCCAGCCCGGCACTCCGGACCGCCTCGCGGGATTTCTCCACCAGGTCGGGGTCGATCTCGACGCCGACGGCTTTGCACGGGGACTGCTGCGCCGCCGCGATGACGATCCGTCCGTCGCCGCTGCCCAGGTCGTAGACGAGATCGGCCATGTTGACGTTCGCGAGGTTGAGCATGTCCCGCACGACATCCATCGGCGTGGGGACGAAGATCGCTCCGGGCGAACGACCCCGTTTGAGGGCGGGCGACGGCGGCGCGGGCGGCCCCGAGTCCGTTTCCCGAATGGCCATCAGGGAGCGGCGGCCGGCGAGAAACAGCGTTTGCTTCGCCACCGCAGGAGTGGATCCCCCGCACCCTGCCACTTCCCGTCTCACCCCTCCCGGCTTCCCCAGGGTCGAACCGACGTCCAGCATCAAGACTTCGTCGTCGGAAGTGCACACAACCATCTTCCCGCCGACGAGGATCGGAGAGGGGACGATGGTGGTCAACGAGTCATACTCCCATTGTTTCGCGCCCGTGGCGGCGTCATAGCAGTTGATGATGCCTTTGAACTGCACCACGAGGACGCGCCCGCGATCCGCGACCGGCCGGCTCAACGCATGTCCGAACTCCAGGGTGTTCCAGACTTTCCGGCCGCCGGCGAGGTCGATGCAGCTGAAGTTTCCATCCCCATCGGTATCCCCGTCCGACCCCAGGGAGACATAGGCTCGCCCTTCGTGGACCAGGGGCGTGGCCACGATCCCCATCGGGTCCGCAGGCGACCGGCGACAGTCGACTTTCCAGATTTCCCGCAGCGTCCCGTTGGGGTCGGGGTCGGCATCGAACGCGTACAGGAACCCGTTCCCCCCTCCGAACACCACGATCTCCCGTTCGCCGCCGGAGCCGTCGCGACTCCGGGTCACGACGGGAGTGGACCAGTTGGCCATGACGGTCCCCGCGCTGATGCCGGACCGTTCCCGTCCGACGATCTTGCCCGTCTCGCGCTCCAGGCAGATCAACGCCGGAGCCTCCGGGCGGGCGGGCTTTTGGGTTTTCCAATCGATCCCGTTGCCGGTGGCGAGGAACAAGTTGCCCTTCGAAGAGGGAGAGAGGGAAAGAGCCGAGCTGAACCCCATGCCCAGGACGCACGGCCGGATGTCCAGCTGCGCGATCAGATCGATCTTCCAGACTTCGCGCGGGGCGGAACCCCCGCGCTTCAGCGGCCCGATGTCGAAGCAGAGCACCTCCCAGCGGGAGTTGACGACCCAGAGCCGGTCCCCTTCGACCAGGGGAGTGCACCGCAAGGGCAACCAATCGGGATCGACTTCAAATGGAAGCTCCGATCTCCTGGAGAACCCCCGCGCCCACACTCGCGTTCCGTCGCTTTCCCGAAAGCAGGCCAGCACCGCGTCGTTCTTCTTGAAGTTGGGGTCGAACGCCCCCTCATTGTTGGTCCCGACCCACACCAGGCCGTCCGAGATCACCGGCGGGCCGATGGCCGAGAATCCGAGTTTTGCGGTCCAGGCAACGTTCCGTTGGGAGCCGTCCTTCGTGGACCAGTCCGTCGGCACGCGCTCCTGCGCCGTCGCGCAACCGATGAGGCAGGCCAGCGCCATCCCGAGTCGCATCATCGCTCCTCCTTCAACGGCGTCGTCCAGACGTGGACCTCGTGTTCCACCTGGTCGTCCTTCGACACGATCTTGATCGTGCGGTCGGGCTTGGGTCCGGCCTCGCCGAGCAGATGGGCGTGCGACACGATCCGGGATCCCGGCTTGAGCTTCCGGAGCTGCGGGAGCAGCTTCGCGTTGTTGGGCGCGCCCAGGTAGAGCATCACGACGCTCGCGGGCTGGAGATCGACGGTGAACAGGTCCTTCTGCTCGATGGTCACCAGGTCGTCGACCTTCTGGCGTTTCGCCTGGAGTCGGGATTCCGCCACCAGGCCGGGATGGATCTCGATGCCCACCGACTTGCAGCCCCGGGTTCCCGACGCGGCGAGGACGATCCGGCCGTCTCCGCTTCCAAGGTCGTAGACCACGTCGTCCCGGGTGACGTTCGCCGCCTCGATCATTTTCTCGACCACGTCCATCGGCGTGGGCACGAAGGCGGCGTCGGGCCCCTTCCCCGGATCGGGCGCCGGCGGCGCCGGAGGCCCGAGCTTGATCCGCCAGACCGGCGGAGGCTCGCGGTACTCCGGCCCGCGCAGGTCGTAGCAGTAGAGATTATCGAGGTCGCGCAGATAGAGCCGGCCTCCGGCGAGGACCGCCTGGCTGTAGCCTCCCTCGGGACTCGGGTCCGGCGGCGCGAATCGCCCCCGTTCCCGGGGTTCCGCCTTTCCGGCCTCGACTAGCTGGACCCCCGCGTCGCTGTACTCGTTGCGAAGGATCAGCAAACCGTCCGCGGCCAGCACCGCGCCCATCCCTCCCCGGAGGTGCCATACCTTTTCCCCCGTCCGGAGGTCGATGCATTGCAGACCGTTGCTGTTGGCGTACACCCGGTCGCCCACCGCGGTGACGCTTCGGTGGTGAGTCGTCTGCTTGCCCGAGTACAGCGGTTCGGCCTGGATCTTTTCCCCCTGGGCGGTGAGCTTGTAGGCGTGCCACCCGACTCCGTAGCCGCAGGTGACGAGGACCAGATCCTCGCGGACGATCGGCGTCGAGGCCAGCTGGGAACTCCCCCCCTCGAAGTCCGCCCTCCACTGAAGACGTCCGTCCTTCACGGCGATGCCCGCGACGCTTTTCATCGTCGCGACGACGACCTGGCGGACGCCGCCGATGTCGCAGGGGACGATCGCGGAGTGAGGCATCGGATCCTTCAGCTCCTTGCTGCGCCAGACGATGCTGCCGGTCTTCTTGTTCAGGCCGGCGAGCGTCCCGCCGGATCCGCCCGGCGCGCAGATCAGGAGGTCGCCTTCGATCAGCGGCGCCTCGGCGTAGCCGAGCATGTAGTGTTCTTTGCCCCCCAGTTCCTTGTGGAACTCCTTCTCCCACAGGAGGGCGCCGTTGCCGCTTTTCAGGCAGACCAGACGTCCCTGCGCGGTGCAGGCATAGACGCGGTCGTCGTCCACGGTGATCGAGCGCTGGCCCAGGAACCGCATCATGGCGTACTCGCCGGTCTCGGGGCCGATCGCGGTTTCCCAGACGGCCTTCCCGTTCCCGTCCAGGGCCGTGAGGACGTACTTCTTGTCCTTGCAGCCCTGGGCGAAGATCAGGCCGCCGGCGACGGAGACCGGGCCGTTGCCGATCCCCGCGCCCGTCGCCTTCCACAGCAGCTTGGGGCCGCCCTCGGGCCACTCCCGGAGCAGGCCGGTCTCGGTCGAGACGTTGTCGCGGTTCGGACCGCGCCATTGGGGCCAGTGGCCCGGCGCGGGAACGTAGGACTCCTTCGGTTCCTGCGCCGCACACGCGAGGGCGACGAAGAGAACCGTCCAGGTGCTCACTTCCGGTCCTCCCTCATCGGCGCGGTCCAGACGTAGATGGTGTGCTCCACGCCGTCCTCCCGGGACGTTATCCGGAGTTCCTTGTCCGGCTTCGGTCCGGTGTCGCCCAACAGGTGAGCGTGGGAGACGATCCGAGCGCCCGGCTTGAGCTTTCGGAGCTGCGGAAGCAGCTTCGCGTTGTTGGGGGCGCCGAGATAGAGCGTGACAACGCTCACGTCGCTTAGATCGACCGTGAACAGATCCTTCTCCTCGATCCGGACCCACGCCTGGATCTTGCCCTTCTCGATCTCGGCCCGCGAGCGACGGACCAGCTCCGGATCGTTCTCGATGCCGACGGCCTTGCAGCCGTATTTCCGGAACGCGGTGATCACAATGCGGCCGTCGCCGCTGCCGAGATCGACGACCACGTCCTCCGAAGTGACGCGGGCTTCGTCCAGCATCTTCTCCACGACATCCTGCGGGGTCGCGACGAAAGCGGCGTCGGTCGACGGCTTCGGGGCCGGCCCCGGGTCCTTCGGCGCCGTCTGACGCGTCACTCCCGCAGGAAGCTTCCAGACCGGAGGAGGATCGGAGTAGCCCGGACCCCGGACGTCGAAGCAGGACAAATCCCCCTGGTCGCGCAGGTAGAGCCGTCCGCCCGCGACGACTGGAAACGTCCACGAGTATTCCTTGGGGACCGCCATCTGGAACTTGCTGATCTCCTTGATCCCCTCCGGCGAAGCGGAAACCAGGGAGACTTCCCCCTTCGGGCCCCGGACATAGAACCGTCCGTCGGCGTACGTGACCGGCCCCTGCATGCGGGGTCCCATCTGGACCGTTTTCCCCGTCGCCAATTCCACGCAGACCGGCGCTGCCCCCGCAAATGAATAGAGGTGATCCTCGACCCGGAGCGTGCTGCCGATCCAGGCGCCGAACGGAAACCGATCCTTGTACTTCTCGACGGCCTTGAACTGCTCCTCCTCCCGTCCGATGGCGAGCAGCGCGCCCCCGATGTTCCATCCGTTCAGGGTGAAGACCCGGTTCTCCGTCCAAAGAATCGGCGTATGAACGTCGCCCGATCCCCACTCCAGCGGGTAGGTCCAAAGGAGCTTGCCGTCCATCGCCGAGATGCCCACGGTCCCGACGTCGAGATGGTGCACGTATTGACGGACCCCCGCGAGGTCTGCGGGGACGATGCCGCCATAGGTTCCCGCCCTGCAGTTCGGAAGGGCGCAGGACCAGATCCGTCGGCTCGTCTTCTTGTCGAGCGCGAGGATCGTGTTCGACGGCCCGCCGGGAGTGCAGACGAGACGGTCGCCGTCCACCAGGGGAAAATCGCAGAAGCCCCAGCCTCCCCGCGCAGCTTTGTAGTCGCTTTTGAGATCCGTCTTCCAGATGAGGCGGCCCGTCGCAACCTGCAGGCACAGCACGACTCCCTGAGCGGTGTACGCATAGACCCGATCCTCGTCGATGGTTGGAGTGCGCTGACTGAGCCAACGCATGACGGCCATTTCGCCGACGAGCGGTCCGATTCGCGTCGACCAGACCGTCTTTCCCGTTCCGTCGAGGGCAGTGAGATACTCCGCATCGGCTTGGTAGCCGGTCAGAAACACCAACCCCGCTGCAACGGAGATGCCGCCGACCTGTTCACCCAGCTTCTCGGCCTTCCACAGCAGCTTGGGGCCGCCCTCGGGCCACTCCCGGAGCAGACCGGTCTCGGTCGAGACGTTGTCGCGGTTCGGACCGCGCCACTGCGGCCAGTGGCCCGGCGCGGGAACGGGAGGCTCGGTCTGGAGCGCCGCGGCGAGGAGGAAGGCGAGGACGCTCATCAGGGATTCCCCTAGCGTTGTCCGATAAGTATTTAACTCGTCGGGCGACGCCAGGGAAACAAAATCCCTCAGCGCGAGTGCTTGTCCAGGAGCGCGATCAGCGCGGCCCGGGCGAGCGGCCCGGACTTCGCCTCGAGCACCGCCGGATAGACCGGGGAGATCACTTCCTGCTTCTGGCCGAATCCGTTGACGGACGGCGCGGCGTCGAGGACGACGATCCCCGCCTCGCCCGCGCGGCCCATCGCGTCCTGGAGCTCGGGCGGCGTCTGCTCGCGCGTCAGCCGGACGAACACATAGTGCCGCTCGAATCTCCGGAGGATCTCCGCGTCGTTGAGCAGCTCCGCGGCGGCCGATGCCGCGGGCGCCACCACCATCCGCCGCCGGGACCGGACCTTGGAATCCCAGGCCGACACGAAGATGCCGTGGCTCAGGGACACCTGCCAGGGCGCGAGCGCCGCGAGGGACTTCCCCGGGTACTGCCGGGTGATCGCCTTCATCAACTCGACCGTCTTCTCCACGATCTGCTTGCCGTCGCCCGCCTCGTTCTTCTTGCTGGCGACGATGTCCCGCACCCACACGCCTTCCGCGGGCCCCTGCACCGGCTTCAGCGTCCGGACGTCGATGTTCCGGCCGTCGGGCGCAAGGAACGCGAGGTCGACGTTGTTCCGCGGCCCGCCCGGATTGCCCAGGCCGAGGCGCGCGAACGGCTCCGACGCCCCTCTCGCGGTGTAGTAGAGCCGCACGCAGACAAAGTTCCGGCTCAGCGACCGGAACTCGCTTCCCTGGGAGCAGAGACCCTGCTCCACGCAGCCCCCGCCCCCTCAGGTCTTGACGTCGGGACCGATGTCGGCGCGGATCTTGAGGAGGACGATCGGCCGCTCCGACCTCCGGGCGGCCTCGAGCGCCGTGTCGGCGTCGTAGTACCACAGGAGGTCGTCCGATCCCGGGGGAGCGCCCGCCGCGGGGAACGCCATCGCGGCGCACGCGAGGGCCGCCAGCATCGAGGTCCGGATGCGCATGAGTCCCTCCTGTCGATCCAGGAAGGAATGGCGTCCGAAGGGCGGAGGTTAACTCGCCTACGTCGTTTCGAGGAACTTCGTCAGCGCCTCGGCGAACTCGTTGGCGGACGCGTAGCGGAGGCCGCTCTCCTTCGCCATCGACCGGCGGACGATCTTGACGAGCGGCTCGGGCACGTCGTGGCGGATCTTGTTGAGCGGCGTGGGCTCGGCGAACATGACCTTCCGCTTGAGCTCGGCCGCGTCCTTCCCCTCGAGCGGCGGGCGCGAGGCGAGCGCGGCGTAGAGCGACGCGCCGAGGCCGTAGACGTCGCACGTCACGCTGAGCTTCGGCTTGGCGTCCATCTGTTCCGGCGCCAGGTAGGCGACGTTCCGGTAGTACTTCCGGGGCTCCTTCCCCGTCGGCGGCGGAACGATCAGCGTCTCGATGAGGTAGCCGAGCCCGAACTCCTTGATGAGCGGATGGTCCGCCCCGCCGTCCCCGACGGCGACGAGGATGTTGTCGGGGCAGATGTCGCCGTGGAAGATGCGCTCCTCGTGGGCGTAGTGGACCGCCGCCGCGATGTCCCGGACGATCGCGCAGACGCGGTGGAGGTCGTGGATCTTCGACCGCGACAGCGACGGCGCCTGGACGAGGTCCATCATCAGGTAGAGCCGGCTCTTGCGGCGGCCGCTGCCCTGCACGTGCAGGATGTTCGGATGGGGCAGCGCGATCAGCTTCTCCACCTCGCGCTCGATCGCCTGGGTCTGCTCCTCCCCCGCCTGGCCCGCGAGGAAGCGCACCGCGAACTGCTGCCCCGTGGCCCGTTCGGACGCCCGGTAGAGGACGCCCATCTCGTCGGGGGGCAGGAGCTCGTGGAGCACGTACATCGGCTGGCCGTCCTTGGCGTTCGGGCCGAACGTGTGCTGCGGCTTGAGCGTCGTCTCCGGCTGGCCGGAGCTGCCGGGCACCTGTTGCGCCGGCGGCACCACGGCGGTCGCCGGCTTCTTGGGCGGCGGCGGCTCGTCGAAGATCGAGCCTCCGGAAGCTTTCGGCGCCGACGGCGTCGGTTCGGGATCGAAGATGGAATCGAGGCGGGACTCGGCCGCCACCTTGGGCGGCGAGGGCGGGGGCGGAGGCGGCGCGGCGGCCGGCTCCGTCTCCGCGGACGCGAACAGGGAGTCCAGCGACGAGGCCTTGGGAACTTCGGGCGGCGGCGCAGCGGGGGGCGGCGGCGTGGAAGCTTTCGCCGTTCCCGCCTCGCGCAGCTTCCGCTCGAGGTCGGCGACCGTCTTGCCGAGCTTGTCCAGCTTGGCGAGCTGGTCGCGCTTCGATCCTTCGAGCTGCTCCACGAGGGACCGCAGCTTCGACGCCTGTTCGTCCGACTCGCGAGCCTTCTTCTCCAGATCGCCCACGCTCTTGGCGTATTTGTCCAGCCGCGCGATCTGTTCGCGCTTCGTCGCTTCGAGCTGTTCCACGACCGCGCGCTGCTTCGCCGCCTGTTCGTCCGCCTCGTGAAGCTGGCGCTCGATCTCCTTGCCCGCCGCCTGGAACTTCTCGGCCCGGGCCTGCTGTTCCCGGCGCGCCGCCTCGAGATGCCGGTTCTCGCCCTGCAGGATGTCGAGCTGCGACTTCAGCTCGCCGGCCGCCGCGTCGACGTCGCCGACCTTGCCCGCCGCTTCCTGCGCTTCGACGAGCTCGCGCTCCATCGACGCGAAGTAGCGCTCCACGTCGGCGGCATGGGCTTCCGTCCGCTCGGCCTTCTTCCGGGTCTCCTCGAGCTCCTTCTTGAGCGAGGCGATCTCGTCGCCGGCCTTCGATGCCTGTCCCTGCGCGCTCTTCGCCTCCTCGAGCTGACGCTTGAGGGAGGCGATCTCTTCGGTCGACTTGGTTCCCTGAGCGGTGAGGTCCTGGACCTTCTTGTCCGCGTCGGCGACGCGGGTCTGCAGCTTCTTGGACTCCTCCGTCGCCTTGGCGCCCGCCGCGGTCAGGTCCTGGACTTTCTTCTCCGCGTCGGCGACCCGGCCCTGCAGCTTCTTCGCCTCGTCGGCGGACTTGACTCCCTGCGCGGTCAGCTCCTGGACCTTCTTCTCCGCGTCGGCGGCGCGCGCCTGCAGCTTCTTCGCGTCGTCGGACTGGCGCTTCAGGTCGTCCGTCGACTTCAAGCCCTGCGCCGCCAGGTCCTGGACCTTCTTCTCGGCCTCCGCCGCGCGCGCATGCGCTTTCTTGCTCTCGGCGAGCGAGGTCTCGAGCATGCGCTTGAGGTTGTTCGTCTCTTCGGTGAGGTTGAAGATCTTCGACACCCGCGACGTGAGGTCCTTGACCTGCTGCTCCAGCTCGGGGATGCGCGCCTCGGCCTTCGTCGCCCGCTGCTCCGCCTTGTCGCGAGCCTCGGTGAGCTTCTTCGCCTCCGCGCGGGACTCCTCGAGCCGCTTGCGGAGCGACGCGGCCGCTTCGGAGAGGCCGGCGGCGCCGCGCTCCTGCTCCTCCGCGCGCGACTTCGCCTGGTCGCGCTCGGTCTGGAACTTCCGGACGGTCTCCTTCGACTCCTCGACCTGCTTGCGCAGGCCGGCGGATTCCTCGAGGCTCTTCCGGTCGTCCTGCTGCTTCTTCTGCAGCTCCTCGATCTGCTGGTTCAGCCCGGCCGCGGTCTTTTCCTGCTCGTCGGCGCGCGTCGCAGCCTTGTCCGCCTTCTCCTTCAGCTGGTCGCGCTCGGCCTCGATCTTCGCGAGCGCGTTGCGCGATTCCTCCAGCTGCTTCCGCAGCGTGGCGGACTCTTCGTGCGCGCGTCGCTCGAGCTCGGGCCCCTTGGCCGCTTCGCTCTTCGCCCGGTCGCGGTCTCCCTGGACCTTGCGGAGCTCCTTCTGGTTCTCCTCGACCTGGTGGCGAAGCTTCGTCGCCTCCTGCTCGAGGCTCGTCGATCGCGCCGCCTGGGCGGACCCTTCCTGGAGCCGGCGCTCGAGGTCGGCGGCCCGGAGCCGGGCCTTGCCGGCGTCGGCCTTGGCGCGGTCGCGCTCCTCCTGGAGCTTCTTGATGTCGGCCGGGGGTTCGGCGGCGGGGCGGGCGGAGGCTTCCTTGGTCTTCTTGTCCAGCTCCGCCCGGGCTTTCTTCAGCTGCTCGTCCTGCTCGCCGATGTGAGCTTCCAGCTCGGCGACGCGCTTGGAGAGCTTCTGGAATTCAGCGTGGGCCTCGACGGCCTGCTTCTGGGCGGCGTCGCGGGCCTCGGTGATCTTCGCGATCTGGGATTCGAGGTTCTGAGAGACTTCGATCCTCTTGGTGCCGCCCTTCCGCACCGACGTCTGGCTCTTCGATTTTTCGGGAGGACTCAATGGAATCTCTCTGAACCGGTCTTGAATTCACCCCAGCGGGCCGTTTCCCTCCCCGCAGACTCGATGAGTATATCACGCGGGCTTCTACTTTTTCCTCACGTCGAAGCAGAAGAACAGGTCCTGGTCCCGCAGATAGAGGCGTCCGCCGGCCACGACGGGCGGGGTCCAGATCTTCCCGGCCGGCTTCCGCAGCTTCGACGGCTGGGGCAGTTTCAGGCGCCCCGCTTCGCGCCACCCTTCGGGGCTCGCCGCGACGAGCGCGGTCGTCCCGTCGTTCTCGCTATAGCAGTAGAGGTGGCCGTCGGCATAGGCCACCGCGCCCCCCGGGAACTTCCGGTCCGACCAGAGGTTTTTGCCGTCCATGAAGCTCTGGCAGACCCAGCCCCGGCCGTCGGAGAAGCCGTAGAGATGCTCGCCGACGCGGATGACGTTGCCGTGATGGTTGGAGAGGTTCTTGTTGGCGTAGACGGACTCGGTCTTGAACGCGTTCCCCTCGCGGCTGACTTTGGTGAGCTCGCAGCCGCCGTTGCCCGCGGAGACGGTCGTGAAGATGGAGGACCCCTGGACGAGGGGCGTGTTGATCACCTCGGTGCCGAACGGGCCGTCGCGCCTGGCACGCCAGAGCAGGCGGCCGTCCTTCGCGTTGACGCCGAAGAGGCCGGGGTTGGTGAGGACGATGTACTGCCGGACGCCGTCGATGTCCGCGACCATGGGCGACGTGTACGCCGCCTGGTCTTTGACGTCGGCGCTCTGCCAGATCAGCCGGCCGGTTTTCCGGTCGAGCGCCGCGACGGTGCCCTTGGGTCCGCCGGGGAGGCAGATGAGTTGCTCGCCGTCGACCAGCGGAGACCAGGTGAATCCCCAGCCGAGGTTTTTGGGCCCGCCGCCGATGGGATTGACCTGGCCGTCGAGCTCCTTGGGCAGGTTCTTTCGCCAGACTTCCTTGCCCGTTGTGGCGGAGGCGCAAAGCAGGTCGCCGTTCCCGCCGAGGGCGAAGACGAGGCCGCCCGCGACGGTGGGCGTCGAGCTCGGCCCGGCGGACCATCGATTGCTCTCGAACTGGAAGAGCGGCCCCACCGGGGTGGCCCATGCTTCTTTGCCGGTCTTCACGTCGACGGCGATGAGGAGTTCCCCATCGCCACGGCCGCCGATCGTGTAGAGCCGGTCGCCGACGACGGCCGGCCCGGAGTATCCGACGCCGGCGTTGGCGAACGTCCAGAGCAGCGGGGGACCGTCGGCGGGCCACTGGTCGAGGAGCCCCTTGTCGGCGGAGACGTCGTCGCGGTTGGGACCACGATATTGGGGCCAGTCGGCGGCCTGGAACGCGAGGCAGGCGAGGAGAGCGGTCGGCAGGTGGATCACGAGCGGGACCTCCCTAAGTCCGGGCACTGGGCCCGGCGCCAACCCTTTCCTTAGCTAATCAACGTCTGAGAAGGGTCGATGCTATCCGCGGCGCAGGATTGGACCGCTTCTGATTTTGAGCACAATTATCCCCGCATATTTGGGAAGCGAATACGCGAGGTGTTCGCGAAGGCATTTCCGTGAGGACGACACTTGCAACTTGGCCCGGTCGGGATAGAGTTTTACGAACCTTGAATGAGTGGAGAAGCGCAGATGTTGCCCTGGCATTACTGATCCCGGAGCTTTAGATGCACCAGCTTAGCGCCGAAGAGAAAGCCATTCTAACGGAAGTGTGGGATTGCGCTGACGGCCTCTGGTGGGGTCCACAGATTGACGTCTGGCACTCTTCGCACATGGATAAGGTAGAAGTCACCGAAACTCTGATGTTTCAAAAGCAATTACTAACCCAGAACATGGACTCAAAAAACGTGTTCCGAATCAAATTTCAAAGGGACGGCTTCTTCTATCTTGACACCGATAGGCAGGCCAAGGCGACAAAGGGTTGTGATGAGGTGATCATTGCGCTTAAGAAGCTCTATCCTGTCAAGAAGGGGGACAGCGCAACCATCTGGGAACTTGCAAATGCTAGTGGTCTTTCCCAAGAGGACGCATACCGAGTTCTCCATCTTATGCGGGAGTTCGGTCTTTCGGTGTCGGCGAGTCTTGATGCTGGGCCACTATCAGCAGCGAGTCATGTGACCCCTGGTCCCCAGGTCGCGAAAGTTCAGGCCTTCGCAGACTTGTACGAATTGCGTTTGAAAGAACACGTCAGTCATATCGAGCACACTAAACGATTGAACGCGGGTGACTACTCCGGCTTTGGTGCCGCCACAATCTATCCAACTGCGGGCCTAGGTGTCGGAGGGGGTCTATCTGGCCTAAATGCAGGTAAGCCTGAATCAAAGATTCCTGCGGCTCTTGGTTCTCTTACGGCCCACTGCGAGCGCTGCAATCGTCCCAATAACCACAAGATCCTTGGTGAGTTCAAGGAAAGCGAGAAACTACCTGAGGAGCTTGACGAATTTACGGTGGACCACGAATGGCAAATCATTCGCTGTGCCGGATGTAATGAGACGCGGTTCCGGCACTACCAACTGAACACTGAGCACTATGTTCTCCACAATCCTCCCAGCTACAGAGAGGAAGGAAGTAAGGAGGAGATTTACCCAACGCCTCAGAAACGGAAGCCTAAGGAGTTTCCCAACATGCCCGATGTTATCCGTGAGTTGTATTGTCAGACTACGAAGGCGCTGGATGAAGGCATGATGCACCTGTGCGCTGGAGGGCTAAGAGCGATTGTTGAGGCGATCTGCTCAGAGCAAGGCATCACAGGCGGCTGGGCATTCGACGAGAAGACATTGACCAAGAAAGTCGACGACCATGGGCAGCCCTACAAAAGCAAGAATCTTGATGGGAAGATTTGGGGCTTAGCAGAGAAGGGTCTCGTAACAGTCGCGGATGCTGCCACGCTCCACAAGTTTAGGTATCTTGGTAACGAAGCTCTGCACGAAGCGTTGACCCCAACGGCGAATTCACTTGAGCACGCTATGGCAGTGATTGAGCATTTCCTCGAAAGGATCTACGAGTTGCCCGGGAAGGCTTCAAACATCAAGCTCGCGGGAAATCCCTAGTCGATGGATGCTTCAAGTCGACTGCTCACCACAGCCGAAGTTGATACTTCTCGTACACCGCATCGTCGTCGCTGGACTTCGGCTTCTGCGGCCCTTGCTTGGTGGTCTAGGGCCACGGCACCAAGGTAAGGGACGTTTAGCCTCGCCGATCGCTGGGAGCGATGGCTAAAACGGATCCAGTCCGAGTTAAGCTCCGGAAGAATGCCTGATCGGCTAGCCAGCCAGCTGGTGAGTAGCTCATATGCCCCCCCTTAGTGAGAATATAAGGTGACGACGTGCCGAAGAGGGTCACGGCAATGGGTATGAGAGCGGAATTCACATTTTTTGTTCTATTGCAATAGTACGCGCTACACTCTCGATACACCGCTGATTCGCACCCTGCCAATGCGACCGGGGATGTCTCTGAGGTCTTCAGGTCTGCTTTGGGAGGGCTCATGTCAGACGAAATCCTGCAAAAGCTGGACGTAATAATCGGGCTCTTATCCCACCGGATAGTAATGGGTGAGAGTGGAAAGGCGAAGCAGGACGCAGAACGACTTGTCGTGAAGATCCTCAGGTCGGCAAAGGTCCCGAGCAAGCAGATCGCACTGGCGCTTGGGAAGACTGACGACGCAATCAGACATATCTCCAGCCGACATGGGAAATGAGGATAATTATGGGGAAAAAGGAAACTGATGAGCATGGTTTGCCTAGCCTTGCGCTGGTCTTTGGCTACATTGCGGTCAAGGAGCTCCCGCGGCTAGAGGACAAAATCAGAATCTTGGCTCGACTCGGCTACGGCAATCCAGAAATCAAATTGATTTGCGACACGACCGCCGCAACTGTTCGCACCCTGAAAGCCAAGGGCAAGAAAGAGAGGAAAAGGTAATGCCGGATAATGATGCAGCGGTTCGCCTAATGCTTGGTTATCTCTGCGTGAGCCGGGATACCGAAACCAGCTTGCCAAGCAAGGTAGACATTCTCGACCGGTTTGGGCTCCCCGATGCAGAAATTGCCGCAATCTGTGGCGCCACAAACCAATCGGTCCGAAATGCTAGGCAGGCTTCGAAGAAGGCCAATGGCAAAAAGAAAAAGTAGCTTCCGTAGGATCGTCAAAATCCCCAAGGAATACCTGGAAGCCGTGGGATACGGGAATCTAATGTTCCCATCGCTATTCCAGTTCGAGAACGGGCTCCGACTAGCCCTAGACAAGCACCTGACTGTGTGCTATGGCGACTGGTGGAATCTCTCGCTCAAGACGAAGAAGCCGGATATCTGGCAATACGCCGAGGAGATGAAGACCAAGCTAAATGCTCTGCCTTGGATCGGCGCTTCGGCTCGCGTAAGCGACGCTGGAGTTTTTTGTGGGGCACATGGAGTGCATCAAGCGAGTGCGCAATCTCTATTCGCATATGTTCCCCTGTTTGACTAAGAGGGACTGTACGCGTGCAAGACGAGAAATCACGACACTGGCCGAGCACATCAATTCGAAACTGTGATATCCGAGATAATTGCGAGGGTTTTGCATGAGCGAAACATTTGAGGTGGAAGTCCTGAAGCGATTGGATGCCATGGTGGCTATCCTGGCCTGCCGGACGTCTCTCGGAGATGTGACCAAGGCAAAGCCGAATGAAGTCGATCGGAGGCTTGTGGTTGCGCTGCGGGCAGTTGGGGTTGAGTATGAAGTGATTGCGGCAGCACTGGACAAGAACAGTGACGCAGTGAGAAAGATAATGAGTCGCAATGCCTAGCAAGAACTCTTATCAGGTTAGGCCAGCGGAGAACGAGAAGATTGAGGCATTCGCCAATGAATTGATCCTCTTGCTCGCCACAATTGCGTTCAAAGATGTTCCACAAGGGGAAGCCATCGACTCGTTGACGCGTAGAGGCTTTTCGCCGAAAAGGATTGCGGAGCTTCTTGGGACCACAGGGAATTCAGTGCGTGTAAGACGGTCCAAAAAGAAGAAACAGAAGAAGCCTCAACGGAATGGGAATAATGATTAACAAACTGCTATTTGCAAGGTGGCTGAAAGAGAGGCGCACGAGCAAACAAGCGATCTACCAGAGAATCGAGAACTTACGAAAGTCGCGCAATTTCACTCTCAGCATCGAAGAGGCTGCCTATCTCCTGGCAGCGAGGGATGGGATCGATATTTCGAAGTATCTTTCACGCGAGGAATACAACCAATTTCGAGGCAACCCAGCAATTGCCGGGGGACAGGCACCCCACACTGCTCACTCTGTTCCCCACCCTATCAATCTAGCCAGTCCTCGGAATGAAGAGAAGAGAGCAGCCCGGCGCGCACGAATTTCCCCGGATTCATCCGATGAAATCACCAAGGAGGTGCGTATCCGTCTCGGAAAGCTCAACCCTGACCTTCAGGATGCATACACTCAGGTCATTAGAGATCTACAGGATGCTAGCCGACTCTCATTCCGAAGCACCGGCAATGAGATGCGCGAAATATTGCGGGACGTTCTCTTCATCCTGGCGCCAGATCAAAAGGTGATGGGTGAGCCTGGCTATGCGCATGAGGTTGGGCAAACCGGCCCGACTCGAAGGCAGAGACTGAAGTACATATTTTCGCACCAAGGGGGGGATGTCGAGTTGGATTCTGTAGATGCGGGAATCGCCGTAATTGAAGAGGGAGTGACGAAGCTAACGCTTGTAATTTACAAGCGAACCAATCGGGCAACGCATACAAGCCGTGCCAGGGCAGAATCAAAGAGGCTGCTTTCCTATCTCAACCCAATCTTGAGTGACCTACTCGGAAGTGAGTGATTCGTTGCCGAGGAAAACGGGCTTTTCAATTCTTCGTGCTGGGCAACATCTGTAATGGGGCGAGGCACTTGTCGTCCTCACGGAAATACCTTCCTGATCAATTCGCATAAAATGTGCTCATAATCGCCCCTTCAAAGGCCGGATCGTCGCGGCGAAAGAAACCTGCCTTTGCTTTTTCCAACCCCGGCTCGAATGGCCATAACCCCGCTCCTCCCGCCGGGTCACCCGGATAGGAGCGGCCATGGGCAGGATCCGGATCGGGACGTCGGGATTCAGCTACAAGGAATGGCGGCCGGCGTTCTACCCGGCGGACCTGCCGGAAAGGGAATTCCTCCACTTCTACGCGACCCGGTTCACCAGCGTCGAGATCGATTCCACGTTCTACCGGATGCCCAACGCCAAGACGATCGACGCCTGGAAGAACGCCACGCCGGAAGACTTCCAGTTCGCCGTGAAGATGTCCCAGCAGATCACCCACAAGGAACAGCTCCGCGTGCCGTCCGACGCGCTCAAGTACCTGCTCGGGATCGTGCCGCGGCTGGAACACCGGCTAGGATACGTGCTGGTCCAGCTGCCGCCCTACTACAAGTGCGACCTCGGCAAGCTGACCGTCTTCCTTTCGGTGGTGACGCCCGTGGTCCGCACCGCGATCGAGTTCCGGAACGACACCTGGTGCCGCGATTCCACCTACGACGTGCTGAGGCATCACGGCGCCGCGCTGTGCATCTACGACGGGGATGACCGCCAGTCACCGATCGAGACGACCGCGCCCTTCACCTGCGTCCGGCTCCGGCGGTCCCAGTACGACGCCGCGCGACGCGAGGAATGGCTGCAGAGGATCCACGGATGGGCCGACGCCGGACTCGACGTCTACGCCTACCTCAAGCACGAAGACAATCCCGACGCTCCGCGGATCGCCCAGGAATTCGCCGAAGCGCTCGGAGTCGGCCTCATCCACCACTAGATTGGCCCCAGAGGACACCGAGAGCACAGAGCGGAATTCATCTCTGTGGGCTCTGTGCCCTCTGTGGCCAATCTTCAGGGCTTTACGCCGCTGAGCGGATGAGTCGTGACCGACTCCCAGGCGATCTCCTGCAGCAGCCGGTTGAGCTTCTCCTCCTCCGGCAGCTTCATCTTCGCCAGGACGGCGGGCACCGGCAAACCGACCGGACTGCGGCGATAGATCACCGAGAAGTGGCAGTAGGTGTTGAGCAGCTGGATCGGCGCCGTGACGTGGCCGATCGCGTCGGTGAACAGATCCGCCGGATTCTTCACCGCCGCGACCTGGCCGGCGAGAACCTTCTCCCGCAGCGCGATCACCGCCTGCCCCGCGGGAACAACAAACACCACGGCCTTCCCATGCTTCTGGTTGAGCTCGCGGACGTGGTCGTCCATGCTCTTGAAGTACGGCTCGTGCCGGCGGCGGAGCTCCTCCCCCGTCAGCGCGTTGCGGTCGAGGGCCTCGACCTTCTTCCGCGACGGATCGACCGTGTCGTACGGCAGCCAGAACTCCTGGACCGTGATCCGGATCTCCGGATTGTGCTCCAGCGCCAGCTGGGTGAAGTTCGCGATCCCTTCGTCGGGCAGATAGATCGGCGACAGCGTGAAGACGTCGACCTTCCCCGTCTTCAGCGCCGTCTTCGCCTTGTTCTTCTCGTCGGCCAGATCCCAATGCTGGATCACCCGCGAGCCGCCGATGGACTGCAGGTCGACCTGGACGTGGTCCGCGATCTCGGCCGACTTGACGATCTCCTTGAGGATGCCGGGCATGAAGACGTGGAAGCTGTGGCCGGCTGAAAGGACGCGTTGACCTTTGACGGCGTCGGCTTTCTCCTGCGCGGCAGCGGATCCGAGCGCCAGGATCAGCGCGAGAAGCATTCTGCTCATCGGATTCTTTACGCCGGATCCGAACTTGTCGGGGAATAGGGGACATGATTCTCACGTTGCTGCTCGCGGCGCTGGCGCAGGACGACCTCACCGTCCTCTCCCCGGAAGACCGCCCCCGCACCCTGCTCAACCGCTACGTCGTTGGCCAGGCTGAGAAACTCTTCGACGCCCGTCGCGCGGCGCTTCAGGCGCTCAAGACGCCCGAGGACGTCCGTCGCCGCCAGGAGCAGCTCCGCGCCGCGTTCCTCGAGAGCCTCGGCGGATTTCCCGAGCGGACCCCGCTCAACGCGAAGACGACGGGAACGCTGAAGCGCGACGGCTACCGCATCGAGAAGGTGATCTACGAAGTCCGGCCCGACCTGCACGTCACGGCGAACCTGTACCTCCCCGACGGCCCGGGCCCCTTCCCCGGCGTCCTCTTCCCGCTCGGCCACTACGACAACCCCAAGCCCGCCGAGGAGTATCAGCGCTCGTGCATCCTGTTCGTCCGGAACGGCCTGGCGGTGCTCACGTATGACCCGATCGGCCAGGGAGAACGGTACCAGGTCCTGGGCCCCGACCGGAAACCGCGGGCGCGCGGCACGTCGGAGCACACGCTGGTCGACGTCGGCGCGATGCTGGTCGGGACCAGCTCGGCGCAGTACTTCCTCTGGGAGGGGATCCGCGGACTCGACTACCTCGCGTCACGCCACGAAGTCAACCCCAAGCGCCTGGGATGCGTCGGCAACTCCGGCGGCGGGACGATGACCGCGTACCTGATGGCGATCGACGACCGGGTCGCCTGCGCCGTGCCGAACTGCTTCATCACGTCGATGGAGAAGCTCTACTCCACCGTCGGGCCGCAGGACGGCGAAGCCAACCTCCAGGGCCTCGTCGCCGCCGGGTTCGGCCACTCTGACTACGCGATCCTCCGGGCGCCGCGGCCGACGCAGCTGAGCACGCCCACGCGGGACTACTACGACATCGAAGGGGCGTGGTCGACGTTCCGCGAGGCCAAGCGCGTCTACGGGATCCTCGGCGCGAGCGAGCGGATGGATCTCTTCGAGTACGACGACAAGCATTCGATCTCGCGGCCGTTCCGCGAGGCCGCCGTCCGGTGGTTTCGGCGGTGGCTCATGGGGATCAACGACGCGACGGTCGAGGTCGAAGGCCCCATCGAGAAGCCTGAGGACCTGCAATGCACGACGTCCGGCCAGGTCGTGACCGAGTTCCAGGAGAAGACCCCGTACCACTACACCGCAGAGATCGCCGACAAGCTCGCCGCGACGCGCGAGAAAAAGGACGTCGAGGACCTCCGGCGCATCGTCCAGCAGAAGCTCGGGGTCGAAGCGCCCTTCCCGGCCGCGGTGATCGTGTCGAAGGATCCCCGCCTGATCCTCGAGCCGGAGCCGGGCATCAAGATCCCCGGCGCCGTGTTCCGGCCGCGCGAGAGCCGCAACGTCGACCGGATCCTCTATGTGAACGGCGGGGGAAAGTCGAAAGACCGCGCGGCCATCGACCGGTGGACGAACGCCGGCCACACGGTCATCGCGCTCGACCTGCGGGGCATGGGCGAGACCCAGCCCGAGGCGCCCCATCGCGGGCTGTCGAACTTCTTCGCGCCGGAGTGGAAGGAGGCCTACGTCTCCTTCAACATGAGCCGGCCGCTGCTGGGCCAGCGGGTGCGCGACCTGATCTCCGCGATCGGCGCGCTCGACCCGGACGGCCGCGGGTTCCATGTCGTCGCCGTGGGAGCAGCAGCGCCGGTGGCGCTCCACGCGGCGCTGCTCGACTCCCGCATCCGCGCGCTGACGCTCGAGGACATGGTGATCTCGTGGACGGCCGTCGCGAAGACGGCCATCACCATCAACCAGCTGTCCAACGTGCTGCCCGGCGCGCTGAAATCGTACGACCTGCCCGACCTGGCCGCCGCGCTCGCGCCCCGGCCGCTGTCCATCGTCTCGCCGAAGGACCCGGCCGGCGGCGCCGTCACGCAGGAGACCGTCGACGAGACCTACCGCGCGGCCCGCGCCGCGTACGCCTCGTCGGCGCTCGTCCTTCAGACGGTCCGCTGACTCACTTCACCGAAGGCTCCTGCAGCTTTTCGAGAGCGTCCCCGACGGTGAAGCTCGACGGCTTCTGACGGATCGGGAACTCCTTGAAGCTCTCGAGGAGCTTGGCGACCAGAGCCTGCGCCGGGACGAAGGCGAACATCCGGTCCGCCATCCATTTGTGATAGAGAATGGCCTCGTCCCCGCGCTCGAACGGATCGGAGCGGACATTGAACAGTTTGGGGGTCCGGAGGACGGAGAACTGGTCCACCCACACGGCGAACCCCTTGGATCGCTGCTCCATGAAGGTCGCCTTCCACTCGTTCACCCGGAGAGCGACCAGCTGGCCGTCGTCGTTCCAGTAGAAGAATCCCTTCCGCGGAGACTCCTTCTCCTCCCCTTTGAGGAACGGGAGCAGGTTGTGTCCGTCCAGGTGGACCTTGAACGTCCGTTCGCCCAGGCGATGGCCCTTCTTGAGCTTCTCGACGAGGTCCGTTTCGCCGGCGGCGGCCGCGAACGTCGGGATGAAATCCTCGTGGGCACAGATATCGTTGACGACGGTGCCGGGCTTGATCACGCCCGGCCACCGGATGAGCGTCGGCACCCGGTAGGCGCCTTCCCAGTTGGTGGCCTTCTCGCCCCGGAACGGGGTGGTGCCGCCGTCGGGCCAGCTCATCACCTCCGCGCCGTTGTCCGTGGTGAAGACGACGATCGTATTCTCGGCGACGTTCAGTTCTTCGAGCTTCTTCAGGAGCCGGCCGACGAGGTCGTCCAGCTCGACCATCCCGTCGGGATAGAGGCCGAGACCGGTTCGTCCCTGGGACTCCTTCTTGAGGTGGGTCCAGACGTGCATCCGGGTCGAGTTGAAGTAGCAGAGCCAGGGCTTCCCTTCCTTGGTCTTGCGGTCCATGAAGTCGATCGCGGCGTCGGCGAATTCCTGGTCCACCGTCTCCATCCGCTTCGTATTCAAAGCGCCGGTGTTCTCGATGGTCTGCTTCCCGACTTTTCCGAACTGCGGATCGACCGTCGCGTCGTCCTTGTCCGACGCCTTGCAGCGCAGGACGCCGCGCGGACCGAACCGGCGCCGGAACTCGGGGCTCTTGGGATAGTCGGCGTTCTCCGGCTCCTCCTCGGCATTGAGGTGGTAGAGATTGCCGAAGAACTCGTCGAAGCCGTGGACGGTCGGCAGGAACTCGTTGCGGTCGCCCAGGTGGTTCTTGCCGAACTGCCCGGTCGCGTAGCCGAACGACTTGAGGACCTGCGCGACCGAAGGATCCTCGGCGCTCAGGCCGACCGTCGCGCCCGGAAGGCCGACCTTCGTCAGCCCGGTGCGGATCGGCGACTGACCGGTGATGAACGCCGCCCGTCCCGCGGTGCAGCTCTGCTGGCCGTACCAGTCGGTGAAGAGCGCGCCTTCCGACGCGATGCGGTCGATGTTCGGCGTCCGATACCCCATCAGGCCGCGGTTGTAGCAGCTGGGGTTGAACCAGCCGATGTCGTCACCCATGATGAAGAGGATGTTGGGCTTCTTCGCCTCCTGAGCGGGAGCCGGATCCGCGCAGCAGCTCGCCGCCGCGGCCGGAGCCGAGGGACTGGGATTCCACGACGCCGCCCACGCGCCCAGAGCGACGCCCAACACCACGCTGACGACAGTTCGGAACATGAGTTTCCCCCTACCTGACACAACGAAACCCGACATGCGCCATGCCCGTGTCCGGCGCGCAGCCCTGTCGCGCGCCGGGTCGATATCGGGAACAGTACGAATCGCTGCACAGGAAGGAGCCGCCGCGCTGCGAGCGCCGCTCGGGGCCGGAGAGACACGACGGTCCGGCGGGATTGACGATCACCCCTTGGCCCGCGAGCCTCCCGTAATGGGCGGGATCGTAGAGATCGGCGCACCATTCCCAGACGTTGCCCGCCATGTCGGCGAGTCCGTAGCCGTTGAGCGGGAACGAGCCGACGGGCGCCGTCGCGGCGTAGCCGTCGTCGAGCGTGTTGCGGTCCGGGAACGAGCCCTGCCAGAGATTGGCCATCCGGGTCATCGGCTTCTCGCCCCACACGAACGTGCAGCCCTCAAGGCCTCCCCGCGCGGCGAACTCCCACTCCGCTTCGGTCGGCAGCCGCTTTCCGCACCAGCGCGCGTAGGCGGTCGCGTCCTCCCACGACACGTGGACGACCGGATGATGCTCGCGTCCGGAGATCGAGCTGGCGGGCCCCTCGGGATGACGCCAGTCGGCGCCGGGCGTCCAGCTCCACCAGCCGTCGATTCGCCCCGTGAAAACGAGCGACCCGGGCACCAGCAGGTCCGGTCGAGGGGGCGGCGATCCGGGCGGAAGCTGCTTGAGGATCTCGCCGATCTGCGGCGGCTTCTCCGCGGTGGTGACGTAGCCCGTGGCCCGGACGAAGACGGCGAACTGGGAGTTGGTGACTTCCGTCCGGTCGATGAAGAAACCGTCGACGCGGACGCGGTGGGCGGGCCTCTCCTCGGGGCGCCCCCAGGCCGAGTCGGTGCCCATCGTGAACTCGCCGCCGGGGATCCAGACCATGTCCCCCGTCGACTTGGCCGTCCGCCCGCGGGCGAACGCGCCGCGGCAGATCAGGATGTAGGCCGCGGCGAAGGAGACGACGAAGACGAACGAGAGCAGGAGGAGAGACCGGCCCCGGGCTCCGGAGCGGATGGGCTGCGCGTCGAACATGTTTCCCCGGCTCCCCGGTCTTCACGGCCGGGTACAGAGCCGAGGACGTTTCAGACGTTACGAGAAACCGTTATCGACGCCCGCCTCGGCCTCCGCCGCCGCGGCTGCGCGAACCCGAGGAGCGCGAGGCCTGACGGTCGGAGTTCTGCCATCCGCGGTCGCGGGCCGAGGAGTCGGACTGGAGGTTGCGCTTCGTCTCCGGCTTCTGGACGTCGGACCAGCTGTTGCCGCTGCGCTGCTGCCACTGTCCGTCCTGCTTGCGGTAGACGTCGCCGTCCCGGCCGGCGTAGAGATCGCCCGACGCGCTGCGCCCGACGGCGGCGGTTTCGCCGGTGCGGCTGCTCTGCGCGGCGGCCGCCCGACCGCCCCGGGAGGTTTCGCCGGCCGCGACCGTGCCGCGCTGGTTCTGGTAGTATCCGCCGCGGGCCCAGTCGTTGCCCTGCGTGGCCACGCCCCGTCCCCATTGAGAGTAAGGAGTCGACCCGCCGCTTCGCGCCGCGTATCCCCCGGTGTAGGGGTTGTAGGCCTCCTGGAAGTAGCGGCTCCCGTTCGGTCCCGACCGGGACGCCCCGCGGGAATAGGTTCCCGTCGACGGATTGTACGACGCGCCCCAGGAGGCGCCGCCGTAGGGACCGTAGGCGTGCCCGCCGCCGTAATAGCCGCCCCCATAGTAGTTGTAGTGGGCGCCGCAGCCGTAGGAGTAGTACGCCGGACCGTAGTGGTAGTGCCCGTACGACGAACCCCAGGCCATCGCCATGCCGACTCCGAACATCACGACGCCGGCGGCCACATAAGCGCCTTCGTAGCCGGACGTGCTGCTCACGACCACGGTTTCGGGGGTCGAGTCGACGACGTGGACATAGGTCACGGAGTACGCCGGGTGGGTCGACGGGATCGTGTAGATCTCGGCCGGAACCGTCGAGCAGACGACCCAGGGACCGGAGGTGGCGGCCGACTCGAACCACACCGCCTGGTGGCAGCAGTAGTACTTGCCGTTCACGAGGAAGACGCTGTACGGCGAGTTGACCGCGTACTCGACCTTCGTTCCCTCGATCGCGACGAACTTCGGCTCTCCCTCGTAATTGACCGCGACCGACACCGCCTTCCGATCGACGGTCGCCCGGCGAGGAACCTGCGCGAGCAGCACCGCGTCGGCGGCCTCCTGCGTTCCGGGGACGGACGCGAGCACGTCGGCCTTCTCATGATCGCGCGGAATCTTCGCGAACTCCTTCGGCAGGTCCATCGTCGCCGCGAGCCACGGCCCTTCGAGCCGATCGGCCTTGAACCATCGGCCGGCGGTCAGGAAGTAGTACTTCGCCTCCGGTTCGTCGTAGAATACGTCGCTCTCCGTGTTGGAGAGGAACGACAGGCGCGTGCCGGGAATCGACTCGTAGACCGGGCGGCCGTCGAACAGGATCAGTTCCGCCGGCTGGGTCGTGAAGATCACCTTCGGCGCCGGCAGCTGCTTGCCGGGAAGCTGGCCGCGGACGTCCTTCCAGTTTTCGTCCGCCGGCAGCTTGTAGATCTCCGCCGGGATCGAGCCCGCGGTGGACCACGGCCCCTTCTCAAGGTCGAGCGCGGTGATCCATCCCTGCCCATTGAGCAGGTAGTACCGCGACGTCGCGGGATCGAGGAAGATGTCCCAGTTCGTGTTCACCGCGAACTGGAGCTTCAACCCCGGGACCGGCTTGAACGACGGCGGTCCCATGAAGATCACCAGGATCGCCGGCTCCTCGCTCATGTGGATCGGAGGAGGATCGAGACTGACCTTCACCGACTCGCTCTTCGCCTCCTGGCCCTGGAGCTGGGCGAGGACGAAATCGAGCGGGAGGATGATCGACTGGCTGGTCGGCATCGCCCGCTCGACGATCTCGGTGGATTTCTTCGCCTTGTCCTCCGGGACTCCCGGAAACCGGATCCCGGTGAATCTCCGGTTCTTGAAGAGCACTTCGCGGGTGTCGTGATTGACTTCGGTGTCGACGTCGTACTCGATCACCCCGTAGCCGTCTTCCTTGGTTCCCTTGGGCGTCACGACGATCGCCGAGCGGCCGTGGAGCTTCTTGTAGTCCTTCCAGTCGGGGTCGACCTGGGGCTCGTAGACGACCACCCGGTCGCCCGCGTCCTCGTAAGACCGCGGCCACTTCGGCGACTCCAGCCGGACCGGAGGGGTCTCCTGCGCGGACGCGCAGCCCGCCAGCAGGATCAGGGAGGCCAGCACGCGGGTCATCCCGGGCTCACTTCTTCGGCGGGAACTGGGCGAGGATCTCATGGACCGCTTCCTGGATCCGCTCCTCGCGCTCCTTCGGCGTCAGGTCGGGATCCACGACGTCGCTCGCCGTCCCGCGCCAGACCATCCGCTTGCTCTTCGGCGTCACCACGTCGATGATGATCGTCCCCTTCTCGTAGGAGCTCACGTCATCGTGGCCCCAGTCGTAGCCGGGCTCGACCACGACCGACTGCGAGATCACGGCATAGTGCTGGACCCAGAAGTCCGCGCCGGCCTGATCCACCTGCTGGTAGCCCTTCATCGACATCTCCCGCTCGATCGCCCGATGGAGCCGTTCCCGGGTCAGGGAACTGACCGCGAGCGGATCGGTCGCGCCGTCGGCCTGGGGCGGCGTGGGCGCCCACGACCAGGTCTTGAGGCGGGAGAAATCCTGCGTGGGATCGTAATCCTGATTCACGGTGGGACCGGAGCATCCGCCGATCAGAAGTCCGAGGAACAGCCAGGTCTTGCGGCTCATGGCATTCTCCTTATCGCGAGTCACTCTCTAGCGAACGTCGCCGGACGCCGGCTGCACCGAGACGGCGATCGCTTCCCGATAGGTAATCTTCAGGAGGTCTCCGACCTTGATCCCGGCGAGACGCTCGGGATGGCGGACCCAGATGGTCGTGAGCGCGTCGTCGCTTCCCCGAAGCGTGATCGTCCCTTTCGACTTGTCGACGGCCAGGACCTCGGCGGTCCGGGAGACCTCGCGGACGATCTTGCCCTTCGGCTTCTCTCCGGGCGCCGCCTGATCGATGACTTTGTCATCCTCGGCGTGCTCGGCCTTCTTGACGACCTGGATCGCCGCGGCTTCGACGTAGTTCACCGTGACCTGGTCCCCGGGCTGCACCTGCTGGAGATTGCGGACCCGTTCGTCCACGTCGCAGGTGAAGACATTGCCCTGAGGCCCTTTCAGGGTGATCTTCCGGGCGTCGGGGTCCACCGACTGGACCGTCGCCGCCGTCGACACTTCCCTCGAGGACTCGTAGTAGGGGGTGGGCGAGGACTCCTCCTTCGGCGACGACGAGCAGGAAACCAGGGCGCCCAGCGACATCAGACCGGCAACACAGGTTTTCATCATGGCCAACTCCCGAGTTCCGACGAACCTCAACGCGGAAAAACGAACGTGATGACGAAGCGCACGCCCCAATCCGGGGCCGTCGACGGGCCGGCGACCCAGTACTTCCCGTCGATGCCGAGACTGACCGCCTGATCGCCGAACTTCATCACCTGGCTCACGCCGGCGATGAGCGGAACGGTCCATTGGGTGTCGTGCCAGTCGTATTCGGCCTCGGCCTCGAAGAACAGCGTGGTGGCTTTGGGAAACGTCACCGCCAAGAACGGCTGGAACGCGGTCCGGTTGACGTTCGCCCGGGAATCGGACCCGGCGTACGACCACAGGTGGTCCACCAGAACGCCGGCGGTCCAGAGTCCCGACTGCGCCACGAGGGCGCCGGCCGGCCCGGCCGCCCACTTCCCGCGGCCCAGGGCCTCCCGCGTGGCGGTCGGCCAGAGCAGCGCGGGACCGAACCCCCACTGGAGCCCGGCGGCATTCTTCGGGGTGACATAGAACGTCTGGAAGAAATCGCCGAGGCCGAACGCGCGCCCCGTGCCCTCCCCCAGGACGTTCCGCTGGTAGACGATCGGAGCGAAGGTCCGGGCGATGATCAGCCAGTCCTCGCCGAGGTCCATCGGCAGGATCGGCTGGAGGGTGATCGTGTTGCGGAGGCCGGCCTGGTCGGGCCCGAGGTCGCCGTCAAAGTCGCCCTGGATCGCCACGTTCGCCAGGTCGTCGAGCGGATCCACCAGCTGACGGGCGAGGTGCTCCTCGCTGGTGGCGCGGAAGGGAGGATCGGCTCCGCGCAGCTCGGACGCCAGATCCTTCGGCAGCAGCGGGTCCTGGGCGGACAAGGTCCGGTGAAACCCCAGGAGCCCTGCCGCGCCAAGGAGGATGGGAAGAATCCTGCCGGCCATCTACTGGCATCGAGCCGCGCGCCCGGCAGGCGTTATGAGTTGCTTGAACCGGGTCCACTAAAGTCTGCCGCTGAGACACCGAGACGCAGAGAAGACATTCCGCTCGGCGTCTCAGCGTCTCTGCGGCCGGTCCGAAGGCCGAGCGGCCCCTCCATAGAGGCCGCAGGCGATCGACTTGTGGGCCCGGCCGTCGGCCCAGCCGCGGACCACGTCCATCGCGACCTCGCGGCCTCTGCCGACGAACGTCGCTCGCGCGAGGAACCGGATCGAAGGGTTGTGCATCACGGCTGGATCCCTTCCGATCCGTTGAGTCCCAGATCTTTCAGGCGATCGAAGAGCTTCTCGCGGGAGACGGGCTGAAGCAGGTAGTGGTCCACGCCGCCGCGAACCCCTTCGAGGACCTGGGCGACGTTGAGCTCGCTCATCAGCATGACCAGGCGCAGGCGCCGGGTCCGGTCCTCCGACCGGACGTGGCGGATGAACTCCGACGCCTCCCTGGACGCGAGGCGGAAGTCCACGAAGGCCAGATCGAGCCCGTCCACGTCGTCGAGCACCTCGGCGGCTTCGGCGGCGCTCCGGACCTCGAACACCGTGAATCCCACCTCCGACAGGGCCCGGCGCAGCTGCGCCTTGGTGTCGGCCGACGTGCTCAGGATCATCACCTGGCGCGGCCGGGTCACCTGCTCGTCGAGGAGGGTCGCCACCCGACCCTGGAGGGCGCCCGAATCGGGATCCTCGCCGCGCGCCCGGAGGATCACGGGGATCGACTGGAGCGCCTCGTCGGACTTCAGCTGGCGCGCGAGCTCGATTCCGGTCATGCCGGCCATCTCGATGGTGGCGACGACCAGGTCCACCTCGGGAGGTTTCCGCAGGATCTCGAGGGCCTGAAAGCCGTTCGCCGCTTCCAGCGTGGCGATGCCGTCCGACTTCAAGGCCAGGGAGATCGTTTTCCGGACCATGGCGCGCTCATCGACGACCAGAACCGTGGGGGGCGACTTCCGCATGGGCACTCCTTGTGGCTGTTCACCTTTCATCTGGTCATAAGAGAGCAAGCAACGGGCCAAACAGTCCCGAGAAATTAGAACGCAAGGCTCTGGCGCGGAGAGGGATGCACGGCGGGTCTGAGGGTGGGGGGGTAAACCGCCAACGGGAGGGGTTAACACCTTAACAACGTTAACTATCACGACCCGGAAACGTCACTTCGAAATTGCACGTCCCGAGCACCACGCCCCCCGGCGCCGGATCCTCAATTCAGAGCCAGTCCGGGTGAACAATTGTTCAGCAATTTTCAGATTGTTAGTGACTTCAGGAGCCCCCGTAGGTATTCTCCGTCCCTGGCCGGGGTGGCGTCGACGGAACGACCAAGATTCGATCTCACATGAGAGCGCCATGGACCCTCGCACTTCCGGCATCCCGGACCGGCCTTCCGGCGAAGCCGTCCTCACCTGCGACGTCGTCGGCCGCATCCTCGAAGCCACGCCTTCGGCCTGCGACCTGACCGGGTACACCGTCGACGAGCTCCGATCCCTGACGCTGGGCGATCTCGGCTTCACCACGGTGGCCGTCGAGGCGACGCAGATGCTGGCGCGACTGCGCGACGAGTCCGTCCTGTCGGTGCCGACGGATCTCTGCCGCAAGGATGGGCGGAGCCGGCCGGTCCGCCTGCGCGTCTCCCGGGATCCCAATCCCGGAGCCGCCCGGACGGTCGTGCGGCTTCGCCACCGCCGGCGGGCGGCGGAGCTCATCGACGAGGACGAAGATTTCGCCCGCGCCGCGCTTCAGGCGACCGAGTCGCTGCTCGCGGTGCTGGACGCCGAGGGAAGGATCCTCTTCCTGAGCCGGACCCTGGAGGAGTTCCTCGGAAAGTCGTTCAGCCAGGTGCGCGGCCAGCGGTACCAGGACCTCATCGCCGCGTCCGGCCAGGACGCGGACGCCTTCTCGGCGATCCTGAAGCACGCTCCCCTTCCCGCGGCCGGCGAATCGGAGTGGGTCGTGCCCGGAGGACGGCGGAAGCGGATCGCCTGGTCGCTCCGGCCCCTCGAAGTGCGCCGCGGTCCGACCGGAACCCGGCTGCTCACCGGCATCGACATCACCGCGCTCCGGGACCTCACGCTCCGCCACAACCACGAGATCGCGCTGGTCGGCTCGTGCGGCGACGCCCTGTTCTCCAAGTCCCTCGACGGGATCGTCACCTCATGGAATCCCGCGGCCGAGCGGCTCTACGGCTACGCCGCCCACGAAATCATCGGACGGCCCGTGTCCCTCCTCGTCCCCTCCGATCGCCGGTCGGAGACCGACCGGCTCCTCCAGCGGGTGTCGGGCGGCGAGCGGATCCGGAACTACGACACCGTCCGGATCCGGAAGAACGGCACGCCGGTCGAGGTGTCGCTGACGCTCGACGCGATCCGGAGCCCCGAGGGCAACGTGACGGGGGTGGTCGTGATCGCCCGCGACGCGTCGGATCATTGGCGGTTCGAGCAGACCCTGCAGGAGAGCGAACGCCACCTGAAGCATCTCCTGAACGAGATGCCGCTGGCGTTGTGGGCCACGGACCGGGAGCTCCTGGTCACCTATTGCGCCGGCCGGCTGTGCGGCGTCGAGCCGCTCTCGCCGCACGGCTCGTTCGTGGGCCGTCCCGTCGACAACCTGTTCCCGCGGGAGAACGCCGCGATCGCGCTCCACCGCGCGGCGCTGCAGGGACGGTCGGGCCGCCTCACGCTGGAGATCCAGGGCCACATCTTCAACGCCCACGTCGTGCCGCTGACGGATTCCGACGGGCACATCAGCGGGACCGTCGGCGCGGCGATCGAGGTGACGGAGCTCAAGCGGGTCGAGGAAGACCTGAGGAACAGCGAGCGGCGGCTCCACAAGGCGGAGACGATCGGCCGCGCCGGCAGCTGGGAATGGGACTTCGTCAGCCAGCGCGGCACCTGGACGCCCGGCCTCTTCCGCCTGCTCGGCATCGACGTCCACGAGTCGAATGCCTCGCTGGCGTCGTTCCTCGGGCTCATCCATGCGGCCGACCGCGACCGGGTCCACCAGGCGGTCCGCCGCTCGATCCACGACGGCGTCCCGTTCCACACGGACTTCCGCCTCGTGCGGCCCGACGGCGAGGAGCTGATGCTGGTGGCGCGCGGCGAGGTGATCCGCGACCACCGCAACCAGATCGTCCGCATCATGGGCACGGTGCAGGACGTGACCGAGCGGATGCGGCGCGAGGAGGAGATCCGCGCGCTGAACGCCCGGCTCGAGGAGCGGGTCCGCGCGCGCACCGTCGAGCTGGAAGGCGCCGTGCGGGAGATGGAGGCCTTCACCTACGCGGTCGCGCACGATCTCCGGGCGCCGCTTCGGGCGCTGCACGGGCTGGGCGACCTGCTCCTGCAGGACTACTCCGACAAGCCGCTCGACCAGGAGGGCCGGGAGTACCTCCACAAGATCTCCCAGGCGTCGCGGCGGATGGACAATCTCATCCAGGACCTGCTCTCCTACGCGCAGCTGCGGAGCGAGGAGGTCCCGAAGGAGCCGATCGACCTGCGACGGCTGGCCGTCGGGGTCGTGGGATTGATGACCGAGGAGATCCGGAGCCGCGGCGCCCGGATCGACATCGAGGAAGGCTCGGCGATCGTCTCCGCCAATCCGGTGCTGCTCGGTCAGGCGGTGATGAACCTGCTCTCCAACGCGCTCAAGTTCGTCCGTCCGGGGGGGCCGCCCGAAGTCCGGTTGTCGGTCGAACCGCGGGGCGACCGCGTGCGCCTGTCGGTTCAGGACAACGGCATCGGCATCGCGCGCGAGCACGTCGCCCGGATCTTCGGTCTCTTCCAGCGGCTCAACCGGCTCGAGGACTATCCGGGGACGGGGATCGGCCTGGCGCTCGTCCGCCGCGCGGTGGAACGGATGGGCGGGAGCGTGGGCGTGACCTCCACGCCGGGCACCGGCAGCACCTTCTGGATCGAGTTCCCGCTGGAGAGATGACGGTCAGGACGACCGCGCCGCCGGCGCGTCCTTCTTCTGCCGCCGGAGGATCTCGAGGAACTGGTCGGGCGTGAGGTGCTTCTTCCGGAGCAGGATCTGTCCGAGCAGGAGCGACGACTCGCCGCGTCCCACGGCCTGCTGCTCGCGGAGCGCCTCATGGATCTGCGGCCGAGTGACGTAGCCGAGCCGGACCGCGAGCTGGCCGAAGAGGCCGCCGCGCGACGGGTCGGCGGACAGCTTCTCGAACCGGCTTTCCTGGATCCTCAGCGCCTGGGCGAGCTGGTCCTGGGTCAAATGGCCCGCCTCGACGAGAAACCAGCCGAGGGGTTTGTCGACGTCGCTTTTGGCCTGCCGGCTGAGGCACTCCTCGAGGTGAGTCTTCTGGAGATAGCCTTCCTGGAGTGCGATCTGCCCGAGGAGATGGGGGTTCTCCGGAGCGTTCATCCCTATTCCCTCCGCCCGATCCCGCCCGTCTCATTTTAGCCCCGGTTTCGAAAAAGTGCGACAAAACCCATGATAAATGTGGAAAATAATTTCCGAACACATTTACTATGGGCTTTTTCTCACCCCTTTCCGGCCGCGGTGGGATAAAGTTGAGGAAGGGAACGGGGTACGCCCGAGGGGAGAACGTCCATGGACCGCCCGGCGGATCGCGCACGTCAGCCTCGCGTCATCCCGGAGCCTGCCCCGCCCCCGGTGCCCCCTTCCTCGCAGAGGCCCCCCGCCCCGCCCCCTCCGCCCGGAACCGACGCGGTCGCGCTCGCCGAACTCCGGAACGCGGCCGTCACCTACGACTTCCTGCGGAAACGCGGCGACCCGACGCAGTTCTGGGAGATGCTCCGGCTCGCCCGGAGCAAGCGGGCGATCCCGGCGCCGGAGGAAGGCCAGGAGTTCGTGCCGCCCGCGCCGGAAGTCGAGGCCTCGATCGTCACCGAACTGGACTTCATCCGCCGCTCCCACGCGCAGCTCGTCCGCGACCTCCGCCGGTTCCTGAAGCAGGTCCCCGGGGTGCCCGAGCCCGGCGACCGGCTCGAGATGGCGCTCGCGTTCCTCCTGGCGTCGACGCGCGAGCACCAGGCCGTGGCCAAGTGGGTGGCCGAGCCCGACAAGCACGGCTCCAAGGCCGCGGAGAAGATCCGGTCGCTCGCGACCATCACCGACCCTTATCGCGACGCGCTCAAGCCGTGGGTGCTGGACACGACGGGGGCGTTCGAGGATCCGCCCAAGGCGAAGCCGGCCCCGAAGCCGGCGGCGGCCGCGTCGAGACCGGCGGGCGCGGACCCGGAGACGGTGAACCGGCTCCGCCTGGCGAGCCGCTGCCGCGAGGTCCTCTGCGGCGTCTACCTCGATGCCGATCTCTGGGAGGCGCTGCTGCTCGTCATGAGCCAGCCCGAACCGACGCGCGAGGCGCTCGACCAGATCGAGAAGGCCGCCGAAGCGGAGAAGCTGGAAGAGGTCGAAGCCAAGGCGGAGATCCTCTTCAAGAAGGTGGCGGCGCTGCGCTCCGAGCACGGCCACTGGGTCCAGCCGCTGAAGGAAGCCCTGCTGCGCGAGAAGTCGACGCCGCAGGATCCGGTCATCTTCGAGATCGCGTTCGGCCTCACGGTCGTCGCGCCGGGCGTCGCCTCCTGGGCCGGCGTCTGGGTGAAGGATCCCAGCGCCCACGCCCAGGAAGCCGTCGAGCAGTGGACGCGCGCGCTCAAGCGGGCCGAAGCCTGCCGCTCGGCGATGTCCGAGAAGAAGTAACAGAACTGCGACGCAGCTTTGTTCCCTGCTACTGCGCCAGAACTTCCGTCTCCAGCGCCGTCGCGACGATCTTGCCGTCCTCGCGCCGCACCGACCAGGCCTTCGCCTTCGGAAGCGAGCTCACCGCGCGGACGAGCTTCTCCCCTTCGTAGAGCACGCCGACGCCTTCGTCGCACGCGACGCCGTCCTGGAGATCGCCCGACAGCACCAGGCCGTGATAGGCCATCCGCCGCTTCTCGTCGCTGAAGTGGGGACACGCGCTGCCGGACAGCCAGCCGAGGCACTCCATCCCCGAGAGCTTCCCCGGCCGCGAGTCCGTGCAGCCCTGGCGGAACCAGCAGATCGCCCCCGCGCTCGCGCCGCCGAGGACGATCCCCTTCTCCCACGCCTTGCGCAGGATCCGGTCGATGCCCTGATCCTTCCAGATCGACAGCATGTTGAGCGTGTTGCCGCCGCCGACGTAGATCGCGTCCATCTCCATCAGCACCGCTTCCCAGTCGTCGACCTTCGACGGCTGGAACAGGCGCAGATGGCGCGGACGGCAGTCGAGCTGGTTCATCACGTCGTACCACGACACGATCGACTCCGCCGAATCGCCCGACGCCGTCGGGAGCAGACACACCTTCGGATTCGGGTTCCCGGTGAGTCCGATGAAGTACCGCATCAGCGGCAGCCCTTCCTTCGCGGTCCGCCACCCGCCCATCGCGAGGATGAGCCGCTTCGGCGCGGCCGGAGCCTGCGCGGGGGCGGAGCCGACGGCGAGCGCGACGAAGACGATCGGCAAGAGTCGATGCATGGAATCCCTCCGGAGACAACGGAAGAGCGGGTCTCGATCTGACGGGAAAACGGGCCCTACTCGCCCTTCTCCACCGTCACGCTCAGCAGGCTGTAGCCGCTGTTCTGCGTGGAGTCGGAGTCGAACGAGAAGTGGACGCCCCACTTCCCCACGAACTGCGGATCCTTGATCGTCCACGACTTCGTGGTCCACTCCTTCCCCGCCGGAATCGTGTACCAGCCGACGCCGCCCTTCCACCCCGACGTCGACTCGTACTTCAGGTTGAAGCCCGCGGCCTTGTCGCCGTTGCGGCGCAGGACCGCCGTGATCTTGAGCGGGACCGTCGTGTACGACAGGAAGTTCGGATCCACGGTGAAGCTCACGCCGCTCGACGCGCTCAGGTCGCGCGCGTCGCGGCCGTCGACGGCCAGCACCCGCACGTGGCCGACCGGGTGAAGCCCCTTCTCGGTGCCCGGCGACTCCCAGCTCACCGACGCCGCGCCGGTGTAGTCGCCGCCCCACGGGAACGGCCGGGTCCGGTTCGCGCGCGCCTCGGCCACGAGCTTGGGCGGCAGCGCCCCTACCAAGATCGGCGAGGGCGTCAGATCGGCGCTCTCCGCTTCCGTGCTCTCGCCCGTGCGCGGCTGGATCACGCGGACCTTCGCGCCGAACGCGACCTTGGCCGTCACGCCGGGGCCCGCCCAGGTCGCGAGCACGCCGCCGTCCGCGCTCTCGAACACGAACGCATAGTGCTTCCCGTCGAGCAGCACCCAGCCCGCGTACTTCGGCGCCTGGCCCAGCGCCTTGATCAGCTGCGTGATCGACGTGTACGAGAGCCGCTTCGGCGCCGCGCCGTTGTTCCCGGCGATGAACCCGAACGGCCCCGAGTCGCCGTCGATCCCCTCGAACCAGTGGATCCGGACCACGCCCTGCGCGAGCCCGAGCACGTACGCCTTGATCACCGTGTCGGACTGCATCTCCTGGGTGACCTGCTTCTCGACCGGCTGGCCGATCTCGGTGAACCAGACCGGCACGTCCTTCTTCGTCGGACTCTTGTCCGCCAGCATCCGGCGGATGTTGGGCACCGTGTTCAGGAACTGGCTCTCGAAGCCCTGCGCGACCAGGTCCATGATTTCGTAGGGATGGACCGTGACGTAGTCGAAATGGCCCGCGGCGCCGGCCTCCAGCGCCTGGGCAAGGAAGTTCAGGTTCACGCTCTGGGCGGCGAGGCCGATCTGCACGGTCGGATCGGCTTCCTTCGCCGCCTCGTAGGCCGCGGCGACGATCTTGGCGTAGTCGACCGGCGACTTGCTCTTGCTGAAGTTCGGCGGCTCGTTCCAGACCTCCCAGTAGCGGACACGTCCCTTCGTCTTCTTGATCGTCTCGGTCACGTACGTCTTCCACTCCGGGAGCGCGTCGGACGGGAACGTGTGAGGCACGCCCTTCTTGCTCCACTGCAGGATGCCCGCGACCTGATAGCCGTTCTTCTCGATGATGGGGAGCACCCGATCCGACTCGCCCACGAGGAAGCCGCGCATCCAGTGGATGCCGGTCTCGGAGATCTCCTTCGACCAGTTCCCCACGCCCCACGACGCCGAGTGGGACGGCGCGACGCCCCAGGGGCTGTCGGGGTCCTGCGCGGGGAGGCCGAGGGCGAGCAGCAGTGCGAGCGAAATCATGAAGCGTCTCCGGTTCGAGTCCAGCCCTATAGCGGATCCGACCCGAAGTGTATCAGGGAGCGACCGCCTGGGAGAAGGCCGCGGATCGGATTCACTATCCGGGAGGCCAGCAGAGCGCCCGGCCTCCGAGGAGGTGCAGGTGGATGTGGGGGACGGTCTGTCCCGCCGCGGGTCCCGTGTTGAACACGAGCCGGTAGCCGGAATTCTGCAGGTTCAGGCTGCGGGCCAGCTCGACGCCGAACAGGAGGATCCGCCCCACCAGATCGGAATCCGACAGGTCGTTCAGGCTCGCGAGGTGGTGCTTGGGAATGATGAGCAGATGGGTCGGCGCCTGCGGCCTCGTGTCGTGGAACGCGACGAGGTCCTCCTTCTCCGCCGCGATGCGCGACGGAATTTTCTTCGACGCGATCCCGCAGAAGATGCACTCGGCCATCTATCAGATAGACCATCCGGACGGGCCGGCGTTGCGGGCGTGACTAACCCGTGGGGCGGGGCTCAGCAAGATGGAGTAACTCCCCGAGGTTTCCCATGACTCACCCCGCCACGCTGGACTCTCCCCGGAAACGGACCCGCGCCCGTCGGCCCGCCGCGCAGCTCATGCGCGCCGCGATCATCGACCGCTTCGGCCCGCCGTCGGCCCTCAAAGTCCGATCGATGCCCGTGCCGAGTCCGGGGCCGAACGAGATCCTAATCGCCGTCCATTCCGCGGGCGTCGGCATCTGGGACACCGAGATCCGCCACGGCTGGTGGCCCGAGGGGAAGCCGAAGTTTCCGCTCGTCCTCGGCGTCGACGGCGCGGGGATCGTCGCCGCCAAAGGCTCGCGCGTGCGCCGGTTTTCGGACGGCGACCGCGTCTGGGCCTACGAGTTCATCAACCCCAAGGGCGGCTTCTACTCGGAGTACGCCGTGGTCGACGCCCGCCACGCCGGACGGATTCCCGACAATTTCAACCTCCTCCACGCCGGAGCGTCGGCGGCGACGGGCCTGACCGCCTATCAGGGGATCCACGATCACCTCCGCGTGCGCAGCGGCGAGACGGTGCTCGTCTTCGGCGCGTCCGGCGCCGTGGGATCGCTCGCGGTCCAGTTCGCCAACCATCAGGGCGCCCGCGTCATCGGCCTGGCCCGGGGCCCCCACGCGACGGCGCTGGTCCGCCGGCTCGGCGCCGATCTCGCGATCGATGCCCAGGAAGGCGACTTCATCGACCGCCTCCGGGACGCCGCGGGCGACGGGATCGACGGGATCCTGGCGCTCGCGGGCGGCAATCAGCTGGAGGCGTGCCTCGAGTTCGTCCGTAAGGGCGGCCGCGTCGTCCATCCCAACGGGGTCGAACCCGCGCCGCACCGTCGGAAAAACCTCCGGGTGACGTCCTACGACGCGAAGGCCGGCATCCGCCAGTTCGACGCGCTGAAGGCCGCCGCCGAAGCCTGCGATCTGCAGGTGGCGCTGGGCGGAGTCTTCCCGCTGGCGCAGGCCTCGAAGGCGCACGAGGAGCTGGAGAAGGGCCAGGTGCTGGGCCGCCTCGCGCTGAAGATTCTCCGATGATTGATTTCCGGCGCTCCGGCGGTGTACACCAGAGGCGGTGACCAACGACACGTCCATCGGAGGAAGCGGAGGATCGTTTCAGTCGACGCTCTGGACCCAGGTTCTGAGAGCCAAGCAGAGCGACGGCCCGGAGCGACGTTCCGCGCTGGAAAAGCTCATCGGCACCTACTGGAAGCCGGTCTATCTGTATGTCCGGCGCAAGGGCAACCCGTCCGAATCCGCCAAAGACCTGGTCCAGGGCTTCTTCACCGCGCTGCTCGAGAAGAACTACCTGCAGTACGTGGACCGCGGCCGGGGAAAGTTCCGGACGTTCCTCCTCACCGCGCTCGACCATTACATGGCGGACGAATGGGACCGGGCCCGCGCCCAGAAGCGGGGCGGCGGGGCCGCGCTCCTCCCGCTCGACTTCGACCGGGCGGACGGCGAGCTGCTCCGGGACCCCTCCTCGCGAAGCCCCGACGCCGGCTTCCGCCGGGACTGGGCGCTCCGGGTCATGGCCGAGGCGCTGCAGGTGGTCCGGGCCGAATTCGCCCGGGCCGGGCGTGACGCGGAGTTCGACGCCCTGCGCCTCCACCTGAGCTACGGCACCGGGACCCCTCCCAGCTACCGCGAGATCGCCGACCGGCTCGGGCTGAGCGAGGACGAGGTCCGCACCCGCATCCACCGCGCCCGCCAGCGCTACCGCGAGGCGGTCCTGGAGATTCTCCGGGCCTCCACCGAGACCGAGGAGGAGGCCCGCGAGGAGCTGCGCGACCTGCTGGCGGCCCTTTCCTGACGGAATTCCGATTTTCTGCAACTCGCTCCTGCCGATTCCGCTTCCCCCAGTAGAATTAGCAGGAGGTCGCCCGTGATGATGCAGACGCGGACGTGTCCCCGGTGCTCCTCGTGGTTCGCGGAGGACCAGATCGACGGCGAGTTCGCCGGCATGTGTCCCAAGTGCCTGGCCGCCATCCTCCAGGAAAGCCACGCCGGAGTTTCCGAGGTCAAGGTCTCCACCAGCGGCGGCCCCGCCGGCCCCTTCCCCCCCGTCGCCCCGCTGCGCCCCGGCGAGCGGTTCGGCGGCTTCGAGATCCTGGGCGTCCTCGGCCAGGGCGGCATGGGCGTCGTCTACAAGGCCCGTCAGACGAGCCTCGACCGCACGGTCGCCCTCAAGGTGCTCGCCCCCCGGATCGCGGGCTCCGCGGAATTCGCCCGCCGATTCGACCACGAAGCGAAGGTCCTGGCGTCCATCAACCATCCCAACGTCGTCCAGGTCCACGACTTCGGCCGCCAGGGCGACGTCCACTACCTGGTCATGGAGTACGTCGACGGCGAAAGCCTGGAGAACGCGCTGCATCGGGGCAGGCCCGAGCCCGCGTGGATCCTCCGGATCCTCCGCGACGTGAGCCGCGGGCTGGGACGGGTGCACGGTGCCGGCATCGTCCACCGCGACCTCAAGCCCGCGAACATCCTCATCGCGCGGGACGGAACCGCCAAGATCGGCGACTTCGGCCTCGCCGTCGAGTCCGAAGGGGTCCAGCGGCTGACCGAGCAGGGCTACTTCGTCGGAACGCCGCATTACGTCTCGCCCGAGCATGCCAAGGGCGAGAAAGTCGACCCGAGGTCGGACCTCTACGCGGTGGGCGTCATGCTGTTCGAAGGATTCTCGGGGCGGACTCCCTTCCAGGCGCTGTCGCCCACGGCGGTGCTCGTCAAGCACATCGAGGAGCCTGCGCCGCCGCTCCGGAGCGCGCCCCGCGACGTCCAGAAGCTCGTCCGCGCGCTGCTGCGGAAGAATCCCGCGGAGCGTCCCGCGTCGGCCGCCGACCTGGAAGCGGCGCTCGACCGCGCGCTGACGGCGCCCCCGGCGAGCCCTTTCCCCGCGATGCGACTGGGAGTCGTCGCCGCGACCGCGGCCCTCGTGCTCGGCCTGACGTTCTGGCTCGCGATTCAACCCGTCCCTCGTGCGACCTCCGCGCTGCCTTGGGTCGTGGCGACCTCCGACGCGATCGGCGCCGGCGATCTCGACGCTGCGCGCCGCGCGGTCGACTCGGGGCTCCGCACCGGCGACCCGATCTGGGCGGCCCAGCTCGGCGGATTCGCCGCTCGCGTCGCCGCGATGGAGAAGGACCTTCCGGCCCGGCGCGATGACGAAGATTACGGCGCCTATCTCTGCTTCTCGAAAGGCGACTGGGAGCATGGTCTGCCGCTGATCGCCGCGGGAGACAGCTCGCCCTGGCGGGAGATCGCGCGCAAGGAGCTCTCGACGGCGCCGAACGCGACGGACGTCGCCGAGGCGTGGCTCGCCGCGGCCGCGAAGTCCGACAAGCCCCGCTGGGCGGAGAAAATGCGGGAGCGCGCCTGGGCGTGGTTCTCGGAAGCCGGTGCGCGGGATCGTCTCGCGGAGCTCGACAAGACGCTGGAGTGCCGGCGCGACATCAACCTGATCGCGCTCGCCAATCCCGAGAAGTTCTCCATCGAGGGCGAGTTCCGGGTGGAACAGGGCACCCTGCGGACGCCGCCGGCGACGCCCGCCGCCCGGATGGCGATCCCCTATCTGCCGCCGGACAACTACGATCTGGAGCTCGAGGTGGAGCGGCGCACCGGCGACGGCCCCTTCTATGTCGCCGGCGTCGAATTCGCCGGCAGCCCTCGCAAGCTTTCGCTGTCCGTCCGACGCGGCCGCGTCACGGCGACGGCCGACGGCGCCGCGGTCGCGCCGACGACCCGGGTCGACCAGTGGCGCACGCCCGAGCCGCGTCTCCTGGTCGTCGGATCCGATGCAAGCGCGTTCGTGGTGTCCCGGATGACCCTGCGCGGCTGCCCTGCGCTCCTTCCCGTGAAAGAGGCGCGCAGTGACGCCGCCGCGATCGATCTGCTGCCCCTGGTGCAACCGGCTCAGGACGCGGTCAAAGGCCCCTGGTCCTTGATCGACGGAGTCCTGGCGTGCCGGTCCGCGTCTCCGGCGATCCTTCAGCTTCCCTACGTGCCTCCGGACGAGTACGACCTCACGCTGGTGGCCGTCCGGAAGGAGGGAGTCGGGTCCCTGAACATCGGATTGTCCAAGGGCGACTCCCAGTTCATGGCGGTCTTCGATGGATGCGCCGACCAGGGCTACAAGTACGGACTTCACCTCGTGGATGGATCGCATCTGAGCGCGCGGGACAACCCGACGGCGACCAAGGGCCGATCGATCGTGAACGGTCAGACCCACCGGATCGTCTGCTCCGTCCGAAACACCGGCCTTCAGGTGACCTTCGACGGAAAGCCCGCCATCCGATGGAACGGCGATTTCAACCGGCTTGCCAACGAGGGCTTCTGGCGGGTCCCCAACGAGCACGCCCTGTTTCTCGGGGCGTTCGACGGAGGATTCCGATTCACGGAGATCAAGCTGACCCCCCGATCCGGCCAGGGTCGGGCCCTTCGGGAAACTTCCAGCAGCACGAACCTCCTGGCGCTAGTCGATCCGGTCCGCGACGCCGTAGCCGGAACGTGGGCGCGGTCGGGAGACGGGCTCGTCAACGAGACCTCGCCCGGATTTCCGAGGATCCTGATTCCCTATCTTGCGCCGGAGGAATATGACCTCCTGGCGGAAGTCGAGCGAAAGGAGGGCATTCGAAGCCTGATTCTCGGGTTCACCTCCGGCGACGCGCAGGCTTCGGTCCTGATCGACGGCTGGACCGGCACGATCAGCGGCCTGGATCTCCTCGACAACAAGGGAGCCGACAAGAACGAGACGATGGTTCAGGGCACCGCGTACCTCCCCGCCGATCGAAAGGTCTCGGTTCAGGTTTCGGTTCGAAAGACGGGCGTGGCGGTCCGGATCGACGGACGTCCGATCATCGACTGGAAAGGAGATTCTTCGCGCCTCACCCTGCATCCCAACCTCGCGCTTCCCCGGAAGGGATTGTTCCTCGCGGCATGGGACAGCCGGTTCATCATCCATCGACTCTCGCTCTCGCCGGTTCGCGGAACGGGTCGGCGGAGTGAGCCTTCGCCTGGAACCGGGGTCGATCTTCTGGCATCGATCGATCCAGCCAAGGACGCGGTGAAGGGAACGTTCTCGAAGGAAGCCGGGTCCCTGATCACGCCGCGGGAAACCGTGTTCAGCAGGATCACGATCCCCGTCGACGTGCCCGAGGAGTACGAGGCGACGCTCGAGGCGGTGCGCCGGTCGGGCGGAGACATGATCGGACTGGGCGTCCTCCAGAACGGCCGCCAGGTCATGGCGGTCGTCGGCGGACAGTCGGGCGAAGCCGGCGGCCTGGAGATGCTGGACGGCTTGAACTTCATGCTGAACAAGACCCGCTTCGAGCACCCGTTCCTCGAGGTCGGCAAGCCCTTCACGATGAAGGTCACCGTCCGGAAGAGCGGGATCGAGGTCGTCCTCAACGGCAAGCGGGTCGTTTCGTGGGAAGGCGACTCGAAGGCGCTGTCGCTTTATCACGAATGGAGGGTCTCCGACAAGACCCGGATGTTCCTCGCGTCGCAGGGCAGCAGCTTCGAGGTCCGCCGGCTGACCCTGAACCGCCTTGCCGGCCCGGGCGCCGAGCCGGTGGAACTGCTGCGGTGGATCGAGCTTCCCCGCGACGCGATCGTCGGCCGCTTCCAGCGTACGGACGACGGAATCCTCACGCCGTGGGACACGGCTTGGGGGAGGATCCAGGTCCCGGTCGCGCCCCCGGCCGAATACGACCTCGTGGTCCAGGTCGAGCGGAAGCTCGGCGGCGATTCGCTCAACCTCGGGCCGATCTGGAACGGCCGCCCCTGCACGGTCATGATCGACGCGGCCGGCCCGGAGGCGAGCCAGAAGGACGTCGCCGGAATGGACATGGTCGACGGCAAGGAGTTCTTCCGGAACGTCACGACCACGAAGGGGCCGTTCCTCCACGTCGGCAGGAAATCCGTCGTCGTCGTCTCGGTGCGGAAGGACACGCTCGCGCTCGACGTCGACGGCCGGCGGATCTTCGAGCTGCAGGGCTCCGATCGGGCCCGCATCGTCGACGGATGGAAGCTGCCCAACCCCGACGCCCTGATGATCGGATCCTACGGCAATGCCCAGTTCCTGATCCGGTCGGTCGAGCTCCGTCCGGTGTCGGGCGTGGCGCGCCGTCTCCCTCCCCAGAACGCCGAATCCGTCGACCTCCTCAAGAAGGTCGAGCTCGACCGCGACGTCGTCTCCGGCGGCTGGAAGCGCGCGGGCGACGCGATCCGCTCCTCGGGGGTCGACTTCTTCTCCCGGGTCATGATCCCCGTCGAGCCGCCCGCGGAGTACGACGTCGAAGTCGACGTGATCCGGCTGGGCGGCCGCGACGATTTCTACATGGGCCTGGTCCACGGCCAGACTCAGTTCGGCGTGATGCTGGATGCCGGCCACTCGACCTACTCCGCGATCCAGGCGAAGATCGGCGAGCTCGGCAAGTTCGAAGGCGCCGCCTTCAAGGACGAACAGCTCAGCAGGGTGCTCTACCGCGTCCGCGCGAACGGCCTCGACGTCCGCGTCGACGGCCGGACCCTGCTGAGTTACGCCGGCAGCCTGGATCGCGGCTCGATGTTCCCCCAGTGGGGCGTGCCCAACAAGAAGGTGCTCTTCTTCGGCGCTCACAACTCCCTTTATGAGATCCGCCGCATGAGGCTGATTCCGCTCCCGCCGGTTCGATAGCCGGGGTCAGGTCTTGCCCCAGCCCGGCAGCGCCGCCGCCTGCCGGATCCACGTCGCCATCTGCTCCTCGTCGAGGTCCGACTCGTGGACGTCGATCCATCGCCCGTCCTTGCCGGTGCCTCCGGGAGGAACGGGATCGAGCGACGTGCCCCGGAAGAAGGTGACCTTGACATAGCGCGTGAAGACGTGGAACGCAAGGAACCAGCCCCGGCCTTCGATCCCGTAGAAGGGCGAGTTCCATTTCACGGCTTTGCGCACGCCGCGCACCTGGCGCGTGACGAGCGCGTCGAGCCGGCGCCCGACGTCGCGCTTCCAGTCCGGCATGGCCGCGATGTACGCCTGCACGGGCCCCTCGCCTTCGCCCTTCGCGATCTGCGGATTCCCGCCGGCGAGGAGCTTCGGTTTCCTCGCGGCCCCCTTCTTCTTCATCTGCCGAACCATGATAGTCAAACTCGTCGTCGCACGGTAATGTACTCATCAAGGGGACTGGACGATGAAACGGGCGTTGTGGTGCTGGACCCTTCTCCTCTCCATTTCTCCCGCGACGGGAGCGGATGAGAAGGAAGACTGGCCGACGTGGCGTCGAAATCCGGCGCGGACCGGCCGGACCGGGATCGCCTTGCCGGACCCGCTCCGCCTGCAATGGATGCGGGCGCTTCCTCCGCTGACCCCCGCCTACCGCAACTCGAGGCTCCAGTTCGATCGCGGCTACGAGCCCGTCGTGGCCGGGAAGACCATTTTTGTGGGCTCGTCGCGAGACGACAGCGTCGCCGCGTTCGAGACCGAGACCGGTCGGGAAAAGTGGCGGTTCACCACCGACGGCCCCGTGCGGTTCGCTCCCGTCGCCTGGCGCGACCGGCTGTTCGTCGCATCGGACGACGGCCGCCTCTACTGTCTCGACGCCGGGAGCGGCCGGCCCGTCTGGACGTTCCGGGCGGTTCCCTCCCCCCGCAAGGTGCTGGGGAACGGGCGGCTGATTTCCCTGTGGCCGGTCCGCGGCGGGCCCGCCGTCGCCGACGGGCGGGTCTACTTCGCCGCCGGCGTCTGGCCGTTCGAAGGCATCTTCATCTATGCGCTCGATGCGGCCACGGGAGACGTCGTCTGGGTCAACGACCGGACGGGGCACCTGTATGGAATCCAGCCCCACGATGCCCAGGCCATCGGCGGCGTGACGCCGCAGGGATACCTCGTGGTCAGCGGAGACGACCTCGTCGTCCCCTGCGGCTCGGCCATGCCGGCCACCTTCGACCGGAAGACGGGCGAACTCAAGGAGTTCTCGTTGCCCCGCGAGGGCCGGGTGCCCGGCGGCTGGTTCGTCGTGTCGGAGCCCGGCGAAGGGAGCGCGTTCCGGAAGATCAGCCGCATCAAGCTCGATCCGGACGTGACGAGGGACCGCCACGAGGACCGCGTCTGGGCTGCGCCGGGGGAGCCGGGGCTTCGGTCCCAGATCGCGGCCGCCAACCGCACCTTCCACTACTCGGAAGGTCTTGAGGGCGTCAAGGGCAAGATCCACTCGATGCTCGCGGCCGACGGCAAGCTGTTCGTCGTTACTGAAGAGGGAGGCCTCTATTGCTTCGGCGGGAAGGCCGCCGGCGAGCCAACGGTGCTGTCCTCCGAGCCGGCGCCCCTCCAGAGGCCCGCCGAGTTCGTGCCGGAGCCGGACCTGCGCGGAACTTCCCTGGCTCGAGGGTACGGACTGGTGTGGGGGATCGGCGACGGTGCCGCGGTCGAGTCTCTGCTCGCCACGGAACTCCAGATCGTGGCCGTCGACCCCGATGCGGAGAAGGTTCACGCCCTGCGTCGCCGTCTCGACCGCGCGGGACTCTACGGTCCGCGCGCGGTCGCCCAGACCGGAGATCCGGCCGACCACGGCTTTCCCGAGTCCTTTGCCACGGTGATCGTGTGTCCCGATCCCCTGGCCGTGGGACTGGATCGCCGACCCGACTTCGCGGAACGCCTCTTCCTTCCGCTGCGACCCTATGGCGGCGCGGCGGCCGTCGCGCTGCCGCCCGACCGGCGGGAGGCCTTTGAGAAGCGCGCCGCGGCCCTTCCCGGCGCGCGCATCCGGCAGGAAGGACGCTGGACGTGGCTCACCCGCGAGGGTCCCCTTCCCGGCGCCACGAACTACACGGAGAACTGGCAGACCAATCGCGACGACCAGGTCCGAGCGCCGCTCGGCGTCCTGTGGTACGACGACACGCTCGGCCACTTCAAGCGATCGCCGCAGCCGGCGTTCGTCGACGGCATCATGGTCTCCCGGCCCAAGAACTGGAAGACCAGCGCCCGGCCGTACACGCTGCTCCCGCCGGTCTACAGCGATGTCTTTACCGGCCGGGTGCTTCGCGACGACGATCCGTGGCTCAAAGGCAAATCGTTCCCCGCTCTCGACGAGAGCGAGAAGCAGCCCGAACAGTATCGGCCGCCGACCCAGAAGGATCATTGGAACCCCGGGGCGCCCGAACCGGGCGAACGGACGAACCCGCTCACGGGAACGCGGGAGCCCCGCCGGTTTCCGAAGAGCTACGGTTGCGACGGCGGCGTGGACTATGGCCACGTGTACACGATGAGGTCGGGCACGCCCGCCTTTTACGACAAGCGCGTCGAAAGCGGCACGATCCACGTGAGCGGTCCCCGATCGGGCTGCACGAACAGCCTGATCCCCGCCAACGGACTCCTGAATGTCCCTTACTTCTATGAAGGATGCACCTGCAGCTATCCGCTGCCCGTCGCTCTCGCGCTGGCCCGACGACCGGCGGCTCACGAGCAATGGGCGACGTGGGGCCCCGGCGAGGCGACCCGGATCCAGCGGCTCGGCCTCAACCTGGGCGCGCCCGGCGACCGGATGACGGAGGCGGGAACGCTCTGGCTCGATTATCCGTTCGTGGGCGGCCCGTCCCCGGCGGTCGTCGTCACGACCGAGCCCGAGAAGCCGGCCTTCTATTACCGTCACTCCCTCTGGATCGAGGGAGGCCGGGGGTGGCCCTGGGTGGCGGCCTCGGGCGTCCGAGGCCTCCGTCGCCTCACCGTCTCGGGACTGCGCGACGACGTCGCGTTCACGGTCCGGCTCACGTTCGCCGACCCGGACCACGCCGAGGCGGGCAAACGCGTCTTCGACGTCCGCCTGCAGGGCGAAACGATCTGGCGCGGCGTCGACCCCGCGCGCGACGCCGGCGGCCGCATGCGGTCCGTCGTCAAGGAAGCCGGCGTGAAGAAGACCGACGGCACGCTGACGATCGAGCTCGTCCCCGAGAAAGGCGAGACGATTCTTTCGGGGATCGAGATCGTGGCGGACGGACTGCCCCTCGACCCTGTCCCGACGCTCGAAGAACGTTCGACCCGCTGTCTCTTCAAGCCCTGACCGACTATCTCTTCTTCGTCTCCTGCGCCTTCACCTCGAACGTCTTCAGCGTGGCCTTCTGGATCCGAGCGACCAGGACCTCCTGTTGGGAGTTGCCCAGGAGAATCGCCAGGTTCAAGGCCGGGTCGAAATGGAGCGCCAGCGAAATCGAGGTGTACGGCTTGTCGTTCAGGCGGGGCTTGCCGTCGCTGCACGGCAGGTCGATGCCGACCCACTTCTTGAGCTCGATGTCGTACGCGAGGTTGCCGATTTCTCCGTTCGACCCCTGGGCCCGGCCGGCGCTGAGGATCATGTCGAGTTCGGGGATGTAGGCGGTCTCGCGCATCACGATGAACTCGGGACGCACGACCGGGTGAGTCGTGACGGTGCCCGTTGCCAGGTCGACCTGGTGCATCGGGCCGCCGTCGTGCGCCAGCCAGAGACAGTCCCGCTTCGAGTCGTAGCAGATGCCGGTGTTGTCGCCGTACGCGCCGCCGATCGCGCCGCCCGTCAGCGGCACGGGCTTCCAGGCACGCGCCTTGCCGTCGAAGAGCCGCAGTTGCCCCTTGTTGTCCCAATGGACAACGCCTCGGGGAGTGCTCTTCATCGACACGTCGAGCATGCCGACGATCCGCGGCTCCGCCGGATAGTCCCACTCGCGCTTCGCCGGATCGTAGGTCCAGGTGCCGCCGCGCACGCAGAACACGACGCGGTCGGAGACCGGATCATACGCGGCCGCGTCCCAGACATGGGTCGGCACGGTCGGCCGGTTCGAGAAGGTCTGGTTGAACATGCTCTTGAAGCTGGCGGCGGCGAAGGGGTACTCGTCGGCGTATCCGGTGCTCCAGGTCGCGGCGCGCAGGCTGTAGTGGGCCAGGTCGTTGAAATGCCAGGCGCTGTGGCCGCCGCCCCAGGCCAGGAGCTGGCGCCGGGTCGGGTCGTACGACGTCGTGCCCCAGGGATGGGCGTTGGGATTCTTGGGCGGCGCCGGCATCAACGTCCATCGATTGGCCGGAGCTTCCTGGAGCAGCTTGGCGACGGCGGGGCGATCCTGACGCGGCGCCTGGTCGAAGTCGACGGGAGAATTGAAGCAGCGGGTCGTGCTGCCCGGCGCGACACCGGCCCGCTCCGTCCCGGCATCGGCGGCGGCGGGGTCCAGCTTCATGCCCCACGTGACGCGTCGAGCCTTGTTCTTCGGATCCCGGCTGACGACCACGAGGGTATCGTCGCCCGAGACGGCTCCGGGGCCGTCGATCGGCCCCTCCTTCGGCTGGGCGAGGAGCTTCCATTCGTTCGACTGCAGGTCGTAGCTCCACAGGTCGCGGGGCGGGCGCGGATTGCCGTGGGGAACGTTGTACGGGGACGAGAAGACGGCGTTGCCGTAGAGCACGATCTTGCCGCTGCGAGGCAGCCAGGCGAGCGTGTGACCGCAGCGCGGCGCCGGGGAGACCTTGGGAAAGCGCTGCTCCCACGTGCGCGTCCTGCAGTCATAGACCCACGTGTCCGCGAGGTAGCGGTCGAGCCGACAGCCGCCGAAGAGGATGATCTTCCCGGCCTTGTAATCCGTGGCCATCTGGGTCACCCCGCGCCCGCAAGGTTCCGCGTCCAGGGCGCGCAGGGCGCGCTCGGCAGGCTCGAGGAGTCCGGCGGCCTCGACGAGCGTCTCCGGGCGAACCGGCTCCTTCAACTTGCCGGCCAGGGCGCGCCAGCCGGCCGACAGCCGGCGGGCCTCGGCGGCGGCCCGCGGGACGGAGCTCACCTTGCCGGCGAGGGCGTCCGCCTCGGCCGCCAGGTCGTTCGCGGCGGCCGTCAGGTCCCGGGTTTCTTCCGCCGCGTTCTCGGTCGCATGGAGGCGGTTGCGCAGGGCGTTGACGAGCGCGGCCGACGCGCGATCCAGCGCCCTCGCCGGAGCGCTCCCCTCCCCCGCGGGAACCCGCGTCCACGTGCGGCCGGCCAGGCTGAACGCCCAGGTTCCCGGCGAGCCGCCGTCCTCGTCGCTGGTGCCGCCGACCGACAGGATCTCCTTGTTCACGGGATCGTACGCCAGAGAGCCGTAGACGAGGGTGAAGTCCGGCGACTTGCTGAACCGCGCAACCTTGAGGTCCTCCCACTGGCGCAGCTTGGGGTCGTATGACAACGTGGCGTCCTGGTAATAGGCGATGATCCGACCGTCGTCCGGCGCGAAGGTCGACTGGAAGTAGGTCCCGGGCTCCTTGCCGTAGGGATTCAAGTTGCGATGGAGCCGGGCCACGCCGTTGGAGTCGTCTTTCAGGACGAACTTGTCCCGGAAATCGACCGCCGGTGCATCCGTGGGACCGGTCTCGTTCTTGTACGGAGAATTGTTCGGATAGGCGTTGCGCCACGTCGCCGAAGCGAGATCGAAGACCTCGGTGTCGAAGTGGACCGGACCCTCATGCCCTCCGCCGCTGAGCACGAACCGGCCGATCGACGGAACGAAGTGGAACATGGGCCACTCGCGGCCGCCGCTGGTTTCCTCGGACAGCTTCACCCAGGTATGCGGAGCCGCCCCCTGAAGCGCGGGAGGAGGGGACGCCGGATCCTGGGCGGCGGTCAGCAGGCCGATGATCCCGATCGCCAGAAGCGGCTGCTTCATGAGGCCTCCTCGAGAGGAGCGGTCGCTCCCCTCGGACTAATATCGCTCCTTCCCTTCCCCGCCGATTTACAGGGGGATTGTAAAATTGTCTAAGAGGCCCCGGCTCCCCCGGGTTTCAATCCGCCCATCCCGAGGGCGGCTATTTCGCCACCGGCGCAAGGATGCGAGAGGCGTATTCCCGCTCGTGATGAATGCGGTTGGTGGCGATGACGGCATTGGAGGGGAATTCCATCGTCAGCGCCTCGCCGTTCTGAGGATTCGGTTCGTACAGCGGCGCGCCCGTACTGGCCACGGTCAAACGGATGCGGTGCCCTCGATTGAACACCTGGCTGACCCACCCCACCTCCAGCGGCACTTGGACCACCTTGCCCGGTTCCATCAGCACTTCCTTGGTGAACCCTTCGCGGTAGCGCGCGCGGCGCGGATAATCCATGATGAGAATGGACCGTCCGTCGGGATAGACGTCGCTCAGGCGCACGATAAAATCCGTGTCCCGCGCGGTGGAGGAAACATACAGCTCGGCCTTCACCTGACCGGTCCATTCCACCGGCTCGGTCAGCACGTCACTGGTAAACGTGCGCACCTCGGCCTGCTGCTCAAAGGGGCGCGCATCCTTTGCGCCGGGAAAGGACGTGCCGGGAATGGACATCGGGTGACCCGGGTCGCTGATGTAGGAGGTCCAGGATTTCTCGTCCTTGGGCGGAGTCACGGACAGTCTGCCGCCTTCATGAAAGAACATGGACACCGCGCGCGAAGGCAACGGCCAGTCCTTGGCGGTCCGCCAGACGTTGCCGGCGGAATTCGGCTCGCCCGTCGCTCCCATGACGTAGTAGCGCACGGGCGGGTCCTTCTCCACGCCGTTGTCGACCCCCTTCAAATAGTGATCGAACCATTTTGCCATGTGGCCATAGACATCCCAGCCCGCGTCGTCGGGGAACACCAGGTCGCCGACCTTCGTGGGCTTGGGATAACCGCCATGCAACCACGGCCCAATCACCAGTTGCTGCTGCCCGCGGGAATTCGGCCCGCCCTGGTGCTGGCGCCCGACGAAGCTTTGGATGGACCCCTGGTTCATGAAGTCGAACCAGCTTCCGATCGTGAAGCAGGGCACGTTCATTTTCCCGAAGTGAGGAGTGCAGTCTTCCTGCATCCAGTAATCATCATAGGTCGGGTGTTGAAACCAGACGTTGATCAACTTCAAGTTGTCCGCCGGGTCGCGCGCGACTTCGCCCATCTTCTTGAAGCGTTCCGGCCGTGTGATGCCCCCGATGCGATAACCCTCCTGATACAGGCTCAACCCCGTGTCGGTCATGTACTGCGCGACCAGATGTGGCGGCTGAGTGACCGCCAGGAAGTTCTGCGCAAAGCCCGCCTGCGAACCGCCGTACGTCCCAATCTTGCCGCTGCACCACGGCTGTCTCGCAAACCACTCCACGAGGTCGTAACCATCCTTCAATTCGCCCCAGGCCAGCGCGCGATAGCCCACCCAGGTCCCTTCGGAAAGATGCGCCCCGCGAAAATTCACCATCGCAACCACGAAGCCTTTTTCCGCCAATTTCGCCGCGTTCCGGCGTGTGCCCGCGCCGCTGAGATCCGAATAGCGTTGCTCAAAAATGGCCGGCCACGGGCCGTTGCCCGGTGGAAAATACACGTAGGCCGAGAGGTGTTTCCCATCGCGCATGGGAATCATCACCTGTTTCTCGGTGACGGTCGAGAAACCCGGCGGCGCAGCGGAAGAGCACGAGAGCGGGAGCAGGGGTGCCAGGAAACCCAGGAGTCGTGAGAGGGAGCGCATCAGGTCTCTATTAATAACGCTCCGAACTGCCCGAGCATGGTGGGCGCTAAGGGACTCGAATCCCTGACCTCTTGGGTGTGATCCGGATTGGGAGTCGCTCGAATTTCAACGCAAACGCGGTTCCCGCTGACCTCCAGCAGGATTCCCTCCCGCGTGCGTTCACCAAGTGCATCAAATTTGCCAAGTGCGGCGAACAATCGGGATGCCTACCGCTCCGTCCCCTGCCACCAATCGGAGGCGTTCACGGAACTCGGCTCGGACAGCTCCATCTTGCGGAGGAGCTCCCGGATTCGCAGCTGGGCTTCAGGGTCCGAACTGACGGCCATTGCTTCCTGAAGCAGAGGTCTCGCGGCTTCTCCTAGTTGAAGCAGGGAAGCGGTCGCGGCATCGCGTTCTCTTGAAGCGTCGTCACCCAGCCGCGCGATCAGCATGGCGACCCTCTTGCGGCCGGCCGCGTCCAGCGGCTTTGTCGGCGGGGGCGGCCCTGCATACTCGCGCAGCAGGAGATACCGGAGACCGGGACGGGCCTGGACTCCGGAGGTCTCGAACGCCGACCACAGGGTTCCGTCGCGCTCCGCCCACAAGGTCACGTGCTGGCAGTTGCCTCCAACCCCGGCGTTGAACTCTTCTCTCTTCCATTGTCTTCCGCCGTCCCGGCTGAGGAAGAGCCACGCCTGCGCCTTCCCCGGGGTCGGACTCAGCATGGAGAAGGCCACGACGTCGCCGGCCACCGTCATCTGGGGGAAGATCCCGTCCACGTCCAATCGCGCGAGAAACCGTTCCTTTTCCCAGGTCCGTCCCGCGTCGCGGCTGGCGAGGTGGTAGAAGTTCTGGTGCGCGGCCGTCACCAGGTGGATGTCCTCCCCCTGTGCCGCCCCCAGCGCCCAGGTCGGGTTTGCCGCGCGACCCGGCAGCACGGGGGCACGCTCGTCCGTCCATGTCCGTCCCTTGTCCACGCTGAGCTTGTGGAGCATTCCTGACCGGCTGTCGGGGAAGAAATGGAGTCCCCGCGAGGTGACCACGAACGGCACGTAGGGCCGGTAGACGTCGAACTCGCCGGGGATCTGCTGAAACTCGCTCCAGGTCTTCCCCCCGTCTTCGCTGCGGGAGAGATGAAATCCGCCCCCCTGCCCTTCGGCCGCCAGAAGGGCATACCGGTCGTTTCCCCGGCCGAGAAGATACGGCGCTCGCCCCGCGGGTCGAGGCCCGCGCCCAACCGGGGTCTTGTGAGCGGTCTGGTTCCCAGAGATCTCCACCGTGATCTGCCACAGCGGCTCGTCGTCGGAGCCGGTCATCAGGAAGGTGACCTGGTCGACCGAGACCAGCGGCCGGCTCGGAGTCCCGGGAGGAAGCGGGACTTCCCGCCACGGCGCCTTCCCATCCTTGGAGATCAGGAGCGAGGAGGTGTCGCCCACCAGAACCAGGCCGATCGTGCCGGTGGTCGTGCGGAAGACTTCGGCAGGCCGGGGAGTCCTTAGCCCCTCGGAACGCAGCACCTCCTCGGGCGCCAGCCACCGGGGGTCCAACTTCTGCACCTGCGCGGGATTCCGGTCCGCTGAAAAGAGGATGATCCCGAGTCCGACGACGAAGAGAGCCGCCGCAGCGGCGGCCAGACGCGGCCCCCCGCGTTTCGACGGGAGCGTCCCGGGACGGACGGCTTCGAGCGGGGAAAGCGCCCGGCGCACGTCCCGATGCTCGGCCACGACCGCGCGGCAAACCGCGCACGACTCCGCATGCTCCCGGAGCGTCGACGACCGGGACAGCTCTTGAGGGAGCGCGTCCCGCTGCTCCGCCAGGAGTTCCTCGATGCGTTCGCAACTCATGGTTTCCGTCCTCCGTCGAGCCGCTCCCGCAGCAAACGCCGCCCTTCGAACAGGCGCCACTTGATCGTCGACGCGGGAAGCCCCAGCACGTCCGAAATCTCGCTCAGGCTCAGTCCCTCCACGTAATGGAGGATCGCGACGGCTCGAAGGTCGTCGCGCAGCCCGCGAACGAGATCCAGCGCGCCTTGGATGTCGGGGCTGTCCGGAGCGTCGGCGGCACGATGCGACGCTCGTTCGAGCGATCGACGCTCGGCCGCGACCTGCCGTCCCATCGAGGACATCAGGTTCTGCGAGATGCCGTACAGCCAGGTCAGAAGGCTGCACCGACCTTCGAAACGATCGATGGATTGAAGAAACCGGGCCAGCGTGTTCTGCATGATGTCGCCGGCCAGCTCACGGTCCCCGCAGCGCGCGTAGGCCCACCGGTAGATGCGCGGCCCGTATTCGGCAGCGACGCGACCGAGGGCCTCCGGCTCGCGCCTCCGGCACCGGCACGCCAGGTCATTCTCCGGGATCACGCCGACACCTTCATCCATCCTAGATGTGACCCGGAGCAGGCCGGGCCGGTTATGGAAATCGACGACGCAGGAGGCGTTGAAGCCTTCGAGTCAGAGTGCTTTGCGGTTGAGTCCGGTGCCTTGCCCCCGTTGCGGGTGAAGAGCCAGGATAGTGGGCGCTAAGGGACTCGAACCCCTGACCTCTTGGGTGTGATCCGGATCGGGAATCGCTGAGATTTCAACGCAAACGCGGCTCCCGCTGACCTCCAGCAGGATTCCCTCCCGCCTGCGTTCACCAAGTATATCAAGTGTGCCAAGTGCGACAAGTTCGGTGCGAGTCGGGTGCGAGCAAAACCAATGCCTCTCTGGGTGCCCAGCAGATTTTTGGCATGCACATTCGCGTTACCGGCGAGCAGGTTGAAGCCTGGCCAGGTACTGCGTTCTTTCCTTGCTGTCGGGACACCGGTTCAATGCGCCTTGCACAACGCCGCGCATAGGCTCGTCCGATGTTGCCAGATTGACGATTTCGCCAACTTCAGGGGGGATGCTCGGCCAGCTAGGCAGGATCGCAAGTACAGCGTCCAGATGTCCAAGCAGACGTTTGCGCTGCATCTCAGCAGCCGGATTGCTGGTGTAATAGTGACGTACGAGTTGCAGACTTTCGGCGAATGACTCGCGTGAATAGTAATCCTGCCACGAATTCTGAACCTTCGCTTGCTGAACGGCTAGTTCAACAACATGAGTAAGCACGATTTCCACAGATGCAGAGTGAGTTCTCTCAATACGAGGAATCGCCTTCGCAAAGGCAATAACTGCCGCGGGTCGGTTTTCGGTTTCAAGATGTGAAAGAAAGTCGGCGTAAAGCTGTTTTTCACCTGACGCGACAAGGGCAAGGATGCATAGCCTGACCTGCGTCCGGACGTCGTCATTTGGAGCCAGACGTTCTAACTCACGAAGCGACTGATGAGCATTGGAATCATTGAGTGCCGCAGTTGCCGCAATTGCGGCGAATCGAAACTCCGACTCACTGGTCCAATCGAACGGCGCTTCGGGAGTTGGGAACTTGGCCGAGCCCAGAAGCCATTGACGAAATCGAGGGTCCTCTCTCGCCAGATCACGAAATGACGATGTTCTGACCAGCCCCTCCAGGAAAAAGCGGCTGTGGTTGGATGTGTTCAGCAGGGCCAATGGCTCAAATTGTGATACAGGCAACGGCTCACGTGCACCTAAGCTCGCGGGTGGAGGATCGGATGTGAAATTCAATCGAAGATCGAGACTGGCTAAACCGACAACTCCGGCCAGGCTCTCCTTTCGAAAGTCACATCCGAGCTGGTCGTTCATTGCAATACCTGTCAGGAGAGCGTAGGCTTCGGAGCGCCAGGGTGCCCCCGGCGGCGAGAAGAGGGCCAAGGCCCTCAGCCCGATGAGCCGACAAACATACCCGTCAGGTTTGCTGATAGGGCTTGCAATCAACTCGCGGCAGTATTCGTATCCTTCCCGGAGCTTTCCTGTTCTAAAGAGGCGTTCGAGCAACTTCATCTCCCGATCCCAGGCCTCGGTCGGCGATCGGTCTGATGCTGAAAGGTTATTGGGTTGGGCCGGGTTGACGACATCAACCTCAGTTGTGGCGCTTGCACGCTCCGAAGTTTGAGTGCCCTTGAGCATTGGCAACGGCGCTGCATTGTTCTTAATGAATCGAGACGTCTGAGGTTTGGGGGCGTGAATGGAAGTCAGCGCGACGGAAATAGCCAATGCTGTCACAAGCACCGACAAGGCAGTACCCCAGATTACTCGCAACCGCTTAACGGACTGCACAGCGACTCCCATTTCATCCACTGGAGTAGGATTACGGTAACTTTCTTCTTGGATAACCCTCATGGCGAAGTTACACGGAGGGCATCCGTTACGACTCTGCGCCAATTGGGCCAGAACTCTTCAGTTCTCCTCCCCACGCGTGCAGAAAGAAAACCCCATCGAGTCTTGCCCAAGAGTTCGTGATCACTTTCAACCCGTCCATCGAAGACTCGGAAGGAAATGAGGGTGACGATTTGCTCCGGCGTCGGGACCTCTGCCCGGATATCTACAAGAACGTCGACTTCAAACTCCCTGGAGCTGAGATGGAAGGTTAGGCTCTTGGGCACGACAGGAAAGAGTCTAGCCGCGATTTCCATCCTTCGGTCCAGTTTCCCATCAGCGACATCGATCTCCAGCTTGCAAGGGATGACCTTCGCCGGCTTATCGTCGATCACGAGGCCTTTTCCTTCATACCTCACGATGTAATGTCCGGGTTTGTCGATGAGGTACTGCTCTGCCAGATCAAGATCCAGGGTAAAGTGCGCTTCCTCTCCGGGGGCCAGTTGCAAGTCGGGGCCCAACGCACCGATATGGCCCAGGATATAGGGCACCCGCCGACCATCCGGACCTGTCACGACGAGTGAGTCATTGTTATCCGCGTGCGCGAAATCATAGGTCACGGGAACGACCCCCTCATTCACGATCCCCAGCGTCAATTCGATAGGCGTGCCCAGCCTGGGACGTTCGTTGTGGGTCAACTTGATCACCGCGCGGATCGTTTCGCCGGTTCGAGGAAGCGGTTCAACCCCCGCGCATCCTAGAGCCGTAAGAAACATCCCGCAGAGCATGAAGAACCGTTGGCACATCGCATTCTTACGCTTTACCGCCGATTCCTCGTCCGTTTCCAGATGACCTGCTTTCGCGGGATGCTTGCTGCTCATCGTGACCGTCATGGTTTGCTCGTACTCAGGACTTCGCGCAGCAGCACACGATTGCCAACCACTCTGAGACAAGCTGCTGCCTCCAGGCCTTCCTCATTGCCCGCAAAAAGCAGGTCCACCTCGCGCGGCGCCCTGCCCGATTCATCCACGTCAGCGGTCCAACTTCGCACGGTTACAAGGCGTGAGTACTTAAGCGCCAGTTTGACGATCCCAGGATGCCGGAGGACCGCACCGAGTTCCGTCGTGGGACCGTACCGCGCCTGTTGAAGAACCTCCCCATAGGTCAAATTAACAGGCGTGTCGACATCCTCGGCTTGCGTGACCCACTGACGTTCCTCCGGCAATGGAAGCCAGACTGCATATGCATTGAACTTTGAGTCCGCTCTCAGGATCCGGAGGGCTTGCTCCAATTGCTTTGCCGGAACTTGCATCGGTGGAGAACTCCGGCCCCCGAGGCCTCCCGCCGCCACTCCAATGCCAGACGAATTCAGAACTCCAAGGACATGGATCAATGCTTGAAGGTCGCGCACACGAGCAACGGGACGGAAGTCTTCTAAATTCGTTTCGGGTTGAGACCACTCGTCTGTGTCGTACTGCCAGTCTCCTACGGCAGGCAGGCCCTGAACTTGCCCACACGCGCACCCTAACAGAGTGGCAGCGATGAAGCAGAGAAAGGAAAGGACGCGGTGAGTCCAAACTTGGTATGGCAATCTCCCAGAGGGTCTCTCAGCGTTCTTTGGGAGCATCTGCTTTCTCCAAAGGTGGATGCTGGAGCCGAGCCAGGATCTCCCGGTTGTACTGGCTGGCGAACTGCCAAGCCAGATACTGAAACTTGGTTTGCGTCTCGCCGATCAGACAGTCGCTGGTTCCTTCAATCGGAATCACCCCGTGCTTCTCAACAAGTTTCCTGTCATCAGGTACCTCGGGGTAGGTGAATCCGATGCCGCGTATTGCCATGAAGCGCGAATCGCCACGGTTCCACGCCGCCTCGGCTTCCTGGATAGGTTTTCGGCTTTGAATTTGTCGGATGAGCTTTGCGTAGCGAATCTCGTGTTTGATCGGCCCATAGAGAAACACGGCAGCAAGAACCAAGACTGTGGCCCCTATGAGTGAGAGAATCCAGGGCAACCTTCGGCAAATCTGCATTCCCGTCAGTAGTCTAGCCTGGATCCGGCGAGTTCTGTCAGATGCTGCTGTTCTTCCTCACCGATCCTGACTCGCTCGACCTCGGGCATAGCAGGACCCTTGCTTGCTGCGAGTGAAGAGCCGTCGCCCGTTCGGCAAATCCCGAAGTGCCGAACAACGATACATGGTGGGCGCTAAGGGACTCGAACCCCTGACCTCTTGGGTGTGATCCAAGCGCTCTACCAACTGAGCTAAGCGCCCTCGACTGCCAGTAGAGGGCCCCAGTTTACGCCCGCCCCTCCCCCAGTCAAGGACTAATGTCGAATACGAGGCCAATCCTGCCCCGTTACGTGTTGCGGAGTGTCTAATATATAAGACCATGCGCACGATCCTCCTCCTCGCGCTCCTCCTCGTCCAGGATGCGGAGCTCGACTCGCTCAAGAAGCGGTTCGAGATCGACAAGTCCAAGTCGTCCGCCGAGCGCGCCGAAACGCTCGACGCCATCGCGGCGCTCAAGTCCGACGCCGCCGGCGCGTTCCTCATCGAGATCTTCGAGAAGGACCGGGACCTCGGCGTCCAGGCCCTCGCGCTCAAAGGCATCGCGGACTGGGCCGGCCCCGCCGCGCTCAAGAAGCTCGCCGACGTCGGCGCCGACAAGAAACAGCCCATCACCTTCCGCACCATCGCCATCGATGCCCTCACCCACCCGCCGTCGAAAGAAGGGCTGCCCGTCGCCAAAGCCGTCGCCCGCGAGCCCGGCGAGATCCGCATCCACGCGTGGAACGGACTTCGCCAGTATCCCCTCAAGGAGACCGACTTCCTGTGGCGCGACGGACTCAAGGACCCCGACCCGCTCATCCGCGCCATGGCCATGATGTCGCTCGCCCCCCTCAAGGAGGTCGTCCTCCAGGAGTCCGCGCGCAAGGCGCTCGATCCCAACTCCGACGCCGAGCCGCTCGTCCGCTACGCGTCGGTGACCGTCCTCCAGACCGCGGGCGGCGTGGTCTCGACCCGCGTCTTCATCGCCGCCGCGGGCACGCCCGACCCGACGCTCCGCCGCCTGCTCGCCGAAGCGCTCGGCGCGATGACCGACGACAAGTCCGCCGCCGAAATCTACGCCGCGCTCCGCAGCGCCGACCCCGCCGTCCGGGCCGTCATGGCCCGCGCGCTCGGCCGGCTCAAGCACGCGAGCGCCGCCGACCGCCTCTCCGAGCCCCTCAAGGACAAGGTCCTCGAGGTCCGCGCCGCGGCGCTCGAATCCGTCGCCGAGCGGAAGGACAAGAGCGCCGAGGCGATCCTCCACCGCGAGGCGCAGAGCTCGAACGAGGAGTCCGCCGCGATCGCGATCTCGCTCCTCCCCGCGTTCCCGTCCGACGCGACGATCCAGCTGCTCCTCAAGCTCGCGGGCCACCACAAGCCGGCGCTCGCGATCCCCGCGCTCGAGGCGCTGGGCGAGCTCCACCCCGCCGACTCGTTCGCGGTCTTCGACAAGGCGCTGCAGGCCAAGGACTGGCCCCTGCGCGTCGCCGCGATCCGCGGCCTCGTCAAGCTCCGCCGCAAGGACTCCATCGACCTCCTCGTCAACCGCATCGACAAGGAGGACGGCCGCATGCTCGCGGAGGTCGTCGACGCGCTCCGCGGCCTCACGGGCAAGCCGTTCGGCTACGCGCCCGGCCAGTGGAAGGAGTGGTGGACCCGCGCCAAGGAGGACTTCATCCTTCCCGACAAGGCCCTCGCGATCGCGTCGAGCCAGGCGGGCATGACGACCTACCACGGCGTCCCCGTCCTCTCCAACCGCATCGTCTTCCTGCTCGACATGTCGGGGAGCATGTCGACCGAGACCACCGGCACCGAGACGCGGATGGATCAGGCCAAGAAGGAGCTGACGCGCGTCCTCTCGCAGCTCAACCCCGCCGCGCAGATCAACATGATCTTCTTCGACGACAAGATCCAGCCCTGGAGCAAGGGGCTGCTTCCCATCAAGACCCACCTGAAGGAAGCCCAGGCCGTCGTCGCCAAGGTCGCGCCGCGGGGCCAGACCAACATCTTCGACTCGCTCGACTTCGCCTTCAGCCAGAAGGAAGCCGACACCATCTACCTCCTGAGCGACGGCGATCCCACCGCGGGGCGGATCATCGACCCGGACGACATCCTGCGCGAGATCCGCCGCATGAACCGTCTCCGGCAGATCGTGATCCACACCATCTCGTTCGGCGCGAGTCCGTTCCTGAAGCGGCTGGCGGAGCAGAACGGCGGTCAATACGTGGAGATCAAGTAGCGGCTAGCGCGGGATGAAGATCTGGGCCGTCCAGGCGACGGCTTCTTTGTAGAACGCCGGAAGCTTCGTCACGTCGAGCGAAAGGCTTCCCATCGCCCCCGGGAGCTTGTCCCACTCGGCCCGCTCGTAGGCGAGCGCGAGGCCCAGGACCCGGCCGTGGCCGTCCTTCTTCCCCATCAGCGCCGCCTTCACGTCGGCGGAGAGCGGCAGGTCGTTGAGCACCTCGAGCATCGGACGGTCGAGGATCGCGTCGACCGCCGAGAGCAGGCCGACCATGAAGAGCTCGAACTCGACGTTCTTCATCCCGGCCGCGGCGCCGATCTGCTCGCAGAACCGGGCGCGCACGAGCGACGTCACGATCAGCTCCTGCGGCTTGTCCTCGCTCATCGCGGCGAGCGCGAGGAGACAGACCCAGCGGCGGATCACCGAGATGCCCACCAGCGCCAGCGCCTGGCGGATCGACTCCACCCGCTGCGGCAGCGCGAACATCGCCGAGTTGACGTACCGCAGCAGCTTGAGCGAAAGCGCCAGGTCCTGGCGGATCAGGCCGTCGAGCTCCTCGTACTTGATCTCCGGCTCGTTGACCTTCTGCAGGATCCGCAGGTAGTTGAGCTTGAACGCGGGGATCTCCTTGCGGACGAGCTGCTGCGGCTTGCAGAAGAACGGACCTTCGTAGAGCGTGTAGCCGACCCGGCGGGCCCGGTCGAGCTCGGCGTGCGACTCCACGCGGTCCGCCAGCAGCTTCACGTTCGGCTTTCCGTAGCGCTGGACGCACGACGCCTGCTCGCTCTCGTCGGTCGAGCGGAAGTCCACCTTGATGATGTCCGCGAGCAGCATGAGCGGCATCATGTTGCGCCGCGCGGTGTACGCGTCGACGGCGATCATGTATCCGCGCTTCTTGAGCTCCTTGCACCGGTCGATCACCGCCGGGTCGGGCTCGAGGGTGTGGAGGATCTCGATCACCGACTGCGTGGGCGGCAGAAGCGCCGCGAGGTCCTCGGCGAGCATCCGCCGGGTCATGTTGAAGAACGCCTTCTTGCCCTGGAGGAGCGACCCGAGGCCGATCGAGTTGATCGACCCTTCGACGATCTTCGCCCCGGCCTGGTCGGGCGCCGGGCCCAGCAGGAGATCTTCATCCCCGCTGCGCAGCAGGATCTCGTAGCCGAAGACGCCCAGGTGGCGATCGAAGACGGCCTGCCGGGTGAGGTGGGGTTCAGGCATGGCAGCGTCAGACTGCAGAATGAGGAATCGAGCGATCCGCTGCGCCTTCCTTATTCTTCATTCTCATTCTGATTCTCGGTTCCGGCGCGGAGCGCCGGAACAACATAGTTATATCACCTCCAGATGCTCGACGTGTTCGCTCCGAATGGTCCGCGGATGACCGCTCTCGAGCCGCAGGACGATGCCGTCCATCGGGTCGACCTCCTCGACGGTGCCGAGGACCGCGCGCCCGCTCTGCCGGACACGGACGCGCTTCTGGAGGATGAACGACCGCTCGCGCCACGCCTTGCGGTAGTCGCGAAGGCTGCCCGAGAGCCGGCCGTACCAGTCGTCCACCGCCTCGAGCAGCGCCCGCCCGGTCGCCACCCGCGACACCGACTCCCCGAGCGACGTCGCGTTCACGTCGGGCGGGTGGGCGTTCACGTTGAGCCCGATGCCGACGATGAACATGTCGGGCCGGCTCGAGATGAACCGCGCTTCGACCAGGATCCCCGCGATCTTCTTCCCGTCCAGCATGACGTCGTTGGGAAACCGGATCTGCGCCTCGTCGCCGACGACGTCGGCCGCGGCGAGCGCCGCCATCGCGGTGAGGAGCGGCACCCGCTCGACCTCGATGTCGGGCCGCAGCACGATCGAACAGAGCAGCCCCTTCCCCCTCGGCGCGGTCCAGACCCGGCCGAACCGTCCCCGGCCCTTGGTCTGCTCCTCGGCGAAGATCGCCGTCCCGTCCGGGGCGCCGGCGAGCGCCTCCTTCCACGCGAGGTCGTTCGTCGACTCGCAGCTCTCGACGCAGAGGATCTTCTTCCCCACGATGCGGGACTGGAGTCGCGACTTGATCGCTTCGGGCGTGAGGTTCACAGTCCGATGTAGTGCTGCAGATGCCACTGGGCCCAGCTCAGCGTCTGCTGGATGTGCTTCTCGAGGTTGGGCGCCTGCATCGTCTTGAGGATCGAGCGCGCCTCGTCCTGGGCCTTCTTCATCCCCTTCAGGTCGTCCATCCGGGCGCAGACGGTGCCGATCTGGCAGTAGAGCAGGAAGGGTTCGATCGTCTTCTTCCCCACGCTGGAAATCAGGAGGTCTTCGGCCTCGGCCAGCGTCTTCCGCGCCTCCTTGAACCGCTTGGTGAACTGCTGCCACGTGGCGAGACCCGAGAGGATCAGCGCGAAGGACGACGGATTGGGCTTTCCGCCGTCGACCTTGCGGAACGAGGCGGCCGCCTCGAGCGCGTACTCGAGGGGCTTGTCGAACTTCTGGGTCCGCCAGCCCTGGAGCAGCGCGCGGTGGTGCTGGAGCCGCGCCAGCTCCTCGGCCATCTTCAGCTCGCGCGCCAGGCCGGCCGCGATCTCGACGTGGGGATCCATGTCGACGGAGTTCTGGAGCATTTCCGTGGGCGGCCAGACGAAGTAGCGGCAGTAGGAGTCGGCCACGCGGCGGACGAGGTCGCGCACGTCCTTGTCGGAGAGCGGCGGCACGGCCTTTCCCGAGAGGAACGTGCGGAGGTCGCCGTCGAGCAGGAGCGACCAGCCCCAGAGGTTGTGCTCGAGGACGCGCGCCAGCCCCGAGGAGATCGGCGAGGCGAGCGCCCGATCGGTGTCGGCGACGAGATCGAGCGGCAGGGGCGAGCGGTCGAGCAGCGCCGCCATCTGGAGGATCCGCTGCGGCTCGCCGGCCAGCGCCCTCCACAGATTCTCGAGCTCGCGTTTCTTCATAGTTCGAGGGAGATATCGGCGGCGGGCGCCGAATGGGTCAGGGCGCCGACGCTCACCCGGTCCACGCCCGTCCGGGCGATCGCGCGGACGGTCTTCAGGTTCACGCCCCCCGAGGCCTCGATCTGGAGCTTCGGGTTGAGGTTGCGCACCGCCCGCACGGTGCGGCGGAGCGCGGGGACGCTGAAATTGTCGAGCATGAGGACGGCGACGGGAAACGTGGCGAAGAGGAGCGCCTGCTCGTGGCTCGCCGCCTCGAGGACGACGGGCCGCCTCGCGGCGGCGAACGCCTCGACCTTCTCCCGCAGCACGTCGAGATCCCCGAGCGCGGCGATGTGGTTGTCCTTGATCATCACGCCGTCGTGCAGGCCCATCCGGTGATTGTACCCCCCGCCGCACCGGACGGCGTATTTCTCGAGCTCGCGGAGGCCGGGCGTCGTCTTCCGGGTGTCGAAGACCCGCGCGGGGGCCGCGAGGTCGGCGAACTTGCGGGTGATCGTGGCGACCCCCGAGAGCTGCTGGACGAAGTTGAGCGCCGTCCGCTCCCCCGCCAGGACGCGGCGCGCCGGCCCGGTGACGGTCGCCAGGACCGCCCCCTTCTTGACCGACTTTCCGTCGCGGACCTTCGGAGCGAACGACACGCCGACGAACCGGAACGCGCGGCGGGCGACGTCCATGCCGCAGACGACGAGGTCCTGTTTCGCGAGGAAGATGCCCGTCCGCTGGTCGTTGGGGATGATCGCCGAGGTGAGGTCGCGGAACGCGCCGTCCTCGAGGAGCGCGCGCTTGACGATGTCCATGCTCAGCCCTTCAGCCACCAGAGCGCCAGCGCCTCGGCCGCCGCCAGCGGAACGGCGCGGGCCAGCCCCTGGACGATCCACCGCGGATAAGAGACCGGCGACGCCGCCCACCACGCCCCCGCCGCCGCGACTCCGGCGAACGAGAACAGGATCGGCCGGTGGACGGCGAAGCAGACGACGGGGATCGCCAGAAACGCGAAGAACAGCAGCTGTCGCTTCAGCAGGGCCTAGGCAGCCTTACCTTCGAGAACCGCTTTCATCGTCTTCCCCATGTCCGCGGGGCTCTGGACGCAGGTGACCCCGGCGGCGCGGAGCGCTTCGTACTTCGCCGCAGCCGTGCCTTTGCCGCCCTGGATGATGGCGCCGGCGTGGCCCATGCGCTTCCCGGGGGGCGCGGTCTGGCCGCCGATGAACGCGACGACCGGCTTCTTCATGTTCGCTTTGATCCATGCGGCGGCCTCTTCTTCCATGGTGCCGCCGATCTCGCCGATCATGACCACCGCGCGCGTGCCGGCGTCTTTGTTGAAGAGGTCGAGGCAGTCGATGAAGTCCGTCCCCTGCACGGGGTCGCCGCCGATGCCGATCGCGCTCGACTGGCCGTAGCCCAGCGCCGAGAGCTGCCAGACGGCCTCATAGGTCAGCGTTCCCGATCGGGAGACGACGCCGATGTCGCCGGGCTTGTGGATGTATCCGGGCATGATGCCGAGCTTCGTCTGTCCCGGGGTGATGATTCCGGGGCAGTTGGGCCCTATCATCCGGGTCTTCTTCTCCTTGAGGAACGCGCGGAGCCGCACCTCGTCCATGATCGAGATGCCTTCCGTGATGCAGACCGCGAGCGGGATCCCCGCCGCCGCGGCTTCCATCACGCCGTCCGCCGCCGCCGCGCCCGGGACGAAGATGCAGCTGGCGTTGCAGCCCGTCGCCGCCACCGCCTGCTCGACGGTGTTGAAGATCGGGACCTTGACGCCCTTCTTCGACTCCCAGGTCGTGCCGCCCTTGCCCGGCGTCACGCCGGCCACGACCGCCGAGCCGTACTCCAGCATGCCGTTGCCGTGCACGGTGCCGGCCTCGCCGGTCAGGCCCTGCACGACGATCTTCGTATTCTTGTCGACCAGGATGCTCATTTCTTCAGCCCCGCAGCTTCGATGACTTTCCTCGCCCCGTCGCCCATGTCCGCCGCCGCCGTGATCTTGAGGCCGCTGTTCTTCAGGATCTCGCGGCCGATCTCGACGTTCGTGCCCTCGAGGCGGACGACGATCGGGATCTTCACGTCCACTTCCTTGACCGCGTCGACGATGCCCTGCGCGAGCACGTCGCACCGGAGGATGCCGCCGAAGATGTTGATGAAGAGCGCCTTCACCTCGGGATTGGCCAGGAGCAGCTTGAACGCCTTCTTCACCTGGTCCTTGTTGGCGCCGCCGCCGACGTCCAGGAAGTTCGCCGGCGCTCCGCCCGCCTGCTTGATGATGTCCATCGTCGCCATGGCGAGGCCGGCGCCGTTCACCATGCAGCCGATGTTGCCCTCCATCGAGACGTAGTTCAGGCCGTAGCTCGCGGCCTCGTACTCGACGGGATCCTCCTCGCCGACGTCGCGCATCGCCTCGATCTCGGGCTGCTTCTTCAGCTCGATCGCACGGTCGTCGATGCCCATCTTGCCGTCGAGCGCCAGCACGTCGCCCTTCTTGGTCACGACGAGCGGGTTGATCTCGAGCAGCGAGCAGTCCTTCTCGGCGAACATCCTCGTGACGGCCATGACCATCTTGTAGAACTGCTTGAAGCTTTCGCCGGAGAGGCCGAGCGCGTACGCGACGCGACGCGCCTGGTAGCCCTGGAGGCCGTAGCCGATGTCCCAGTGCTCCTTCACGATCGCGTTGGGATCCTTGTGGGCGACCTCCTCGATCTCCATGCCGCCCTGGGTGGACGCCATGAGGACCGGCTTGCCCGCCTTGCGGTCGAGCACGGCGCCAAGGTAGAGCTCGCGCTCGATCTCGCAGCCCGCCTCGACGTAGACGCGGCGGACGACGCGCCCCTGGGGGCCCGACTGCTTCGTCACGAGCGGGTAGCCCAGGATCTTCGACGCGATGTCCTTCGCCTCGGCGGCGCTCTTCACCAGCTTGACGCCGCCCTGGAGCCGGACCGTCTTCAGGTCCTTCTCGTAGACGGTGCCCTTGCCGCGGCCGCCGGCGTGGATCTGCGACTTCACGACCGCGACGGGGCCTTCGAGCTTGGTGAACGCCTCGGCCGCCTGGTCGGGCGTCTCGGCGACGATCCCCTTGGAGACGGGGATCCCGTACTTACGAAAGACTTCCTTCGCCTGGAACTCGTGGAGGTTCACTGGTACCTTCTCTCTTCCGCGCAGGCGCGGGTTGAATTCCGCCCTTCATGCTGGGCGTCGTGATCTTGTCTTCCATCACCTTGCCGGGCTTGAACTTGACGACTTTGCGCTCGGGGATGAACACTTCCTGCCTCGACTTGGGGTTGCGGGCGATGCGACCCTTCCGCTGGATCACCTCGAAGACGCCGAAATTGCGGAGTTCGACCTTATCCCCCTTCAGCAGCGCCTCGAGGACCATGTCCAGCGTCCCCTGCACCACGCGTCGGGTGGATGCAATTTCGAGCTCGTACTTCTCGGCGAGGGTCCGGACGATGTCGTTCTTGGTCAGCGTGCCGCCCACATCGTCTCCGTGGCAATGAACCGGCTCATTAGAACGTCTGAACCATTGGGCGTCAAGGAATTACACCGGAGTCCCTATTCGATCACGTCGAGCATCGTATAGAGCCCGGGCTTGGCCTTCGACAGCCATTTGGCCGCTTCGATCGAGCCCTTGGCGAAGATGTCCCGGGTGCTCGCGCGGTGGATGATCTCGATCGAGTCCCCCAGCGTCCCGAAGATGATCCGGTGCTCGCCGACCACGTCGCCCGACCTCACCGCGTGGACGTTGGGCTTGCGGCCCGTCGCCGACTCGATCCGCTCGGCGAGCGTCTTCGCCGTCCCGCTCGGCGCATCCTTCTTGAACCGGTGGTGGGTCTCGACGATGTCGATGTCGTAGGACGTCCCCAGCGTCCTGGCGATCTCGGGGACCCGCTTGAACAGCAGGTTCACGCCGACGCTCATGTTCGACGAAAAGAGGACCGGGATCTTCTTGGCGGCCGCGGAGATCTCCGCCTTCTGGGCGTCGGTGAACCCGGTCGTGCAGATCACCGCGGGCGTCTTCGACTTCACGCATTCGGCGAGCCGCTCGAGCGCCGCCTCCGGCGTCGAGAAGTCGACCATCGCGTCGACCTTCTTCGTGAGCGAGCGCGAGATGCCGTCCTCCTTGACGACGTCGACGAGCTCGGCGACGTCGACCTTCCCCTCGGCCGCCGCCTTCGCCACCGCCTGTCCCATGCGCCCGCAGGCGCCGTTGATCGCGATCTTCATGGTGTCGTTCCCGGAATCAATGAAGGGCCTCGAGGATCTGGGTCACATCGATCCGTTCCCGGACGATCTCCATCCCGCGATGGATCTTTTCCTCATCCTGCGGCAGGATCTTGAAGTTGGCCGCGTGGACCTCGGCCAGGACCGCGTACGCGTCGGGCTCGACGTGGAGCACCGGAAGCGTCGTCCGGCGGATCGTCTTGAGCGTCGAGTCCGAGATCCGGCCGCCGCCGGTGACGACGATGCCGGCCAGCGCGATGTCCTTGCGGCCGCTCAAGTACATCGCCGAGAGGGCCGCGAGCAGGACGTCCTCCCGATCCGACGGGCAGATGAGGGTCGTGTGTCCGGTGATCTGCTCGAGAACGTTCGTCGCGTTCATGGCGCCGAGGACGATCCTTCCCAGCGGCCGCCCCATCTGGTCGTCGCCGGTCAGGACGCGGCCGCGGAACCTCTCGAAGAGATTGAGCATCGTCGCCCGCGCGAGGTCGTCCTCGTACGGGATCACGCCCAGCAGCCGGATGCCCATCGCCTCGAGCGCCCGTCTCATCCAGTGGTCGATCCGCTCGAACTCGTGCGGGTAGGCCTTGTTGACGATCGCCCCCACGACCTCGACGCCGGCCTTGTCGAAGAAGTTCTTGTTCAGGAAGATCTCGTCGGTGGGCTGCCCCACGCCGCCCGACGCGACGAGCACCACCTTCGCGTCGAGCAGCTTCGCCATGAAGGCGTTCGACAGGCCGAACGCCGCGCCGGCCGCCGCGTTGCCGGTCCCCTCGATCACCATCAGCTCGCGGTTCGCCGCCACCCGGCCGAAGCTCGCCTGGATCTTTTTCACGACCGCCTCGCGGCCCTCCTGCGAGATCCACTGCGTGGGGAAACCGTCGTAGCAGACGGGCCCCATGTCCCGCACGAAGGCCGGGATCTTGCACGCCTCCTTGATGAGGACGGCGTCGTGGTCGATCTTCTCGCCGGCGAACTCCACCGACCCCTTCCCGACCGGCTTCATGTAGCCGACGCCGCGCACCCGCTTCGACAGCATCGGCGTGAGGCCCATCGTGACGAGGGTCTTGCCCTCGTTGTGGCGGGTCGACGTGATGAACAGATTCTTCACGGGGCCGGATTACACCACAAAGCCCGGAGAATGAGAATCAGAATCGGGCGGAGGTCCGGCCCCCCGCGGCCCCTTCTTCCTCATTCTCATTCTCATTCGGATGCTCCGTCCCTACCCATGAAGGTGCGGGTCGTTGACTTTATGGGTAGCCGTTTTCACAATAGGGTCTTCGTCGGGGGTTTGGGTTGATGCCGTCCTGCACCCTGCACGTCCCGCAGTTCAGCCTCAAGCACTGCCTGGAGAGCGGCCAGTTCTTCCGGTGGAGCGAGCGCGACGGCACCTACTCCATGCTGCGGGGCCAGCGGTTCGTCCGCGCCCGGCAGGAAGGCGAGACCCTCCACTACGACGGCACCGACCTCTGGTTCCTCAAGGAATTCCTCGCGCTCGACCAGGACTTCGGGCCGATCGAGCGGGCGCTGCGTCGCGACCGCCGCCTGTGGGAGTCGCTGGACGCCTTCCCGGGCTTGCGCATCCTCCGGCAGGATCCGTGGGAGTGCACCGCCGCGTTCATCACGTCGATCGCGTCGAACATCCCCCGCATCACCGGCAACCTGAACGACATGGCCCGCGAGTACGGGTCGCCCATCCGCCTCGGGTCGGCCGAGGATCGCACGTTCCCGCGGCCCGACCAGCTGGACGACGAGACCGGATTGCGGCGCCTGAAGGTCGGCTTCCGCGCCGCCTACCTGGTCCAGGCCGCGCGGCTCGCGCGGAGCGGCATCCTGGAGGAGATCGCGTCGCAGAGCTACGAGGACGCGAAGGAAACGCTGATGGTGATCCCCGGGGTGGCCGAGAAGGTCGCCGACTGCGTGCTCCTGTTCGCCTATGGCCGGCTCAACGCCTTCCCCGTCGACACGTGGATCCGGAAGGTGATGATCCAGCTGTTCTTCAAGGGCCGGCGGGTGCCCGACCGCTCGATCCGCGCGTTCGCGTCGGAACGGTGGGGCGATCTCGCGGGCGTCGCCCAGCAGTACCTCTACCACTGGTCGCGCCGCTCGGGCCTGTTCAGCGCCCGGGGATCGGTTTCGAGTCCGGAGCCGGCGCAGCGCTGACGCGGCTCCCGGTTTCCGGCCGGCCGAAGACCCTCACGATCCCGTCCGCGCTCGACACCACCAGCGTCGAGCCGTCCGCGCCGAACACGAGGCGCGAGTCGGTCTCGGTCTTCACGTTCACCGTGTGGATCGTCTTGCCCGACTCGCAGTCCCAGATCCTCACCGCGCCGTCCCGGCCCGTCGAGGCCAGGAACCGGCTCACCGGGTGGAACGCGATCGACGAGGCGCCCGTCTGGTGGCCTTCCAGCCGCCGCACCTCGGTCCACGCGTGCGTCTCGAGCACGACGATCGAGCCGCGCGCGTTCGAGTACGCGAGCGTGCGGCCGTCGCGCGAGACCGCGAACGACGTGACCGGTCCCGTCGCGGGCGGCTTCACCTCGGCGCCGTTGGCCGTCTGGAAGATCCGCAGGCTGCTGTCCGCCCGGTTCGCCAGCGAGTGGTTCACCACGAGATGGCGCCCGTCGGGCGTGAAGGTCATCGCGTAGATCGAGATGTCGGGCGTCTGGATCGGGAGGATCGTCCTCCCGGTCGCGACGTCGAACAGCTTGATCAGCCCGTCCTCGCTCCCGCCGGTCGCCAGCATCTTGCCGTCGGCCGAGAACGCCACCGAGCAGGCGTAGCCCGCATGGGGATAGAGCGTCTGGATCGACTTGCCGGTCGAGACGTCCCAGATGCGCACCGAGGAGTCGTAGCCGCTGGTGGCGATGTACCGGCCGTCGCGGCTCCACCCCGAGTCGTGGATCAGCCCGGTGTGGCCGTGGAGCGCCTGGACCTCCTTGCCTTCGAACGTGTCGATGACCCGGACCGTGTTGGCGTCGAACATCGCGAAAGCCTGGCCGCCGGGGGCGATGCTGTGGCTCCACCCCTTCTCGATGGTCCGCAGGAGCTCGAGGCGGGTGAGGTCGACGACCTCGCGGCGCCGGGAGGAATCGGCGCGGACCGGCGCCGGCCCCAGGACCAGCGCGGTGAGAACGCACGCGGCGGCAAGCTTCATCGGCGTACATTGATTATACTGTTGGGGAGCCTCAAACGATGCCGCTGGTTTCGATCTTGATGCCGGTCTACAACGCGGCGGCCACCCTGCCCGCAGCGCTCCGGTCGATCTCCAGCCAGACCTTACGCGAATGGGAGCTGATCGCGGTGAACGACGGCTCCGGCGACGCGTCGCTCGAGATCCTCGACCGCGCCGCGCAGAAGGACCGCCGGATCCGCGTGCTGACCGGCGCCCACGTCGGCCACGTCGAGGCCCTCCGTTCCGCCCACGCGCTCGCGTCGGCGCCGCTGCTGGCGCGAATGGACGCGGACGACGTCATGCATCCCCGCCGCCTCCTCCTGCAGCTGACGCGGCTCGACTCCCCGCCCCACGTCGACGTGGTCGCGACCCGGGTGCGCTCGATCGGCACCACCGGCGAGGGCATGCGCCGCTACGTCGACTGGCAGAACGCCCTCCTCTCGCACGACGACCTGATCTCGAACTTCTTCGTCGAGAGCCCGATCGCCCATCCGTCGGTGCTCCTGCGGCGCGACATCTTCGAGCGGTCGGGCGGCTACCACGACCCGGGCTGGGCGGAGGACTTCGACCTCTGGCACCGGATGCGCGAGCGCGGCGCGCGGTTCGAGAAGCTGCCGCGGGCGCTGCTGTCCTGGCGCGACGGCGACCGGCGCCTGACGCGCACCCATCCGATGTACTCGGAGCAGAAGTTCTACGCGGCGAAGTTCCACTTCTTCCGCCGCCATCCGCTCTGCCAGAGCCCCGTGACGGTCTGGGGCGCCGGCCCGATCGGACGCGACTGGACGCGCGACCTGCTGCGCTCGGGGATCGACGTGCCCCATGTCATCGACATCGACCCGAAGAAGATCGGCCGCACGATCGCCAACGGCCGGGTGAAGGTGGTGTCGCCCGACGAGGCGCTCTCGAAGCGCCGCGGCCTGATCCTCGGCGCCGTCGGCGCCCGCGGCGCGCGCGACCTGATCCGCGCCCGCCTGCTCAAGGAATCGCTCTCGGAAGGCCGCGACTTCCTTTTCGTGGCCTGACGCCGGTCAGGGGGAAGGAATGACGAAGGACTCTTCCGACCCCTCCGGGTCTCGGACCAGCAACGTCTCGCCCTGGAGCGTCACCCTTTTGTCGGAACGATCGCCCAGATCGATCTCTCCCAGCGAGGTCAGAATCCAGCGCGTGCCCCACCCGTCGTCGTGGACGTAGATCTCCTGGCTCAGACGGACCAGAAGAACGCTCATGAAAATGCCGCTTCCACCGCCCGATTCGGCGGTCTCCAGGACATGGACCCCGCCCTGGGTCGTCCCCACCACCCAATAGGCGAGGTATCGGCGCTCCATGACGTCGGGATTCCGATACCAGACGCCGCCGCGAAGATAACTAACGGTGCCCCCCGAATGCTCGTCGCTCTCGACGCATCCCTGAACATCCACGGCAGTTCGGATCGGCCGGAGATCCGACAGCCGGGTGAGCAGCTCGTAGATGCACGCCGGATGAACAGGCTGGCCGTCGATTTCAAACGGCGGCGGAACCGCGGGCGGGCGGTGGAAAGAAAGGGCTGCGGGGATCACGAGAAAAACAAGACGTCGCATGGCTCCCCCCTCTGCCGGGGAGCATACTCCGATTTCGTCCGGGGTGTCGGAACAACTTCAAATCTGCTCTGTGGGCTCTGTGCCCTCTGTGGCCAATCCGTTCAGCCGATCGAGGCGAGCAGCTTCGGTGCCCGGCGGGCCTTCGTCGCCTGCTCGAACGCGAACGCGATCTTGAGCAGCACCGGCTCGCTCCACGCGCGTCCGAAGAATGAAATTCCCAGCGGCATGCCGAGCACGCCGCCGGCCGGCACCGTGATGCTCGGATAGCCGGCGATCGCCGCGGCGTTCGAGCTGCCGCCGACGCTGCGGTTGCCGTGGATGAGGTCCGACTTCGCCGCCGGGCCGCCGGTCGGGGCCACGAGGGCATCGAGCTTGTGCTGGTCCATGACCGCGTCGATCCCCTCCGCCCGAGAGAGGCGGCGGCACTTCTCGAGCGCGTCGAGGTAGGGCCGCTCCGTGAGCGGCCCCTTGGCCTGCGCCCGGATCAACGTCTCCTGGCCGAAGTACGGCATCTCGCGGTCCTGGTGCTTCTCGTTGAACGCGATCAGCTCCTCGAGCGTATGGACGGGCAGCTTCGCGTCGACCCCCGCGAGATAGCGGTTGAGGCCGTCCTTGAACTCGTAGAGCAGGACCTCCATCTCGCCGGAGCCGATCGTGCCGTGCGTGGGAAGGTCGGCGGGATCGACCAGGATCGCGCCGCGACGCTTCATCTCCTGGAGCGCGGCTTCGACGACGTTCTCCCCCACCGCGCCGGGCCGGAAGTATTTCCGCGCGACGCCGATCCGCGCGCCCTTGAGCCCCTCCGCGTCGAGGAACGTCGTGTAGTCGCGCTCGGCCTTGCCGCGCGACGCCTCCGTGGCGGGATCGGCCGGATCGACGCCCGTCATTCCCCCGAGGAGGATCGCGGCGTCGGTCACCGTCCGCGTCATCGGCCCCGCGGTGTCCTGGCTCGCCGAGATCGGGATGATGCCCGACCGGCTGACGAGCCCGACCGTCGGCTTGAGCCCCACGATGCCGCACAAGGTCGACGGCGAGACGATCGACCCGTCCGTCTCGGTGCCCACCGAGACCGCGCAGAGATTGGCCGAGGTCGCCGCGCCGGAGCCCGAGCTCGACCCCGACGGATTGCGGTCCAGCGAATACGGATTGCGCGTCAACCCGCCGCGGCCGCTCCAGCCGCTCGTCGACCGGCTCGACCGGAAGTTCGCCCACTCGCTCAGGTTCGTCTTGCCGAGGATCACCGCGCCGGCGGCGCGAAGCCGCTCGACCACGAACGAGTCCTTCGCGGCGATCGAGCCCTCGAGCGCGAGCGACCCCGCGGTCGTCCTCATCCGGTCGTGCGTGTCCAGGTTGTCCTTCACCAGCACGGGGATGCCGTGGAGCGGCCCGCGCGGCCCCTTCGCCGAACGCTCCTCGTCGAGGGCGCGCGCGATCGCGACGGCGTCGGGGTTCGTCTCGAGGACGGAGCGCAGCGCCGGGTCGATGTCGGCGATCCGCTCCAGGTATTTTTTCGCGAGCCCGGCGGCGGTTTCGCGTCCCGCCGTCATCGCCTCCTGCAGACTCGAGACGGTCGCTTCCTCGAGCTCGGGCGCGGGGCGGCTGCCCGACGGGGCCGCGCAGCCCGCCGCGGCTCCGAGCGCCGACGCCTTCAGGAAGTCCCGGCGTTTCATCGCGTCTAACATGACGCCGGAATAGCATTGTGTCGAAGCTTATTTCCCCTTATACTTCGGCTGCCGCGCTGGACCAGGGAGGTAGCGGTGCCTTCGCCCGAAAGGGCGCCTCAACCCGCTTCAGAGGGGTCGACCGCTTCTCCGAGGGCGTCCGGCGTGCACAGCGCACGGGCACGTGGCGTCGATCCGGGCGTCCGGTGCAACTTAAGAGCGGCGAACCCCGCCAGAGCCGGAAGGCAGCAACGGTAACCGATATCTTTCGTGTGCCGCCGGTTTTCGTCCGGGGAGTCGGCGACTCGCAGCGAGTGCAGGCCGTGGCGTTCGAAGAGAGGCTGCGCGGCGTATATTAAATTCGAATCCCGGAGTCCGCAGACCGGAGACCGGGAAGAGCCGACCCCGACGATCAGCTGATTGAAGGGGTCACCTCCCACAGGAGACGCTGGAGCAACAGGAACAAGCCGCACAGCGTTCCGGAGAGAACCAGCGCCCCCCACATCATTCCTGGAGTCAGCTCCGGCTGCGCCTTCGGGAACTCCCGTCTTCCCTTCTCACGCATCACGATCCGGAGCAGGAAATACCAGGTCGTCAGGAGGGTGACGTGAATGAGGAGCGGGAGTCCCATCGCGGCAATTAATCGAACCCATTTGAGCGAGAAACTCCGGGCGATGATCAGGAGGGTCGGCGCCGCCATTTCGACCATCCAATTCAGGGACTCGACCAGGATGACCCCGCCGGCGATGCAGGCCGCCAGAGGAGCCCAGGCCTTCCGCTTCAGCAATCCCCAGCCCCCGATTCCGCCGAGGAGTCCGATTCCGAGTTTGAAGGCCACATCGACCACGAAGGAAAAGCCGTAGCGCTCCAGCAACCCGGAAAGCTTCAGCACCGGCAGAAGATCCCGCCATTCAAGCGCAAGCCGGAGGGGCGTGGATGCTCCGAAGATCAGGCCGATCCAGGCGAAAACGGTGAGGGAACGGGCAGGGGTCGGCTTCGACCCGGGGGAAATCGCCTCCATGGGCGCCTCTTCCCAATCCTACTCGCGCTTCGGCAGTTCCACCGGCCGCGGGATTTCGTTCACCGGCTCGATCGTCGGGATGTCCTTCAGCGCGACGACCCCCAGCTCCTTCATCCGGTGGGCCTTCGGCAGCACCGTCTTCTCCACCGATCCCTGCACCGCGTTGAAGTGGGTGACGACGTCGAACACCGCGCCGCGCAGCTTCAGGAAGTGGCCCGCCCAGGTGTTGATCGCGTCGAGCAGCTTCTTCCCCTCGTCGGCCACCTTCACCGCGTTTTCGGCGAGCTTCTCCTGGCGCCAGCCGTAGGCGACCGCCTTGAGGAGCGCGACCAGCGTCGCGGGCGTCGCGATCACGACCTTGTTGAGCATCGCGTCCTCGATGAGCGTCGGATCGGCCTGCACGGCCGCGTCGAGGATCGGCTCCGCGGGGACGAAGAGGACGACGAAGTCCGCCGACTTCAGCGCCTCCCAGTACTTCTTGCTCGAGAGCCCCTTCATCCGCTCCCGCAGGTGGGACGCGTGCTTGACGAGCGCGACCTTGCGCGCCTCGTCGGTCTGCGCCTCCATCGCCTCGAAGTAGCCATCGGCGACGGCCTTCGAGTCGATGACGATGTCGCGCTTGCCGGGCAGCCGCACGATCAGGTCCGGCCGCTGCAACTGGTCCTGGCCCGCGACCGTCTCCTGCGTCTGGAAGTCGCAGTGCTCGGTCATTCCCGCAAGCTCGACGACGCGGCGCAGCGTGAATTCGCCCCACTGGCCCCGGACGTTCGGACGTCGGAGCGCCGAGACCAGCGCGCCGGTTTCCTGCTTCAGCTTCTCCTGGGTCTGAGAGACCGTGGTCAGCAGGCTCGTCAGGCCGCCGTACGCGGTCTGCCGCTCCTTCTCCATCAGGTCCGCCTTCTCCTGGTAGCTCTTGAGCTGGTCGCCGATCGGCTTGATGAGGTCCTCGACCGCCTTCTTGCGCGCGTCGAGGTCGCCGGACGCGCGGGCGACGTGGGTCTCCAGGGTCTGCTGCGCGAGCTGGAGGAACGATTCGTTCGAGCTCTTGAGCGCGTCGGCGGCCAGGGCCTTGAAGGCGGTCTCCAGCTTCGCCTGGGCTTCGTCGAGGAGCTTCCGCTTCTCCTCTTCCGACTTGAGGGCCGCCTCGAGCTTCGCCTCCTGCGCCTTGCGGATGAACCAGGCGAGCAGGAAGCCCACCGCGAACGCCGTGACGGCGTAGACCGCCTCGATCATCTCTCCACCGCTCTCCCCTGCCGCAGGTAGATCAGCTTGAACGCCGGATCCACCTTGAGAATCTTCCGGACCGCCTCGGTGTAGATGTCCCGGATCAGCCCGTAGTCCTCCGGCTCCATGAGTTTATCCGTCTTGTAGTCCGCCACGTAGACTTTTCCGCCGCTGCGCCCTCCGATGCGCCCTCCGATGCGATAGACCACGTCGATCACGCCCTGCACGATCTGCTCCCCGCGCGGCAGGAGGAACGGAAGCTCGCGCGCCAGGATCTCCGCGCCGGCCAGCTCCTTGAACGGCGCCGACTTGAAGAACTTCTTCAGGATCTCCGCCGCCTCGGGATCGGTCGCCTCGGGCACCGACGGCTTCCGGAAGTCGAGATGCTCGAGGACCGAATGGCAGATCGTGCCGACTTCCGTCGCGCGCGACGACGATCCCGGACCGTCGCTCAGGAAGAGCGCGCGATCGACGACCTCCGCCTCCTCGAGCTTCGACGGGCTGGTGATCCGCTCCACGACCTGGCTCCGCTTCTCCCGCTCGCGCCACATCCGGACGAACGCCTCCCAGTCCGGCGTCCTCCGCTCCGCCTCCGCCGCCGGCGCATGGAAAGGCGGACGGCGGTACTTCTTCCGCGTCACCGCCGCGCGGCCGTCGAGGTCGGGCATCAGGAGGCCGAGGAAGCTTTCGTCCCTCGCGTCGGCGCTGCCCAGGAGCACCAGGATCTCCCGCGCCCGCGTCGCCGCCACGTAGAGCAGCCGCCGCCATTCCTCCCGCTTCCGCTCGCGGTCGAGGAACCCGAGCGCCGCCGCGCCGGAGTTCATCACGTCGCCCAGCCGCACGCCGAGCGTCTTCGTCGTCCAGTCGTACGCCACCGTCCCGATCCGCGGCGGCTGCGACTGGCGATGGAGGTCGGGCAGCACGACCACGGGGAATTCCAGGCCCTTGGACCGGTGGATCGAGAGGATGCGCACCGCGTCGAGCGTCTCGTCCGCGAGCGGGCTCTCGCCCTCCTCCTCGAGCTCGCGGATCGCCTGGCGCGCCACCTCCAAGAACTCGCGCAGCGTGCAGCCACCCTTCGCCTCGAGCTCCGCCGCCTTCTGGCGAAGCTTGAGCAGGTTGGCCACCGCCTGCTCGCCGTGATAGCCCGCCTGGGCGATCTCGAGCGCGTAGCTCTCCGTGAAGATCGTGTCGATCAGCTCCCCCACCCCGACCCGCCCGGCCATGCCGTTCCACCGCCGGAGGAAGCCGAAGAGCGGGACATCCGCCGCCGTCCGGTAGTCGAGCGACTTGCGACGGTCGTAGATCTCCTGGTCCGAGAGCGTGCCGTAGGGAGACCGCAGCACGCCCGCGAGCGCGATCCGGTCGTGGGGATTCGCCACCGCGCGGAGCAGGTTGACGAAGTCCACGACCTCGCTCGTGTTGTAGAAGTACTTCTCCCCTTCGACGATGTACGGGATGCCCCGCGCCCGCAGCGCCTCGATGTACGTGGGCACGTCCATCAGCGACCGGAACAGGATCGCGATGTCCCGGTAGGAGATGTCGCGGTGGGCCTGGATCCAGCGGGCGATCTCGACCGCTTCCACCTCGCGCGACTCGTCTGCGCTCGCCTCCTCGACCAGGATCGCCTCGAGCGTCGGGTCGGGATACTTCTGGACCGCGTCGACCGCCGGCTCGATCGGCTCGTAGCGGTCCTGGAGCTTCTGGTTCTCCACGATCAGGCGCGAGAACGCGGCGTTGACGAACTCGAGGATCTTGCCGTGGCTCCGGAAGTTGGTCCGCAGGACGACCGGGTCGCCGCCTTCCCTGAGGATCCGCTCGGCGAGATTGCGGTAGGCGATGATGTCCGCGCCGCGGAAACTGTAGATCGACTGCTTCGCGTCGCCGACGAGGAAGAGCTTCCCCGGCACGAGCTTCCCGTCCGGGCCTTCCGCCAGCTTCTGGATGATCTCGCCCTGGACCGGATCGGTGTCCTGGAACTCGTCCACCAGGATGCACTGGTAGCGGTCGCGCAGCAGCTCCAGCACGTTGCGGAACCGGTCGTCGTTGAACAGGTCGTGGACGAGGGAGAGGATGCCGTCGAACGAGACGTAGCCCGCGCGGACGTAGTCCCGCCGGAACTCGCGGGCGAAGTCGTCCACGATCGCGACGGCCTTGCCGACGATGTCCTCGTCGACCTTCGCCAGATCCTGCGCCAGCTTGTAGGCGCTCTTCTCGAGATGTTCCGCCTTCGACGGCGCGTTCTTGGCCTTCTCCTTGCCGGCCAGCGCGGCCGCGACCTTCGGGAAGCGCGCCGACATGTCCTTCACGGTCTGCTGGATCATCTTCCAGCCGCTCTCCCGCTCCGGCGGGATCCCGAAGGAGCAGAGCCCCTCCGCGAGGTCGCGCAGCTGGCGGAGCTCGACCTTCCGGAGCAGATCGCGCCATTGCTTCGGACGGCGCGCATCGGGTCCCAGCTCGCGGTCGAGCCACCGCGGCCACTGATCCTCGAACCGGCGGCGGAAGATCGTCCCTTCGTCGACCTCGAAGTCGGGCGAGACCCCCGCCTCGATCGGGAACTGCCGCAGTACGTGGGCGCAGAAGCTGTGGATCGTGCCGATCTCCGCCCGCTCGAGGCCGTCCAACCGCTCGGCGCGGCGGAGCTCGATCCGGAGCCGCGACCGCATCTCATTCGCGGCCTTTTCAGTAAACGTGAGCGCGAGGACGCGGTCGATGGCGACGTCCTCGCGGAGGACCTTTTGCAAAATCTTGTCCACGAGCAGCGTGGTCTTCCCCGTGCCCGCGCCCGCGGTGACGGCGAGGTTGCGCGGCGACTCGATCGCCTTCCGCCGCTCGAGGTGATCCCCGGGGATCGCGCGCGGGCTCACTCGGCGCCCTCCTCGCCCTTGCCGCCGTCGTCGGCGTCGCGGGCGCGGAGCCGCGTCGGCAGGTGCGACTTGCGGCACATCGTCTGGTAGTCGCACTTGGAGCAGTGGGAGTCGGGGCGGATGAAGAACTCGCCGCGCGGGATCCGCTCCAGCAGCGCGCGGAACTTCTCCTCGAAGTCGGGCCGCCGCTCCCACATGTCGCCGCTCAGCTCCATCTCCCACTTGTCCCCCTCGAGCACCTCCTCGAGGAAGTAGTAGGAGAACTTCGAGGTCGCGACGGACCCTTCCGTCAGGGCGGCGGCCAGGAGGAAGTACAGCGGGGGCTGGAGATAGCGCCCCTTCTCGAAGACCCCCGTCTTCATGATCCAGGGATACTTGCCCTTGCTCTTCTTGTAGTCGATGACGCGGAACGAGCCGTCCTCGGCGAGGTCGAGGCGATCCGCGAACCCGCGGAACGTGACGGTCTTGCGGCCGCCCACGTCGAACGGCAGCTCGGCCTTCAGCTCGACCTCGAAATCGGTCGGCCGGAACACCGAGCAGTCGTCGGCGTCGACGAACGCGCGGAGGACCTTCTCGATCTTTTCCTTCTGCGAGTCCCAGAGCACCGGGTAGCGGATCGACCGCTTCTGCTCGAACCGCTCGAAGCCCTCGGCGAGCTCGCGGCCGAGGTCGACGGGCTTCCCCTTCGACCGGGACATCGCGCGATGGTACTGCTCGAGGATGTCGTGGTAGAGGACGCCCGTCTCGATCGACGTCAGCTCCGATTCGCCTTCAGGCTCCTCGAGCTCCTCGAGGTCGAGCATCCGGCCGGCGAAGAACCGGAACGGGCATTCCGCGAGCCGCTCGAGGGCCGAGGGCGAGAGCCCGAACGAGGCGACGGCCGGCCAGTAGTGGCTCGCGTCGACCACGCCGTCGTACTTGGTCAGCGGCCCGCGCTTCTCGAGGTCGCGGAGAAACGACGTCGCCTGGACGAGCATCGAGACGTCCCAGCCGAGCGCGCGGCCCAGCGCCTCGCCCTGGCCGGTGCGGAGCGACGCCTCGCGCGGCGTCAGCAGCTCGAACTCCGCCTGCTGGAGCCGGAGCGACGGACGTCGCGCGATGCGCTCGGGGTCGCCCGGAGGCAGGAACACCGACGGGATCTGGAGCCGCCCCTGCTCGTCGGACCGCTGGTGGCAGAAGATGATCTCGTCCGCGGCGCCCTGAAGCAGCGTGAAGAGCAGCCGTTCTTCGTCGTAGCCCTGGAGCTTCCGCGCCATCCGGTTGCCGAGGCGGTGCTCGAGGCGCGACCGGACCGCATCTCGCACGAACGGATCCTCGAGGATGAACCGCGGGAAGACCCGCTCGTTGAGGCCGATGACGATCAGGGCGCGGAACGAACTGCCGCGGGCCGCCATGGCGTCGTAGACCCGGACCCCGGCGCGGCCGCCGGCGGGCTCCGAAAGCCCGGCGAGCTGATCCAGCAGCGTCTCCCGCGGCTCCTCGAGCGCGAATCCCTCGAGCGACGACAGCGCGCCGATCGCGTCGACGATCCGCGGATCGGGCTCCAGGAAGGTCCGGTAGCGGTCGAGCGCCCAGTCGGCGTACGCCTTCCATCCGTTCGCGGGCGGCGCGGGCGCGTCGAGCAGCGGCCGGACCGCGCCCCAGAAGAGGTCGACTTCCGACTTCGGCAGCACGAACCGCCGGCCTCCCGCGCGGGCGGCGCCGATCTCGCGGACGTAGTCCTTCCCCGCCCACGATCCGAGCCGGCGGCGCCATTCGTCGGCGCCGTGGCCGATGCCCATCAGGCGCGACGCCTGGTCCCAGAGTTCGCCGTCCCCCGACTTCGCGAGGTAGAACGGCGAGCGCAGGAGATCGAGGACGTCGGCGCGGTCGAAGCCGTCGAGCGTGAAGAGCAGTCGCGCGGCCTTGACGCGCGGGTCGCGGCCCAGCTTCCGGCTTCCGCTCGAGGTGTAGGGGATCTTGTGGTCGCGGAAGACCGACTCGAGAAGGTCGAGGTACGGGTCGAGCGTCCGGGCGACGACGCCGATCTGGTCGTACGGAATGCCTTGGTCCGAGAAGCGGAGGATTTCCTTCGCGGCGGCCCAGACCTCGTCATGGGCGCCCGACGCGGCGATCTGGGAGATGCGCGGCGGCGGGGCCTCGTCCTTCAGTTCGCGAACCGACTCCGCCATCGGCGCGATGACGGTGCGGAGGAAGTCCTTCGCGTACGCGTAGCCCGAGGTCTCGAGGTATGGGAAGAACACGGTGCACGGAACGCGTCGGCGCACTTCGCGGAGCAGGTCGAGCTGGTTCTGGTCGAGGTCGTAGAAGCCGTAGTAGACGACGTGCTTGAAGCCGCCGAGGACCGCCGATCGAGGCGCGTGGTCGGCGGCGAGGCGGACGACGTCCGACCGCTCGTGGAACCGCCGCCGGCGGAGCTCGTCCTCATATCGTTTGTACAGCGACAGGATCTCGGCGAGCTTCGGCGCGTCCTCGTGTCCGAGCTCCTCCTCGGCGAGCGCGGCGAGGGCCTTGCCGGGATCGACGCCGCCCGCCTTGAGCTCGTGGAGCGCGCCGAGCAGCGACGACGGCGCCAGGAGCGCGCGCGAGAGGTAGCGCTCGTCCGCGAAGTGGCGCTGGAGGATCGCGCGGAGGAGCCGCTCGGGCACGAGGTCGTCGAGGAGAAGGGTGTAGCCCGCGGCCGCGGATTCTTCGTACAGCGTGCGCGCGAACGAGAAGAGATTGAAGAAGCGGACGGCGGCGACGCCTTCGGGGACGGCCTCGAGCGCGAGCTCCTTCAGGCGGTCGGAAAGCCGCTTCGACGGGGCGATGACGGCGAGGGGAGCGAGCGGATCGTCGCGGCGCAGCGCGGCGAAGGTCTCCCGGAACGCGGCCTCCAGCGCGGGCCGGAACGGTCCGGTGACGAGGTGCATTGTCCCCATGGTACGAAAGTACGCCGGCGGTGTGACAACTTATGACACAGCTGACGGAACTAGATCGCGCGGCGGTCCGTGGAGCGCCGGGTGGTGTCGCTCTTTCGGAGCAGCACCGCCTCGAGCGGCTCGTGCGAGAGGTCCGTGAGGCAGGTGAGGTTGACGCAGAACCCGGAGTTGCGGAGGACCTCGGTCACCCGGTCGGGCGAGTCGTATACCTCGCCGCACGACGGGCAAACAATGGAAGACGCCCTGCTTTTGGTGGTGTCCCCGGTCATACCCATGTCACCCCCCTGGTTCTCCCGAGAAGATCTATCCTAGAAAGCCCCCGCGGAGAATCAAGTCGAAATTGCACATTTATGCAGAAATTACCCATATGGGGACATTATGCAAAGAATGAAGAATAGAGACTAAAGAATAGGGGAACCCGGCCCGGAAGAAGTCCTTGAAAACGGAAGTTGGACAAGTACACTGGGTCCCTACACCTCGGACGGGTGCCCGTAGCTCAACTGGATAGAGCGTCTGGCTACGAACCAGAAGGTTAGAGGTTCAAGTCCTCTCGGGCATACCATTCTTCGTTGTTCGTCGCCTTCGGGGGTTGCGGCGAACGAGAGAATGAGAATAGAGAATAGAGAAGAGCCCCCGCACCTACCTCGCCCCGAAGCGGTCCCGGCATCGCGCCGAGCAGAAGAAGCGGCCGCCCTCTCCCGCCACCGCGGCCGACCGGAGAACCACGGACGCCTGGCAGCAGTCGAAGTTCGCAATGCCGTCGCACAGCACGCGCGGCGGAGTCTGCTTCCCGAGCACCAGGTTGACCGCCTCCCGTTGGCGATGCGCCGACACCAGCGACGTCCATTCCGCCGCCTCGTCGGGGGTCGCCGGCTTCAGGTAGTCGAGCTGCTCCTGCTCGGAGATCAGCCAGAGGAGATTCACCATCATCGACCGGCCGCCCACACTGCTCACGATGCTTCCGCCGAGGCCTATCGTCCGAATGTGCCCGAGATGCGACCACTGGTGGAGGTGGCCCGGAAAGCGCTGGACATACCAGCGGGTCATCGACGTCGGATGATAGAGCTTGTACGGGATGCCCGCGATCGTGCCGGACTCGTGCTCGCACCGGCAGTGAAAACAGATGTGCTCGTGGTAGTCCGCCGGAATGAAACTGGCCGCAATCACCAGGAAGATCCCGCTCGCGAGAATCACGAGAATCCGGGGCCTGCGGCGCGGCGGGGACGGCTCGCCATCCATCGATGGAAGTATACCGGCTTCGGGATTCCGACTTTCTTCGTCCCTCCGAATCACTGCTTTAAAACCTCTCCCCATCCGTGGCCAACGGAACTCAGACACGCCGGATGTCCGGCGGACGGTGATTTCCAAGGAGGGAGTATGCGCGCAATCCTGTTGGCCGCGGTGGTCGGAGCGGGCGTCGTGGCCGGAGTCCCGCTCCTGGAGTCCCGGGAGTCGATGGAAGAGACCCTTCCCTCCCGCACGATCGCGTTCGAGGAAGCCAAGTTCCTCATCGAGCACAACTCGACCGACGAGGACACCGGCTTCCAGGGCTTCGTCGACGGCGAGCCGTGGCGGGAGCTCCGGATCCTCAATCCCGAGGGACACGTGATCCTCGAGGTCGAGCCCGGAGGGAAGCTCCGAAAGCTCGGGCTCACCGAACTCTTCTTCGAGACGCAGGAGCCCGCGAACGACGAAGTCCCGATCAAGGATCTCCTCGCGATGATGCCCGAAGGCAAGTACCGCTTCCACGGCACGTCGGTGGCCGGTCAGCCGATGGCCGGATCGGCGACGCTGACCCACGCCATCCCCGCGGGGCCGGTGATCGTCGCGCCGGTCGAGGGCGCGACCGTCGACCCCGGCAACTTCGCCGTCGACTGGAAGCCGGTGACGAAGACGATCCACGGCGGCCCCGTCGACATCGTCGCCTACGAGCTCATCGTCGAGCGCGACACGCCGGTCAAGTTCCCGGACGCGTTCGCGAAGATTGTCCTGAGCGTCCACGTCCCGCCGTCGGTGACGAAGGTCACCGTGCCGAAGGAGTTCCTCCAGGCGTCGACGCCCTACAAGTTCGAGGTGCTCGCGATCGAGAAGAGCGGCAACCAGACGATCACGTCGGGAACGTTCAAGACCCAGTAACTCGTGGAGCCCGGAAAGCCTTGAGGCCGGCCCCACCCGGCCTCAAGGCTTCTCCCTTTATCTCCGGGGCCCCGAGATCTGACCCCGACCGTGGAAGGCAGGGGACTCGACCGAGGGGGCGGACTGAACCTTGTCGTCCAGGACGATGACGATGCGGCCGCGAGGGACCTGGCGATAGAGCCGGTCTGCAGCCTCGTCGAACAGCTTCGCGCCTTCGGCGTTGAGCTCGAACGAGGTTCCCCACCGACCGCCCTCCCCCAGATGGGGTTCGGCGTGGACGATGTGGCGGCCCTCGATCACGGGCTGCACCTCCACCAGGAGGTTCTCCACGACCCGGAAGCCCGCGGGAACAACTCCGGTGCGTGCGTGCCGCTCCTGCAGGTCGGGGGACGCCGCCGCGAACAGCTGCAGCTTGCCCATCGTCTCGATCCGCTTCTTGATGTCCCGCAGGCCGTCGGCGTCGATCCCCGCAAGCTGGACCACGATGCCGTCGTCGCCGGCACGGGCCACCTTCGGCTCCCGGACCTGCTGAGGATCGATGCGGCGGCGAAGCACGTCTGTCGCTTCCTGCACCGCCTGCCGGCGATCTCCTTGGAAGCCGGGCTCGAAGAGCACGGTGTAGCGGAGCTGCGCCCCGCCGGCGAGGTCGATGCCGGGGTTGACCCGGTATCCGGCCAGAAACGCGGGCTTCTTCGGGATCGGCGCCACGACATAAACCGCCAGCGCCGTGAGCAGGACGATCGCGATGAACTGAAGTCGAACAGAAAGAGTCATGGTCGTTCCTCGAGTTGAAGACGGACGATCTCACCGGACGAACAGGAGGATCGGCCGATCGCTACGGAGAGGTGAGGGACTCGCGGTACGCGAGGTACTTCTCGAAGACTTGAGCGTCGATCAGGAAGAGTCGACGATCGACCTTCGACGGCGCAGAGACATCGACGACCGGGTGCTCAAGGCAGCCCGTCGACGCCACGAGCGCACCGTCGAGCACGGGCCCCGGCGGCGCCGCGTTCGGCGCGACGAACGTTTCGGGCAGCGCCGGCGTGCCGGTGCACTGGACGTCGGCGCGGGCGGGAGAGTCGCGGCGGTCGGAAGCTTCCGAAAGGGCCGCGACGGACAGAAATGCCAGGGCAACGAACAGACGTCTCACCGCTGAATTGTGCCCTGCCCCTGGGGGGGAGGTCAAGGGGCCGACAGGAGAATGCTGAACGTCGAGCCGCGGCCCACTTCGCTCTCGACCTGGATCCGGTAGCCCATCAGGCGGCAGAGCGAGCGCGAGATCGTCAGCCCCAGGCCGGTCCCGCCGTACTTGCGCGACGCGGCGCTCTCCACCTGCTGGAATGCCTCGAAGATCGCCTCCCGGCGCTCCGGAGGGATGCCGATGCCGGTGTCGATCACGTCGATCCGCGTCGGCCGCCGCGTCCGCTCGTCGGCCGAAACCCGCACCGCCACGCTGCCCCGCTCGGTGAACTTCAGCGCGTTGCCCAGCAGGTTGATGATCACCTGCTTGAGCTTGTCCGCGTCCGTGTCGAGGGGCACCAGCCCGTCGGGCACTTCCGACTTCAGGCTGATCGGGCGGTCGCCCACGTGGCCCTTGAGCTGCTCCACCGTGTCGGGCACGAGCCGGCCGAGTTCCGTCGGGACGATCTGCAGCTTCATCTCGCCCGCCTCGACCTTCGACAGGTCGAGCACCTGGTCGATCAGCCCGAGCAGATGCTTGCCGTTGGACTGGATCCGCTCCAGGTACGTGAGGTCGGTGGGCTGGAGCGTGCCCGCCTTGTTCTTGAGCAGGAAGGCCGCGAAGCCGATGACCGAATTGAGCGGCGTCCGGAGCTCGTGGCTCATGTTCGCCAGGAATTCGCTCTTCGCCGTGCTCGCCGCCTCGGCGGCCGCCATGGCCGCGCGGAGCTCCCGGTCCGACTTCCAGCGCTCGAACACCCGGCCGAGCTGCGTGCCGACGTGGGCCATGACCTCGAGGATCGTTTCCTCCGGCCTGGCGGGCTTGTCGATGAAGAATTCCAGGACGGCCATCACCTGCCGGCCCGCCAGCACCGGGAATCCGAAGGCTCCCCGCACGCCGAGCTCCAACGCCAGCCCCGACCGCGGAAAGTTGGAATCCTTCACGACGTTCGTGATCCACGCGGGCTTCCCGCTGGCCAGCACCCGGCCCGGGAGGCCCTCCCCCGCACGGAACCGGTAGGCTTCGCTGACCTTCCGAAATTCCTCGAAGATCGCCGGCCGCTCCATGTGCCACAGCTTCGCCGACACCAGCTCGCCCGTCGACTCCTCCAGGAGCAGGACATGGCCCACCGGCCACGCCATGTAGTCGCAGATCCGGTCGAGCGCGGACTGCAGGACCTGCTCGATCGGATTCGCCGAATTGGCTGCGACCGCAACTTCCTCGAGCAGCCGGATGTCCTCCGTCTGACCCAGCAGCAGGTCGAACGCCTTCTTGCGCGAGGTGATGTCCTGCACGATGCCGTCGAACCGCTCGATGCCCCCCTGAGCATCCCGAACCGCCACGAGGTTTTCGGAAATCCAGATCGTCCCGCCTTCCCGGTGGCGGACTTCCGAATGGAGCTCCAGGTCCCTGCCGCTCGCCTCCACCAGATGCAGGATCTCCTCCCGCCGGCCGGGCTTCGTGTAAGGGTTGAAGCCGCCGTTGATCTGATCGACGAGCGCCTGGGCCGACGGGAAGCCGAGGATTTTCGCCAGCGCCGGGTTGGCGCTCAGCAGCCGCCCCCCGGCAGCGGTCTGGAAGATGCCGACGGGCGCGTTCTCGAAGATCGACTGGTATCGGTCCATGGGATTGCTGGTCGAATTATAACGACTACTTCTTGTCGTCGTACCCCTTCTTCGAGGCGGCGGGGTCGGGGCGAAGGGTCGGAGGCGGCGGCGTCAGCCCGGCCGCGCGCATCACGTCGTGCAGGGCCGCCAGCGTCTCCACCGACGGCTTGAAGTTGCCGGGCCGGAATCCTTCGGCGATCAGCACCGGCGTCCAGCCGTGCTTGTTCTTGCGGTTCCACGCGTCGATCTTCGCGCCCCGGTCGGCCAGCAGCTTCACCATCTTGGGCAGGCTCTTGTAGGCCGCGCCGTGCATCGCCGTCTCGCCGTTCTTGTCGACGACGTTCACGTCCGCGCCCTTCGACAGAAGATAGAGGACCGCGTCGATCGACTCCTCCTCCGTCCCCGCCTCCTCGGTCGGCGCCAGCGTGCCGAGGCCCGCCGCGGTCATGAGCGGCGTGGCGCCGTCCTTGTTCGCCCGCGCCGGATCGGCGCCGAGCTCGACCAGCAATTTCATGTACGGAAGGTCGGCCCGGCGAGCCGCGAGGAAGAACGGCGTCGCCCCCTCCGCCGATACGCCGCCGCCGCTCGACGCCCCCTTCCCGAGCGCGAGATTCACGTCGGCGCCCCGCTTCACGATCTCGCGCACGAACTCGAGGCTCGTCAGCCGGCCGGATCCCTGGGGCGCCGGCTGGCCGTCCTCGCCGTCGCCGCGGTGCGGCTTGCGGACCCACGTCAGCGCGTGCAGCGGCCCGTCGCCCGAGCGCACGTCGTTCGGATTCGCCCCCGCGTCGACGAACGCGACCGCGAGCTCGAAGTGGCCGTTCTCGACCGCCAGCAGCAGCGCGCTCGTCCCGTTCTTCGCCATCCCGCGTCCGCGGCCTCCCTTGGCCTCGATCGCCTCGTTCGGATCGCCGCCCGCCTTGAGCAGGACGCGGACGACGTCGATCTTCCCGTTGCGCGCCGCGAACAGCAGCGGCGTGAAGCCGGACTTGAGGCGGAGCTTGGCGTTGGCGCCGGCGTGAAGCAACGCCTCCACCACGGCCGCGTGGCCGTCGGCCGCGGCCCAGGCGAGCGCCGTCTGCCCCTTGGCATCCGCCGCGTCCGCCTTCGCGCCCTTCCCCAGCAGCGCCTTCACCGGGGCGACCCGGCCGGTCCGCGCCGCGCTCAGGAGCGCCGTCTCGCCGCCGGGGAGCGTCGTCTGCGGATCCGCGCCCGCATCGAGCAGCAGCGCGACGATTTCCTCGCCGCCGTTCACGCACGCGAGCGACAGCGGCGCGACGCCGAACTGGTTCGCCGCGTCGGGCTTCGCGCCGGCCTGGATCAGCCGGCGGGCGATCTCGATCTGATTGTGCTGCGCCGCCCAGTGCAGCGCGGTCATGCCGTCCACCTGAACCGCGTTGACGTCGGCGCCGTCTTTCAGCAGCTTCCCGACCGTCTTCCAGTCCGCCTTTTCGGCGGCGTCGGGGAGCGTCTGCAGGAGGATCAGGATCGCCGCGACGATCACTGAAACAGCCCGTCCACGGTGCCCGTGCTGTCGCCGAACTTGTCGATGCGGACGCCGGCCTTGTCGAGCAGCGTCAGGTGGACGTTCGCGAGCGGCAGGGGCTTCTCGTACCGGAAGTGCCGGCCGGTCTGGAGCCCGCCCGCGGCCGTGCCGGCCACCAGGATCGGCAGGTTGATGTGGTCGTGGACGTTGGGATTGCCCATGCCGCTCCCATAGAGGATCGCCGAGTGGTCCAGGATCGAGCCGTCGCCGTCCGACGTCTCGCCCAGTTTGCGGATGAACTCGGCGAAGAGCGACACGTGGAACTTGTTGATGCGCGACATCCGCTCGATCTTTTCCGGATCGTTCCCGTGGTGGGACAGCGGATGGTGCGGATCGGGAACGCCGATCTCGGGGTACGTACGGTTGCTCGTCTCGCGCGCCAGCTGGAACGCGACGACGCGCGTCACGTCGCCCTGGAACGCCAGCACCTGGAGATCGAACATCAGCCGCGCGTGATCGCCGTAGGAGGCGGGCACGCCGACCGGCCGCTCGAGGTCGGGCATCGGGCGCTCGCCCGCTTCCGCCTCGGCCTTCTGGATCCGACGCTCCACTTCGCGGACGGCGTCGAGGTAGTGGCTCACCTTCGCGCGATCCGCGGGACCCAGCGACCGCTCGAGGCGGCCGAGATCGTCCTTCACGAAGTCGAGCAGGCTCGCCCGCTTCCGCAGCTCCGCCTTGCGGTCCTCCGGCTTGCCGCCTTCGCCGAACAGCTTCTCGAAGACGAGCCGCGGATGGGCCTCGGCCGGCAGCGGCGTGGTCGGCGACGACCACGACAGGTTGTTCTGATAGACGCACGCGTAGCCGTTGTCGCACTGGCCGATGACCTGCATCAGGTCCATCGCCAGCTCGAGGGACGGCAGCCGCGTCTCCGATCCGATCGCCTGCGCGGCGACCTGATCGACCGTGGTCCCCAGGCGATAGTCGGAGCTTTCCGTGTGCTTCGCCCGCGCGGCGCTGAGGAACGCGGCGTTCGACGACGAATGGGTGCCGGGATAGGCGTTCTGGAGCTCGGTGTTCGTCAGCACGCAGATCTTGTTCTTCACGGGCTCGAGGGGCGAGAGGATCGGCGACAGCGCCTCGAGCTTGCCGCTGCCCGGCGGGGTCCAGCGGGAAAGGTCGGCGCCCATCGGAATGAACACGAAGCCGAGCCGGCGGACCGGCTTCGCGGCCGACGCGAACGCCGGGACCATGGAGTCGAGGAACGGCAGCGCGACCGCGGCGCCGGCGCCGCGCAGGATCGCGCGGCGCGAGAGGGCCTTCCGGGCGATGAATCCGCTCATGGCGTTTTCCTCAGGCGGAACGGGAGGCTCGTCACGATGCTCCCGATGATCGCGGAAAGACGGTCCTGACCCAGACGCGCCCGACGGACGATCGCGCGCACCGCCGGTCCGTCCTCATGATTTACGCCCCGGCCGAGCGCGTAGGTGAGCAGCTTCTCCGCGAGCGCGGACATGAAGACCTCGGGACGGCGCATCAGCGCGGCCTCGAGGCCGGCGATGCCGTCGACCTCGCTCCCGTCCGGCAGCATTCCCGACGTATCGACCGGGACGTCGGCATCCAGCGTCCGCCACCGGCCCACGGCGTCGAAGTTCTCGAGCGCGAAGCCGACCGGGTCGATGCGGTCGTGGCAGACCGCGCACGCGGCCTTCTCGCGATGCTTCTTCAACCGCTCTCGGCCCGTCAGGTTGGCGGAGACCGCATTGTCGTCGAGCGCCGGGACGTCCGGCAGCGGCGGCGGGGGCGGCGTCCCCATCACGTTCTCGAGGACCCACTTCCCGCGCAGGACGGGCGACGTGCGCGTCGCGTACGACGTGACCGTGAGCACGCTCCCCTGGCGCAGGATCCCGCCGCGCCGGCTGTCCGGCCCGAGCTCGACCCGGCGGAAGTGGGTGCCGTAGACGTGCGGGATGGCGTAGTGCTTCGCCAGCCGCTCGTTGAGGTACGCGTGATCCGACTGGAGCAATCCCAGGACGCTCCGATCGTCGCGCAGGATCTCCTCGAACAGCAGCTCCGTCTCGCGGCGCATCGCCTGCCGGAGATTGTCGTCGAAGTCCGGGAAGAGCCGCCGGTCGGGGACCGCGTCGTCGAGGTTCCGGAGATGGAGCCATTGCGCGGCGAACGACGTGGCGAGCGTCGCGGCGCGCGGGTCCTTCAGCATCCGGAGCGCCTTCGCTTCAAGGACGTCGGGACGGCGGAGGTCCCCCCGCTCGGCCAGGTCGAGCAGCTCATCGTCGGGGATGCTGCTCCAGAGGAAGAACGAGAGGCGCGACGCGAGATCGAAGAGGTCCACCTCCGCCGCCGATCCGGACGTCGCGCCCGCGGGCGGATGCTCGACGCGGAAGAGGAAATCGTGGCTCACGAGGATCGCGCTCAGCGCGCCTTCGATGCCGGTCTCGAAGGACGTCCCTTCCCGCGCGCGCCGGTAGAACGCCAGGATCCGTTCCAGGTCGGCGTCGCCGACGGGACGGCGCCACGCGCGGCGGAGCAGCGGCGCCAGGATTTCCTTCGCGCACGCCTCCTCGTCGCCGGTCCCTTTGGGCATCGACCGGAAGAGGCGCCGGCGGCTGGGCGAGTCCCCCGCGCCGCGGGCGTTGTACGGTCCGGTGATCGAGACCTCGTAGACGGCGGGCCCGAGGCGCGGATGGCGATGGGTGTTGAAATGGGCGTCGTAGGGCTGGCGCAGCGTCTCGATCACCGACGACGGCTTCTTGAGGAACGTCACGCCGACGTCGTGGGGGCCCGCGGAGACCGGGAGCCGGACGGTGAGATGGGCGTCCGCGGTCGCGTGGCCCTGCGGCCCACGGGGCGGGGTCACGGTGAGCTGCTTCACGTTGCGGCGGTCGAGCAGGACCACCAGCTCGTGCGGCTCCGTCAGCCCCTCGACGAACTCGTCGCGGTCGCGCGTGAGGCGGACGCGGACGTCGTAATCGCCGTCCTGCGGGAAGGTATAGGCGATGCGGGTGCCGCCGCGGGTTCCGGCGGGCAGCCCATCCATGCGCTCCTCCTGCGTGACGTCCGGAGGGACTCGGAACGTGTCGCCGCCCGGGGAGCGTCCGACGGAGCCGACGGCGAGGCGGCTGATCTTCTGCGCGGCCGACAGCGTGCGTTCGAGGAGGGTCGGCGAGAGCGTGCCGGTTGTCGCGCTGTCGAAGCCGTGGCTCGACTCGTCGGAAGGCAGGAGCGCCGACGCGTCGATGTCGAGCGCGAGAAGGTCGCGCACGGCATTCTGGTACTCGAGGCGCGTGAGCCGTCGGATGGTGTCGGGAGTTCCCGGATTCGGCCGGGCCGCGGCGGCCGCGTCGAGCGCGGTCTCGAGTCCCGCGAGCATCTCTCCATAGGCGGCTTCGGGAGGCCGGCTCTTCCCCGCCGGGGGCATCTGCCGGGTGCGAAGCCGCCGGACGACCTTTTCCCACGCCGACGCGTGGCGCTCGGGCTCGTCCTTCAGGATGGCCTCGAGGTTGAGATTCCCTTTCGGACGCTCCGGGCCGTGGCACTCCAGGCAGGATTTCCCGATCTCGCGCCGCCACGGCGGGTCGTCCGGTCCCGCCGGAAGACCCGGCAGCGACGCGGAGCTGAGCAGAAGGACGGCGATCGCGATCGATCTCATCGGGACTCCGGGATTGTATCCGGCGAGCCGCGGCCGCTCAAGAAGACCGCTCGCGGGCCGCGGCTCTGGGACCCGTCGAGGATCCCCGGATTCTTGACACGCCCCAGCGCGATATATGAAACTGGTCTGACCACTGAAGCGCCGTGAGACTCCTGCTGGGACTCCTCCTCCTGTCCGCCGCCGCGCCTCCGTATATCGACGGCGGCGGCGCGCAAATCACCCTGCCGGAGATCCTCCTCGAGTTCCACACCGCCACGCTCCTCGAGCTGGATCGGGCCGACCTCACCCGCGGCGCCCTGCGCTTCAAGCCCGTCAAACGTCTCAAAGGCGCGCTGGCGGCCAAGGACGTCCGACTCCAGATCACCAGGGACAACGGCGCGCCGCCCCCCTTCCGGGACCTCCAACCCGGGCAGCAGGCCGTGTTCTTCACGGAGTGCTTCGACAAGAGAAGCCTGACGTGCATCGACGGGGTCTGGTCCTGGACCCAGCCGGCCCAGGACGGGTGGGAGAACGGCGCAGTCCGGCGGGACTTCGAGCAGGTCTTCGTGGGAAAGTCGGCGGAGCTCGCGGATGCCGTCGTCAAGCTCCTCCGCGGCCGCGAGGTGATCGTCCGCTGCCGACGTCGCGCGGCCCCCACCGATCTCCAATGGGTCCGCTACGGCATGAAGTTCCCTCACGACAAAGATCTTGTCCGCGACCCCGCCGGGCCTGCGGCCAGGACGCGCCGGACGGCCGACTGGATGACGGAGTTGAAGGATCCGAGTCCTCTCGTGAGGGTCCAGGCGGGGCTCGCCCTGGCCGAGCTGGGCCCCGCGGCACGGGAGTCCGAGTCCGCGCTGGTCGCGGCCCTTCAGGATCCCGATCCGGAGGTCCGATACGCCGCCGTCGTCGCGCTCGGCGCGACGGGCGCCGACGGCAAGGCCGCGATCGACGGCCTCGCCCGCGCGCTCCAGGACGAGTCCTGGTTCGTCCGTTTCCCGGCGACCCAGGCGTTGGCGAAGCTGGGACCCAAGGCCGCGCCGGCCAGAGCCGCGCTCGTCGAAGCCCTGTCGCCGAAGGACGGCGTCAAAGACTTCCGCCCGATCCGCTGCGCCCAGGCCGCCGCCGCGCTGGCGAAGATCGACCCCGGCGCCAAGGAGATCCCGGGCGCCATCCCGCTCATCCTGGAAAAACTGCTGGGGTACGACGGGGACGGAAGCGACGGCGCGCGCGTCGTCGGCGCCGAGATGCTGGGAGAGTGCGGCAAAGCGGCCGTGTCCGCGGTCCCGGCCCTGGTCCAGCGCCTGAAGGATCCGGACGGGGACGTCCGGGTGGCGGTCGCGGTGGCGCTGATGAAGATCGTTCCCGAAAAGCAGACGGACGCGGCGCTGGGAACGCTCGCCGGCGAACTGAAGAATCCCGACCTGCTGATCCGGATCCTGGCGGCCGACGCAATCGGCGGCCTGGGTCCCCGGGCGAAGCCCGTGTCGGGGGCCCTCGGCGCCCTGCTCCAGGACGCCGAGCCCGAAGTCCGCCAGGCGGCGAAAGAAGCGCTCCGGAAACTTTCCGGAAAATAAGTCATTCGAATTTGTGTAAGAATTTTAGAGCCCTCGGATATTACGGATAGGCACGACGGTCAGGACCGCGCGCTCGAAAGGCTTTCTGGAAGAGGCGAGCCATGAGAGACAACCTGACGCACCCTCCGGCAGGGCATCCCACGGACTTCCCCACCCTGTTTCTGAAAGCACGCCTGGCGTTCGACGCCACGGTTCAGGAGTTCCTGCAGGGAGAGTGGGACGAAAGTACCCGCGCCATCGTTCAGACGATGGCCGCCGCCCTGCGGCGGGCGGCCGGCCACGCGGGCTGGTGGGAAACCGAGAACATCCTGCGGGCGATCGAGGGACTTCTGGCGCTCTCGCCCCACGACGTCCTTCCGGTCCGGCGCGCCGTCGGCGAGAAGCTGGTGGAGCTCCTGGGCAGCCTGAACAAGCTCCCGATGTCCCGGACGGCCTAACCGCCCGTCCCCGCGGAGTCGCGGAGACGGCGCGCCCGCCGAATCGACTGTTCCCGGAGCAGGTCCATCAGCTGGTGATTCGTCAGCCATCCGCGGGTGACCAGGATGGTTCCGACCTGCCGGACGAATCCCAGGCGGGACTTGTCCTGCGCCTGCTCGACGAGAGCCGACTTGAGGTGCTCGGCCGTGATCAGCCCCAGCTCGATCGCCAGGGTTCCCAGCAGGCTTTCTCGATCCACGTTGTCCGGCATCGGTGCGCCGCTCGAAGTATAGCCCCGGGCCCCGTCGCGAAGGACCAGGGATTTCCCGAGACGACGAGTTCATGAAATTTTTCAGGAACCCCGGGACGAACCGCCGCCGCGTCCGTACGGCCCCCCGCGGAGGGTTTCAAGACCGTCGGGCCGGTCCCGGCCATCCTTGACATCCCCCGGGGAGCGCATTACGCTACGCCATCGGCATTCCGCCGAAGGCCGCTCCCGCCTCGTGGAAGGAGGACGGCCGATGACCGACAGGACGACCGTGGCCAGGAAGGACAACGAGAGCAAGGTCGAATTCGAGGCATCCTCCCACAACATCCGCAGCAAGCGGATCGACGTGCGGGGCGAAGTCGACGTCCATTCCGCCCCCATCCTCCTGGAGCAGATCCAGGTCGCCATCGGCAAGCGGTACGAGGTCATCATCATCAACCTCCGGGACGTGTCCCGGATGGACAGCGCCGGCGTCGCGGTCCTGATCGAAGGCATCAACGAGGCCCGGAAGCAGAAGATCATCCTCTCGCTCCAGGACGTCAGCAAGGCCGCGCAGCAGGTGCTCGAGATGGCCCGCGTCGACAAGCTCTTCCAGGTCTCCGGAAAGAACTACCTGCCTCCACAGGGGTAGCCGATGCTCGGCTCGAGACTGGCGGAGTTCGCCCTCACAATCCGCCATTTTCTCGAGAACGTCGGCGGCATGTGGGTCCTTCTCCGCCAGACCCTCTACTGGACCTTCGTGGCCCCGTTCCATCAGAAGACCGAGCACCGGCGCCACACGTTCCCCCTCATGGAGGCGATCGGCAACAAGTCGTTCGGCATCGTCGCGCTCGTCGCCTTCCTGATCGGCGTGATCCTGGTGATCCAGACGGGCTACATCCTCGAGCGGTACGGGCAGGTCCGGCAGGTGGCGGGGCTCGTGGCCGTCACGATGACCCGCGAGCTCGGGCCGCTCATGACGGCGATCGTCCTCGTCGCCCGCGTCGGCGCCGCGTTCACCGCGGGCCTCGGCACGATGCAGATTTCCGACGAGGTGCTCGCGCTCCGGACGATGTCGATCAACCCCGTGGGCTACCTGGTGGCCCCCCGGATGATCGCGATCCTCGTCATGCTCCCCTGCCTCACGATCTTCGCGAACGTGGTCGGCATGGGCGGCGGCTGCGCCATGGGGCTGACGTTCGGCCTCGACCCGTGGGCCTACATCGACGACTCGATCAGCTTCCTCCAGCTGCAGGACCTCTTCAGCGGCGTGGCGAAGTCCGTCCTCTTCGCCGGCGTGATCTGCATCGTGTCCTGCTACATGGCGTTCAAGGTCGAGGGCGGCCCCGAGGGGCTCGCCCGCAACACGATGCTCTCGGTCGTCACCCAGCTGGTGCTGCTCATCATGGTCGACGGCTTCGTGGCCGCCCTCCTCCAGGCGGTGATGTGATGGGCGCCCTCATCGAAGTCCGTCACGTGCGCAAGACCTTCGGGCCGAAGGTCGCGCTCGACGACGTCAGCTTCACCGTCGAGCAGGGCAAGACCTTCGTCATCCTCGGCTCGTCGGGCGGCGGCAAGTCCACGCTCCTGCGCATCATGATCGGCGCCGAGCAGGCGGACTCGGGCGAAGTGATCCTCGACGGGACGGAGATCGGCGGGGCCTCCGAGGAGGAGATGGCCCAGGCCCGCCGCAAGTTCGGCGTGCTCTTCCAGGAAGGCGCGCTCCTGGGCTCGCTCTCGGTGGGCGAGAACGTCGCGCTGCCGATCCGGTACCATACGAACCTGCCGGCGCGGACCATCGAGATCATGGTCAAGATGAAGCTGGAGCTCGTGGGGCTGCGCGAAGCCGACAAGAAGCTGCCGTCGCAGCTCTCGGGCGGCATGCGCAAGCGCGCCGCGCTCGCCCGCGCCATCGCGCTCGACCCGCTGATCATCTTCTACGACGAGCCGTCGAGCGGCCTCGACCCCGTCGCCACGGCGGTGATCAGCCAGCTCATCAACGACATGAAGACCAAGATGGGGCTCACCAACGTGGTGATGACCCACGACATCCAGAGCGCGTTCGAGATCGCGGACCACATCGTGCTCCTCCACCGCGGCAAGATCGCGGCGCAGGGCAGCGTGCCCGAGATCCTCCAGAACGAGGACCCGCTGGTGCGGCAGTTCATCACCGGCAGCGCGACGGGCCCGCTCGAGATCCGCAGCTCGGAGGGCGACTATTACAATGACCTCCTCAATATCTGAGTTCTTGAGATAGGCTTAGGGAAAGAAATGCCGGTAAAATCGTCGGAGCTGCGCTCGGGCGTCTTCGTCGTCCTGGCGGTCGTCGCCCTCACGATCCTCATCTTCTCCGTGGGCAATTTCCGCGCGCGGCTCAAGAGCCAGGCGAGGTACTTCACCTACGTCAGCAACGCCAAGTTCCTTAAGACCCACGACCCCATCACGTACGGCGGATACAAGGTCGGCGAAATCAAGGGCCTGGAGGTCGCGCCCGACCGCCACGGCATGGTGAAGATCACCCTCGACGTCGACGTCGACACCCCGGTGATGCAGGACTCCGTCATCACGGTGAAGCAGGACGGCATCCTCGGCCCCAAGTACCTCGAGATCTCCCCGGGCACCGCGGGCGGCAAGCGGGCGCCGACCGGCGCCGACCTTCCCGGCGTCGCGCCCGTCGCGTTCGTCGAGCTGGGTCCCTCGTTCGAGGGCCCCATGACGAAGCTCGACGCGCTGCTGGACAACGTGAACAAGATCATCGGCGACGAGGAGTTCCGGAAAAACATCGCGGCGATGCTGACCGACGCGCGCGCGCTGCTCAAGAGCCTGAGCGACCAGATCGAGAAGGTCGGCTCGGCGGCCGGCAAGACCGGCGAGCGGAGCCAGGAGGTCCTCGGCGAGGTCCACGACACCATCAAGTCGCTCCGCGAGCCGCTGAACCGGACGCTCAAGAACACCGAGGAGCTCACCAGCCGCCTCGCCAAGGACGCCGACACGATCACCGACCGGCTCGTCAAGACGATCGACGAGCTGACCGCGCGGCTGAACAAGTCGCTCGACTCCCTCGACCAGGTCCTCCTCGACACCGACGGCCTGATCGTGCAGAACAACAAGAACCTGTTCGAGACGATCCGCGGCATGCGCGACATGACCCATCACCTCGAGCTGGCGGCCAAGCGGATCCGGGCGAACCCGTCGCTGGTCCTCTTCGGCTCGCCCGAGACGCCCGAGGAGCTGCGGCAGGCCGACGAGACCGAGCTCCGCCTGAAGGGCCGCGCGCGACGCTACGACAAGGAAGATCCGAAGTGACGCGGGCGGCGATCCTCCTCGTCCTGCTGGCCGGCGGTTCGGCGCTGCTCACCGCAGGCTGCGGCACCTATTCGCCGCTCGATTCGCATTACAACCGCGGCGTCGAGTTCTACGACCAGGGGAAGCTGGGGGACGCGATCCACGAGTACCAGCTCGCGCTCGACGACAACCCCGAGAACTACCGCGCGCGGTACAACCTCGCGGTCGCGCTGCACGATCAGGGCAGGAAGAACGACGCGGCCGCCGAGTACCTCAAGGTGCTGAAGCTCGACCCCGACAACGCGCGGGCGCGGGTCAGCCTCGCATCGATCCGCCAGGACGAGGGCAAGGACGCGGAGGCGCTCCAGCTGCTCGAGGAGGCAGCCCAGGCCGACCGGTACAGCGCCTTCCCGAAGGAGAGCCTCGGGGCGTACTACGAGCGCAAGGGCGATCTCGACCGGGCGCTGCAGGCCTACCGCGCGGGCGCCGAGATCGAGCCCGCCAGCGCGGGCAGCCACGCGGGGATCGCGCGGATCCTGTCGCGCCGCGGCGCGACCCAGGACGCCATCGCGGAATACGAGAAGGCGCTCGCGGCGCGGAGCAGCGACATCGCGACGCTCATCGCCGCCTCCGAGGCGTACGAGAACGTCGGCGACCTCAAGAAGGCGATGCTGCTGCTCGAACGGGCGCTCGTCCACGTCACGGATCGGCCGGCGCTCTGGATCCGGCTCGCGCGGCTCTACGAGAGCCAGGGCCGGCTGGAGGACGCGGTCGCGGCGCTCTGGGAGGCGCGAGGGATCGAGCCGTCGAACGGCGAAGTGGGCCCGCGCCTCAAGGCGCTGTACGAGAAGCTCTCCGCGAAGGAGCGGTAGGCTACTCGTCCCTGGAGGGCTTCGGGGCCTTGGACCGCTCCGCGATCCACCCGCTGGCCTTTTCCTTGGCCGCGGCGGTCTCCAGCGAGCCGAGGATCCGATAGGCGTTCTGCGGGTCCTGCAGGTGCGGCAGCGACGTTTCGATCGCGGACAGCCGGCCGATGTCGAGATCGAACGTCTCGCAGATCTTCGTCAACTCGTCGGCCGAGTAGCGATGGTCGACCCCGGCCGCCTTGAGGACATGCAGGCGCTCCGCATCCAAGTTCTGCCGCTTCAGCATTCCGTGGAGCGTTTCGAAGGAAGAGGTCAGTTCCGCGGTCACGGTCGCCTGCCGGGTGTCTCGCTGCAGGCCGAGAACGACGCGCGAACCGGGCGGGAGCGCTCCGATCCTTTCGGTCAACGCTGCTCCCGTCTGCGTCGCACTTCCATTGAGCTCGACGATCCAGTCGCCCGGCTGGATCCCCGCCCGTTCGGCGGGGCTGCCGGGCACGACGCGCTCCACCCGGACCGATCCCGGCCCCTCGAGCTCGACGCCCAGATAGCCGCGGTGCTGCGGCTGCTCCAGGACTTGGATCTGGCCCACGCGGAGGGCCGAGGCCCAGGTCGACGGGTTCAGAACCCTCGCGTCGAGGACCACTGCGCCGGAAAGCACCGCCAGGAGAACGCCCGTGCGGTAGAGCGGCCTCCCCCGGACGGCGCCGGCGCCCTCGGAGATCACGCCGCGGGCCGCCAGCGCGAACGCGACGGCGACGACGCTCGGGAGCAGACTGACATAGAGCACGATCTTCGCCGCAAGCGTCACGCCCTCCCGGATGCCGGACTCCAGGTGAAGGAGGTGCTCCATCGAGCAGATCGTCAGCAGGACGACCGAGATGACGACCAGGGAGATCGCCGCGAGGCCGCTGAAGAAGCTGAAGCCGGCCAGGACGCTGACCGAGGTCGGCAGGGGCGGAGGCGCGGCGGCGGGAGTTTCCCGTCCCCTGAACACTCCGATCAACAGGCGCACGAAGCCCGCAAGGGCCAGCGCGCCGACGACGCAGATCGCGATGAACGCGACGAAGTTGAAGGGAATCATTTCACTCTCCCGATCGATCGAGCAGCGGTTTAATCTCCTTCACCCACCACTCGCCGTCGCGCTCGAGAACGACGGTGTCGCAGATGCCGACGGATCGGTATTCGATACGTGCCGTGGATCCGGCCAGGCGGGTGCGGATCGGGCGGAGTCCGCTCCACCCCTCGGGAGATCTCTTCAGGGCCTTTTCGATCCGCGCCTTCAGGTCCCCCTCGGAACATTCCTGCCGGAGGGAGACCGTGAAGGAATCCCGAGCCTGGGTGATGCGGCCGGCCCGCAGGTTCTCCATCACGCGCTCGGCCGACGACTGCGCTTTTCCCATCTGATGGTCGATCTCGGCGAGCCTCGGCTTGACGTGCAGGAGGGGCAGGGACACCGCGATCAGGGAGAGGAACATCGCCGCATGGGCGGCTCCCTTCCCCTTGATCGCGCCGCGGCCTTCCCGGACCAGCGCCGACGCGGTCATGCCCATCAGGAGGCCGGAGACGCCCACGAGGACCGCCGCGGCCGCCGAGACGAAGGCCCCGAGGTAGAGCTCGTCCACCTTCCAGAGGCTGACCTTGACCCCCTGCTCGACGAGGATGCAGGTAGAGGACCCGACGGCCGTCAGGAATGCGACGAGGGAGGTCACGAGCCCGAAGAGGGCGAGCGCGCTCGGCTTCGGCTTCACGGGCGGCGGCGTAACCTCGGGCGCCGGCGTCGGCACGAACTGGAAGACTTTCTGGAGCGCGGGCGGGACCTTCTGCTCGGCGTGATGCCGTCGCACGTACCCCTTCCAGAGGTCGAGCCCGAGCGAGATCCCCCAGAAGATCGCGGTGATGATCGCGGGAATGACCGTCCCAGCCACGAAGAAGAAAAAGAGGAAGAGGCCGGCGTTCACGATGACGTACTTGCCGATCTTCTCGACTTGCCGCGGCGTGAGGCTGTCGAGCAGCTTCCTCGGCAGCGGAATCCCGGGGAACAAGCTCAACGAGGTCATGACGATCGACCCCGAGCCGGTGCGGACCGTCAGCCAGCCGGTGCCGCCCTTGATCTGCCCGGAGGGGAAACCGGCGATCACGCCGGATCGCGTGTCGAAGTAGTACCGGAACGAGCAGGTGTCGCCGGCGACGATCGCGACCTCGCCCGAGTCGGTCTCGATCTGCCCCCGACCCCGCCTCAGATCCACCTGGCTCAGCTCCACGGATCCCTTGCGGGTCCGGATCTCGAAGTATTCGCTGCGGAGATTCACGATGGAAACTCTTCCCTGGCCGCCGTGGACCCGAAGCGATCCGTCGTGCTCACCCACCTTGAGATTGCCGTCCGGGATCTTCACGACCAGATTTCCGGTGACGCCGTTGAACACCGCGTCCCCCTCGTCGACGGAGGCGTCCAGATCGACGCCGCGCGGCACGAACACCCGGATGGCCTTGGTGTCGACCTGCGACTGAAGGAGCGGCATCGCGACATCGCCGTCGAACTGGTAATCGCCGTCCACCGAGAACCCGATTTCGTCCTTGTCCCAGCTCTTGACCGTCAGGGAACAGGCGACGGCATGGACGGCGAATCGCAGGCCGGCCGACGTGCCGATCCGCTTTCCCGAGCCGAGGTCGACGATCGGGCATTCGGTCGGAGTCGTCGGTGTGGTGGTCGAGATCCGGTCGACGTCGCGGCCCAGGTGGCTGGCGCGCTGGTAGCGCCGCTCCGGATCCTTCTCGAGCGCCTTGAGGACGACGTCGTCGAGGCGCGCGTCGACCTGGCGGCGGCGCGAGGGGGGATCGAAGCGGCCCACCGGCAGCTCGCCGGTGAGGAGCTCGTAGAAGACGACGCCGAGCGAGTAGATGTCGGCCCGGTGGTCGGCGGCCTTCGTCTTGTCCCGCTGCTCCGGCGCCATGTAGTCCGCGGTGCCCATCACCACATTCGTCTGGGTGATCGACGACTCGACGTTCTCGGTCTTGACGATCTTCGCCAGGCCGAAGTCGGCGATCTTCGCGACGCCCGAGCGGGTCAGGATGATGTTCTCGGGCTTGATGTCGCGGTGGATGACGCCGCGGGAGTGGGCGTACTCGAGGGCGTCGCACAGCTGAGGGACGACGCGCAGCGCCTCTTCAGCCGCGAGCTTCTTCTGGACGAGCAGATCGCGAAGGTTGGCGCCGTCCGCGTACTCCATCACGATGAAGTAGAGGTCGCCCTCGCGGCCGACGTCGTGGATGCGGACGATGTTCGCGTGGTCGAGCGTCGCGAGCGCCTGGGCTTCGCGGTTGAAGCGGCGCGGGAACTCCGGATCGGCGGCGAGCCGCGGGGAGAGGATCTTGAGCGCGACCAGGCGGTCGAGCTCGATCTGCCGCGCCTTGTAGACCACGCCCATGCCCCCCTGGCCGATCAGCTCGAGGAGCTCCATCCCGTGGAAGGTGGCGCCGCGCTTGAGCGGCGGCGGATCCTTGGCGGCGAGCTGCATCGGATCCGGTGGAGGGGCGTCGCTCGGCGCCACGTCGGAGCTGCGATCCATGGCGAGGAACGCGAGGCAGTTCGGGCAGATCCCCTCGAAGTCCCGGGCTTCCAGGCCTTCGGGGAACTGGTCCCCGCATCGCGGACAGCGCGTCGTCTGGGTCGTCATCGTCGGTCGGATCGTCCTCCCCCCCATAGAGAGGACGGGCTACGATTTGCTTTGGCACAATCTGTCGCGTTGACGCGACAGCCACGCAACCCCTTGACTATCAAGGCACTAAGCCCAAAAATTTCAGGGTTCCCATATTGCCGATCGCGGCTAGGAGAAGGCGGAAAAAAGGTCCCGGACTTCCTGCTGGGCCTCTTCCTCGCTGTCCGAATACGAACGCACTTCGTCGAGAATGAGCTCCCGATAGCGCTGCCGCAGCCGGTGGACTCGGTTGTTCACGTCGCTCTCGCTGAGCGAGAGCCGCATCGCGAGGTCCGCATGCGACGGCGCGTCCTTGCCGCCGGCGCTCAGGTAGAGGCTGATCGCCTCGAACTCGGCGAGACGGTCGGAGGCCTGAAACTCCGCGCGGAGCGCCTGGAGCGCGCGCTTGATCACCTCGAGGGCCCACTGGCGCTGGAAGTATTTCTCGGGGTCGTCCTTCCCCGCGGGGACGTGGGAGATCTCGGTTTCGGCGCGGGCGAAGTCGAGCGAGAGCGGCGTCCGTCCGCCGCCGCGCTTCTGGGCGATGGCGCGGTCGTACTCGTCCGCCATGTAGTGGCGGAGCGCGACGCAGAGGAACGTGCGGAACTTGCCCTTCTCGCGCTCGACGGACTTCAGGAAGTCCTTCTCGAGGAACGCGGTGAAGAATCCCTGCGCGATGTCCTGGGCCGTCTCGGCGTCGCGGGTCCGGCGGATCAGGAAGTAGACGGGCTTCCAGTACGTCCGGAACAGACGCTCGAGGGCGTCGCGTCGGTCGGGCGACGCCGGATCCTTCGCGCGGAGGACGACCGTCCACAGGGTGGGACGGAAACCGGCGACGGGTTCCGAAGCGGACATTCCGGCACTATATCCCAACCCAAGCGGCTGGTATAGTGCTCCCTCCATGATCGAAGTCGACAAGCTCTCCAAGACGTTCACCGTCCACAAGAAGGAGCCCGGGCTGAAGGCCTCCCTCAAATCGCTGTTCGTCCGGGAATCGATAACGAAGACTGCGGTCAAGGAGGTTTCGTTTCGCGTCGACGAAGGAGAAATCGTCGGCGTGGTCGGCGCGAACGGCGCGGGCAAGACGACGCTCGTCAAGATGCTCGCCGGCATCATCCACCCGAGCTCCGGCGACGCGCGGGTGCTGGGCCACCGCCCCTGGGAGCGGAAGCGCGACTTCACGCGGCAGATCGCGCTCCTGATGGGCCAGAAGGCGCAGCTCTGGTGGGA